>Ga0190265_10001145_pt1 | contig 17326 bp, 12 predicted proteins | sample Popmic124T_FD_133135 | JGI IMG/M metagenome (GOLD analysis project Ga0190265, IMG submission 133135) | Populus adjacent soil microbial communities from riparian zone of Indian Creek, Utah, USA - 124 T | ecosystem: Environmental > Terrestrial > Soil > Riparian zone | place: USA: Utah | collected...
ATCGTCCTGAATGGTATTGGCATTCCAATCCAGCTGGATGATCATCTCCCACAAAGTGCCGCCGCTTGCATCGGTCATACAGCAGGTGCCATCCGGCCACCGTCCGCTCTGATAGACGATCCAGCCATCCGATATCGGAAGCACGTTCGTGAACTTTGGCGCACCAATATCGGTGCCCTGGTGCGGCCTGGTTCCGGTGTCCCGCGGTTGCTGCCACTTGCTCCACACCGGTGGGAAATAGTCAGGACCGCTCGCATCGATCAGTGGCCCGTAGAGATCTCTCCAGGTGTCGTTGTCGATTCCCTCCGGGTAATCGCGGAAACGATCGATGTAGGATTCGGGAGCGAGCACCACGATTCCCGCAGACACTGCGGACGCCAGGCAAATCAAGCCGATCGATACGGTCGCGAATCTCTTCATGCGGCTTAGCATAAGACGTTACCTCTCACGATGCATTGGGATGCTCACGACTCTCGATCGCTCTCTTCCGGACGAACGGTCCGCCGTGGTGACCAAGACGAGGTTGTTGCGTATCCACGCAGAGCGGTCGACAAGAATCGACGATTCCGGGATACCCGGAAGATCGAGGAACTCGATCCTTCGCGTCGTCAGACTGTAGGCCGCCAGTTTAGCTCGACCTTCGCGAGTGCGCGCGACGAGCAGGAGCATGTTGCCGTTGGGCGAGAAATCCGCGTGCGGTTGGTAGCTGTACCCGGCAGGTGCGGGCGGAATGTCGAAGGGTCTGCCCCTTTGAAGAATGTGAACGCTGCGATTCTCAGGTGATGCGCCCGCCGCGTAGGCGAGAGCCTGGCCCTGTTGATCGACCGCGAGGAGAAATCCCGAAACGATTCTCTGGCGCTTGCCGCTCTGTATGTCGACCGACGAGATGCCCCCTGACCCGTCCGTATATAGAAGCGTATTGCCCAGCCACCCGAGCGCCCCGAAGGACTCTGCGGGGTCGGCAAGCAATGGGCGTTCCGTGCGCGAAACCACATCGAGAAGCCAGATAGACTGGCCGTGCTGTCCCGCCAGCAGGGCGTCGCGGTTTGTCGCGTACACGAGATATCGACCGTTGCCGCTCCACGATGGATCGCCGGCCCAGAGCAGGTAGACGCCCTCCGCTCTGTGCTGAGCCAGCATCGCGTGGCGATCGAAATTGAGGATCACATCGGCCACGGCGGGCGATACGATTGAGTTCGCACCCAGCCGCTGAATCGTACCCGCCTGCTCGAAGACATACACTCTGCGATCGCGCGGCGAAGCGAGCATACGCGGTCCAACTCCCCCAGGGTTGAAAGCGATTTGCTTTCCCCCGATCTCAGCGAAGTGGACCGGTACCGTGCCGCTTCGTACACCACCTACGGGAACCCGCCGCAGGATCGAGTTCTTTCGGATTGGTTTGGACGATCCAAGGAAAACAAGCAGCTCAGCGTTCACGCTTGCTGTCGGTCGCTGCCCTGACGGCGGGCGAGTCGTTCGACTTCTCCGTTCTGGACGCCGCGCCAGGACAGTCATTTCATTTTCGCGTGAGACGATGCTCCACGCGCCTGCCGGAAGCGGTTCAAATCGCGCGCTCTGAGCGGGCAACGGGTTCCACGCACTCAGTATCGCGACGCCACAGGCGGTCAGGGCCAGTTCGATGCGACGCCGAGCGATCAACCTTGCATGCTGTTCCTCTCTCATGGGTCCTCCCCAGCACTGTATCCCGAACGGCATCGTGCTCGGCCGTGCAGACCACAACTGCAATTATTTGGTGCTGCATTTTGTCGGCCCGCCGTTTTCGCGGCCGACTCAGGATGAGCTCAGGTTACCTGATATGCCCCAGCCGTAGTGGAGGCGCGCTGTTCTTGATTGCGGCACCTCAGGCTCATGCGTGAGTTCTGACGCCGCTCTGACGGACTAGTGAAAGCGTTTCGCCGCCTTCGTGATGAAAAAGTCACGCTGTTATGGACTCACGACGAGTGTGCATCGCATGTGATCGTGAGTTTGAAAACGAAGTCTTGTGCAAGATTCCGATGTAGGCTACGGTGTAGCGTCCGTTGAAACAGTTGAGTGCGTGCACGCTCGGCACTCACGTTCAACGAACGTCAGCCACAATCGTCGGCGGTAGCGCGTACCGTCAGCACGTGGTCCGGTAGCGCGCTTCATCGGGAACCTGCACAACCAGATCCTTCTGCGTTGGCGTTCCCGTTCCAAGTATCCCCGAAGAAAACTCATCGCACGCTCAAACCGGAGACCACCTGGTGGAAATCCTATTGTCGCGGGTTCGTTCGAGATTTCGTTTCATCGCAGTCGGCCTCTGTGTCGGCGCTGTTTGCCTTCTCGGCGCAGCCCGATTCGACGTCCTGAACGTTGTTTTCGCCGCCGGCCGGCCACAGCCCGTGCATACGCTTGCAGCGCAAGGATCTGCGCCAGATACGATCGTCGTTTTTGGTCCCAAGCAATTCGTCACAGCGAAGAGTGCGACGCAGCTGAACTTCGTGGAGTCATTCCCGGTTCCCACCGGGACGGCGTCGCCGACGAACCCGACATGGCATCCCAACTCGACGCTTTACACAGTCCGATTGCAGCGCGTCGGGGGCAGCCTAACGACCGCGACCGTAACGGTCAACGGGAAGCAGATCGCGGCGGTCGCTGATTTCGCGTCCGCGCCCTACATCGAGCGCATCGTTTTGCTCAATCAGGCGGCCAATAACAGCAATACGGTGAGCGTGACGCTGAAAGGCGCCAAGGGAGCCGGGCTCATCGTCACGGTCGCGGGAACACCGTTCTCGCACTACGCGATCTTTGGTCCGAAGAACTACACGAAGACTTCAGCCACGCCGACGCGTTACACCGAAACGTTCGCCCTACCGGCCGGTGCAACACCGCCTTACCATATCGCGGCACTCGCCAGCGCTTCTGGAACGAAAGCCACCATCACGTTCAACGGCGTGATCGTGATCAAGGACGCGGACTTTACGAACACCACGCTCGTCGTACGTGGAGTAAGTCCGGTGAGTGGCAGCAACTCGCTCAAGGTAGACGTGCGCGGCAACACGGGTACCAACGTTTACGTGCTCGTGACTGCAACCGACAAGAGTGCTCCTGTACTAACGATCACGAGCCCCGAGCCGAATCTCGCGACCAGTGCGACGACGATCGCTGTGACGGGTACGTCGACAGACCGCGACCCTACCAAGGTTACGGTCAACGGCGTTCTGGCGACGATGAGCGGGGCAGGGAACACACAATTCTCGGCGACCGTTCCCTTGAACGAGGGCCCGAACACCCTCGCAATCCGGGCGACGGATCTGGCGGGGAACCACACCGATTCCAGCCGCACGGTAACGCGCGATACGCAAGCGCCCACCCTTGCGATCTCCACGCCCACTGACAACAGCTACTCCAACCAAGTGGCCACGCCGGTCTCCGGCACGGCCTCCGGTGCCAGTGCGGTCACCGTCAATGGAGTGTCATTCCCGGTTGGACAGGACGGGACCTTCAGCGGCAGCTACCAGCTCGCTCCAGGCGCGAACTTCATTACGGCCGTCGCAACCGATGTTGCGGGCAACAGCGTGAGTGCCACGCACAAGGTGACCCTCGACACGGACGCACCGGTCATCACCGTGGCTTCGCCGGCCGAAGGATCGCAACACGCGACGCAACCCGTTGTCGTGAGCGGAACGGTTCGCGATGCGACGTCGGCGGACAAGACGACTCTGACGGTGAACGGTGCCGCAGTGTTGCCCGGCGCCTTTTCGGATCCAACCACGTTCAATTTCTCGACCGAGATCGCTCTCGCGGCTGGGAGTAACGCTATCAGCGTAGTTGCTACCGACGGGGCTGGGAATGCGAGCACTGTCACGCGAACAGTGACGTTTGGTGGAGATGTCGGAGGCGTGCCACCCGACCCAGCGACTGTCGCTCCTCCACTGGATGCGACGGTTGCCACGACGACTTTTGCCGCGACCTCGTTTCTCTACACCGGTCCCAACCCGATTCAGACCGGGGTTGCGCCTGGAACGATTCAGAAATTGCAAGCGGCGGGATTGCGCGGAGCAGTGAAGACGAGACAAGGCACCGCGCTTCCTGGAGTCAAGATTACGGTCCAGGGTCACCCCGAGTTCGGTCAAACACTCTCTCGTGCCGACGGTGCTTTCGATCTCGTTGTAAACGGTGGCCGCCAGATTACTCTGAACTACGAGAAAGCGGGCTATCTGCCCGTGCAGCGTCAGGCGGTTGTCCCATGGCGCGATTACGTTCGGGTCGATTCGGTGACCATGGTGAATCTGGATCCCGCGTCAACGGTGATCGATTTCTCCCAACCCGCGCAAGCGGCGCAGGGAAGCGTGGTGACGGATGAATCGGGGACACGTCGCGCCACCATGATCTTCAAAGGCGGAACTCAGGCCTCTCTGGTGATGCCCAACGGAACGACACAGGCGTTGGGCTCCCTGACTGTACGGGCGACAGAATACACCGTCGGCCCAACCGGTCCGTCTGCGATGCCTGGGCCGCTGCCCTCCACTAGCGGCTACACGTACGCGGTAGAGCTGAGCGCTGACGAAGCTATCGCTGCCGGCGCTACGGACGTCTTGTTCGATCGTCCGGTGGCGGTGTATGTCGATAATTTCTTGAACTTTCCGACCGGTATCGTTGTTCCGGTGGGGTCGTATGATCGAGCGAAGGCGGCCTGGATAGCCTCGCGCAACGGGCGAGTCGTCAAGATCTTGGAAATCGCAAACGGCCGAGCGGTGCTCGATGTTGACGGTTCGGGTATACCAGCCTCTGTTGCCGCGCTGACTTTACTCGGGATAGACGATGCGGAGCTCGTGAAGCTCGCCGAGTTGTTCCAATCGGGGCAGACGCTTTGGCGCATTCAGGTAACGCATTTCACCCCGTACGATTGCAACTGGCCGATTGTGCCATCCCCAGGTGCGAGGGCACCGGACGTCAAACATCCCGACTTGTCAAAGCCGCCGAACAAGGACTGTCGGACCGCAGGCTCGATCATCGGATGTGAGCGGCAAACTCTCGGAGAAAGGCTCGCTGTTGCCGGCACGTCCTTGAGCCTCAACTATCAAAGCGATAGAGCTGATGGATATCGAAAGGCGTATTCGGTGGACGTTTCTCTGGGCAAACATTCACTTCCACCTAATCTGTTAGGGATCCGAGCCAGCATGACCATCGCCGGACAGGCTACTCAGCAATCGTTTCCTGCACTGCCAAATCAGATCGCCCATTTCGAGTGGGACGGGAAGGACCTGTTTGGTCGTAACGTTGAGGGCGCTCAGAATGCGCATATTTCCGTCGTCTATTTGTACGCTGCCCAATTTACGGACATCCCGGCATTGGCATTAGACGATCTCGCCTTCGCGAGGTTTGGAGACGAGAGCCGCCGTCTCACACAGGCCCGCGTCCAGTTTAGCTTCAGCCAGCAATTCGATCTAACGCTGGGCTCGCGCGCCACCGCGACCGTCGGAGGGTGGAGCCTGGATGTACATCATTCCTTCGATCCCGATCGCAGGGCTGTATACCTCGGAGACGGGACCAAGCGCAGTGGCGGTGAGCTACCGACCGTCGCGACGACCGTTGCGATTGCCGATTGCAGGCTGGATCCAGATACCGATGAGTGTGAGAATGCCGCAGCGCCCGGGGCTCGCGCCGTAGACGTATCGATGAGTCCAAGAGGAATGGGTCTGGCTAGCGACGGAAGCATGTATCTGGCCGATAGCCACACAGCAAAAATCTGGCGCGTAAACCCCGCTGGGACCCTCGATCACGTTGCCGGAAACGGCTCAACCGATTTCAACGGCGATGGGATTCCCGCCACTGAAGCGGGATTCTTTCCAACGGGACCGGTCCACATCGGGCCCGACAACAGCATCTATTTTGCCAGTGATGACGGACGAATTCGCCGCGTCGACAAGGATGGAATAATCACGACTGCCGTCGGGACGGGCGTGTGTGCCGATTCGATACGCACCGAGATTCCGGCAAACCAGGCCGACCTCTGCGCAGACAACTTCACCCTGGCCAAAGACGGGACGCTGTATGTCCTGGACAGCACAGACGTCTATCGTATTGGCGCCGACCGGATTATCCGCCGCATCGTCGGTGACGGAAGCTACGCCACGTGTGATCCAACTGCTCTGAGCCATACTTGCGCGGACGGGAGACCCGCGAATTCACCTGCGGTCTTTCACAAGCTCACTGGCATCGCGGTGGGAGCGGATGGCACGCTATATCTCGCGAACGGAGAAGCCGCCGAATCGGATGCAGCGATTATTTACCGGATCGGGGCGGACGGAGTCATACGGCGTGTCGCCGGCAACGGTAATCGCTTCGAGCGATTTGATGACCGCGGCAACGGTAAGCCAGCAATTGACGCCGTAATACACTCCTACTTTGTGTCGCCTGCGGTAGGGCCGGACGGGACGCTTTACTTCGCCAGTCAAGATGGTTATGTGAGTCACGTTGACCAGGCGGGCAGACTTAGGATTCTCGTGGGCTGTGTTCCAAACCCCGTCGAAGAGAGCCAACAGACCGACGCCCGTAGGGGTACCGAAGTGCTCCTCGTCAGTCTCGCGAGCTGGGCCGCTACAGTAGCGGCCCCATCGGTGGATTGTTCCGGCGATGGACGCCACCGAGCTACACTCACTCGTCTCTCTGAACCAAGGAGTTTGGCTTTCGGCCCCGATGGGAAGCTCTACGTACTCGATGATTTCGCACGTAGCATAGATACGCCCTTGCCGGAATTCGGCTTTGGCGATGTCCTCATTGCATCCGAAGATGCGAGCGAGCTATACCTGTTTAACGCCGATGGCAGGCACCTGCGAACACTCGACGCACTTCTCGGTCATACTATCTACGAGTTCGCGTACGACGTCGCGGGGCTGCTGTCGACGATTACCGATGGTGACGGGAACGCGGTCCGAGTCGAGCGCGATGGAGCAGGTGCGCCCACAGCGATCGTCGCACCGTTTGGCCAGCGTACGACACTGACCCTTGATTCAGGAAAACACCTCGCCACGTTGACTCGACCGGGTGAGCCAGCGACAACGCTGACCTATTCAGCCGACGGATTGCTTAAGACATTCACCGACGGCGGCGGCAACCTTCATCAGTTCACATACGATGAGAACGGGCTGTTGGTACGTGACGACGATCCAGCCGGAGGGTTCAAGTCCCTAGTGCGAACGCAAACCGATTCGTCGTCAGCGGTTACGGTGACGACGGCATTGGAAAGGTCGATCACTCACGGGACCATCAAGCTCTCGAATGGGGGAATGCAGCGCAGAACTCTTGATGGTGCCGGGCTGTCGACCATTTCCGAAACGGGGCCAAATGGCACGGTTTCGCTAACTGCTCCAGATGGTACGATCACGTCTCTTCTCAGCGGTGCCGACCCGCGCTTCGGGATGACGTCGCCGGTCATGAACGAAATGACGATGCAAACACCGGATGGCTTTCGGACCAGCGTCACCAGAGGCCGCCGCACGGTGTTGTCAGACCCCATGAACCCGCTCAGCGTCGTAAGTCAGATCGACAGTGCGGTACTGAACGGGCGGGTGTTTCGAACTACCTACGTCGCAGCCACGAAGACGTTCACGTCGGCGACACCGGTAGGACGCTCGAGCACGACACGACTCGATGCGGCAGGCCGTGTAGTCGAAGGCGGATCACCGGGTATCACGCCGGCCCAGTTTGAGTACGATGGACGTGGGCGCCCGGCCCGGCTATCCCAAGGCTCGCGGCAGACGACATATGCCTATGATGCACAAGGTCGCCTGTCGGTCACAACGGATCCGCTCGATCGGACCTCGCAGTATTTCTACGATGCAAGCGGCCGGCTGTCACGCGAAACGATGGCTGATGGGCGTGAGGTGCTTTACTCGTACGATATTTCACAAAACGTCCGCACGGTTCGCCCTCCAGGGCGCGCATCGCATCAGTTCCAGTATAACTCGCTCAACCTTCTCAGGTCGTATAACCCGCCTAGCTTGGGTAGTGGGACCTGGAGCACTACCTACCAGTACGACTTGGATCGTAACTTGACTCAAATCGTCCGGCCCGATGGGCAGACAGTAGATCTCGGTTACGATGCCGCGGGCCGGACGAGCTCCTTAACTTTACCGGGTGGGGTCGTGAACTATGGGTATCATTCCGGCACCGGCATCCCAACCACCATTAGTGGTCCGTACAGCGGGAACCTCTCATTCGTCTACGATGGCCCACTGCTGACGAGCGTTGAATGGACCGGTGAGGTCGCGGGAACGATCACCGCGACGTATAACAGCACTCTGCAAGTCGCCGGGCTAAGCGTCAATGGCGAGACTCCAGCTACCGTAGCCTACGACGACGACGGCTTGCTCCGCCGAGCCGGAGCGATAACTATAGACCGCAACGCCACGAACGGTCTCATGACGGGCACGACGCTGGGCTCTATCACCACAAGTCAGTCCTACACTTCGTTCGGCGAGCTCGCGCGCTTTACAGCGAATGTGGGCGGCGCGCCTCTGTTCGATGTCGCCTATGTCTCAGATGCATTGGGAAGAATTACCGGGTCAACGGAGACCGCGGACGGGACCACGACAAGTCGGGGGTTCTCCTACGACCTCGCAGGCAGGTTGACCGAGGTCCGAGTGAATGGCACCCTGACCGCAATCAATGAGTACGACGGCAACGGGAATCGAGTGCGGGTAACGAGCCCTAGCGGTGTGCTGGTCGCAACCTATGACGAGCAGGACAGGATGCTGGCGTACGGCAATACCAGTTATACCTATGGGCGCAATGGTGAGCTGCGAACCAAGACTAGAGAGGCTGAGGTCAGTCAATACGAGTACGACGTCCTCGGCAATCTGCGGCGTGTGACACTTCCTGACGGGAACGTGATAGACTACGTGGTTGATGGCATAAATAGGCGCGTGGGAAAGAAGGTGAACGGTGTCCTCGTTCAGGGCTTCCTCTATCAGGGTCAGCTCGAGGTTGCCGCTGAGCTGAACGGGGCGGGAAACGTTGTAAGTAGGTTCGTTTACGGCAGTAGGCCAACCGTTCCGGACTACCTTGTGAAGTCAGGGACTACCTACCGGTTAGTGAGCGACCCGCTCGGCAGCGTGAGAATGGTTGTGGATGTTGCAACCGGCGCCGTTGTCCAGCGCATTGACTACGACGAATGGGGCAATGTCACTCAAGACACGAACCCGGGATTCCAGCCATTCGGGTTTGCGGGGGGAATTTATGAACCCCAAACCGGGCTGATCCGCTTTGGTGCGCGCGACTACGATCCAGTGGTCGGACGTTGGACGGCGAAGGACCCGATTGGCTTTAGCGGTGGCTCACTCAACCTCTACTCCTACGTTAATTCCGACCCGGTTTCCCGTTCTGATCCGACCGGCTTGGACTTTTGGGTTACATGGCACGAAGTAGCCAATACAAATCGTTTCCATACTGTGATCTGGTGGAACCCGGGAAGCGACTTCAACCCGAACGGCATCCATCGTACGTTCGGCGCCGCTCCAAGGTGGTTCGGGTGTGACGGTGGCTTGATTGGCTGCCTTAACGCGGGCCACAACAGAGACACGGACTACGGCAATCCGAAGGATGATTGGACCAAGCTGGCGCTCCCATGTGGCACTAGCGCAGCCCAAATGCTCCAACGCCTTTTTGACCTTCAGACCTACTACATGAAGCACTCTAACGACAAGATCCCGTACGACGCGTTGGCCGGGTATTCTTCCAACTCCTACACTCGCAGCCTGGCGAATGCGGCAGGTTTCACCACTCCGGCCACGCTACGCGGCCGTCTCGGCAAAGCGGTCAATGTCCCAGGCTGGGGCAACCCCCTGCCAGTCGAGGTATTCGGAAAGTGAGAGAGTCACTGCGGGAGATTGGGGTGCCCGCCCGATCATGGGGCCTTGTTGCCGCAATGTTGGGGCTCAGTTGGCTACTCCCCGACATGCGTCAATCTGTCGTCTCATCGTTCGGTCTTTACGCAACTATCGCGTTCGCTTGTGGAATGAGCGGCGTTGTGTTGACGTTCGTGCAGGCGGGCGTGGCGCGCAAAGGCGCTGTCGTATTGGTTTCGTTGCTAATCTGGGCAATCGCGGTCGGTTGGCTATACCTCAACGACACGCCTCCGGGACGCTTTGAATGGTTTGGTGGAATAGTTTTTGGGTTCGGTATCGTCTTGGTGCCCGTTGTCATTTCGGCATTCTTCGCGAATTTGCGGTCGGGTCCGGCTTGGACGTTTGCTCAAGTGACCTCTCTCGCCCTGCTTGCCGCCCCTTTGTCGGATATGGTGGGGTTGGTTCTTTCCATGGTGATTTTTCAAAGTTACGTATAACCGCGACCCGGCTGGGCGATTGACTGGCTTAACTGAAACGGCAGGCGGGACTGTAAGGTCCAGAGGATACACGTCTGGCGGATGCACCTCAACGGATGCGAACACTAGCGGATTCCGCCCTCGCGCTTGCCCGCTAGTGGGAATCCAAGATGCTTCGACATAACGTAGGAAGATGACCGCTGTAACAGCGCTGCGACGCGGATTCACCCTCATCGAGATCCTGGTGGTGATCGTAATCATCGCGATCCTCGCGTCGCTGGTTGCGCCCAATATTTTCCAGAACGTTGGTGCTGCGAGGGAATCGACCGCGCGATCCCAGATCGAGATGTTCGGCGCTGCACTCGACGCCTATAGGCTCGACAACGGCCGTTACCCGCCGACGACGACCGGACTCGACGCGCTGATGCAGAAGCCAAACGACCAATCCGCTGCTAACTGGCGCGGTCCTTATCTCAGAAAAGCCGTCCCCCTCGATCCCTGGCGCCACCCCTACATTTATAAAGCGCCGGGCGAGGTGAACCAGCGCGGCTATGACCTCCTCTCGTATGGCGCCGATGGCCAGCCGGGTGGCGAAGGCGAGAACGCCGATATCGTAAGCTGGAAGTAGGGAAGGAGGGCCCCGGCCTGTGACCGCTTTCACCTATCGCGCCGTGACGCCGGCCGGCAAGAAAATCCGTGGACGCGAGGAGGCGATTAGCGCACACGCGCTTTCTTCCGCGCTCACCACGCGCGGCCTCATCGTCCTCGACGTCGCTGCTGGACAGACCGCAGCCGAAGAAGCAAAGGCCGGGTTCCGATTTCGCCGCTCACAGGGCGTGCTCGAGATGACGCGGGCAATGGCGGCATTGCTGCCGGCTGGCCTTCCCCTCTCTCGGTCGCTGAGCGCCGTCACCAACACCACCACCGGCGCGCTTGCAACCGCGCTCGGTGCGGTCCGGTCGCGCGTCGATCGAGGTGACATGCTCGCCTCCGCGCTTGCAGATCACCCGCAGTTCTTCTCTCCGATCTACGTCGGCGTCATCCGCGCTGGAGAGCGCAGCGGAGACCTGCCCGGCGCGTTCACACGCCTCTCAGCTCAGCTCGAGCGCGAGGAAGAGCTGCGCAACAGGCTCCTGTCCGCGGCGATCTATCCGGTTCTCCTCGGCGTCGCCGGTGGGATCGCGATTACCGTGCTGCTGCTGTTCGTTCTGCCACGGTTTGCCGAATTGCTGCAAGGCGCGGGGGCAGCGCTGCCGCGCTCGACGGCGCTGCTGCTTGGTTTTTCCACCGCCGCGCGCCAATTCTGGCCGCTCTTTATCGCCATACCCATAGTGCTCATCGGCGGCGTGACCTGGGCGCTCCGGACTCCCAAGGGATCACGTGCGTTCGCGCGCATGATGCTGAGCACGCCGGTGGTGAGCACGTTCCGCCGGCACGTGCTCGCCTCACGCTTCGCGCGACTGGTTGGTGTGCTCCTCTACGGCGGCTCGCCTCTTCTCAATGCCCTCGACGATGCAGTGCACTCTCTCGGCGATCCGCTCGCCCAGGACGAGGTGCTGCGCATCCGCGCGCGGGTTCGCGAGGGCGCCTCGCTCAACGGCGCGTTGGCCGAGGGAGATCTCTTCCCCGATCTACTCGGCCAGCTCGTGGCTGTCGGCGAGGAAGCAGGGAAGCTCCAGGAATTTCTCGACAAGGCGGCCGAGATTTTCGAGCAGTCGACGCAGCGGGCGTTGCAGCGGCTCGTAGCCGTAGCCGAACCGTTGATGATCGTGTTTTTCGGCGGGATCGTGGGACTCGTTGCGCTCTCGCTGCTTCAGGCGATCTACGGCATCAATGCCGGCAGCTTCCGATGAAGAATCGTCCAGCTGCCCGCGAGGGATTTACGCTGGTGGAGACGCTTGTCGTCATCGTCATTCTCGCCATCGTCACCGCCGTCACCATTCCCGCGTTTCAGTCGACGCCCGAGGACGAGCTGGCCAGGGCTGCCGGCGTCGTTTCAAAATTGATGCAACGCGCGCGACAGACCGCCGTCGAGCGCTCTCAAAACGTCTCGTTGGTCGTCGATGCCGAGCACGCCCGCTACTGGGCGACGATCCAGCGCGCCGGCAATACCGACTCGCTCGTCTCGTTTGGCGGGCTCGATCTCGCTTCCGGCGCCACACTCACGTCCGACGAGCCGCGGTCACGTTTCGTGTTCACTCCGTCAGGCATGGCCTCCGGCCCACCGCTCGTGTTGAGACTCGACTCCCGCTCGGCCGTGATCACCGTGGCCCGCTGGACCGGCGACGCCCATGCGCGAGTTCAATAAAATGCGCGAGCACGGACTAGCGCCCGGAGCGTTTACACTGATGGAAGTCATCGTCGCGGTCATCATCGTCGGAATGACGGCGATCGCCACGCTTTCCACCTTCGGCACCGAATTCAGAACCGCGGCAACCTCGCGCACGGCGCTCGAAGCAGTGTCACTGGCGCGAAACCGGCTGGCAATTCTGGAGCTGACGCCGGCAGAAGAGCTCCAGCTGCTCCCCGACAGCAGCAAACGCGGCCAGTTCGAGCCACCGTTCGAGAGCTATGAATGGACGGCGACGGTCAGCCCGGTTCTCAACGAAGCCGATCTCTTCGATGCGACCGTGCGCGTGACTTCGACGGGCGGCGAGTATTCCGTCGGCACCAGGTTGTATCGGCCGGTGATGGTGTTCACACCATGACCTGTCGTTGGGGGCTGACGCTGATCGAGCTGCTCGTGGCGTTGACGATCACGGGCATGGTCATGAGCGCGGGATACGGCGCTCTATCCGTGCTCGTAGACCGCCGCGCTCCTCTCATTGCCGCAACGGACGCAGTGGCTGAAGCTGCGGCGAAGAGACGTCTCCTGGTCGATCTCCTCAGCGGCGCGCGGCTCACCGTCGAACGGGACGCGAGGTTCGAGGGAGTGCGCGGAGTCGATGCAAATCGATCCGACGACGAGCTGGCGTTCATGACAAATGCCCCAACGCCACTCGGCGTTCCTGAAACCGACGTGCGATTGTATCTCGATCGCGACGGCGACACGCCGGAGCGAGGCTTGATGGTCGAGCTCAGAGACAGAAAACTCGGCGGACCACAGCGCATCGAGATCGAGCCCAACGCCACCGGGCTCGAGGTTCGATATCTGTCCGGAATTCTCGGCCAACGCGCCTGGCTCGACAGCTGGGTCTCGACGACCGTTCTTCCGTCGGGTGTCCGGCTCACGATCTCGAGCGAACAACCGGATAGCGTAGCAGCACTTCTCAGGCTGCCGTTGGTGGTTCGCCTTGGAACGGCTCAATAGAATGCGCAGGATCAGACCATTCACGTCCGAGCGGAGAGGGTTCGCGCTCATCGCCGCGATCTGGCTGCTCGTCGCATTCGCGGCGATCGGGCTCGGAATAAGCCTACACTCGCGCGCCCGCCGGCTGAGCGCGGCGAACATCCTCGAGGAGACTCGGGCGCTGGCGGCGGCGGAAGCAGGGCTCGAGCACTTGCGCAGCAGGCTCGCGCGGTTGAGTGGAAGCTCTCCATTGCCGGCGCTCGTACCTGCCCCCGCGAATGACCCCTGGCGATACGCTTCGCTGGTGCTGTCCGACACGGTTCCGCTTGGAGATCAACGGTATCGCGTCCGCATCCGCGACGCCGGAGGCTCGCTCAACCTCAACCGCGTGGACGAGGAAACACTCCGCCGCCTGTTGATCGCATTGCGAATCGACGCCGCTCGCGCGACGGACGTTGCGCAGGCGGTGCTCGATTGGCGGGACGCCGACGATCTCCATCGCCTGAACGGCGCCGAACGGGAAGACTATATCCGAACGGGCGCATCGGCTCTCCCGGCGAACGCGCCATTCTCCCGGGTCGAAGAGCTACAATTCGTTCATGGCATGACTCCCGAGCTTTTCACGCGGATGATTCCTCTTCTGACCATCGTCGGGACTGGACAGGTCAACATGAACGCGGCGCCGAGGCCGGTGCTTCTCGCTCTCCCGGGAATGAGCGAAGAGGCCGCCGCGGTCGTGGAGCGCATGAAGATCTCCTCGAAGCCGCTGACCAACCTCCAGGAGCTTGCCGTCGAGCTCTCGGCTGACGCGCGCGCGAAGTTCGCGGCTGCGACTCCGGAGCTGCAAAGACTCGTAACGTTCCAGACGTGGGAGCTCGAGGTCAGGAGCGAAGGGTGGAATGTGGGAAGTGCCGTTCAAAAGCGGATCGATGCTTTGGTCGCCAGGGCCGGAGGCGGCATCGGAGGAGTGGTGGCATGGCGAAAGACGTCATGACCACCAACGGCAGCCGGATTCCGATCTGGCTCAAGAGGTCGCGACGGATCGGCGTGGCAATCGGCGCTGATCAGGTCCACGTCGCGTCCCTCGATAACGGAAAATCGCGCCGGGATTCTTTCGCCCCCTGGTCTGTCCGGCTTCGTCCGGGCCTCATGGATGCGCAGAACGATCCGGAAGAAGCCATCCGAGCGGCGCTCGCGAGCTGTCCGCACCTCTCGAAAGTGGAGCCGGCGCTGTTGTACGTGAGTCTGCTTCCTCCACTCGCCATCGCGCGGGGAATCGAGCTCCCGCGACTGGGCGCCGAGGATTACAGGCGGGTGCTGACGCGCGATGTGTCCCGGTATTTTCCCGTCGGTCACGATCCACAGGTTGTCGGAGCGGCGCCCGCCGGGCGGCAACGCTCATCGCCCGCGCCCGTTTTCGCGGCGGCTGCGCCGGCGCGAATAGTCGAGGCGATCGAGCGGGCAGTCGAGGCGGTCGGATGCGAGCTGGCTTCGATCGAGTCCGCGTATTCATCGTGGACCGAAGCCGCCAGACGAACGTGGCCGTCGTTCAGCAGGTCGGACGCCGCCCTGATCATCTATCACGATGAAGTGATCGAGGTCATTCACTGCGCCGCGGGCAAGCCCGTAAGTCTCCGTCGAGTCAGCGTTACCGCACCGCGTGAAAGAGCGCTCGACGCGGCCGGCGTCTATTCGAAGTCGGGCCCGCCGCGAGTGTGCGCCATGCTTGGATTTCGGGAAAAGCAGACCCTCTTGTTGAGCGGCCTCTCCGAAGGCGGCGTTGCCGTGTTGCCGCCGACTCCCGGCACGGCGTCGGATGCCGCCGCGCTCTCCGCGAAATTTGCGTCGTCGACCGACGGTCCGGGCCTCTATCCCGAGAGGATCTACGAGCACGCGCGAGCGAATTCACGACGCCTTACACGAATCTTCGCCGGTGCCGCGGCGCTCTCGCTCGTGTTAGCCGCCGGTCTTTTTCTCTGGGGCGCGAAACGGGATTTGGGAGCGACCGTTGATCAGCGGGCGGCACTCCGCTCGGAGGTCACGAAAGCCATCGATCTTCGGAGCGACATCGCATCCCTCGAATCACGGTCGGCGCGGGTCGCGTCGCTCCGGGCGAATACGCCGCGTTGGTCGACCGTTCTTGCTTCGATCGCCGAAGAGCTGCCAAGGGATGCGCGACTCACCCGCTTTCAGTCGCAGGCGGACACCGTCGTGCTTCAGGGAGTCGCGTCGCGCGCCGCCAGCGTGTTCGAGGCACTCCGCGGAATTCCCGACATCACGGCCATCCGCGCTTCCGCCCCGGTGCGGCAGGAGCTTCAGGACGGAAGTCCGGTGGAGCACTTCACCGTTGCAGCCCGGGTGGCGCCGCTCGCCGCGCCGACTCAGGCACCCGAATAGTGGCGAGCTTCCTCTCCCGGTTGTCATCTCGCGATCGTCGCGCCCTCGTGCTGGGCACCCTGATCGCCGCGGGCGCGCTCTTCATCGCCTTCGGAATCAAGCCGTATGCGAGGGAGCTCCGGGAGACCAACGATGACCTGCGGCAGCAGCGTGAGCTCCTGGTGCGGGAGCGCGCCGCCCTCTCCGCGGCTGAGCGGTACCAGGGCATTCTGACATCGCTGCTCACTGGCATTGAGCAGGAATCGCGGCCGCTCTTTGGCGGCTCGGACGACATTTCCGCGACGTCGGATCTCTCCGACGACGTGAGTCGGGCCGCGATCAGCAACCGCGTTCTGATTCAGCAGATTGAGACCCGGAAAGCCGAGCCGGACGAGAATGGCCTCGTTGCGCTGTCGCTCGACCTGCGAGGGGAAGGCGATTTCGAGGGAATCCTGAAATTTCTGAACACGCTCGAAGGGGGAGAAAAGCTGGTTCGCGCTTCGAGGCTTGCGCTCGAGCCACAACAACCAGGAGGAGGCGCGGAGCAGGCCGGAGCGATGACCCTGTCAGGCACCTTCACCGGCTACTACCTGAATGAGAGTGCCGCCGTCGCGGATTCGTTGCCGAGCCGGGCGAACGTCCCATGATGCCGAAGTATCTCGCGACGTGGCCGCTTGGACTCGCGACCGCGGCATTACTCGGATCAACAGTGTTGATGCTGGCGGGAGCGTGGCGCGCGACACACTTTGGAGCACTGCCTTCTGCTTCACCGGAAGGCGCGTCCGCCAGGATCGGATCGGCCCACTCTTATCGGGCGGCGCTGCCGACGGAGCTGGAACGCGCCGTCAACAGTGATCCCTTTCGGGAGGATCGCTCGAGGCCGCCCGTTCGGTACGAGCCCGGCGGGACCCGTGTGAGCGTGTCGGAGGAGATAGCTCCGGCCGCGGAACAGGCGATCGTGCTCCTTGGGACTGTCGTCGGTGATGAGGGGCGGAGCTTTGCGATGTTCCAAACGGGGGGCGCCGGCGCGCGCCTCGTCCGCGTAGGGGAAAAGGTAGGCGACCATACATTGAGACGTGTTGGAAGACAGAGCGCGGTTCTGGTTTCCGCCGGCGGCAAGGAGACAACCATCAGTGTCAGCAAGGCGGGGAACTAACAGTTGAACATGCGAGCCACGCTTTCTCTGGTGCTCGTCGCCTTCCTGGCGCTCACACCTCGCGCTATTGCCCAGGACACCTCCCTGGTGAGAGGTCCCGGCACGATCTCGATCGATTTTCAGGATGTCGACCTGCGTCTCGTCGTGAGCGCGCTCGCCGAAGCAGGCGGACTCAACGTCGTCTTCGGCGACCTTCCTA
>Ga0190265_10001146_pt1 | contig 17325 bp, 11 predicted proteins | sample Popmic124T_FD_133135 | JGI IMG/M metagenome (GOLD analysis project Ga0190265, IMG submission 133135) | Populus adjacent soil microbial communities from riparian zone of Indian Creek, Utah, USA - 124 T | ecosystem: Environmental > Terrestrial > Soil > Riparian zone | place: USA: Utah | collected...
CAATGTCTCGATCGGCCGTCCGTCAGACACCAGCGGCGTCTATCCGCAGGTGAACCTGTTCCTCTACGAAATCGTTTTCGATCCGCACCTCAAGAACACGCCGTTGACCGAGTCAGGCAAGCCGCCGTTGTGGGTGGTGTTGAAATACCTGTTGACCGCGTTCAACACCGCCGAAGACAGCGATTCGGACAAGGCCCACGAATACCTTGGCGCGGCGCTGCGGGCGGTGTGCACGGACGATCTGCTCAAGCTGGATGGCCTGGTTGCGACCGATGTGAAGGCGCTCGCCGCCAATCCCAGTCCTCTGCACGTCACTTTCGACGACTCTCCGCCCGACCTGATGGCGAAATTGATGCAGGGACCGGACGACAAGCTGCGCCTGTCGGCGTGCTTCCAGGTGCGGCCGGTGATGATCGCGCCGGCCGAACCGGCGCAGGTGTCGCTGCTGGTTGGCGTGGACTATCGGCAATCACCCCCGGGACTGGCCGATCCATATGTCGGCATCGACGTCCTGCCGGCGATGGGCGCGATCGTCGAGAGCATCTCGCCGCCAGGGTTTGAAGTCGGCGAAGAGGTGACGTTGCGCGGCACCGATCTTCACCTCGCGAATCTTGCCGTCCGGCTCGGGCCGGTCGAACTGCCGGTGATCATGCAGCAGCCCGATCAACTGCGCTTCAGGGTGGACGCGTCGGCGATCGCGGCCGCTAACCTTTCGGCCGGCAGCTACGCCGTCACGGTCGTGCAGTCGTTGATCGGCACCGGGAAGACGCGCAAGAGCAACGCGGTGATTGGCAATCTGGTGCCGACGGTGTCCACGGTGACGCTGACGCGACCGGCTCCGGCGCCGCCGATTCCGGCGCCCTACGACGTCGATCTCACCGGTGTGTTGCTGGGCGTCGATGCGGACGACACCATCGTTGCGTTCTACGGCAACGGGCGCGTCGTGCGCGCGTTCGATGCCCTGACCACCGTCCCGACGCCGCCGCCCGCCGGGCAATCGGCGCGGCACCTGGTGCTGACTCCGGATGCCGGCGTGCCCGCCGGCGACTATCACCTGGTGTTGATCATCAACGGGCAACAGGCGCCGCAAAGCCCGCGGATCACGGTGAGCTGGCCATGACGTTCAGCGGCGCCGACCGCAACGATCCGATCGTCTTTTCGCCGAACCTGCGCGCCGGCGATCCGCTCGCGAATCACTGGATGCGGCAGGCGACGCTGCGCTTGCGCCGCGAAGTGGCGTGGCTCTGGCACGAGCGCGGCGGCGCGAGGCCGCATCAACCCGACGAGTTGCCGCCGGTTGGTGATCGGACCGCGGAGTCGCTCGACCTGGCGCGGCATTGGGCGGAGAAGCGGCAATTTTTCGAGACCGATCCCACCGCCAGTTTCCTGACCGATCAGCTGCGCGTGCCGCCGCCGGAGACCGGGCAGGTCGAGCGCGCGTCGTTCGGCTGGGCCGTGCGCGAGCTCGATCTCGATCCGGTGTCGGCGTTCTCGCTGGCGCTCGGTCTGTCGAGTGTCTTCGATCCGAGTGGCGCGCCGGTGATCGCCACCTGCCTCAAGGACGCGGCGAGCGTGCAGCCAACGTTGACGCTGGTGCAGCGGCTCTGGGATTTTCCGGAGGACGCGCTGGTGCTTGCCGATCCGATGCACCCGCTGTTCTCGCGCGGCTTGTTGCGCCGTTCTTCGATCCGGCCGGGACAGGGCGGCGGCACCGTGTGGGACCAGCCGCTCACGGTGCCGTCGCTGGTGGCGCGGGCCCTGCTGGCTGCGGGCAATGTCGTACCCTCGGGGCTCCACCCGATCTCCGATCAACGCACCGGCGAGCTCACCGACAGTGCGCGAATGATTGGCTACCGGCTGCGCTCCGAGCCGGATTCAGCGTTGCGCATCGTCCCGCTGCTCGGGCCGCGTCGCGCCGCGCATCGACAGACGGCGATTGATGTCGCCCGTGTGGCCGGCACCGATCTGTGGGAGTACCGGGGCGATGCGGCTTTGCTGGCGAATGAGGATTACCTCGCGACGCTGATGACGGTGTCGTGGCTGACCGGGCGCGGCCTGTTCATCGGCCATCAGCTGTTCAACGCCAGTGAGCCGAGGCGGGCGCGTCTCGACACCATGCCCCTCGCGTCGATGCCGGTGACGCTGTTCGTGGCGGTCGGCGATCGGCGCGATGTCGCGCATCTGGACGCCGGCGTGCTGTTGCCGTTCGTCGAAGTGCCGCGGCCGTCGTACGAAGCGCGCCTCGAGGCCTGGCGGGAGGGATTCGGCGATGCTGCGGCCGGCTACGAGCCGCTCTTGAAAGAGATCGCCCGGCGCTTCCGTTACGACCGTGAAACGATCCTGACGGTGGCCCGCGAACTGCGGGCGCTGCCCGCGCCGGCGACCGAGGACGACTTCGTGTCGGCGTGCCGCGCGGAACTGCACCTCGACATCGGCGAGCTCGCCACCCATGTCGAGCCGCGCTTCGCCGATCAGAAGCTGATTCTCGCGCACAAGCAATCGATGCAGTTCGAGGAACAGGTCGCCGCGATGCAAGCGCTGACCACGGTCCATTACGACTGGGGCACCGCCCGCGTCTGGAACGAGGGCGGCCTGACATTGTTGTTCGCCGGGCCTCCGGGCACCGGCAAGACGATGGCGGCCGAGATTCTCGCGCATCGGCTCAAGCTGCCGATGTACCGCATCGACCTGTCGCAGGTGGTCAACAAGTACGTCGGCGAGACCGAGAAGAATCTCAAACGCCTGTTCGACGCTGCGGATACGTCCGACATGGTGCTGTTCTTCGACGAAGCGGACGCGTTGTTCGGCAAGCGCATTGAAGCAAGCGACGCGCGCGACCGGTATGCCAACCTCGAAATCAGTTATCTGCTCGAACGCATGGAGCGATTCAAGGGTCTCGCCATTCTCGGGACGAACCGAAAAGGCGATCTCGATCAGGCGTTCCTGCGGCGCATCCGCTACGTGATCGATTTCCAGATTCCCGAAGAGGCGCAGCGCGCTGAGATTTGGCGCCAATCGATCCCGGCCGCCGTGGCGGCGCAGTCACAGATCGACGTGCCGTTCCTGGCCCGCCAGTTTCCGCTCTCGGGCGGACACATCCGCTCGATTGTTTTCAACGCGTGTCTGCAATCGGCTCACGCGCAACCGCACAAGAAAGAGCTGCGCATGAAGGACGTCCTGATCGCGGTGAAGCGCGAATACGACAAGATCAACCGCTCGTTGAGCGCCGATCAGCTTGGGCCTTACGCTGCTGACGTCGCGAGGCTGGAATAGCGATGCGCCGTCACTTGCACATCGGCGCCTTGCGAATCAGGGTATCCGGCCAGGCCGCGCCGACTCCTGCGGCTGCCCGCGCGCTGGCGCAACAGATCGGCCGCGAGCTGTTGCATCACGTCGACGCGATCGCCGGCCAGCATCACGGGGCCATGCGAGTATCGGAAGTGAAGCCGGACCCGATCCGCGCCACTGCCGGTGATCGATCGCTGGCGGCACGGGTCGCCGAGCGCATTGCGGCCAGCGTCCGCGGACGCCTCGCCAACGGCGGGCGGCGATGAGCGGCCTCTTGCGCGGGGCGTTGATCGAGTACGGCTCGGAGTTGATGGGGCCGATTCCGAACGTGGTGATCTTCCAGTTCAACCCCGACGCGATGACCCGCACGGTGCAAGTGCCGCCGCGGACGGTGTCGGGCTCGTCTCGCGAGACGACGCAAGCCGGCGAGGCAGCGGTGGAGCGCATCGTCTTGACCGCGCGCTTCAGCGCCGCCGATGAGATGGGCCAAAACAAGTCGCTGGCGCGGATGTTCGGCGTCGGGACCAGGTTGGCGGCGCTCGAAAAAATGGTGCATCCGTCGCGCGAGCTGATCGGCGCGATTGGTGCCGCCCTCGGCGGCGCGGCCGCCGCCGGCCGCGGCGACTCGCGTCAAGCGATCCCGCGGGAGACGTATCCACGGATCCTGTTCATCTGGGGGACGTATCGCGTGCTGCCGGTGACGCTCGAGTCGATGAGCATCACCGAACAGCAGTACGACTTCCTGCTCAACCCGACGCAGGCGGAGGTTGCAATCACGATGGCGGTGATCGCCGCCGACCGCTGTGCCCACGACGACGTGGCCGAGGGGGCACGCAAGTACTCGACGATGGCGAAGGAAGCGCAGGCGATGGCCAATCTCGCCAACACCGCCGAGCAAGTCATCGAGTTGATTCCGTTTTAGGAGGCAGGATGTTTGGCCCGAACTCGCGCTACGCCAAGAGCAGAATCGTCGACGTCACGACCGCCACCGGCAAGCGCGCGCGCGCGGTGACGCTGCGCCGGTTGCCGCCGACCGCCGGCACGCCGACCGAGGTGAAGGGAGTCGATCGCCTCGACGTCATCGCGCATCGCAAGTACGGCGACAGCACGAAGTTCTGGCGGATCGCGGATGCGAATACGGAGCTCGAAGCCAACCGGCTGGTCGCTGCCGATCGCCCGGACAACCCCGTCGTGGCGGAGGAGATCCGCATCATCCAGGTGCCGGAAGAGTAGCGACGTATGGGAACCGCATTCAAGGTCTACTACGGCGGCACGCCGGCCACCAAGGCGCAACTCGACGCGATCGAAGAGATCGTCGTCGAGCAGCAGATCGGCCGCGTCTGGGAAGCGCGCATCAGGATTCCGATCTGCTTGAACGAAGACGGTGCGTGGGAGGGCGAACATGATGCGGCCTACGAGCAGTTCGCCCGCGTGCGGATCGAAGCGCGGATCGGAAACGGCGACTTCGTGCCGTTGATCGACGGCCGCATTACCAGCCAGGACCCGGGCCTGATGGCGGAGCCCGGACACAGCACCCTGGTGCTGACCGTGCAGGACGACACGACCTTGCTGCACCGTCTCGCGGTCAGCGAGAGCATCGCCGGCCGGTCCGACAGCGACATCGTGAGCTCGGTCTTCAACTCGGCGGAGCTTGGCGGCCAGGTCGAGGTCGACGACACCGGCGGGCCGGTGGATCGAGCGGCACACGTCCGTCGTGCCGGCACCGCGATGCAACTGCTGCGCACGCTGATGCGGCGGCATCGTGACATGTATGCCTACGTGTTGCCCGGTGAATCGCCGGGCACCAGCGATTGCTTCTTCAAGCGGCTGCCGACGTCACCCGATCCGGGTCTGCCGGATCTGGTGTTGACAGGCCCCGAGCGCAATATCAGCGGCTTCAATCTTCGGCGCTTGTCGAATGCGGCGACTCGTTACGAAGGCGACTCGCTGAACGCCGCCGACCTCAGCATCAGCAGTGGTGAGTCGAGTTCCGCCGATGCGGCGGCGGCGGAGGGCGAGGGCGCGACGGCCGCACCGGCCGCCGAGATCCGGACACGACGGCTGCCGGCGGGCATCGGCGATCACGTCGACATCTCTGAAGTCGCCGAGGGTGCCGCGCTCGCCGCCAGCTACACCATCAGCGCCGACGGTTCGGTGCTGCCACATCGGTACGGCGCCATCCTGTCGCCGTACAAAAGGGTGCGGGCCCGGCTCTCGAATACCAGATACAGCACCAGCTACGTGATCTTCAGCGTCACGCACACGCTCGGAGTGAGCGAGTACACGCAAGCATTTTCGGTTCGGGGCAATGCCGTCGCGCCCGCCAGCGGCGCCGGTGCTGGAGCGGCAACGAGGATTCACTGATCATGCACAGCGTCGATTTCGAAGATCAACTGGTCGAACTGATCGAGTGGCGCAACGAGCACCACTTCGGCAAGTACCGCGGCATCGTCGACTCGGTAGAGGAGGGCGATGACCTCGGGTTCATTGCCGTGAAGGTGCCGGAACTGTTCGGACGCGATCACCTGGTCGAGCACGTTCGTGCCTGCAGTCCGTTTGCGGGGAACAAGCACGGCCTGGTCGTGATTCCGGAACCGGGCGACGCCGTGTGGGTCGAGTTCGAAGCGGGCAAACCGTCGTTGCCGATCTGGACGGGCTTCTGGTGGGCGGACGGACACCTGCCGGAGCCGAAAGGCAAGCTGGTACGCAGCTTCATCACCACGAAGGGTCACAAGCTATTGCTCGATGACGACGCCGATGAGGTGAAGTTGATTCACTCCGCTGGTCCGTCGCTGGTGATGACCGGCGATGACGTGACGATCACGATCGGCAATGCGAGCATCAAGCTGACCTCGAGCGACATCACGCTGCAGGTCGGCGCCGCCGCCACCGCTCCGCAGATCAAGATCGAGTCGTCGCAAATCACGATCAAGGCCAGCACGATCGGCTCGGCGAAGCTGACCTCGAGCGGCGTCGAGATCGCCAACGGTGCGCTGAAGGTTGGAGGGTAGCGGCAGTGCCCGGTCACATCCTTACCACCGCCAGCCAGGTCAAGTGTCCGCATGGCGGCACCGCGACGTTGAGCACCGCCAACATGATGGTGAAAGCCGACGGCGCCTACGCGCTGCTCGAAGCGGATATTCATGTGGTGGCCGGCTGCACGTTCACTGTGCCGCCCGCGAAGCCGCAGCCGTGTGTGCGGATTGAGTGGTCGCTCGGCGCGGCGATGACCAAGGTCAACAACACGGCGGTACTACTGCGAACGAGCCTCGGCAAGTGCTACAGCGCCGAAGGCGCGATGCAGGGCATGGCGATCGTGTCGCAAACGCAAACCAAGGCGGAGTCGCTGTAGGCCGTGAAACCGCTCAACGGCGCTCATCTCTCGTTTCCGTTTCGTGCCGGCAACGGCGGCCGCATGGCCACCGTCAGCTCGCTCGAGCAGCACGTCCGCGACGAGCTCGTGCAGCTGCTGCTGACGAGTCAAGGCGAGCGGCCGTTCCTCGCCGACTTCGGCGGCGGCGTGCGCCGGCTGGTGTTTGAACCGGCCGATGGCGCGACGGCGGCGATGGCGAAGGCGCGCATCACCCAGGCGATCGATCGCTGGCTCGGCCATCGGGTACAGCTCGAATACATGAATGTCGCGGTCGACAGTGCCAATGCGCTGATCGAGGTCGACATCCGGTATCGCCTCGCCGGCACCACCGACACGCGTGTGCTGCGGTTCCAGCGGGAGGGCGGCTAGGCCATGTTCAACGACCTCGAACGGCCGCTGAGAGAAGAAGCGCGTCGCGAGCCGCTGGCGGCGCGGGCGCGGGCGATGAGCGAATCGCCCACGTCGGCGTCCGCCAACGGCCTCAAGATGATTCGCGTGGTTTCGAACGACACCGTCGCCGACACCGCCACGATCGACGTCCATTGTTTCAATCGCAACTATCTTGCGGCCGTCGCCGCGAGCGTGCCGCGGAACGTCCTGCCGATTTCTGGAGGCACGCGTTTGCGCGGCGGCAGTGCCGCCGGACAGGTGCAGGCGGTGTCGATCGCGATTCCCGATCCGGCGCTGCCCGTGCTCCGGCTGGTGGTCAGCCCGATCGGCGATTACTCAACCTACCTGCTGTCTCTGGTGTCGTCCGCGGTCACGGGCACGGTGAAAATCGATCCGCTGTTCTCCGAGATTCGCTTCAAGTTTCGCCCCGGCTGCTTCAATCACAATTGCGCGCCCGAGTGGGATCCGGCACTGCCGCCGCTCGGCGATCCGGCGATCGACTATCAGGCGAAAGACTACGGCTCGTTTCGCGACGTGATGCTCGACGCGATGCGGGCCCGGGTCCCTGACTGGCAGCCGACCAGCGAAGCCGATCTCGACATGGTGATCGCGGAGCTGTTCTCGGTAGCCGCCGACGAGCTCAGCGACTACCAGGATCGGATGATGAACGAGGCCTACCTCGCGTCCGCCCGCAAGCGCGTCTCGCTGGCGAGACACGCGCGGCTGATGGATTACCACATCCATCAGGGCAACCAGGCGTCGACATGGCTGGCGCTCGAGATCGGCCACGACGCGGCCGGGCAGAAGTCGTTCGAAATGAATCCGGGTCTGCTTGCGTGGGCTGGTGATACCGCCGCCGGCAAGCCGGCTGCCGATGCCGCGGTGTTTCGTTCGCGGCACGATTCACCACAGGCGGTGCATCAGTACCTCAACAGCATCGGCCTCTACACGTGGAGCGATACGATCACGACGCTGAAGGCGGGCAGCACGCGCGCCGACCTCGCGCTCTACAACGCGCTCTACCTCGATGGCGGCACGTCGCCGGCGCCGGTCACGACCCAGGCCGCCGCGCAAGCGATTCGCGATCTGATTCGCCAGGACAAGGTGCGGCACCTCGTCGTCACAGAACATCTGAATCCACGAACTGGACTGGTGTCCGGACGTGACCCGCGCAAGCGGCAGCTGCTGCGACTGGTCGCCGACGGCGCCGAAGCGCTCAACGATCCCATTACCGGCGAGTGGTTCGTGCGCGTGCGGTGGGAGAAGACCGACGCCTTGCGCCACGCCTACTGCTTCACGGTCGACTGTCCGGCCGATGGCGGCGCGACTGCCGGCGGCAGCGTCAGGAATGTGTCGCTGTTCCACGGCAATCTCGTTGAGGTCTGTCATGGCCGGACGAGGCAGGTCGTATTCAAAGAGGAGAGTGCGGCGCTCAATCCTGCGGCGGCGGTGCTGGAGCTGCACTACGAGCGCACCGCGTATGGCGAGCCATCGCGCTGGGGCGCGCTGTGCCGGTTGCCTGACGCCGCCCTGGCCTACCGGACTACGGCGGCGGGCGGCGACGTGCCGCCGATGTCGACGCTCGAGATCAGCGTCGGCCCGGCCAACGATCCGTGGGATGAAGTGCCGAGCCTGATCCACTCACTGGGCTCGAGCGAGAACGGCGATCACTTCGTGGTGGAGACGGACGAGGATCGCCGCAGCATCATCCGCTTCGGCAACGGACGCAATGGACGCGAACTTCCGGATCGCGCCGACGTGCGCTGCACATATCAGTACGGCCTGCCGCTCGCAGGCAATGTCGGGCTCGACACCATCGCCGCCTTCGCTGCGGGGACCGTGCAGGCCAACCCGCCTGCGCCCGGCATCACCCTGCGGGCGTGCTGGAATCCTTTCGACGTCACGAGCGGAGTCGAGCGCGAACCGGTCGAGCAGATCATTCGCCGCGTGCCCGAGGCCTACCGCCACCGCCAGCTGCGCGCGGTCACGCTGGCGGACTATGTCGCCCGGGCCGAGGAAGTGTCCGGGGTGTCGCGTGCCTCTGCCGTCTACGCGTGGACGGGCAGCTGGCGCACGGTGCGCGTCACCATCGATCCGATCGGCACCACCGAACTGTCCGTATCGCTGCGGGCGCGCGTCTCCGCCTACCTCAACGCCGTGCGGCTGATCGGCGAGGACCTGGAAATTCGCGCGCCGCAACCGGTGCCGCTCGACATCAACGTGGTGCTGTGCGCGTCGGCGGCGGTGTGGCCGGAAGACATCCAGTTCGTGCTCGAGCAGGAGTTCTCCACCGGATGGACACCCGACGGCCGCCGCGGCTTCTTCCATCCTGACGATTGGACGTTCGGGCAGCCGTTGCACGCGAGTCAGATCATCGGCCGCGTGCTGCGTGTCGATGGCGTGGAGCACACCGTCAGCGTGGCAATCCGGCGCTGGAACTCGCCGTTCGCGGCCGGCGAATCGCTGACCCAACTCGCTCCCAACGAAATCATTCAGGTCATGAACGATCCGGATCATCGTGAATGGGGCTTCACTACGTTCACGGTGCAGGGAGGCCGGCGATGAGCGATCGCGATTGCGACAACGGCTGCACGACGCCGCTGCGTTTCCCGCGCCGGCCCGGCACCGGTCCGATTACCGATCATCAGGCCGGCTGTCCGTGCTGCGCGTCGTCACGAGACGGCGTGTCGATGGACAACCGCCCGGCGCTGTCGCGCTTCAACTACCGCATCGGCACTTACGGATCGATCCGCGAGTTCCTGCTTCACGGCATGGATCGATCGCCGGCGTTGCAGTCCTGGACGCATCGTGGCGCCGACGATCCGGCGGTGGCGCTGGTCGAAGGCGCGGCCATTCTCGGCGACATCCTGACCTTCTATCAGGAAACCTACGCCAACGAAGCGTTCCTGCGGACCGCGCAATGGAACGACAGCATCGCCGAACTGGTCCGGTTGCTGGGGTATCGACTGTCTCCCGCACTCGGTGGCCGCGGCATCTTCGCGTTTCAATTCAAGAAGAACGAGGCGATCGCGATTCCGGCAGGTGTTCCGCTGAAGGTAACGCTCGAGGGATTTGCGAAACCGTCGGAGTTCGAAACCACCGAAGCGCTCACCGCGCTGCCGTGGCTGAATCAGTTCCATCTCTATCGGCCGCTCGAGGACGGCGAGATTACGCCGCAGACGATCGAGTTCTCGATCGCCGCGCCCGAACAGCTGCTGCATCCGGTCGTGCTCCAACCAGGCGAGCGGCTGATGATCGGCGACTCCGCGCAGGCGTGGCCCGGCCAGCCGCCCGAGCTCACCAACGCCGAGATCGTCATCGTCGACTCGGTGCGCGAGCTGCACGGCACGAAGATCATCAAGATCGCCGGCAACCTGACGCGGCTGTCGAACGCCGGTTCCCTGACCGCCTACCGGATTGGACGAACCTTCCATCACTTTGGCCACAACGGCCCTGGGCAAATCCTCGATCCCGATGAGCCGTTGATTTCGCACGCCAGCGTGTTGAGAGGAACGGAAACTAACGAGACCGAAACGTCGTCGTTGATTCCTTACCTCGACGTGCCGTCAAGCCGGCCGATCAACCGGCCATCGGGATCGTTCAGCGAGAAGGCGATCAGCCGATCGATCAGGCTCGATCAATTGCCACTGGATCTCGAGCTCACCGATCTACCGCCGGAACGGCCGGTGGTGATGCAGGCGCGTTTCCGGCACCCGTTTGCCGGGGAGGCGTCGCAGATGTTCGAGCCGCTGCCGCCGCTTCGTACGCTGGTACGGACCATCACGCACGTCGGCACGACGACACTTACCTGGGGAGCGGTCAACGGAACGGTCAGCGAGATTACGGTCGAGGGGCCGATCTACGACTCGATCGGTGACGGCGATCCAGTGGCGCGCGGTCTCGCAGCGAATGCATTGGCTACCGCCAATCAGGAGGTCACGAGCGCCGAGAGCGCGCTGACGCAGGTGCGGCACAACGCGCGCGTTGTGAGAGAGACGGCAGACGATCTTGCGGCCGCGTCGATCAGGGCCGACGCCGAACTGCTGGCCGCTCAGGGAAGGACCGCGACCGCGCGGACCGTCGCCGCGACGATGGCCACGGCTGCGGAAGTGGCGGCTGCGGCGCTCAAAGACGACGCCACCGATCTCGCCACGCAGACTGCGCTGGATGACTCGAACGTCGCGCTCGGGGCCGCCAACGATGCCAAGGCCAGGATCGCGACGGCCGCCGGCAACGCCAACACCGCACAAACCGACGCGCGCACTGCCAAAACGCAGGCGGATGCCGCGGGGGTCGCGGCGATCGCGATAACCGCGCACCTGGTGCCGCCAATGCCCGGCTCTCTTCACCTCGCCGTAGATCCCTTGCTCGGTGTGCTGGTCGCTGCCGTCGACGTCACGGTTGCAACGTCGGTTGCGGCGGCGAACACGGCAAAGACCTCGGTTGAGACCGCGAAGGCCACTGTCGATATTGCGAAGACCGCGGTGGATCTGGCGCAGGAAAAGGTCAGGCTGGCCAACGTGTCGGCTGCGGCGGCCCGCACGGCGGCGCGGGTGGACGCCCGGGCGGTCGCGCGATCGGCGCTGGCCGATTCGGCACGGAATCAGGCGAACACGGCCGTCGGCCTGGCGGTCGCGGCGGAAACAACTGCCACAACCGCCGCGGATCTCGCCGCGAGGAACGCGGCTTCGGCAGAGGACGCCGCCATGGCGGCCGCGGATCTGATCAGGCCGGCTCTCGAGCGCGTGATGCGCGCACGTGCCGCCGCCGAATCAAAGCGCATCGTCAGTGAAACGCGGATGTACATCAAGGACGCGCTGTTCCATGAAGTGACGAGTCCGTTGCTGGTCATGACACGCGCGAAGCTGGAGACCACGTTGCAGAATGGCTCGACGCTGAACTTCAAGGGAACCGCTGCGGAGGCGGCGTCGCTCAGCGGCAGGCGCGTGATGCTCGGGCTGCCAGACCGCCAGCCGCTGGTTACGACCGTCGCGTCCGTGCCGTCGACGCTTGACCCGTTGTTGGATCCGTTTTCGATCCTGCGTCCAGTCGTGTTGTCGAGCGACGTGGCCTATCCCGATTTTGCCAACGAGCATCCGGTGGTCGACGTGTTCGGCAACCTCGTCAACGCCACCGAAGGCAAGACGCTCGCTGAGATCGCGATCGGCAGCGGCGATGCGGGACAAGCCTTTCAAACTGTCAAACTGCCCAAGCCACCGTTGACCTATCACCTGGTGGCGGGCAATACGCCGTCGGCAACGCCACGCATCGCCGTGTATGTGGACGGCCGCGAGTGGCGGCAGGTCGACACCTTCTTCGATCGCGGCGCCGGCGAGCCGCTCTACATCGTCCGCGAAGACGCGGACGGTACCAGCTGGGTGCAGTTCGGCGACGGCAAGAACGGCGCGCGTCTGACCAACGGCGTGAACAACGTGACCGCGGTGTACCGCACCGGCGCCGGCGCGTTCGGCGAATTGAAAGACGGCACGAAGGTGCAGGCGGGAGCGACGCTCAAGAACCTGGACAAGATCGTCATGCCCGCGGACATCACCGGCGGGGCGCCAGCGGAAGCGGCAGACAACGCGCGATACGCGGCGCCGGGACGCGTCCAGAGTCTTGGCCGGCTGGTCAGCCTGCGCGACTTCGAGTCCGAAGCTGCGGCGATTCCGGGTGTGGCGGTCGCCTCGGCATCGTGGCAACTCGTCGACGGTATTCCAGCGGTTGAAGTCGTCGTGCTGATGGACACCGGCCGCGCCGACGAGCTGCAGGCCGTCGCCGAGACCTTGAACGCTTTCAACCTGCAGCGTGGCGCCGGCCGCGATCCGGTCAGCGTCACCGGCGGACGCCGGCTGCATGTGACGGCAGCAGTGGAGTACGCGCTCGACCCCTCGTTCCGTGCCGACGTGGTCGAGCGAGCGATCCGAAAGGCGCTCGGTGTCAACGATGGCGGCGCCACGCCGATCGCCCCGGATTCGGGATTGTTCAGCGTCTCGCAGCGCCGCTTCGGCGAGCGCGAATACGCGTCACGCATCGCCGGCCGGGTGCAGAACGTCGACGGCGTGCGGTGGGCCCGCACGGTCGGGTTCACGGCGCTCGCTGACAGCGACGACCCCGCGGCGATCGCGCAGCCGTCATCCACGGCGCTTGAACCGATCGTCGGATGCGATCACCGTCACATCCTGAGCCTGTTCGACGGTCACCTGTCGTTGCGCGCCGTGCTGGAAGGGGAGCGCTGAGATGGCCGAGAAGCGCGTCGCGCTCTATCCACGGCTGCCGGAAATTTACCGGATCAAAGACGCCGACCTGCCGAAGCTGTTTCTGCGCGACGGCCAGCCGGTGCCGTCGCATCAGTTGCGCGCGTATCTCGAGCCGGCGGAAGACATGTTCTCCGCCATCCACGAGAACATCGACTCGCTCTATCACGATCTGTTCATCGAGCACTGCGATCCGTGGGTCATTCCCTATATCGGCGATCTGCTCGGCACGACGCACCTGTCGGGCGACGAATGGACGTTGCGGGCGGACGTGGCCGACACCATCGCCTTGCGGCGACGCAAAGGAACGCTCGGCGCCGTCGAGCTGCTCACGTTCATCATCACCACGTGGGGCGTGCATGCGGTCGAATTGTTCGAGCGCATGGCGTGGAACCAGCATCTCAATCATCAGCGTCCCGATGCGGGGGGCACGCCGCCGTACGGCCTGCCGGCGCGTCCCGCCGCGCCGGTTCGCGGCGGCACGGTGAGCCTGCGCGATCCCTCGCTCCTGGCGCAGCTTGGATCACCGTTCGATCCGTTCGCGCATCTGGCCGACGTCAAGCCGCCCGAAGACGCGGCCGTAGCCTACAACCTCCCGAACCTGGCGGTGTTCTTGTGGCGGCTGAAGGACTATCGCCTCACTTTCACCAAACCGCACATGCGAGCTGTCACGCAGACGATCGGCGCACCTCACGTCGTCCGCGTCAACGTCGACCCGGTCCCGATCAACACACTGTCGGCGCCGTATGTGGAGACTGTCAACACCCCTGCCGGCAGACCGGTCGTGATCTTCAACACACACCGATTGGCGCTGTCACGTCGAGGGCGCACCGATGCGGAGGCGCTGAACCTCGCGGCGATCCGGCCGACGATCTCGACGTCGGATCAGGTGCCCGCACCGATGCCGGTGGCGCGCATTTCGGATCGCGAGATCGCGGCTGCTTACGACGCGTCGCTGGCGTCGCCGACACCGCAGCCGCTTTCGACGTTTACCGATGCGTCGTTCACGGCGCCGCAGGAATACGTGACGGTCGAAAGTTACGACGAGACGCTGATCGATCCGGGCAGCACCCTGCAGCTTGCCGACGTCGGACTGCAGCTGCATCTTCCCGAGACAACCTTCCCCGCTGAAGCGTGGCCGCACACCGCGCTGCCGCGGACCTGGACGATCCGCGGCGAAAACCTCTGCGCATGGGAGCGCGGTCTGCGCCCGCCGCTGGCGAGCCGTGAGATTGCGATCGACCCGGTGCGCGGGCGCATCTGTGTCGGGGCTCCCGATCAAATCCGGGCCGATGCCATCGTCAGCGATCTGCTGGTGACGTTTACCTATGGCGCGCCGGGTCCGGTGGGCGCGCACCCGGTGTCGTATCCGCCGTTGCCCAAGGCTTTCGATCAGACGCAGACGCCGGCGGTGATCTTCGCTACGGCCACCCAGCGCGATTCGACGAAGCAGCTTCAGGCGGTGCTGAAGAAGGCGCTGCAGGACGCGCGCGCGATCGTTGCCGGCGGCGGCGCGCCGCCGCCGGCGATTGTGATCGAGATCACCGACAGCGGCACCCATCCACTCGACGTCGCCGCACTCGACGCCGCCGACATCAATGCGGAGCTGGGCGCCAGCGTCCTCTTGCACTGTCCGCTGATCGTTCGCAGCGCTGACGACCAGCGCCCGGTGATCGCGCTGGCGCGGCCGCTGGCATTTCGTCCGGCAAAAGTGACGGGCGCTGACGCGACGGAGCAGGACACCCTCGACACGCGCATGCGGGCACTGTTCGTGAGGCTCGAAGGCCTCTACATCGCGCGTGCACTGAACTACGCGGCTGCGCAGCCGCTGATCTCGCGCGCGGCGCTCAACAAACTCGAGATTCTCAGCTGCACACTCGATCCCGGTGGTTTCCGCCGTTACGCCGGCACGCGGGCGCCACTATTGCCGGCGATTAATCTCCGCGTGCCGTACGGCTTCAGCAGCGCCGGCGATGAACAGGCCTTCCGGCAGACACCGGAGATCATCGTGCAGCGATCGATCACGGGCGCGATCGGCGCCGACGAGGGCTATCGCCTCTGTTGCGAAGATGCCATCGTCGAATCGATGCCGGTCACCGCCGGCGGCGTGACGTCGTCGATCGCGATCACGTCGGCCACGTCTCCGGCAACCGGCTACGCCGGCGCCACGGCCTTGCGCAACGTCACGGTCCTCGGCCGGATGCGGCTGTTCAGTGTCGATGGCAGCGGCGCGATCATCACCGGCGCGCTCGAAGCTTTCGATCAGCAAAGCGGATGCCTGAAGCACAGCTGTGTCGCGGCCGACGCGGCGCCGGGCGCGATCAAGAACCGCCTGCCGCCGCACCTGGGGTGCGTGTCCAGTGACGAGGCGCGGCTGGTGTTTACGAGCGAGTACTTCGGCGACGCGGGTTATTGCCAGCTCTCTCTTGCTGCCGACCCACGCATCCTCGGAGCGGGTGTGGAGATGGATCAGATGGGCGCGTTCAACTGTCTTCGCGAGGCGCACAAGTGGGCCAATCTCCGGATTCGATTGCGTGAATTTGCCCCGGTGGGGAGCAGGCCGCTCCTGATCGCGGTTACGTAAGTGGAAGGACACTGAGATGCGAGGCGATTTTTCGGCGTGGAACAAGGATCGCGCCCATAACTTCAGGGGCACGCTGCACCAGCAAGGGCGTGTCCTGCTCGATCGCGACTGGAACGCGCAGACCGAGATCAACGGCGAATGGCAGGAAGCGGCGGCGCGAGACGCGTTCGGCTCGGGCGTTGCCGCGGTCCCGGCGGATCAGCCACTCGGGTTCAAGGTCGTCAAGGCGGAGATCAGCGGCGGCACCGTGCGCGTGTCGCTCAAGCGCGGCCGGGTCTGGGCGGATGGTTTGCTGACGGAGCTGTATCGCGATCCCGGCCTGTATTCATTGCCACTGGGCGTCGACGCGATCCGTACGGCGACCTATCTCGGTCAGCCCGTACAGCCCACTCCCGCGACAGCGGCGACGCCAAGCGTCGGCGACAGAGACGCGGTGATTCTCGAAGCGTGGCTCGAGGAGCTCAGCGCATTTCAACAGCCCGAGCTGTTGCTCGAGGCGGCGCTGGGTGGAGTCGATACGACCGAACGCGTCCAGACCGCGTTCCGGCTGCGGCTCTATCGCATGGAGCCCGGTGACACGTGCGATTCGATCATTCCGAAGCTGAGAGACGACTTCTCGGCGAAGGGCAGGCTGACCGTCGACTTGAAACCGACGGCTGATGTCGATCCTGATTGTCCGGTGATTGAGACCGGCGGCTTCTCCGGCTTCGAACATCGTCTTTATCGCGTCGAGATCGCCGCGACGGATCGGCCAGCGCCTCAGGCGTTCTTCAAATGGTCGCACTTCAACGGCGGCCTGGTCGGGACCGGAGACTTCAACGCGACGACCCGGAAGGTGGCGATACACGGCAATCGCAACGCCATCCTGTATTCGGGCCTGAACAGTTTCTATCTCGAGGCGCTCGACTTCGATGCGGCAGCAGGTTGCTGGACTGTCGCGTATGGCGCCAAGACCACGCTTGGCGCTGACGGCATGCTGGTGCTGCCGGATCCGGCGGTCACGCCGGGCGACATCCTCAAGGGATCGATTCCGCCGGCGCCCGCCAAAGGCAAGCGGTTCTTCCGGTTGTGGAATGGCATTGAACGCGTCGCCAATTTCTCGACCGCAGCGACTGACCTGCCCGATCTGCTTGGCATTCAGCTCCAGTTCCAGGCGGAAGGAGCCGGCAAGTACACGCCGTCGGACTTCTGGACCTTCGAAGTCCGCGCCGGCGGCGTCGGCAATCCGGCGGTGCTCGTGCCGAACCTGCCACCGCAGGGCACCTTCTATCATCGCGTGCCGCTTGCCGAAGTGAATTGGACGAGCGCCAAGGTCGCCGGCATCGATATCGATGATTGCCGCCGTCCATTCCAGCCGCTCACGATACTCAAGGTCTGCTGCACCTATCACCTTGGCGACGTCATTCCCTCACACGGCGACTTCACGAAGATCCAGC
>Ga0190265_10001147_pt1 | contig 17320 bp, 13 predicted proteins | sample Popmic124T_FD_133135 | JGI IMG/M metagenome (GOLD analysis project Ga0190265, IMG submission 133135) | Populus adjacent soil microbial communities from riparian zone of Indian Creek, Utah, USA - 124 T | ecosystem: Environmental > Terrestrial > Soil > Riparian zone | place: USA: Utah | collected...
AGCGTTGTATGCAGCTGTTTAACCGGTACGTCTCACCGCGCGGCCTCACGGTCTTCGGATGCGAAATTCTCCTGATTTTCGGATCCGTGGCCATCGCCGCCCGCGCACACGGGGCAGGCGCGAACGTCTCGCAGGACGTGTGGAAGATCGCCCTGATCACGGGGCTGTGCCAACTCTGCTTCTACTACAACGACCTGTACGATCTCACGATCGTCCACTCGAGCCGTGAGCTCCTCATTCGGCTGCTGCAGGCTGCCGGGGCGGCCTCCATCCTCGTCGCGCTGCTCTACCTGTTGATCCCGTCGATCGCGATCGGCAACGGCATTTTCGTCTCGTCGCTCGTCATCTTCCTGCTCGCGATCATCGCGTGGCGGCTGCTCTTCAACCGGCTCGCCTATGCCAGCCAGCTCGAAGAACGGGTCCTGATCGTGGGCACCGGACCGACGGCGCGTATGGTGGCGCGGCAGATCCAGTCGCAGCACGATTTCGGCTACCGGGTGATCGGCTTCATCGATGACGCGCACACGCACGACGGGCAGAGCGTTCTCCGCCCGGCCACGCTCGGCGCCGCCGAAGACATCCCGCACATCGTCAACCAGTACGACGTCGACCGGATCGTGGTCGGCCTGTCGGACCGCCGTGGCCGCCTGCCCGTCTCAGAGCTGCTGCAGGCAAAGATGTCGGGGGTGCGCGTGGAAGATGTCACGACGACCTACGAGCGGCTGACCGGCAAGATCCTCATCGATGATCTGAAGCCGAGCTGGCTGATCTTCTCGGACGGCTTCGTGATCTCACGCTGGACGCGATTCTGGAAGCGGCTCATCGACCTGGCCCTGGCCTCGACAGGATTCGTTCTGGCCGCGCCACTCACGCTCCTGACGGCGCTCGCGATCTACCTGGACTCGGATGGACCGGTCCTCTACCGACAAGAGCGCGTCGGCGAAAGCGGGCGCCTCTTCACGCTTTTCAAGTTCCGGTCGATGCGCCTGGATGCGGAGAAGGCGGGCACGCCGATCTGGGCGACGGAGAACGACGAGCGAGTGACGCGTGTCGGCTGGTTCATCCGTAAGTCGCGTCTCGACGAACTGCCGCAGCTGTGGAACGTGCTGCGCGGCGACATGAGCTTCGTCGGCCCCAGGCCGGAGCGGCAATTCTTCGTCGGGCAGCTGGCGGAAGAGATTCCGTTCTACCAGCAGCGCCACGCGGTGAAGCCCGGCGTCACGGGATGGGCGCAAATCAAGTACCAGTACGGATCGTCTGTCGAAGACGCGATGGAAAAGCTGCGATACGACCTCTATTACATAAAGCACCTGTCAATCGCGTTCGACCTCTCGATCGTGTTCGACACGGTGAAAGTGATCATGTTCGGAAAGGGGGCAAAGTGATTCAGGGCGTAGCGCGCGAATGGCAGACGTATTGCTCGGCGTCGACGTGCAGAAGGAGCAGCAGCGAGCGATGAAGGGACTGATCCTGGCCGCGGGACGCGGCGCCCGCCTGAACGGCGGCGACAGCGAGATGCCGAAGTGCCTCGTCTCCCTGGGCGGCGAGACGTTGCTGTCGCGCAACATACGGCTGCTCCGCAACGCCGGCGTCGGCGAGATCGTTGTCGTGGTCGGCTGTGCCGCCGACACCGTCAAGCGCACCTGCCGCGGCGTCGAGTTCGTCGAGAACGCGCGATTCGCCCAGACCAACAGTCTCTACTCGCTGTGGCTGGCGCGCCCGCTGCTCACCGACAGGTTCGTGGTCATGAACTGCGACGTGTTGGTGCACCCGCAGCTCCTCACCGACCTGCTGACAGCGCGGCACGAAGACGCGCTGCTGCTGGCGTATCGCGACGGCGACACATCGTACGGCGAGGAGGAGATGAAGGTGCGCGTGCGCTGCGGACGCGTGATCGACATCTCGAAGGTGATGGACCCGCAGGAGGCGGACGGCGAGAACCTCGGCATCGTGAAATTCGGAGCCGAGGGCACGCGCCTGCTGGTCGAAGAAATGGACGCGCTGATTGCCGGAGGCAACCACAAAGCGTGGCTGCCGCGCGCGTTCAAGGCATTCGCCGAACGCCGGCCGCTGTACGCGATCGGCTGCCGCGGCTTCCCGTGGACGGAGATCGATTTTCCCGAGGACTACCGAAGAGCCATCGAGGTAGTGCTCCCCCAGATTGAGCGAGATCTGTCGGCCATGCCCAGGCCGGCCTGAGAGAGCCTGCAACCATGTACGAGCGATATTTTCAACTGCGGGAGCGTCCCTTCGCCTTGAGCCCTGACCCCGAATACCTCTATCCGAGCCGGGTGCATCAGGAGGCGCTCAGCTATCTGCGGTACGGCATCGAGGGCCACGCCGGCTTCGTCGTCATCACCGGCGAGATCGGGTCGGGCAAGACCACGATGCTGCAGTCGCTGCTCGGGCGCCTGGATCGCAACACCACCGTTGCGCGGCTGGTGAACACGATGCTCGACGCGCGCGAGCTGCTCGAGGCGATCGTGCTGGACTTCGGCATGGATCCGACCGGGATGAGCAAGCCGGTGCTGCTCCACCGGCTCGGCCAGTTCCTCATCCAGCAGCGGCAGGCGAGCCGGCTCACGCTGCTCGTGATCGACGAGGCGCAGAATCTGAGTCTTCAGGCCCTCGAGGAGATCCGGATGCTGTCGAACCTCGAGACCGAGAAGTCGAAGCTGATTCAGATCATCATGATCGGACAGCCCGAACTGCGCGACAAGCTCGCGCTGCCGCAGCTGGCGCAGCTCCGGCAGCGGATCACGGTGAGCTATCACCTGCAGCCGCTCGACGCCGGGGAGACACACAACTACATCAACCATCGTCTCCGCCGCGCGGCGATCGGAGCGCCGGTGGAGTTCTCGCGCCACGTGACCGACGTGATTCACGGGCGCAGCCGCGGCGTGCCGCGCATCATCAACGTCATCTCCGACGCGACGCTGCTCTTTGCCTACGGCGTCGATCGCCGGAACATCGATGTGAGCATCGTGCGCGAGGCGCTCGAGGAACTGGACGCCACCGGCGTGCTCGCGTCATATCACGCCGAGGGCGGGCACGCGGAGGCCGTACCTCAGGCCGCCGCGATTGACCCGGATGCGAAGCCTGCCCAGCCCGATTTGCGGGCGCTCGAAGAAGCGCGCCGCCGCGAGGAGGCGCTGAAGCAGCGCGAGGAGCAGGTTGCGCACCGCGAGCAGGCTATCGCCGCCCAGCAAAAGGTCGTCGAGCAGGAGGCACAATTACTCGCTTCCGCTCGCAACTCGGCTGCATTGAGTGCATCAGGGGCATTGAGTACGTCAGGTGCATCCGGTGCATCGGGTGCTGTGGGTGCATTGGGTGCCTCAGGTGTATTGGGTGCATCCGGTCCAACGGGTGCCCCAGGCACACCAGGCGCCGCGGGGGTGGATTCCTTGGCTCCGGGGGCGCCGAGAGGATCGATGCCGCTCAAGGTGGCCAGACCTCATGCACCTCATGCACCTGCGTCCCATGTGAGGCCGGGTGGCGTTCGCGTGCAGCGTTATCAGCCGGCGACCTATCCCCGCCCGCACATGAGGGACGGCGTCTGGGAGCGTCTCCGCCGCCTACTGTTCGGCGTGACCGAATCCTCCCAGCCATGAACCGCATCGCGACTGGCCTCTTCGAGAAAATCCGGGCACGGACGGCACGGGCTGGCGTCGTGGGCCTGGGATACGTCGGCCTGCCGTTGGCAGTCGAGTTCGGTCGTGCAGGGCTCACGACCACCGGCATCGATCTCGACGCCTGCAAAGTCGAGGCAATCACAGCCGGCCGCTCGTATATCCCAGACGTGCCGACGTCCGAGGTCGCCGCGCTCCGCCGCACCGGCCGGCTCGATGCGACGGTGGACTTCGCGGTGATTCGCGACCTCGACACGGTCAACATCTGCGTGCCGACGCCACTGCGCAAGACGAAGGACCCCGACATGTCGTACATCGTGTCGGCGGCCGAGCAGATCACGAAGTATCTGCATCCTGGCCTGCTCGTGGTGCTGGAGTCGACCACGTACCCGGGCACGACGGCCGAGTTACTGCAGCCGATGTTCGAATCCACCGGTCTGAAGACCGGCCGAGACTTCTTCCTCGCGTTCTCGCCAGAGCGTGTCGATCCCTCGAACGAGCGGTTCAATACGCGAAATACGCCGAAGGTCGTCGGCGGCACGACGCCCGACTGCTTGGCGCACGCCGCCGCCCTTTACGGCACGGCCATCGAGACGATCGTGCCGGTCAGCTCGACCCAGGTGGCCGAAATGGTGAAGCTCCTCGAGAACACGTTCCGCGCCGTGAACATCGGGCTGGTCAACGAGATCGCGCTGATGTGCGACCGGATGGGCATCGATGTCTGGGAAGTGGTCAACGCGGCCAAGACGAAGCCGTTCGGTTTCATGCCGTTCTATCCGGGTCCAGGCCTCGGCGGCCACTGCATCCCGATCGATCCGTTCTATCTGTCGTGGAAGGCCAAGCAGGCCGGATTCGAAGCGCGCTTCATCGAACTGGCAGGTCAAGTCAACTCGGCGATGCCGCACCACGTGGTCGACAAGGTCGGCGAGGCGCTCAACACGCGACGCAAGGCGGTCAATGGCTCGTCGATCCTCGTCCTTGGCGTCAGCTACAAGAAGGACATCGACGACATCCGCGAGTCGCCGGCGCTCGACGTGATGCATCTGCTCCACGAGCGCGGGGCGCGCGTGACCTATTCCGATCCACACGTGCCGGCGCTGCGTGCGCGCGACTGGCCGAACGGTCACGACCTCACATCGGTCGCGCTCACGCGCGACGCGCTTCGCTCCTCCGACTGCGTCGTCGTGCTCACGGATCACCGCAAGGTCGATTACGGCATGGTGGCTGCCGCGGCGCCGCTCATCGTCGACACCCGAAATACGCTCGGGGCCTCGGCAGGCCCGCACGTCTTCCGCCTGGGCGCGCCTCAGGCGCGGACCGAGGCGACGGAAACGGCGGCAATGTGATGGAGCTGGTCTTCTGGCTGTCGATTGGATTGGTCGTGTATGTCTATGCGGGCTATCCCGTCGTGCTGGGGATCTGGGCCTGGATCGCCGGGAGGCTTCGGCCTGATGAGCTCGGTATCGAACGTCGCTCACGCGATTCTCTGCCCCCGGTCAGCGTGATCATCGCGGCGCGCAACGAAGCCAGCCGGCTGCGCGGGCGGATCGACAACCTGCTGACCTCGGACTATCCCAGGAATCGAATCCAGATCATCGTGGCCTCCGATGGGTCCACCGACGACACGACCGATGTGCTCTCACCCTATGCCGGATGCGTCGAACTGATTATGTTGCCACCAGGAGGCAAAGCGCGGGCGCTCAATGCAGCGGTGTCGCGGGCACGCCATCCCATCCTGGTCTTTGCGGACGCCCGGCAGCGGTTCGCGCCAGACACCATCGATCGGCTCGTGCGCCATTTCACGCGTCTGTCGGTCGGAGCCGTTTCCGGAGAGTTGGTCCTCGACTGTGAAGGGGGCGACAGCACCTCAACCGTAAGCGCGGGCGTCGGAGCGTACTGGAAGTACGAAAAGTGGTTGCGTCGCCGCGAAGCCATCGTCGGCTCGACGCTCGGCGTGACGGGTGCGGTGTACGCGATGCGGCGGGCGCTCTGGCAGCCGCTTCCGGACGGCACCATCCTGGATGACGTGCTCGGCCCGCTGCGGATGGTGCTGCGCGGGTATCGCGTCGTGTTCGACGCCACGGCATTGGCGTTCGATCAGGCGGCACACGACGTCGCGACGGAAACCCGCCGCAAGGTGCGGACGCTGGCCGGCAATTTCCAGCTGCTCGCCCTGGAGCCCCGGCTGCTCGTTCCCGGCGTGAACCCGGTGTGGCTCCAGTTCGTGTCGCACAAGGTCGGGCGCCTGGCGGTGCCCTATGCGCTCCTCGCGGTGTTTGCTTCGAGCGCATGGCTGGCTTGGAGCGACTGGCCGTACACCGTGGCCTTCCTCGGCCAGTTGGTGTTCTACGGTCTGGCGATGTACGGCGCCGTGCTCGATCGCCGCAGCCGAGGTACTGCGCCGCTGACGGAGGTTGAACGTGAAGCTGCTTGAGCGGTCGGCACAGGTCGCGCTGGCCTTCGTGGCGATGAACTACGCGGCCGTCGCCGGGTTGATTGCGGCCGTCCGCGGCCAGAGGTTGTGGCGATGAGCTCCCGCAAGGAACGCCTCACGTTCGGGCATGGCATTGTCGGCCTTGTGCCGTCGAATACGAAAGTGGCCGCGGCGCTCGCCCATGAGCCAGGGCCGGTCCGGTTGACGCGCATCGAAACCTGGGACTGGGCCTGGGGCGGCCTGCTGATGTTTTCCGTGCTGCTCTTCTTCCGGCCGCAGGACCAGATCCGCGGGCTCGGCGCGTTGCACCTTTCCGACCTCGCCGCCGCCGTGGGACTGGGCGCGATGGTGTTCCTCAACCTGTCGAGGGGCAAGCCGCTGACGCGCATGACGCCGGAGCTCGCCGGTGTGCTGGCGCTCGGGGCGGTCATCCTCCTGACGGTGCCCACGTCATTCTGGCCTGGCGGCTCCGTGAGCGTCTTCCTGAACTACTACGTCAAGGTTGGCCTGATCTTCATGTTGATGGTCAACGCCGTGACGTCACCCAAGCGGCTCGAGCGCATCTGCTGGATCATCGTGCTCGCCTTCGGCCTCGTCTGTGCGCGGGCCTGGTTGGACTACGCTCGGGGCGCCCACATGTACGAAGGAAACCGGGTGGGCGGAGCGGTGGGTGGGTTCTTCCAGAACCCAAACGATCTCGCGCTCAACATCGCGGCGTTCCTGCCAATCGCCCTCATGTACGCGAAGCGACCAGGTCCGTTCCTGACGCGCGCGCTGTGCGCGGGAATCGTCGTGCTCATGCTCGGGACGCTCGTATTCACGAAGTCCCGCAGCGGCCTGATCGGAGCGGGCGCCATGCTGGCCACTTTCGTGGTCGTCTCCCGCAGTCTCACGCCGGGCACCATCCTGGCTGGCGTTGTAGCCGGCATGATCGTGCTGCCGGCCCTCCCTGAGAGCTTCTACGAACGCATGGCGAGTATTGCGGATGAGAAGAAGGATGAGACCGGATCGCGGGAGGCGCGGCGCCGGCTGCTCGAACAGGCGCTGATCGTGTTCCTCGAGAACCCCGTTACCGGGATCGGCGCAGGCCAGTTCAGGAACTACGACCCGGAGGGCCGCGCCGAGGCCTGGCGCGTGACGCACAACGTCCTGCTGCAGATGGCCGCAGAGCTCGGCATCTTCGGGCTACTGGTGTTCAGCTTCCTGATCTTCCGCGCGTTCAGCGCCGCCTGGTGGACCCGCCGCGCGCTCGCCTGGACGCAGCAGGCGCACGGTCCTCCGTCCCGATATGGCCGCTGGCGCGCCGGGCGGCGCGGCGCGACAGAGGTCGATCCCGAAGACGGCCTGGAGCCGCACGAGCGCGTCTATCTCCAGACGCACGCCACGGCGATCTTCGCCGGGATGGTCGGGTGGTTCGTCTGCGCGCAGTTCGCGTCGGTCGGATTCAACTGGACCTTCTACTACATGCTCGGACTCGCCACCTGCGCCCGTGAGGTGGTCAAGGCGCGGGCGAAGGCGTACGCCGAGGCGAAGGAGCTCGCCCGCCAGGGGGTGGTCGCCGCGTGACGCTCCTGCGGACCCTGCGGGGAATCGACGCTCGGTTGGACGCGCGGAGGGCTACGCGCCGGGTTCTCGTCGACAGCCGCACCGCGGTCAACTACGAGATGGTGGCGCCGGTCGCGCGTGCCATGGCGGACGACCTGCGCGTGCGTTTCGGCTTCACTGCGAGCGAGGCGCCTCATCAGCTCGGGGAGATCTACAAGGACGCCCCCGATGACACATGGCTCGTCACGCCCTTCCGCGCGGCGCTCACGAAGTGGGACGCCTACATCACGTCCGATTTCATGTGGGCGCGGCTCCCGAGAGGCGCCGCGCGCATCCAGATGTTTCATGGCGTCGGTGGCAAGTACGGCTTCGACGCGCCGACGGAGTCGTTGCGGGATTGGGATCGTCTCTTTTTCGTCAACGAACGGCGCTTTCGGAACGTTCTCGCGGCTGGTGCGATCGACCCCGACAGCTCCGCCCCGCGCCTGATCGGAATGCCGAAGGTCGATTGTCTGGTGGACGGCACCATACGCCGCGACGAGGTGGTGAACAGCTTCGGACTGGATCCCGCGCGCCCGACGGTCCTCTACGCGCCGACCTGGTCCCCGGCCTCGTCGTTGAACCTTCTCGGCGTGGAACTGATCGAGCGGCTGCTGGCGCGCCCGGTGAACTTGATCGTGAAGCTGCACGATCGCTCGCGCGACCCCAGGCCGCAATACTCCGGCGGCGTGGACTGGGTGGCCCGCCTGTCGCCGATGCTGCGGCGGCCTCACACGGCGCTGGCGCTGCACGCCAACATCATCCCGTGCCTCGTCGCCGCAGACGCGATGATCACGGACCACAGTTCGTGCGGCTTCGAGTACATGCTTCTGGACCGTCCGATCGTGCGTATCGAGGTTCCCGAGCTGCTGAAACAGGCGAACGTCCATCCCGACTACGTTTCGCTGCTGGCCGACGCCGCGCTCAACACGCGTGACGCGGAGGGCGCGGCGAAAGCGGTCGACCATGCGCTGAGCGCTCCGCACGAGCGCGCCGCGACGAGGCGGGCGGCGGCCGAGGCGCTCTTCTACAAGCCAGGGGGCGCCACCGCCCGCTGCACGGCGGCGCTGTACGACGTGCTCGGTCTCGCGCCTCGAGCCTCCGTCCTCGGAGATGCACGGCCGTGTCTCCAGTCGGCGTGATGGTATGAGGGTCAGGAAACGACTGCTGCAGGCGATCCGCTGGTGCGATCGTACGGTCGATCACGCGAGGGGCCCGCGTCGCGTGCTCGTGGAAGTGCGCAGCCCGATGAACATCGAGGTGCTGCGTCCCGTCTGGTCATCCCTCATCAGGGACCCGCGGGTCGACCTGACGTTCACCTCCGAAGCGAACGGCTGGGTGCGGCCGCTGCTCGAAGCGGCAGGCATCGCCCATCGCCTCATTCCGCCGTCGCAGGCGATCTGGGCGCGGTTCGATCTGGCCATCAACGCGGACCCGTGGAACGCCTTGTCGCTGAAGCGCTGCTGGAAGCGCGCGAACTTCTTCCATGGCGTCGCCGGCAAGTACGACCTCGATGATGCGAAGGCCATCGGCCAGAACGTGGATTTCGGACTCTACGACCGCGTCATGTTCGCCAACGAAGACCGGTTGCGGAAGTACGTCGGCGGCGGCATCGTTCGACAGGGCCAGGCGGCTCTCGTCGGCTTCCCGAAGACGGACCCGATGGTCAACGGTGAATGGTCGGCGGCAGCGGTCCGAGCTGAGCTCGGCCTCGATCCGTCGCTCGAGACGCTGCTGTATGCGCCGACGTTCTCGCCGGCGTCGTCACTGCACCTCCAGGGCGAGGCAATCATCGAGACCCTGCTGGCCAAGGACCGCAATGTGATCGTGAAGCTTCACGAGCGTTCCACCGTGCCTCACCCGAAGTACACAGGGGGCGTCGACTGGCTGCAGCGACTGGCCCGCTTCAAAAGAGATCCCCGGTACGCGTACGCATCCGGCGCCCACGCCGGTCCGTATCTGGCGGCGGCCGACCTGCTGGTGACGGATCACAGCACGATCGGCTTCGAGTTCGCGCTGCTCGACCGGCCGCTCGTGGTCGTCGATGCGCCCGATTTGCTGCAGGCCGCACGCATCAACCCGGACAAGTGGCATCAGCTCCGGAGCATGGCCGATGTAGTCGCCGATACCAGCGGTCTGCCGGACATCGTGGATCGGGCGCTGCGCCAGCCCTGGCGCCATGCCAGGAGACGGCAGGCGACGGCCCAAGCGCTGTTCGCATATGCCGGGCACGCGACCAGCCGCGCGCTCGACGTGCTGTACGAGTTGCTCGAGCTGACACAGGCGGACGATCTTCGCGAACCAGATGATTCTGTGGAGCTCCGGGATCTGCCGGAGGTCCGCGCCTCCTGAACAGGTTGGAGAAGAAGTGTATGGGTGTCATAGGCGGCCGACTTGGTTATCAGCTGCTCAAGTCCATCAGCCCGCAGAGGAAGGCCGGCTACAGGACAGCCACCGCCTACGCGCACAAGAGCAAGCTCGTGACGCTTCTCGGCGCCGAGCTCCTCGAGCGGATGAAGGGCAAGGTCGCGATCGACTTCGGGTGTGGTCTTGGCAAGGAAGCCGTGGAGATGGCCCATCATGCGCGCCGCGTGATCGGTGTCGACATCCGTGACACTCTTCTGACGCGTGCGCGCGCGCGTGCTGACGCCGCGGGAGTTGCCGATCGATGCACCTTCAGCACCTCTCCGACCGAGCTCGCCGACATCGTCGTCTCTCTCGACTCCTTCGAGCACTTCGAAGACCCGGCTGACGTCCTTCGAATAATGGCAGAGTACCTGCGGCCCGACGGTGAAGTGTTCGCGTCGTTCGGTCCCATCTGGTACCATCCCCTCGGCGGCCATACCTTCTCGGTCTTTCCGTGGTCGCACCTCGTGTTCACCGAGCCCGCTCTCCTTCGATGGCGGAAAGACTTCCGGCCTGCGCAGACTGCGACACGAATTACCGAATGCGGGCTGAACAAGATGACGATTCGGCGGTTCCAGCGTCTGGTGGAAGAAAGCCCGTTCCGGTTTGCGCAGTTCGAAGCGCGCCCCATCCGGCCCCTGCGCTGGTTCGCCAACGGCCTGACGCGCGAGTTTGCGACGTCCGTTGTGACGTGTCGGCTCGTACGGCGCGACGCCGCCCGGTCAACGTCGAACGCGAACGATCTCCTGCGGTGTGAGTCATGACGTTGTCGTCAGGCTCGAGCTCCTTGAAGTATTCGATCGTCATCGCCACCCACAACCGCGCTGACGATCTGCGCGGGACGTTGGCATCGCTCGCGGCGCTGCAGTCGCAGCACGGGTGGGAAGTGATTGTCGTCGATAACAACTGCACCGACGACACCGCGTCGGTGGTGCGGGACGCGGTAGCGGCCTTCCCAGTGCCGCTGCGATACGCCTTCGAAATCATTGCGGGTCGTAGTGCGGCGCTCAACACGGGAATCGCGCTGGCGCGGGGAGACATCGTGGTCACCACCGACGACGACGTCCGAGCCGATCCCGACTGGCTCGACCAAATCGAACGCGCCTTTGCCGCATTGAACTGCGACTACATCGGCGGCCGGGTGCTGCCGATCTGGGGCGGCCCGCGGCCCCGTTGGATGCCGGAACACAGGACCCGCCACTGGGCGGTGATCGCGCTCCTCGACGAAGGGCCGGCGCCGTTCGAGTGGAAAACGGTGCTGCCGCTCGGCGTGAATATGGCTGTCCGCCGTTCGGCGTTCGACGCCGCCGGAGGCTGGGACCCGCGCGTCGGACGCAAGGCCGGAACGCTTCTCGGGCAGGAAGTTCGTGAATGGTGCCTGCGGGCGCACGCCAAGGGGCTGCGCGGCTTCTACGCGCCCAACGTCGTGCTCCGGCACATCATCCCGAACAGCCGCTTGAACAAATCCTACTTCCGCCGGTGGTTCTACTGGCGGGGGATCAGCCGCGCCATGCTGTACCAGCAGCACGGCTTCGATATGGAGAACCCACAGCGTCGCAGTCTGGATTTTGGCAAGGTTCCGCACATCGCGGGCATTCCGCGCTATCTGTACCGCACGGCGGCAGCGACCGCGCTGGCGATGGTACGGGCAGGTCTACGAGGCGACGAGACGATGGCGTTCGAGCACGAGCTGATGTTGTGCATGTATGCCGGCATCGCGCGGCAACGGTGGAGGGATCGGCGGACGCCGTTCACCTGGCTCAACGGGCCGAACGCCGGAGCCCTGATTCAGAGCACGCCGCACGCCTCATAGAATCGGCGGGTCGCGGGGTTCTTCATGAGGCCGCCGTTCAACTGCAGCACTCGAACGCCGGTGTTGCTGTTGCCTTCGATGATGACCGGCGTTCCGGCCGCGTCGACGAGCACGTCCCAACCCACGTAGCGGGCTATTCCAAGAACCGAGGCCGCGGCCAGGACCGTTTCGCGAACGACATCCCAGTGCGGAAGCCTGACGCCTTCGATCCGCGCTCCTGATTCGGGATGGTGTATGAGCCGCTCGGGTCGGCCTGATGGTTTTCGACGGACCGCGTAGCCGAGCGTCCCGGTTTCGAGATCGATGGGCGCTGCCATCCCCCCGCCATGAAAGTTATCGGTAGGGGCGGTATCCGAGGCGCCGATGCGCTGACCGGCTGCGGCAATGAATGGCGCCGGCTCGCCTGGCGTCCACAGGGTAAGCAGCCGCATGGTGTTCGCCGCTTGCGGATACAGTTCACTCCAGAATGCGTGCTGCGGCACCACACGTTCTATCAGCGTCGTGGTGCGGGCAGGCCGCGCGGCATATGGTCGTGACGTCTGACCGCGGCGTCGTACGAGCTGCCCTTCTCTCGTTTCGACGAGCGCGACGCCGTAGCCGTAGCCACTGTCCTGTGGCTTGACGATGAAGGGACCACCGTCCAGTCGCATCGCCTCGTCGAGCTGAGCGAGCGAGACAAGGCGGGTGGCTATGCCAAGCGGATCGAGCTGCGCGTCGGCCCGGCCGATGAGCGCGAAGGTTTCCGCCTGCGCGAAGCCGTGCCGCAGCAGCAGCGACCGCAGCATCAGCTTCTGATCGAATAGTCCCGGCGCGCCGTTGATCAGAACGCCCTGGTTCTCGCGCACGTAGTCGCTGAGGTACTCGCGCCAGTCGTTGCGCGGGAAGTCGTACAGCGCGGCAGAGTCCGCCAGGAATCCGTGCCTCCAAGACCGCATCTTCTCGGACCAGGTGAAGCGCCGATCCCGCATTTCCGTAGTGGCGGCCCATTGCGATCGGCGTAGGAGGCGATACAGCCTCGGCCCAAGCGCGGCGTTGAGCGCGCGCGCAACTGCCCGCGGGCGCGGCCGGGCCACCGGCGTCGCGCAACGGGCGCCGACTGGCGTCATCGATGTGGTCAGGGTGCCGGAGGCCATCAGAGCACTCCGTATCGTTCGTAGAAGCGCCTGACCTCGGGGCGACGCAGCAGGCCGCCGTGCACCTGCAAGAGGTTCACGTCGCTGTTGTTGTTGGCCTCGATGATCACCGGAGTGTCTGTGTCGTCCACCATGACATCCCAACCGGCGTATCGAATGAGCGGCACCCGCTCACAGGCGCGGAGCACCGTTTCTTTCACCGCTTCCCAGCACGGAAGGACAGAGCCCTCGATCGGCGCGCCGGTCTCCGGGTGGTGGGTGTAGTAGGGCTGCGCGGCCCGACCCTTGCGCGGATGCATGCGGCCGCGGCCCAGGCGCCCCGTTCCGAGGTCGACCGGGGCGCAGATGCCGCCGGCGGACCAGTTGTCGGTAGGAGCCGTCGCCTCGACGCCGATACGCTGCACGGCGGCTGCCACGAACGGTGCGGGTTCGCCCGAGGTCCACATCGTGAGCACACGGATGCTGTTGGCGCTCGTGGGGTTCAGGGCGCTCCACAACGCCCCCTGGCACAACGAGCGCTCGATCAACTTCGGGCTACCACGCATGGGCACGACAAACGGCGCCGACTTGCCGCCACGGCGGCGAACCAATTGCCCATCGTCCACCTCGATCGAGGCGACGCCGGTGCCGCGCGTCGCGCTCTCCGGCTTGATCACGAACCGGCCGCCGTCGCGGAGCAGGTAGGATTCCAGCTCCTGAGCGCTCGCCCATCGACGGTCGCTACCGAAGGGAAACATCTGTATGGCACCACCGGCAATGAACGCCACCGTTTCTGCCTGGCGAAATCCGTGCTGCAGCAGAATCGACCGAAGCAGCAGCTTGTGATCGAACAGCGCCGGCACGGGATTGATCTTCCTGCACCGGTGTCTGCGGACGTAGTCGTTCACGTAGTCGGCGGGATCGTTGCGGGGCAGGTCGTAGACCGACGCAGACTCCGCCATGAATCCGCGCCGCCACCAGTACAAACGCCTGCGCAACGGGTACGGCGCGTCAAGCGGTTCCTCCCGCGCCGTCCATAGCAACGTGCGCATCGAATCGTAGACGCGTGAGGTGAGCTTACGCTGCATCGTGCGTGCGGTCGCGGAGCAATAAGTGCGCCACGGCCAGCGGAATCGTTGGAGTCCCTAGCCCGGCGAAATCGTCGGGTCGCGAGTGTGGCGCTCCGACCTCAACGGGAACGTCACTTTTGCCTTTAATGTGGCAAACGTTTCCCACACGACCGCCGGCTGGGGCACTTCGCGTGTCAATCAGGGTACGCGCTTTCCGTCCGGTGGCACTGACATTGCGAGCAGTGCCGCGTGCGTTCGCTGACTCTACTGCGGTGTGTCGCGACCGCCGCCCTCGTCGGAAAGGACCTCGAATGACCCCAGCGCCCCTGTCAGCCGACCGCATCTGGGGTCGCGATGACGGCACGCTCGTGACCGTCGGCAGGAATCTCAGCACCCGCTACCTTGTCATCGTCATCGATGCCGTCATTGGCCTCCTGATGATGCCGTTCAATCAACACCATCTCGGGCAGGCCGCATGGGGCCTCTGGCTGCTCACGACGTCGGTGAACACCTACTTCACGGTGATCGACCTGGGGTACGGGGGCTCGGTCACCCGGTTCGTGGCGAGGTACCGCGCGCTCCGCGACGCCCAGAGCATCAATGAGATCGCCAGTACGTTGATGGCCGTGTTCATCGTCACTGGTACTCTGATCTACGGCGCTTTCGTCGTCGGTGCCTTTCACGTCGACCGGCTTTTTACTCTCACGCCCGAACAGGTGGACACGGCGCGCACGCTGATGCTGATCAGCGGGACGCAGGTCGCCCTCGGCATCCCGTTCGGCGTCTTCGGCGGCGTGATGAACGGGTTCCAACGGTACGACATCAACAACTTCGTTTCGATAGCGGCGTCCGTGGCCGTGGCTGTCGTCAACGTGGCGATGTTGCTCGCAGGATATGGCCTGGTGGAGCTCGTCTTCGCCACCACGATGGTACGCATCGCATCGAAAATCATCTACCGCCGGAACGCCTACCAGGTCTTCCCGCTGCTCTCGGTCAACCCGCTGCGCTTTTCATGGGCGCGCCTTCGGGAAGTCACCAGCTTCAGCATCTACGTCACGATTCTCACCTGGTCGTACAAGCTGAACTACATGACGGATATGTTCGTCATCGGCATGTACATGGGGCCGGCGGCCGTGGCGCTCTGGGCGGTCCCGCGCCGCTTTGCGGTCCTCGTTCGGTCGCTCACCAATCAGTTCAACAATGTGTTGATGCCGGTGGTCGTCGACCTCGACGCGCGCCGCAAGGTCGAACGGCTGCGCGCGATCTTGGTCCAGGGCACGCGGCTGTCGCTCTTCGGCGCCATCCCCGGCTGTGCCACGCTGATCTTGCTAGCCGATCGATTGATTCCCGCGTACATGGGACCCGGTTATACCGACAGCATCCCCGTGGCACAGATCCTCGCAACGGTGATAGCCTTCCGCGTGGGAAACTCGACCGCTGGCATCGTGCTGAAGGGCGGCGGCCGAATTCGTCTGGTTGCCTTCACGAACGCCCTGGTCGCGGTCGTCAACCTGACCCTCAGCCTCATCTGGATTCAGCGCTACGGCCTGGTCGGACAGGCTCTTGGCACTCTCGTCCCCGTGGCGGTGGGGAGTCTGTTCGTCATCTGGCCGGCGGCGTGCCACCGGGTCGGAATCGGGTTGGGAGACGCGTTCCGCCGCGCGGCGTGGCCGGCTCTCTGGCCCCTGGTGGTGATGGTGCCGGTCGACCTGGCCTTACGCGCTGCTCTTCCCCCGACTCTCTTGGCCGTCGCGTTTACGGCCGTCGTCGGCGCGCTGTGCTATGCAGCCACATTTCTTGCCTTTGCTATCAGCCGGCAGGACCGGACGGCGATGATCGCCAAGCTCAAGACGCTGACGTACGCTCTCACTCGCAGGAACCGAGTACCGGCTGCCGCATGAAAGAGACACACGCTTCAACCGCTTGGATGGACGTCATTCCCGCGATCAAGCGATCGTCGTTTTTCATGTCGAAGCGCATCGGGCTGATGAGCCTGGTAGCCGGCAGCGCGTGGCGACGCCATCGCCTGCTCGTGCTCTGCTATCACGGCGTGTCGATGGCCGACGAACACGAATGGCATCCGGGACTCTATGTCTCGCCGCGCACCCTGGCCAGGCGATTCGCGGCGCTCGAGCACACCGGCTGCGACGTGTTGCCACTCGACGAAGCCGTACAGCGGCTCTACGCGGGCACACTGCCCGCCCGCGCCGTCGCTCTCACGTTCGACGACGGGTTCCACGACTTCAAGGCGCGCGCGTTTCCCATGCTCCAGGCCCACGGGTTCCCGGCCACCGTGTACTTGGCGACGCAGCGTTGTGAGAAGAACTTTCCGGTGCCGCACCTGATCGCCTCATACCTGCTCTGGAAGCACCGCACGTCCATCCTCGACGCGAACGGAATCGCGGGCCTGGACCAGCGGTATCCGCTCGCCGCGGAAGGCGACCGTCAAAGGGTCCTCGCAGACATGCAAGCGCGCATGCGCGCGGACCGCATGCGTCCGCACGCGAAGGACATCTTCGCCGGCGAAGTGGTGCGGCGGCTGGGCGTGGACTACGAGGCGGTGAAAGCGTCCCGCATCCTGCGTCTCATGACACCGGACGAGGTCGCTGACCTGTCGCGGCAGGGGATCGCCATGGAGATGCACACGCACCGCCATCGAACGCCGGACGATCCGGATCAGTTCCTCGCGGAGGTGCGGTTGAACCGCGAGCGACTGGAAGCGATCACGGGGCGCCGCCCGCAGCATTTCTGCTACCCGAGCGGCGTTTATCACGCCAGCTATCTGCCAAAGCTCGAATCCGAGAAGATCGTCACGGCGACGACCTGCGATCCGGGGTTGGCCTCACGCGCCGCGCACCGGTTGCTGCTGCCGCGCTTCGTCGACACCGAGCATGTGAGCGACATCGAGTTCGAGGCGTGGATCACCGGTGCGGCGAGCTGGATGCCGCGCCGCACGCACCACGCCCACAGCGTGCACTGATCGGAGAGAGCGACATGTCCGTCGTGGAGGTGCCTCTCGTTCCGGTTATGACCCCAGCCCGTGGATCGGGACGGTTGGAGCGCTTGCGCCGTCTCCACACTCTCATGCAAAGCCGGGCGCGCGAGGGACACCTGGGCTACTGGCGTCAGGTCTGCGAGATTCTGAGCCTGAAGCTCGCGCGGGGAATCGGCGCCGAGTACTACCAGACGGCTGGAATGTGGCGCCGCGACATGGCATGGAGCGACAAGATCGGTCACCTGTTCGGGGCGCACTACGTGCGCGCCCTCGACGC
>Ga0190265_10001148_pt1 | contig 17311 bp, 10 predicted proteins | sample Popmic124T_FD_133135 | JGI IMG/M metagenome (GOLD analysis project Ga0190265, IMG submission 133135) | Populus adjacent soil microbial communities from riparian zone of Indian Creek, Utah, USA - 124 T | ecosystem: Environmental > Terrestrial > Soil > Riparian zone | place: USA: Utah | collected...
ACTCGCACGAGGGCGTCCCGGGCCAGCGGCTGCCGTTGGGATTCCAGCAGGGCCGCACGCGCGGCGCGGAGCGGCTCGAGGCCGGCCGAGCCCTCCCGCCGTGACGCGATCCGCTCGTCGGCCAGCGCGAGGGCGGTCTCCAGCGCGCGAAAGATCCGCGCATCGAGCACCGGCTCGTTGGCCATCGCGAGGCAGGCCTGGCGGAGCGCCACGAGATGGCCGGCGAGGTTGCCGCTGTCCACGGTGGAGACGTAGGCCGGCTCCAGCACGCTCAGATCCCGCAGGTCGTACCAGTTGAAGAAGTGGCCCCGGAACCGTCGCATCCGCTCCAGCGAGCGGAGCGCTCGCTCCAGGCGGCGCACCAGGTCGTCGAGCGGGATGAAGCCCAGGTCCCAGGCGCTGACGATGGCGAGGAGCTGCAGCCCGATGTTGGTCGGCGACGTGCGCAGGGCCACGACCGGCGACGGCTCCTCCTGGAAGTTGTCGGGCGCGAGCCAGCTCGTCTCCGCGCTCACGAAACGATCGAAGAAGCGCCAGTGCAGGAGGGAATAGCGCATGGCCTGGCGCCGGGCAGCCGACGACAGCCGCTGCTCTCGGGGCAGCGCGGTCTTCCCCAGCGCCTCCGCGACGGTGGGAGAGAGGAGCCATGCGAGGATCAAGGGGACCACGGCCAGCGCGATCTGCCAGGCGGGCTCGTGCGACGGGGCGGAGAACTCCCGCCAGAGCACGGCCGCCGAGGCGGCGGCCGCGAGCGCCACGGCCGGCCACATCGCCCGCCACACGGCCGCGCGCGAGTCCGTCGCGCCGCGCTCGGTCTGCGAGGCGGTCCGCCACTCGAGCAGGTGGCGCCGGCTGACCAGCAGGCGCCACAGGGTCCGCCCGATGGCATCGATGGAGAGCCAGGCCTGGTGGGGGAGAAAGACGATCGCGAGGCTCAGTTGGCCGGCGCTGGTCAGCGCGTCGCGGGCTACCGCCGCGTAGTACGCCCGCCACGACTTGTCGAGCGGCGGGCGAAGCAGCGCCAGCACCAGCGACATGAGCCAGGGAGCCGCGATGGCCCCGAGGCCGAGCAGCGTCCACCGCAGCGCCCCGCCGGGCAACAGGGTCCAGCCCAACACCAGGAAGGTGAGCTGGGATATCTCCACCATGCTGCGCCGCATGTTGTCCAGGATCTTCCAGCGGGAGAGCAGCGACAGGCGGTTCGGTTCCGGCCCCTCGGGTCCCGGCACCCGGCCGGCGAGCCATGGCAGGAGCTGCCAGTCGCCCCGGATCCAGCGATGCTTGCGGCGGGCGTGGGTGAGATAGCGGCTGGGGTAGTCGTCGTAAACCACCACGTCGGTGGCGAGGCCCGCCCGGGCGTAGTTGCCCTCGATCAGATCGTGGGAGAGGAGCGTGTTCTCCGGAAAGCGGCCGTGGGTGGCCCGCTCGAACGCCTGGACGTCGTACACGCCCTTGCCGGTGAAGCTTCCCTCGCCATAGAGATCCTGGTAGACGTCGGACACCGCCATCGTGTAGGGGTCCACGCCGGGCTGCCCCGACTGAATGGCGGCGAAGAGGGACCGACTCGCGCTCCCCAGCGAGATGCCCACCCTCGGCTGGAGGATGCCGTAGCCGCGTACCACCCGGCCGCGGGCGGCCCCGTACTCGGCCCGGTTCAGCGGATGCGCCAGGGCGCCCACGAGGGCCGGTGCGGCGTCGGGAGGCAGCACCGTGTCGTCATCGAGCGTGATGACGTAGCGGACGCCTCGGATGGGGGTCATGTCGCCCACCGTCACCGCGAACGCGCCTTCCGTTCGACCCAGCACGAACTGGTTGAACTCGGAGAGCTTCCCGCGCTTGCGCTCCCAGCCCATCCATACCCCCTCCCGCGGATTCCAGCGGCGGGCACGATGGAAGAGGTAGAACACGTTCTCCGCACCGCCGGCGTAGCGGGCGTTGAGCGCTCGCACCCCCGCCACCGCGGCCTCGACGATCGCGCCGTCGTCGTCCCGCGTCTCGGTGGGCGAGTCGGTGAAATCGCTCAGCACCGCGAAGTGCAGGTGAGCCTCACGGTTGGCCAGGAACTGCACCTCGAGATGCTCCAGCGCCTCCCGCACGGCTTCGACGCTGCCGAAGAGCGTCGGGATCACGACGGCCGTGCGGTACTCCTCCGGCACGCCCTCCTCGTGCAGGTCGAGCTTGGGCAGCGTGCGGGGTGGGAGGAACGCGGTGACCAGCTGGTTGGCGAGGCTCACCGCGATGTCATTGGCGGGAATGAGGCCGAGCAACAACAGCAGCGGGAGCCAGGCGGCGCGGGCCGGTGCGCCCCCCAGCCACAGGAGTGCCGCGAGGGCGGCCGCGGTGAGCGCGAGCACGCCACCCACGAAGACGATGTTGGGGTGCCGCCGCACCCAGCGGTGCAGGGCCTCGCCCATGGCCGGCCGATAGCCCGTCGCCCGCTCCAGCTCGGCGAGCCCGTCGTCGATCAGGTAGTAGCCCACGTGGTGCCGGCGCGGATTGGCCCGTTCGGTTTCGGCGGCCTTGCGGGCGCATTCCACCGCCCGGCGGGCGACCGACTGCTCGGAGCGCCGGGTCCGCTTCGCGATCCGCTCGACCACGTGGCGGTACCGGTCGCGCGTGGCGAACGTCATCCGGCGGTAGAACCCGGACGGATCGTCGCGCAGGGCCGCTTCCAGGCGGCTCTCGCTCTCGACGAACAGCCGCCAGTCCGCCTGGGCGATGGCCCGGAGACTGGTAATGCTGTTGGCCATCCCGACCTGGGTGAGCGCCAGCCGCCTTGTCGCCCGGGAGGTTGCCTCCTCGGCGCTGAAGGCTTCGTCGGCGATCCAGTCCTCGAGGTGACGCACGGCGACCAGCGATCCGGCGTGGCGAAGCTGGTGGAGAAAGCGGGAGACGAAATTCGGGGTCAGTGGCGGCGGAGCGGTGAGGAAGCGCTCCAGCTCCGCGTCGAGGGCCGGCTTCCCCGTCTCGCCGGCCCGAGCGATCTTCGCCGCCGCTTCGTCCGCCGCCTCCGTCTCATCCAGCCGGCGCACCGTGCGCAAGGCCATCCGCCGCACGTTCTCGATGAGTCCCAGCCGGAGCATCGCCGGGACGGCCCAGAGCTCGCCGATGGTGAGTCCGGTCACCTGCTGAAAGGCGCCCACGAAGCCGGTCACGTTGTCGAGCGCGATCCGGCCCTCGCTGTGCGAGATCAGCGTGATGCCCAGCTCGTAGATCCGCGGATACCCGGCGAGCGGACCGCCACGCAGCACGGGCAGCTCCCGGTAGTAGCCTCGCGGCAGGCTCTCGCGCACCTCGGCCATGTGCTCCTGGACGATGTGGTAGTTGTCCAGCAGCCATTCGCCCGCGGGGCCGACGTCCGCGCCGCGGTCAGCCGCGGCCGTGAGGCGGCTGTGGGTCGTGTCCAGGATCTGGCGGGTTCCGTTCAACCGGTCGAGCAGCGGGGTGCGGCGGCGGGAGCGCTTGCGGCGGTCCAGCCGCTGTTCCGTGGCGAGCGCATGGGCTCGCTCCGCCAGGTGCTCGGCGCCAAGCAACTCACCGCGGATGGGTCCGGCGACGAGATCTTCCCGTGGGTCGGTGCGACGTGGAATGAGACGAGCGGCAATGCGTGAGCGCTTGAGCGGGGCGATAACGCCTACCGTGGGTGGGGGACCGACGCAGTATAGTCGGCCCCCCCACTACGGTCCTACTCCCTCCATCCCAGACCGGTCAGCGCGATCCGGTACTCTGCCGTCGTCGGGTCATAGCTGATCCGGTAGCCATTCATGTAGAAGCCCGCCGGGGTGTACCGCTGGGCCGCGGGCAGCGCGATCTCGATCGCGGCCGGGTTGGTGCGCTGCGCCAGAATGAAGTCCCGGGTGATCATCGGCTCGTCGAAGATCACCCTCCCGTCCCACGATCCTACGATGAACGTGGACGTGAAGGGGTGGTTCTGCGGCGGCAGCTCGGGCGAGTTCATGTCGAGCCAGTGCAGACCCATCTTGGGCACCGACGCCTGGGCCGGGGTCAGCTTCATGAGCAGGTGGCTGGACACGTAGCCGGCCGGCAGCTCCTCGCTGGTGGGGAGCCTGGCCGCGCGCTCGGCGCCCTCGGGGGTGGTCGGGTCGATCGCGTTCCGCTCGGCCACCGGGATGCGATAGAAGTGGAAGTCGAAATGGGGAGCGGTGTACGGGCCGCCATGGCCTTTGGGATTCCAGTTGAGCTCGACGAACTGGTAGGGCGTGCCGTTCGCGGCGGGGAGCGTCAGGATGTAGGAATCGTGGTGCTCGTGCCCGGGGACGGCCACGGTGCCGGAGGTGGACAGGCCCTCGAGCGCCGCCGAATCGAGGGCGACGCCGACTTCAACCGGGTTGCCGGTGATCGAGTCCACGACGAGGTAGGTCCGTGCCCGGCCGTTGCCGACCTTCTGGGCGGCGCCATAGTGCCGCAGCCCCTTCGACGCATGGTTCTCCGCGCGGGCCTTCCAGGCAATGCCCGCCACTCCGGTCAGGGCCAGGATCATCAGGAACTTCGACCGCATCTCGCCTCCAAGCAGGGGGGTTGGGTGACCGGATCGGACCGGGTTGCCTGTGTGACGAGACGACCCTTCGATCCTTCTCACATGCGTCCCCTGGAGGCGCTTCTGCTCAGCGGGCGTGGCGCTGCCGATCCAATTGCCTGAGGATCTGCAACTGGGCCAGGATGATCGCCTGCTCGACGCTGGCCGCCGCCGGGAGCCCTTCGTTGCCGTTGCGCATGGTCGTACCCTCGAGCTCGAGTGATCTGCCGGTGTTTCCGTTCCTCGCAGAGAGAGTACGCCGCCCAGGTCAAGCGCAGCTCACCCGATTCTCATCCGGCCCTGTGGCGCCGCCACATCGGCGCCGGCCGACCCGAGTTTGTTCCCCCGTGGTACTTGGTTGGTGCATAACGGGTTGTCCCCTCCGGCCGGCGGGCGCGTGACTTGCGCTTTGGGCCCGTGCCTCTCGCAGTGCAATTCCATACCAGCAATCGCCGTCGATTCCGGCCGGCACCCGGAGAGGGTCTTCAGGGATGCGTGCATCACGCTTCATCGGTGTCGGGCTTCTGGCGCTGCCGCTCATCGCGGGATGCGCCGTCCCGACCGGATCCACCCACCTCGCCACCGGTCCCGAGCCGGTCGAGATGCGCATGACGCCGACCGTGCTCTACAGCGGCGGGCGCACCCAGGTCGTCATCCGGAGCCCCGGCGCCGACAGCATCGATCTCCAATCCGAGAACGGGGTGGATCGCTACTGGCGCGCGGACTCGGTCCTCACCGTATGGCTCGGTCCCGAGTTCGGTGAGATCGAGCCCATGGACCGCTACGCACCCACCTACAACGGCCAGGTGCTGGCCTACTTCAAGAAGCCGGTGCGCATTTCTGCCTGCCGGCACGGGCACTGTCGGGAATTTCGGCACGAGATCGCCGTGAAGCTGCCGGAGCACAACGAGCGGGTCGTCGCGCTGACCGCCGGCTGGAGCACCGTCTTCGCCCGGCGCACGATTCGGGGGGCGAATCGGACGGTGTTTCTGCAGGACGCGCTCAACAGTGGTGTGTGGTCGCTCAACGGTGAGTGGTCGGCCGGTCCCTGGAACGGCCGAGTGCAAGGATTCGCCGGTTCGGACGACCAGGGTGCGTGGCTGGACCTCTCCCGCGTGGTCAAGCGGGGGAACGACATGAGCTACGGCCTGGCCATGCACGCGGGCGTGACCCGCAGCGACTGGCTCGATGCCGGTCCTGGCCACCTCACCTCCAGTCGCACCGTATATCGGGCGGGCATAGGTCCCAGCATCATGGTGAAGGGCATCACGGCCAGCACCCAGCTCGGCATTTACACCGACGGCCTGGAGACGCTCCAGATCGCCAGCACCCGCCTCTCGATCAACGGCAACCTGACCTCGGTCCGCCATCCCATGACCATCACCGCGGAGAAGACCTTCGCCTTCGGCGGCGGCGCGATCGTGGCGCGACGGCGGGATGCGCTGGAGAAGCTCTCCGCGGCCGTCCGCGTCCTGGATGACTTCGCGCTGAACGTGGGCCTCAGCAGCCACCGGATCGCATGGCCGGAGCAGGACCCGTCCATGGACGTGAGCGCCAGCGAAACCCGCATCATTCTGGGAGGGCAGTACACGGTCACCTGGTAGGAAGCGCTTGCGGCGCTCACTCCGCCACCGCAGGCTTGAGGCGGAAAGAGAGCCGCCTCGATGTCTCACGAGTCCGACCACAAGACGACCCTGCTGCATGCAGAAGCGGAGACCAGTGCGCCCGGCCGTACCCGGAGCCTCTGGTCGCTGCCTGCCGACCTGCGCGAAGAGGCCGTCCGCCGAATCCGAGCGGTGGCGCTGGTCTACGCGCTGGCCTACTTCCTCGCCGACCAGCTCCTCGTGCTGATCAGCGAGCATATGCGCCGCGAGTATTTCAGCAGTCCCATCTTCTGGGTCCCCGGCACCTTCTCCATCATCACGGCGCTGATCGTGGCCTGGCTGATGTCCCGCCCGAAGCTCTCGACCTCGATCAAGCTCAACGTCGGCCTCGCGTTCGAGGTGGTCGGGAGCTTCGGGATTGCGGCGTCGGAATACCACGGCATCATCTCCCCCATCCAGTACAATTACGGCATCGGTGGCTTCGGGCTCTCCTGGGTCGCCGTGTGGGTGCTGCTGTTCACCGTCGTGGTGCCCGCGCCCCCCCAGGTCGCCATCCTCACGGCCGCGCTCTCGCTCGCCGCCGTGCCGATCATGTATCTCCTCGGCGGGAACACGCAGCTCTCGCCGGTCATGCTGTTCTTCGCCCTGATGTTTCCCTATCTGATCGTGCTGCTGATGGCGTACGTCGGGGCGCGCGTGGTCTACCGGCTGGGGAAGGCCGTCAGCGAGGCGCGGGAGATGGGCAGTTACCGGCTGGTCGAGCGGCTGGGGAGAGGCGGGATGGGGGAAGTGTGGCGGGCGCGACACCGGATGCTCGCGCGCCCCGCCGCGATCAAGTTGATCCGCCCCGAGATGCTCGGGGCCCGGAATTCGGCGGCCAGGGAGCTGCTGATCCGGCGGTTCGAACGCGAGGCCCAGGCGACGGCGTTGATGCGATCGGTGCACACCATGGAGCTCTACGACTTCGGCGTGGCGGAGGACGGCACCTTCTACTACGTGATGGAGCTGCTGGACGGGTTCGACCTGGACGAGCTGGTGCAGCGGTTCGGGCCGGTGCCCGCGGAGCGAGCCATTCATCTCCTGCGGCAGACCTGCGCCTCGCTGGCCGAAGCCCACGAGGCGGGCCTGATTCACCGCGACGTGAAGCCGGCGAACCTCTACACCTGCCGGTACGGGCGTGAGGTGGACTTCATCAAGGTGCTGGACTTCGGGCTGGTGAAGCAGGGCAAGGCGCCGGAGGAGGGGGACGATCGGCTCACCGCGGCGGAGATCGGTCCCGGCGGGACCCCGGCGTTCATGTCACCCGAGCAGGCGCTCGGCGAAGGTGAACTGGACGGCCGCACCGATATCTACTCCCTGGGGTGCGTCGCCTACTGGCTGCTCACCGGCACCCTCGTGTTCAAGGGCACGACCGCGATGGAGACCGTCATTCTGCACGTGAATCGGGAACCTGAGCCGCCGTCGCGGCGCGCCCCCCAACCCGTTCCGCCCGAGCTCGAGGCCGTGGTCCTCTCCTGCCTCGCGAAGGATCCTGCCCAGCGTCCGCAGACCGCCGACGAGCTGATGGCGCGGCTCGCGGAGGTGCCGATCGCGGCGGAGTGGAGCGCGGCACGCGCGCGCGCGTGGTGGAACGAGAATCGCCCGCCCCGCCCCGCGCCCGCCTGAGCGGGCTCAGGCTCGACGGACCGCGCGCCCTACGATGATGGTGATGTTGTCGCTGCCGCCGGCCGCCAGCGCGTCGGCCAGGAGGTCCTCGCAGACCTGTTGGGCCGACTTCATCGAGCGGAGGACCTCCCGGATGCGCCCGTCGGACACATGATGGGTGAGTCCGTCGCTGCAGAGCAGCACGACCGTTCCCCACGTCATATCGAACCGGGTGACCATCGGCGCCGACTGCCGCCCGCCCAGTGAGCTCGACAGGGTGCGCACCAGCCGCGCCGGGGGCGTCTCGCCCTTGGTGAGCACGCCGAGGTCGAGCAGCTCCTGCGCCATCGTCTGGTCGCGGCTGAGCTGGTGCAGCTCCCCGTTCCGGAAGAGGTAGCAGCGGCTGTCGCCCACCTGGAGCAGATACGCGCGGGGCCACACGCCGAGATAGAGCGTGAGCGTCGTGGCCATGCCGGAGAAGTCGGGGTCTTCTTCACCGTGGCGCCGAAGTGCCTCGTGACACCGGACCGCCCCCGCCTGCAGCGACTCGAAGAAGGCCTGGTCGTCCCCGGAGTTCGCGGCGTAGTAGCAGTCCATGGTGCCGGAGACGTACTGGGTCACGCCTTCCAGGGCGAGCCGGCTGGCCACTTCGCCTCGCTGCCCGCCGCCGACCCCGTCGGCCACCATCGCCAGAAAGGCGAGCCGCTCGGGCCCCGCCATGAGGCGGTTGGTTTCCGGGAGGCTCGTCTGGTTGACCACGATCTGTTTGCGCAACGCGCAGATGAGAAAGTGGTCCTGGTTGTCGGGGCGGACCTTGCCCGGGTGGGTCAGGCCGTAGACGTCGATCTCGTCGTCGGATGGCTTGCGATCCAGCGGGCCGGCGAGAATCGTCTGGCTGGCGGTCATGGAACCTCCGGTCGCCATGGGGCGATTCCCAATCTGCGTGGTGTGGGTGGATTAGGCCAGTAGCGATGTCACCCTGAACGAAGTGAAGGGGACCATGCTGGCATGGTCCCCTTCGCTTCACTCAGGGTGACATCACCGCCCGATCCGAAACAGCTCCGCGTCCGGGCTCCCGCGCCCGAGGAAGAGATCCACCAGGATGTCGGCGGCTACATAGCCGAAGGGAATGCCGTTCGCGCCGTAGCCCAGCGCCACGTAGCCGTTGGGGAACTCGGGCGGTGCGCCGATGAAAGGCAGGCCGTCCGCCGTTTCGGCGAAGGTGCCCGACCAGCTCCAATCCACGTCGAAGGTGATCTGGGGAAACAGCTCTCTGAACTGGGCGGCCAGCCGCTCGGTCTGGCGGTCCTGCACCTTCTCCACCTTGTGGGCGCCTTTGAACGGGATGTCGGCGCCACCCATGATCGCCCGCCCGTCGGTGGTCGTGCGGGCGTAGAAGTAGGGCCGGGCGGTTTCCCAGATGAGGCATTGATCCTCGCCCCAGCCGTCGAACGAGGCCAGCGGCGAGGTCGCGAAGGCGAAGGTGCTGGTCAGGTGGACCGGCTTGCGGGGCAGGAACGGCGGGATGTTGTAGCCGGTGGCGAACACCGCTTTGCGCGCCCGGATGCGCCAGCCGTCGGCGGTCTCCAGCAGCACGCCCTTCCGGTCCGACTGGTAGCGGGCGATGCCGGTGCGGTCGTACGCCTCGAGCCCGTCCTTGGCGGCCGCCGCCAGCAGGGCGTGGGTAAAGCGGAGCGGATCGATCTCGCCGGCCAGGGCGGAGAGCAGCGCGGCCGGCCGCTCGAACGAGAAGCGCTCGCGGATCTCGCTGGGCGACAGCAGCTCGACCTCGAGCCCCATATCCTGCCGGGCTCGGCGTTCGCGCTCCAGGACCTTGAGATCCTTTCGGGCGTTCCCCAGATAGAGGCTGCGCTTGCGGCGGAAATCCGCGTCGCCCCCGACCGCTTCTGCCAGCCGCTGGATCCCCTGCACCCCATCGGCGCAGAGCTGATAGCAGCGCTGCGCCGAGGAGATCCCGATCCGCGCCGTCAGGTCCGTCAGGTGAAGATCCAGCTCGTACTGAAGCAGGGCGGTGGAGGCGCCGGTGCTGCCGTATCCCATCTCCCGCCCCTCCAGCAGGATGGTATGGACGCCCGCGGTGGCGAACCGATGAGCGATGAGCGCACCGGAGACGCCGCCGCCGATGATCGCGACGTCGCACCGCCGGTCCTGATCGAGTTTGGGGTAGGTCGCCGGAAGACCGCTCTTGACCAGCCAGAAGGGAACGCCACTCGTGAGATCCATGGGGGCAAGATAAGGCGGTAGGGCGTTCCCTAGAATTCCGTCTTCAGCGCCCGCATCTTCCCCCGATGCCCTCCTCCACGACGCTCGACCCGCTCGACGACCTGATCCGGCTCTCCAACCGCATCGGACGCGATCCTCGCCTGGTGCAGCCCGGCGGCGGCAACACCTCGCTCAAGCGCGACGGCGCGTTGCTGGTGAAGGGCAGCGGCACCGATCTCCGCACCATCGGACGCGCCGGGTTCACCCGCCTCTCCCTCGAGCGGCTCGACGCACTCCGCTCCGCGGCGACCATGAGCGACGCGGAGATGATGCGCTTCATGGCATCGTGCATGCTCGAGGAAGGACCCGCGCCGAGCGTCGAGACACCGCTGCATTCGCTGCTCCCCCATCGCGTCATCGCCCACACCCACGACGTCGCGACGATGAGCCTCACCAACGTGGGCCAGGGCGTCGGCGAGCGGCTGGTGGCGGAGCTGTTCGAGGGGGGGATCGTCTACGTGCCGTACGTGGCGCCGGGCTTTTCGCTGGCGCGCGCGGTCAGCCAGATGGTGGACACGATTCCCGCCGGGGCGATCGGCCTGGCCCTGGCGCATCACGGACTGGTGGTCTGGGGCGACGACGCGGAGGAATGCCGGGCGAGACTCGAGGAGGCCGTAGGCCGTATCGATCGGTATCTCGAGACCGCGCGCCGCGGGCGCCGCCTCCTCGGCCCGGTGCGATCTCCGGCCCCCGATCCGAAGGCGCGCGGCCGACTGGCGGAGATCGTGCTGCCGGTCGTGCGCGGCGCGCTGAGCCGGCCGGAGCGGGTGATTCTCCACCTGGACGATGCCGACGACGTCGTGGAGAAGCTCGCCTCGGAGCGGACCGCCGAGCTCACCCGGCGCGGCATGGCGACACCGGAGCATCTGCTCCGCGCCGGTCGATTGCCCGTCTGGCTGGAGCTCGACGCCTCGGCCCCTGCCGACCGGATCGAGGCCGCGGCACGCGCCGGGATCGAGGAGGCCCGCGCGGAGTACGAGGCGTACCACCGACGGCACGCCGCTCCCGGCGAGGCCGCACTCAATGACTGGGCAAAGGTGATCCTGGTGCCCGGGCTCGGCATCGTGACCGCGTTCGCCGACAAGCGGGGCGCGGTCACGGCGGATCTCTGCTATCGCGCGGTGCTGGAGACGATGGAGAACGCGGAATCGCTCGACCGGTTCGAGTTCATCGGCGAAGGCGATGTCTTCCGGTTCGAGCACTGGCCCCTGGAGCGCCGGAAGGTGGACGAGCAGATCGCCAAGGACCGCGCCACCCGCCTCGTTCCGCGGCATGTCGCGGTGGTGATCGGCGGAGGGAGCGGCATCGGGCAGAGCGCGGCGATCCGGTTCGTGGAAGAAGGCGCGCATGTCGTGGTGGGCGATCTGAACGGTGCCGCGGCGGAGCGCGTCGCGCAGGAGGCCGGGGCCCGCGCGCCGGGCCGAGCCATCGGTCTCCCGGTGGACGTGCGGGACGACGCGAGCCTCGACGCCCTGTTCGGTCGCACCGTGCTGGAGTTCGGCGGACTCGACTCGCTCTTCTACACCGCCGGCGCGCCGCCGCGCTTCGCGCCGATCGCCGAGATCGGGCGCGACGACCTGCAGCGCCAGCTCGAGGTGCACTACATCGGCGCGGTGCTCGCGATCGGCCGCGCCGCGGCCGTCATGCGGCGGCAGAAGCTGGGCGGCTCGATCGCGGTCTCGGTCTCGAAGGCCGCGCTCGCCCCCGGGCGGGACGCCGTGGCCTACGGCGGCAGCAAGGCCGCGCTGCTCCAGGCGATCCGGGTCGCCGCGGTGGAGCTGGGATCCGACGGCATCCGGGTCAACGCGATCAACGCGGACCAGATCGACACCCCGATCTTCCGCCGCTTCGTCGAAGAGCGCGCCGCCCGCCGCGGCGTGACCCCGGAAGAGCAGCTGGAGACGTACCGCCGGCGCAACGTGCTCGGCGCGGGGCTGATTCCGCCGGAGGCCGTCGCGGATATCGCGGTGCTGCTGGCGAGCGAGCGGTTCCGGTTCACGACGGGGGATATTCTGACGGTGGATGGGGGGCTGCCGGAAGCGTTTCCCCGGTAGGGAGTCTGTCATCCTGAGCGAAGCGAAGGAGCCGAAGCGACGCCATGGCTCCTTCGCTTCGCTCAGGATGACATCCTTCTCAACTTGTACGCCGCCCTATTTAGGCCACAACCACCCGAACGTCCCCGCCGTCACCAGCCCGTACAGCAGCCCATCGAACGCCTCCTTCGCGGCCACCGACCACGGCTTCGCCATCCAGATCGAGGCCGAAATCTGCCCCACGCCGTAGGCCAGGAACCCCACCGCTCCCACGATCCGGAACACGTGCAGGTAGTCGACTCCCGGCGGGATCGCGTGGGCGGCGACGTATCCGACGAACAGCGAGATAACCAGGCAGAAGAGGAACCACTGGAGCAGCGACTGCCCCATGCCCGGCACGCCCGGCCGCCGGAGGTACATCACCGCGATGGGTCCCTCGACATATTTCTTCTGCATCTCCGGCGACTGCATGTCCTTCATGTCGGGGCAGTGGGGAACCACATACCCGCGGGCCTCGGCGTTGACCCCTTGGAATGCCGCGCGCACCGCGTCCTCGTTGGGGAGCTTGCCGTAGTCGCTGTTGTGGTACTTGAGCACCATGTGGAGGATGGCGCTGAGGAGGAAGACGAACACGGCCGAAAGAACGATGGGAAGCCACAACGCGCCGAGAATCGTCATAGGTCCTTCCGGTGAGAGGGGGGAAGGGCAGAGCAGCGCTAACGTACCTCCGACGTCGGCGCTCCCGCCAGCATCGCCCGGACGCGGGCGAGCAGCTCGTCCGGCGCGAACGGCTTCTGGATGAACGGCGCCGTCTCCGGCAGCAGGCTCCGCGCCAGCACGTCGTCGCCGGTGTAGCCCGACATGAACAGCACCGGCAGCGAGGGGTGCAGGTCGGCGAGCGCGTCGCTCAGCTCCCGGCCGTTGAGCTCGGGCATGATGACGTCGGTCAGGACCAGCTTGGGCGCCTCGCCGCCGAGCGCGAAGATGTCGAGCGCCCGGCGGCCGTTCTCCGCTTCGATCACCACCATGCCCGCGCCCTCCAGCGTGCGGCGGACCAGCTCGCGAATCGCCTTCTCGTCTTCCACTACCAGCACGAGCGACGTGTCCATCTCCGGCGTGGCGACGGCGGGCGGCTCGGGCTCCGGCGGAATCGAGATGTGCGCGTCCTCCGGTGCGGCGGGAAGATAGATCTTCATCGTGGTCCCGACGTCGACCTCGCTGTACGGCCAGATGAACCCGTCGTGCTGCTTCACGATGCCGTATACCGTCGAGAGGCCGAGTCCGGTGCCCGCGCCGACCGGCTTGGTGGTGTAGAAAGGCTCGAAGATCTTCGCCAGCGTCTCCTTGCTCATGCCGGATCCGGTGTCCGACACGGTGATGCGGACGTACGGTCCGGGCGTGAGATGGTTCACGCCGTGCACCTCTCCGTATTCCGCGTAGAGCACCACGTCTTCGATACCGATGGTGAGCCGGCCGCCGGTGCGCATCGCGTCGCGCGCGTTGGCGGCGAGGTTGATCAGCACCTGGTCGATCTGGGTCGGATCGGCCATGACCCGGCAGCGGGCCCGGTTGGCCAGCACGACCAGGGTCTTGTCCGCGCCCAGCAGGCGCTCGAGCACCGGCACCAGGGCGGTGACGGCGGCGTGGGGATCGAGGAGCGAGGTCTGCTTCACCTGCCGCCGGCTGAAGGTGAGGAGCTGCTGCGCCACTCGGGCCGCGCGAGTGGCCGCGCTCACCATCTCGCGCACGTCGCCCGCCTGCGCGTGGGCCGGACCCAGGGCGCCCAGCACGAAGTCGCCGAACCCGAGGACGGCCATGAGCTGGTTGTTGACCTCGTGGGCCACGCCGCCGGCCAGCGTGCCCACCGCTTGGAGCCGCTGGGCCTGGCTGAGCTGCTCTTCCGCCTGCACCCGGTCGGTGATGTCGGTATGCGCGCCGACCCATTCGCGAATGCGGCCGTGATCGTCGAGCACCGGGACCGCCCGCACTTCCATGCTGCGGTAGTCGCCGTCGCGGCGGCGAAGCCGATGCTCGGTCGCCAGCGGCTGCCGGCCGGCCACCGCCTCGCTCCAGGCGCGGATCGCCTCCGCGCGGTCGTCGGGATGGATCGCCTCGAACCAGCCGCCCCAGGTCGCTTCCGAGCCGGTCTGGCCGGTGAAGGCTTCCCACTGGCTGGTATCGATCGGGCGCCGCCCGTCGGCGGACGCGGTCCACACGATCTGCGCGGCCGCGGCGACGAGGGCGCGGTAGCGAGCCTCTCCCCGGCGCAACGCCTCCTCGGCGTGCTTCTGCTCGGTGACGTCGTTGTCCACCTCGATCACCGAGCCGGGACGTCCTTCCTGGTCGCGGTGCAGGATCCAGTGGCTGGCGACCTGGACCCGTGCCCCCGTGCGGGAGCGACGGGAGAGCTCCGCGTGCCACTCACCTCGGTCGAGCAGCGCGGCGACCGCCTCCTCCGGCGGCACCGGAAACTCGGTGTGCAGCAGCTTGAGCGCGTCGGTGCCGATCGCCTCCTGCTCGGTCCAGCCGTACAGGCGCTGCGCGCCCAGGCTCCAGAACTGAATTCGGCCGTCGAGGCCTCGGGCCATGACCGGCGCATGGCTCAGGATCTCCAGCAGCTCCTTGGTCTGGCGCACGCTCTCGCGCAGCGCGGCGCCGGTGGCCTGCTCGGCCTGGAGCAGCCGTTCGCCCAGCGCGCGGTCGGCCTCGGCCCACTCCGCGGCGCGCCGTTCGTGGTCGGCGCGGCGCGCCACCGCGGCCACCCGGAACGCGGCGGCGAGCGTGAGCCCGGTGAATGCCGCGACGAACAGGGCCAGCACGACGTGCTTCTGGTAGAGGCCCAGGCGCAGTGCCAGCAGGCTGCCGGCGGCGAAGAGCAAGGGGATGGACACCGCGACCGGCAGCAGTCGGCGCAGCAGGATGGTCCCGGGATCGCGCGCGGTCAGCAGGTCGATGATCACCGGCTCGTGGGTCGCGGCGGCGACTCCCGCGGCCAGCAGGAACAGGAGCAGCGCCGCCACGAGCGAGGTGCCGAGCCCGGGGGAGAAGGCGTACAGCTCGGGCACACCGAAGAGGTGGCCCACCACGGCGAACAGCGGGAGCACCGCCGCGAGCAGCAATCCGGACAGATGGATCCGTCGGTGCGCCAGATGCCACTCGTCCTTGGTGAGCAGCAGCGCCAGTCCGAGCAGGAGGAAGCACGCCGTGCTGATCGGCGCGGGCCGCCCCGGAAAGGCCGAGGGGATCCGATGCACGTCGTCGGGAAAGAGGAGCGTGTCGAGGCCGAGGTTGCGCCAGATGAGGTATTCGGCGAGAACCAGCGACGCCAGCAGGATGGTGAGGCCGGCGGTGATGAGCTGCTGTCGGACGAGATTTGCCCGCAGGGACAGCAGACTGCCGCCGGCGAGCACGAACATCAGGGCGGTGAGCGGGACGGTCGGGGGCTGGAAGGGCCAGGCAGCGATGATGGGCCCGGATCCGAAGATGTAGGCCTCGACCGCCGCGATGCCGAGTCCCGCCGTCGCGGCGCCGGCCACGACGGGCACCTGCCCCACCCACCGCGCGAGGATCGCGGCGGCCGGATGCGGTTCTACCGGCGAGGCAGCGGTGGAACGAGTGCGGTGAGCCATGCCCGCTCGGCGGCGATCGGTGAAGCAGGGGGTACTTGCAATGTATAACCGATCACCGGCTTGTCAGGATGGCACCGCCGTTTCCTTGGCCATCCCGTGCTCCACGTGCGACTTGCCGTCCTTGGCGTCCGGCAGGAAGCACATCAGGGCATAGGTCCCCGCGGGAAGATCGACGTCGATGAAGACGTGCTCGCTGGGCATGATCCCGCTCACCCCGCCGTACACCCGTCCGGGCGGCGGGCCGGCCGGCTTCATGGCCCACTGGTAGAAATCCATCACCTTCCTTCCCGGCTCCAGGCGGATGATGGCGATCTCGTGCGGCTGCGCCCCGGCGTTCTCCACCCGGATGAGATGCCGGCCCGCGGCCAGCGGCTGGGAGAAACGGAAGTCGTAGTCCAGCAGGGTCACGGAGAGATCGGGGGTCGGTTCCTTGGCGCGGGCACCGGTTGCAGGGACCACCTTCAGCTCGCGGGACATGCCCTTCATCAGGTGGGGCATGCCGTCCGCGGCGGGAATAAAGCAGATCATCGCGTAGGTGCCCGGCTCCAGCGTCTGAATCAGCGTGGTGGTGCTGTCGGCTTCCGGCGGCGCGTTGCCGCCGGCCGGCCGGGCCCAGGTGGGGAACGCCTCGCCCTTGAGCGCCTCCAGGAAATCCTTCAGCGTCTTGCCGTCATCCAGCTTGACCAGCTGTACGTGATGCAGCGAGGGTCCCTGGTTGACCAGACGGATCGTCGTGAGTCCCGCGGGGACTTCGGCCGGTGCCTCGTAGGCGTAGTCGCGGGCGGTGATGGTCAGGACATTGGGATCCACATCGGCGGCGGGCGGTGCGGCGGTCCCGCCGGCCGGCGTATCGGAGGCAGGCTTGTCGCCGCCGCAGGCGGCGAGTGCGAACACGAAGGCGGAGCGCAGGAGACGTGACGCGAAGCGAGTGGGCATGGTCGGTCTCTCATAGACGAACGGCTCCGCGGCCGTACAACGCGCGGAGCCGGTGACGTTGATATGGTATGATCCTCAGTGGCCAGCGCGGCCGCTGGAGATGACGGTGGCGGGACCGGCGCACAGATGCGTGTGTGAGGCGACGATCGGCGTGAGATCCGCCGAGCTGGGGCAGGCCCCGGCGAAGTCGATCGGGTACGCGCAGTACAGGCTGCACCCGCTCTCGAGCAGCGCCGCGTTCCAGAATCCCTCGAGGCTGGCGGCCTCGGCGCGGCGACCCTCGGTCCAGAGCAGCCCCACCATCTCCCCGAAGGCACGCACCCGCCCGGATCCTGAGCGACGGCGGGCCTCGCCCAGATGCTCGCTCACCACCGAGTGGAACAGCGTCGCATCCGGCCGGCCGTCCTTGAGAAGCCGGCTCAACGTCTTGGCCGCGTCGAGGTAGCGAAGCCGGCCGACGCGTTCCGCCTCCAGCGTGCCCACGGGCTCGGTGTCGGCCAGGTAGCGCGCGATGGCCTGCGTGTGCGCAGGCATGGCGATGACGACGAGCCCGTCGAGCCGCCGGAGGCCTTCCGCGAGATAACGGCCGACGTGGGTCGCGAGCAGCTGGTCATCGTCCCCGTAGAGCTCGACCAGGTGGTCGCC
>Ga0190265_10001149_pt1 | contig 17309 bp, 15 predicted proteins | sample Popmic124T_FD_133135 | JGI IMG/M metagenome (GOLD analysis project Ga0190265, IMG submission 133135) | Populus adjacent soil microbial communities from riparian zone of Indian Creek, Utah, USA - 124 T | ecosystem: Environmental > Terrestrial > Soil > Riparian zone | place: USA: Utah | collected...
AAGCCATCGAGTTGTTTCGCGCGAACCTCATCGCCTATGTCGGCAAGGCGCGCCCGGTGTTGGAGGATGCGTGCGATGAAGTGTTTCGCACGCGGCAGTGGCTGCAACAGGACCGGCGCGTGCACTGGGAAAATCAATTGCGCAAACGGCGCAAGGCGCTGGAGGAAGCAGAGCAGGCGCTGTTCGCCGCCCGGCTTGGGAACCTGCGTGAAGCGACCAGCGCAGAGGTGGCGGCGGTGACGCGCGCGAAACGGGCGTTCAACGAAGCTGAGGAAAAATTGCGTTTGGTGAAGCGGTGGACTTTGGAATTCGACAATCGCGTCCAGCCGCTCGTCAAGGAACTGGAAGGCTTGCGCACTCTCCTGGCCAACGACATGCCGAAGGCCGCGGCGCATCTGGCCCAGGTGATCAAGACACTGGATGCGTACGCTGGTGTTAAACTGGGGGGAATGATGAGTGGGATGACTACAAGCGATGTGAAGCCGACAAATGAGCCGACGATCGATGCCTCGATTGAACCGACGGAAAGGAAGGCATGAAAGGACTGTATGCATTTCCCATCCCTCCAGTTCTCGGTGACGCCGTGGTAGGGCGACGCTTTCCTCAGCGCGCCGGGCGAGCGACTGAGAAACGGGAACGCGGGCCAGCATGCAACAGCGGCGCGGTGAGGACACCGCCGCTCTACCTTCATGAATGCAACCAGCCACGCGTCGCAGGATCTTTTTACGTGGGGAAAATTTCCGTGGCTCCGTCTCACCTGTCATGAGCATCAGTTCCAACGGAAAGCTGGTGATGTCCGCCACCAAAGAGCTTTGGCTCCGGTGGGAGGAGACGAAGAACTATTGGCAGGACGCCAAGAGCGATGAGTTCGAGCGCCGCTATCTGCTCGAACTTCAGTCCAGCATCGATCGCGCTTTGCCGATCTTTGCCGACCTCGACAAGCTCATCGATAAGATCAGGAGCGACTGTGAGTAAGCAGTTGAGGGTCACACAAGCGCGCGAATTGCTGGAACGCCTCAAGGCCACGGTGCAGGAGTTCGCCACCGCGGAGGAAAAGCTGGACAAAGATTTCCGCCAGAAGACTGAGGCGACGGAGAAACGTTTCAAAGAGGAGATTGAAACGATCGAGACGCAGCTCGCCGCGCAACTCAGCGACGTCAATGCTGCCTTCGGGCAGGCGAAGGCACGATTTCAATCGCGCAATGAGCAGCGCACCGCGCGCATCACACGCGCGCGGAAATCCAGCCAGAAGCTGGCGGCGCAGCGCATCGACGACGAAGAGGGCGGCTGGAAACATAAAAGCCAGAAGGGCCTGCTCGATACGAAGCGCTGGCGCACAGACTCGTTCGCGCTGAACGACGGGCGGTTGGCGGAGTTCAATCAGCAGCTTGCGGAGAACCGCGCCACGTTTACCGCACTGGAACAAGAGGCTGAAAAAGCGTTTCGCGGCTATGGCAAATTTCGCAAACAGCTTGCCGGCGCCAACGTGCTGCCCGACACCGATTTCGGGCCGGATGAGCGCCAGTTGCTGGAAAAGCTTCATGAGCTGCACGGACGCACCACCGACGACCTCGGGAAATTTACGAAGTTATCTCTGCCCAAAGTTTTTCGTGTGCTGCCGTTATGGCTTTGGTTCGTGTTCCTCGCTGTCGTGGCCGGGGCCCTTCCCTCCATCGCGAAGCAAATGGGCCGAGGCCCGATCGGTTATCCGGTGGCGGGAATTGGCGCCGCGATTGTTTTCGCAGCGGTGCTCGCAGCGTATCTCTCGGGCCGCCGCAATGCAGCCTCGCTGGCCGGCACGATTGCCAACGAATTCGAGACAGCACGCCGGCTACACCAGATTGCGGCGGAAAAAGCCCAGACTCGCCACGCCCGCGAAGTGGAACGGATCGGGCGCGAATCCAAGGAGCGCACTGACATGTTCAACCAATACTGGCGCACGGCCGTGCGTCAGGCCGAAGCAGCGCGCGAGGCATGGCCGCCGGCCATCGAGCAAAAGTGGCGGCGCGTCGCGGAAAGGCATGGACGATTGGGGGAGGAGCGCCTCACGCGGCTGGAGCAGGATCATGCCGCGGGCCTCGCACGGCTGAATGAGGAAGCGACCACGCGGAAGCAGGCACTCACCGATGCGCATCGCGCGAAGATTGACAAGTTCAATGCTGATTTCCAGGCACATTGGCAGAAGCTGGAAGCCGATTGGAAGCAGCGCATCCAGCCGATCATCGAGGCCATTGACGCCGCGAATATCGCGGCCAAAGACGCCTTTCCGCCCTGGCAACCCGGGCTGTGGAAAAATTGGAGGCCGCCGACATCATTCGTCAATGCCGCGCAGTTCGCGCGCCTCGAAACCGACGTGAAGCGGTTCGCTGAAACTGCCCCGCAAGACAAACGGCTGGCATTGCCCGTTTCCACGGTTTCATTGCCGCTCGTGCTCACGTATCCGCGCGAAGGCTCGGTGTTATTCGAGACGACGAAGTCAGGCAACGAACCAGTTTTCGCGGCCATCAATAACATTGTGTTTCGGCTGCTTGCCACCGCGCCCGCGGGCAAGTTGAGTCTCACCCTTATTGACCCCGTGAAGCTCGGGCAAAGTTTTCCGGCGATCAGTCACCTGGCCGACTTCGAGGAGAACCTCATCAATGGGCGCATCTGGACGCAACCGAACCAAATCGATGAGAAGCTCGCCGAGTTGAATGAGCACATGGAGAAAGTCATCCAGATGTATCTCCGCAACGAGTACGAGACGATTGCCGAGTACAACGTGCAGGCGGGGAACATCGCGGAGAAATACCATTTCGTCGTCGTCGCGGATTTCCCGGCGAACTTCAGCGAGACGGCGGTGAGGCGTCTGCTTCGCATCGCGGCCAGCGGAGCGCGTTGCGGCGTGTTTACGTTGATTCACTGGGACCACCGGCACATCGCACCGCCGGACTTTTTTCCCGAAGAACTGCGCAAAAGCAGCGTGTGCATCAACATGACTGACAACGGGCAGTTCATGCTCGCGCACCCTCTTCTGCCTCGCGCTCAAGTCTTGCTCGATGCGCCACCCGACGCTGATTTCGCGACTGAGTTTTTGCGGCAAGTCGGCGAAGCGAGCCGCGGATCGAATCGGGTGGAAGTTCCCTTCGCTCAAGTCGCACCGCCCGACACGGAGATTTGGAGCGAAGAAACCAGCGAGGAGTTGCGCGTGCCGATCGGCCGCAGCGGCGCAACGAAGTTGCAATACCTGAGCATCGGCAAAGGCACGCGACAGCACGCGCTCATCGCCGGCAAAACCGGCTCCGGCAAATCGACGCTGTTCCACGTCATCATCACGAACCTCGCGCTCTGGTGCAGTCCGCAGGAGGTCGAGTTTTATCTCGTGGATTTCAAAAAGGGCGTCGAGTTCAAGAGCTACGCGGCGAAGCGATTGCCGCACGCGAAGGTTGTGGCCATCGAGAGTGATCGCGAGTTCGGGTTGAGCGTGCTGCAAAAGCTCGATGACGAGTTGAAACGCCGCGGGGAACTGTTTCGCAAGCTCGGCGTGCAGGATGTTGCCGGCTACAAACGCGCCGGCGGCACTGAGCCAATGCCGCGCTCACTGCTGATGATCGACGAGTTCCAGGAATTCTTCGTCGAGGACGACCGCATCTCGCAGGCCGCGAATCTATTGCTCGACCGCATTGTGCGTCAGGGCCGCGCGTTCGGCCTTCATTGCCTGCTCGGCTCGCAAACGCTGGGCGGCGCTTACACGCTGGCGCGCACGACGATCGGCCAGATGGTCATTCGCATCGCTCTCCAGTGCAATGAGGCCGATGCGTATTTGATCATGGACGAGAACAATCCCGCGCCGCGCCTGCTCTCGCGTCCGGGTGAGGGCATTTACAACGACATGGCTGGGATGATGGAAGCCAACAGTCCTTTTCAAGCCGTGTGGATTGATGATGTTGAGCGCGACAAGCGATTGGAGATGTTGCGTGCGCTGGCGAACGAGAAATTCGATGACGACTATCCGGGGCCGATTGTTTTCGAGGGCAATGCTCCCGCCGATGTCCGCGATAATCTCGAGCTGCGCGGGTTGCTCGAAACGTCCGGAGCGCAGCACTCCAGCTCTGCGCGAGTCTGGCTTGGCGCTCCCAACTCAATCAAAGGGCCAACCGAAGCGGTGTTTCAAAAGCGCAGCGGCAATAACCTGCTCATGGTTGGTCAGCGCGATGAACCGGTCCTCGCCATGTTGTCGATTGCGCTTATCTCCCTGGCCGCTCAATTTGCGCGCGGTGCGGCTCGCTTCGTGGTGTTTGAAAGCACTCCGCCCGGTTCTCCGGAACGGGATTTAATCGAACGGGTCGCGAAAGCGATTCCTCACCAAATCCTGTTCGGCAAGCCGGGTGACATCGGCGAAGTGATCAACAGCCTCGCGGAGGATTTGAAGAACCGGACTGACAATGAACAAGCCGGAGCCGCTCCGATATTCCTTTTTATTCATGGGTTGCAGAACTTCAAAAAATTCCGGCCGGACGACGAGTTTGCCTTCTCCTCGGACGACGGTGCGAATCCCGCCGCGCAGTTGCAGAAATTGATCAGCGAAGGACCGAGCCACGGCATCCACGTTTTCGCGACGGTCGATACTTACAACAATGTGAACCGCTACCTCGGTAGAAAAACGCTGACCGAATTCGAAATGCGCGTGCTTTTCCAGATGAGCACGAACGACTCGGCGAGCCTTTGCGACGATCCGAAAGCCAGCACTCTCGGCCTGCACCGCGCGCTTTTTTACAACGAGCAGGAAGGTTATCTGGAAACGTTCCGACCATACGCGCTGCCCAGCCGCGAGTGGATTGATGGCGCTGCAAAAGGCCTGGTCCGGTGAAGATCATCACGGATCGGCGCTCGGCGTGAAAATGGCGCGCTCGAAATCAACTCACGCCGGTTGCCAACGGCTTCTGCACTTTGTAGCTTCCCGCGCTCACGCAGCCGCCGGTGTGGCGAAATGGCAGACGCACGGGACTTAAAATCCCGGGGCCGTAAAAAGCCGTGCGGGTTCGAGTCCCGCCACCGGCACCAACTGGCATTAGCGCCACGTGGAACAATGCGGGGGTGGGGACAGTTTGGGGACACGAATCCCGAAAGGGTTCTAGCGGACGATTCGCGGGCTGGCGGCGCGGGCGGCGAGCCGGGCCTGGTCGTCCATCTGGCCGACGTAGCAGCCGAGCTGGTCCGCCGTGCGCTCGCACGTCACGGTGAGTTGTTGCTCGTTCAGGCCACGCGCCAGGCGCGATACGTTCAGGAGCGCGTTGGCGGCCGAGGCCATCGCGTGCCGCAGTTCGCGGCGTTGGAGCAAGTCAGCGTTCATCACTTTTGGCTTTGGGCATTCGGGTCAACAGCTTGCGCAGCAGATCCTCGGCGTTGGTCAGGGTCCAAAGGTCGGAACTTTTGACGCGCAACAGGGAGCCGGGAGAGGTCAGCCGATCGTGGATGACTTCCAACTCGTGCAGCGCGGTGAGCAGGCTGCACCAGGTCGCGTGTTTGCGGCCGGGCGCCGCGCCCGCGTCGTGTTGGTTTTTTCTCTGGGCCATAAATTATTTGGTGAGCTTCAGCTCCTCGATGCGTTTCATGAGTTGGAGTTCCGCCGCATCGCGCTCGGCAAAATAAGCCGGCGTGCTGAGCTTGAGCGGCGCGCGGGTGATGAGTTCCGAGTTTCGGGTTTCGGGTTTCGGGCTTTCGAGTGCGTTCACGAACGCGGCGCGCACGGTGGCAGCGCTGGATTCAGAGGAGAGTTTGAGCACCGTCCCGATCGGCAGCGTCACCGTCACGGCGTTGCCCAGCGGTCCCTGGTGGACTGATGGTTTCAACTCCAGCGAGGATCGTACGCAGCCGGCGCAGCAGAGCATCAGCGCGAGCGTCGTCACCAGCGTAGCGCGCGGTCGTGATCTCGCGCTGGATGGCATCGATCTCGGACTGGCGATCGCTGAGCTTTTGTTCCGGGGTCGCATCGTCTTTGCGTTTGAGAAACCAGGTGACGAGGCCGAGCACTGCGACGAGGGCGGCGCAGAGCCCGGCCACGGCCGTCATCATGGCTGGACCGGAGCAACGACCGGCGCCACGACCACGGCGGGCTTCTTCATGAAGCCGCGCACGATGGCGTAAACGCCGACGAGACTCGCGAACACGGCGTTGAGATCGAACGGCAAAACTTTTTCCGTGGCCGCGAAGTAGGCGGCGTTGGCCAGGATGACGGCCGCGATGAGCCAGAATTCGGTCGTCTTCCAGCCGGCCTTGATGACGGGCAGGGCGGACGTGACGGCCGCGAAATCTTCCTGCGCTTCGCGAATGAGGTCGGCGCTGTTTTCCGCGAGGGCGGCCTTGAGGCCGGCGCGTTTGTAGTCCGCCATGAATTCTTTGATCACGGCGACGTCGTCACCGAGTTCGCTGGCGAGGGATTGGAGTTTGGCTTGTTCGTTGGTGTCCATATTTTTTGAGTCGTTACAGTTTGATGAAGCGGGTGAGAAAGCCGACGCCGGCGGCGGCGCCGCTGAGCCACCATTGTTTTTGTTCGAGGGAGCGGATGCGCGTTTCTCCGTTCTCGATCTGGGTGTTCTCGATCAGGCGAAGGCGCGCTTCGTGATCCTTGCGGCTCTCGACCAGGTAGCCCACGTCGTTCGCGATTTTGAGCAATAGATCGCGGTTGGATTTGTTTTCGGTCTCGTCGGCCACTACTTCGGCCGTCGAGTCAACTGCTTGCGCAGGGCCACTGTTCCGGAGCGGCGCGCCTCAGGGCCACGTCACGTAGCGGTTCTCGGTGCGGAAGAATTTCGGCGCGCCCGGGGCCATTGGCACCAGGGCCGATGCGCTGTTGGTCCAGTTGGTCAAATCCGCACTCTCTTGCAGGATGATAAGGGCGTTGCCGTTACCGTTCGCGCCCGTGATGCGCAGGCGTTGCGGCGGCGAGGGCGGCACGGGAATGACCGGCCAGAGGTAAGACACTTCATCGCTGAAATCACTTTCCAGTCCCTCGGTGTCATACGCGGTGACGGCGTAGAAAACGATCCCGGTGGATTGCGTGAGCAGGTTGGTGGTCGCATTGCCGACATCGAGGACGGAATCGTAAACGCGCGACTGGAGGCCAGAGTACACGCGATAGCCGAGCACGTTCGTCTCTGGGTTGCGGTCCCATTCGAGTATGGCGGCGCGTGCAGAAGCGATCAGTGAAAGAGTGAACAGTAAAACAGTGAGCAGGGTTTTGATCATGGCGAGAGTTTGGCGGTCGTGAGTGTCGAACCGTCCGTGGTGGAGAAGTAGAAAAGCACCGCGTTGCTCACGATGATCACGCCGTTGTTCGCACCAATGGCGGCCGCGGTGGGCATGGATGAGGATCGGTTTTTGAGATGGATGAGTCCGTTGAACACGGCATTGCTCGCAACGATCGAACCGTTGCCAGCGGTCGTGCCGAAAGCGTTGGTGTTCACCCCGAAGCGGGAAAACATATTATCCAATCCGCCAAAACTCGAACCCACGGTCAGGCTGCCTTGAATTTCGAGGGCGGTTAGATCGAGCGCCAGCATCGGCGACCCATCAGGGCGTTGAATCCCGAAGTTTCGGAACGCAGAGCCAAATCCGTGCATCAGCCGGAACCCGTTGCCGCCAGAGCCGGTTTGAAGAATTGGGTCCGCGCTGCCGAACGAAGTTTTTACCGCGGCCGTGAGGACCCCGTTGGTATCCACGCGCAGAAGGGCTTCACCATTGGCATTGCGCACCATAAAAGGGTCATTGGTTAACCCCGGCGCCGCGATGGCGCTGAGGTTAAAAAGGGCAGGCGCGTTGGTTAGCGCGATGTGTCCGCCGGCGGAAATGTAATTGATATGGATGGTCCCGGGGGCCACAACCCCTTCCCGAAAGGTGAGCGCGATCCGGTCGCTGCCCTCCGTCATCGAAAACGCGTACGATCCGTTGGGCATCACGGAGGAATCGACTGCGGTTGCGACGTTGGCGAAGTTGAGGAACGTGCCGTATTTAACGGACACCGCGAAAATATCCCGGTCGCCAGCGACAGAATCGACGATGGAGAAACGGAAATTGTTATCCGCGTCGCGCTCTTTTCGGACGCTCCCCTTGGCCGCGGTGCCGCTCACCAGCCAGTACTCGTCATAGACGCCGCTAGGCGCATACCAGCGCGGCCGAGTGGTGTTCGCGCTGTCCGGTTCTTCGCCGATCTCGTCGCGAATAGCGTTGGTGTTGCCGAAGACGGGCGCCCAGTGCTGGCTGATGAAACGAGGCTCGCGCAGTTCGAACTTCTCGCCGGTGCGATAGAGATGGTTGCCGTTGGCGACCGTCTCCTGGTGCGCGAAGGCGCGATCAAAGAAATCGACCTTGGCCACATTCGCGAACCACGGGCGCCCCTGGGTCTGATCGAAAAGGGTGTGCGCGATGACGGTGTAGGCTTTGTTCGTGACCCAGAGCACGGTGCCATCGGACACCGGCCATGTGTCGGTGGAATTGGTGTCACGGCTGCGCAGCTCCCAGGCGGCGCTGGCGACCCAACTCGTGCCGTATTGGATGTTGTTGGTGAGCGCATATTTCCACACACCTAAAACAGTCTTCGTGGGCTTGCCGATGATCAATCCACCGGCGAAGACCATCACGCTGGCTCGTTCGGGGATGAAATGAACGTCCGGATTGCCGGTCAAGCCAGCCCAGTTATTCGCCAGCGGGTCGGCCCCGCCAAAAGTCGCATGGGTCGGGAGCACAAAACGGAGCGTGCCGGAATCCTTGTTGGCCCAGGGCGCGGATGCTGAGGACATCGATGTGGTCGAACCGCTTTGGCTCAGCGACTCGAGCGCGAGATAAACGAGCCCGTTGGTGCCTATGTCGAAGGCGGGGTTCAAAATCTGGTGATAATAGCTGCCGGGAAAATTTGTGACCACGGCGTTGCCGCCGTTGTCCAGCGCCCAGGTGATGCCGTCCGGGGATTTGATTAAAAACAGGTTGCTCGATCCGGCATTGAGGTAATTTGTGAGCCCCAATCCGTACCAGGCATCAGGGAATTTTTTGATGCACGCGAAATAGATGTTGGTCAGGACCGGGGACGCGGCGCTCCAGGTCTGCATGTCGCTCGCGGTATTGGTCGAGCGGTGCAGCTTTCCCTCGGCATTGACCTTCGTGAAGTGGTTCACGATCGTTCCGGCTGAATCCTGGTTCAAGCTCTGCTCGGCCGTGTTCGTGAAAACGGTGTAGTTCGTCAGCACTTCGCGGAAACTGGTGCCAATGAGTGCGCCATTGGGAAAGGATGGGGCACTGACAAGGTTGGAAATTTGGCCAGCGTTATTGAAAAGTAACTGGCCATTGAGTCCGGGGGCCTGGCGGGCGATGGCGATGGCCGCATTACTAGAATCAATCAACTGCGCGGTCGTGACGTCGCCACTGCCGCCGGCGGCCGGGGCATTACTCCAGGCGCCGGCGCCGTTGGTGCCGATGGCCGTCCAGATCTGGCCGATGGCGTTGGTGGTTCGATTGGTGGACTCGACCAGGCGCGGCCGGGTGAAGATGTTGCTCAGGCCGGCTCCGCTCGTCTTGAGAAGGAATAGAGCGTTCTGCTGCGCGATGGAGTAAGCCAGGCTGTTGCTTGGATTCAAACTGACGCCGCGGTAGTCGCCTTCCCAAATGGCTCCAGCCAGGTCCGGGATATTATTGGTCCAGGGATCGTCAATCGTGCGGTGCGAAACGGTCGAGCGATAGGAATTCGGGACCATGTTGCTCACCCAGAAGCGGCCGGCGTAATCGGTGCGGTTCGTGTAGGTGATCCGAATGATGGCGCGGTTGCTCTGCGTGGTGGGCAGGAGCGGCTCGATGGTGACGAGGACGTTGGTGAGCGGCTGGCCGGTGAGGACCGCGAGATCGAAAAGCACATCCGGGTTGGCAGCTTTTGCCACGGAGGCGCCAAGGCCCAGAGCGATCAGCAATAGACAGAATGTGACAAGACGTTTCATGGCTAGCGGCTGTGCGAGATGACGCGATGGCGGCTCGCCGTGCTGTCGTACACGGTTTGAATCCACGCGGGGTTGTTGGTCAGGACCAGTGCCGTGCCGGCCGTGCTCACGCCGCCCATCAGGATGCGATTGGCCGCGACCGCTTCGGTGCCGGAATTCTCCAGGATGGAAACGGATGAAACTGGATTGTCCATCTGCACGATGTGAAAGGAGCCGCTCCGTTCCGCGCCAAAGCCAGCGATCGTGTAAGCGGCGGTCGGGCCGCTCAACTGCACCAGGACATTCGAGCCCAGGATGACGCCAGAGTTCGCGCCGTTGGCCAGGCCGGCGTTGCTCTTGGGCACGAAGGCGATGTCACCGCTCCAGGTGTTCGAGCCGGCGATCAAAATGCCGCCGTGAACCGTGAGATTGGCGAGGGTGGTCCGGCCAAACGAGGCGGTGTTGCCGGCGCTGTGCGTGATGTCGGCCCCGTTGAAAAATACGTTGTCCCCAAATTCGGACGGGCTGGCGGCATAAAACCCACTCATCAAATATGCGTAGCCGAGGTTGGTAAACGGCCCGACGCCGTAGTAGAAAAGTGAATTGGAGATCCCGGCTTGCGCGTGCACACGGCCGAGCAGGGAATAACCTCCGCTCAGTTGAATGATGTTTCCGAGCCTGGCGATCAGACCAAGATTTTGCATCTCGATCGTATCGTTAAAAAACACCTCCGCTCCAAAGTAGGAGACGCCGCCAAACAGGGCGTTCGCGGAATTGGAAAGCGATAATGATGTCAGGTCGCCTATGGCCCCAACGGGTGTGCTAATCGTTCCCGCATTGACGCGCACGGCATTGGTGATCACCTGGTTGGTGCTCGTGCCGCCCTCCAGGGTGGCGTTGACGATGACGTCATTCTCCAAACGCTGCGGCCGGCCGCTGGTGTCGATGAAGTTCGAGAACGCGGGCGCGTTGGTGTTGATTTTGTCGTTCACGTTCGGATCGTTGAGGATGCCGACGATGCCGTTGACGATGTTGGTTTGCACCGAAGCGGCTTCGGCCTGATACGGCACGCGCACGTCGATCATGCCGCTGGAAAAAACCTGCGTGGAGTAAACCACCGTGGCCCAATTCGAGAGGATGGTCACGCCCAAGGCCCCGCCCAGCACCCCACGCAGATAAAGCACGTTCGAGCCGTTGGTGTAGCCGCTCATTTTCACCCCAGCGAATGCCGCCGCGGCAATGTGGCTGTTCAGATTGGACGTGGCGCCGGTGATGGTGTGATTGGTCAGGATTTGCGTGGCCGCGGCGGTGACGTTGTTGGTGACCGTGCGCGTACTCGAGTTGACCGTGATCGCGAAGCCGTTCGAGATGGCGGTGATGACGGTGATCTTCGCGGTGATCAGGTTCGTGGTCGCGATCGCGGCCTCGGCATTGTTAAGGCATAACAATGCCAAAAGAACGGCCAGCCAGATTCGTAAAAGGATTTTCATATCGAGGTGTTGTCCGCGGCGCTGCCGTCGTTGTTTACGCCGCAGGAGAGGCGCGTCTTGGTGCCGTCGAAGGAGACCATTTCGATCGTGGAGCCGGGCGGGTTGTCGTAGAAGCGCACGAACTCAGCGCGCTGTTGCGCGGCGGTCAGGTACTCCGCAGCGGCGGTGGGCAGACTGACGGCGCCGGTCGGGCCGATGACGATGGAAAGGAGATTGATCGACTCCTGATAGACCGGCCGCGTGTTGCCGTTCTCGGTCATCTGGATTTCCAGCCAGGTGTTGAAGCTGTCGCTCCCGGCGATCGCGCCGTTCAGCTCCACGGTGTTGAGATTGAGAACGCACTCCAAATAACCCTGGCCGGAATCAGTCCAGGCATTATTGCGCGCGAGAATGCCCTCGACGCCGGCGCGCGGCCCGACCGCGATATCGAGCGTGAGGCCGGCCACCGCGACCTGGAGAAACGGGTTCTGCGCGGAGATAAAACCGGAGGGGCTTTTGAGCGGGTACCAGCGGAAGGAAAGTTTGGAAGCCTGGTAAAGCTTCATCGCGCCAAAGGAAAAGTTCGTGCCGTCCGTGAGGCTGTAAACCAAACGGTTGGTCAGAATGTCATTCCACAACTCAATGACGGGTGTAGCTGAAGCGGCCATCCGCTCAAGGCGGCGGAGTCACAAATGCGGCCTAGAGGGCGGCGGTGAAGTCGGCCCAGAGCAGGGCGCGATGCGCGGGCGTGTCATCGAGCGGAATCATCCGGCTGCCGTGGTAGTAGAGCGCGGTGATGCCATCGGCGCTGCCGCTCACCAGGCCCGCGGGCGCGAACTGGCGCGTCGGCACGAGCTGCGTCCGGACATTCGGCCCGCCGCGTTGCACGATCAGAACATCTTCCGGAGCGCACACGAGATTCCCGGTGTAGGCCGCGGGATCGCGCGCGGTGGGACTGATCGGACAAAACTCAGCCGGGATACCGCTGTGAATAAAGCGGCGGCGGCGCAGCGGCTCCGGCAGTTCAATTTCAACGAAGAAGATCGGCGCCGAGAAGACGACCGGATTCGTGGCCCAGGCCGGCGGGAATTCCACCATGCCGAGCCGGACATACTGTTGCACGCCGGCGGAATCGGTCCCTTTGCCGATCGTAAAAGTCTCCTCTGGCGGGAACGCTTCCACGGCATCAATGGGGGTGAAGCCACCGCCCGCCAGCCAATCCTCCCCGGGAACGAACTCCAGGAAGCGCGACTGGATTTTGAAACTGAACGGGTTGGCAAAGGGGTTGAACGGGTTTCCGCCGGGATAGGTGTAGTGCGAGGAAAGGACCGTCGCCAGGGGCACGGGCGGAACAGATTCTCCGAAGGGCACGGCTTCTACGATGGCCCCGGCGAACGACGCCGGCGGATGAATGGTAAAAGCATCCGTCTCGAACACTTCCAGGGAGAGGCCGACGCCGGCGGCGGCAAAAAGGAAACGGTAACCGCGCTCCGCGGCGTACGCTTCCATCGTCGCGAGGTCGAGCCAGAGAAATTTCGGGATGTTGCCGGAGTGCAGCTCGGGCTTGAGCAGCACGGTGGGGAATTCCTCGGTCGCGAAGATGGCGGCCGTGGCCGACGTGATCGCGACGGTGAAGTCGTGCCGGTAAATCCGCGGCGCGCTCACGAACGTCACCACGTCGCCGACGATCTGCGCCGTGACGGAATAATCCAGCGTGGTCCCGCGCGCGACGGTGTTGCGGCGCGTGCTGAAATCATTCGGGAGGTCCGTGATGGTGCGGATGGCCAGGCCAGCGTACTGGGCGACGAGATAGTTTTCATCGCCCTCGTCGAACGGGAAGCTGCAATACTGGCTGGCCGGACGAAGTTCCTTCAGTTGCGAGGGCGGTGCGGAATTGAAAATGCCGTCCGTGTTCGGCCGCAGCCGGTAACGCATGGTCTGGTCGCTGCCGTTCTGGATCACGCCGTGGTCGATCCAGTTGAGCGGTTTGTAGCGCTCCATCGAGTTCACCTTGGCCGCGAGATTGTTGTAATGCTCGATGGCCATTTCCATCCTCCAGAAACGGTACATGCCGCCGGCCAGGCCCGTGTTCACCTGGTTGCGGCTGTCGCTGCCGTCGAAGTTGTTGCGCGCGAGAATGAGGTTTTGAAAAAAGGTGGTCCGGTGCGCGTTCCAATATCCAACGGTACTCATGCCCTTGAGCGCGCCCAGGAGCACGTCGTTGTTCGTGAGCATCCCGATCGTGCCGTTCAAATAATTGTTCGGGCCGTTGAAGGGACTGAGCACCTTGATCGCTGTCGCGACAAACGCGGCGCCGTCGCCGTTGTAGCGGACCACTTCGCCGCTCGTGAGTTCGCCGTTGCCGCCTTCGCTGAAATCGGGATGGCCAAGCGCGACGGGATTGGCGCCGCCGCGCGTCGGGCAATCGCTGTAGGTGCGCGTCGTGCGCGGCGTGAGCACGCCGGTCCAGCGATCGAGGTCGGTGTTGGGCCAGCCGTAGCCGGTGAAAACGATCGTACGTTTCACGACCAGGTTGTCGTCGCTCAGCGAGAGATGAAGCCGCTGCGCGGAGCTGAAAGGGGCGAGCACATTGGCCGCGAGCGCATCGGCCAGGCGGAATTGCGCGTAGGCATCATCGAACGCAGCGGCGACGCCGGCGGCCGGCGCGATGAAGGGCGCATCGAGCGGAATGGTCTGCGTGGTGACGAGAACGGCGCCCGAGCTGGTCAGCCGGAATTCCGTGCTGCTGAAAGTGGACGCGCCGCCGGGCGTGGCACTGAGGCGATTGCTCAGGCCGTTCATGGTTTTGACGCTGCCCACCGTGTCGGTGTGCGGGAGCAACCGGCATTTCCCAGGCAGGCCCAGCCCGGCATCGAGGTCGGGATCGAGATAGAGGCGGCGCACTTCCATCGCGACATCAACGGCCGGGCCCAGACTGCCGCCGGCGCCGACCGCGTTGTAGCTAACGCTCTGCGTTGTGATCTGTTCGGTGACGGGCGCGATGCCGGAGTAGGGCATGTGCCGGTCGAGCGTGAACCACGCGCTGCCGTCAATGATGGGCGTGACGATGTGGTTGCCGACGCCCTGGCCGTCGCCCTGCGTTTTGGCAGCGGTGCAAAAAAGATTCGTGGAGAGCGCGAGCAGATCGCGGCCGAGCAGGGATTTGATTTGCAGATCGTCGCCGCTCGCCTGGACGGCAACTACGTCCGCGAGCGCCGCGTAGCCGGTGAAGGAGAGCGCGACGGCCGTGGCCGGAATGGCGGCGCCGTAATTCACTTCCTGGATCGTCCCGCGATGGTGCAGGCAATCACCCAGGGCCGTGCCGTCGTTCGCCGGGTCGCCATACAGCGCGTCGTAGGCGGCCGGCAACGGCGCGCGCACTTGAGGATCGAGCAGCACGGTCGGAGCGCAGACCTGGTGATGCGTGACGCCATTGAACAGATAGGGCGTGCCGGCCAGGAGCCGGTTCACGAACGGAATCACGATGGACGGATTCACCAGGTTGTTCGCGCTCTGGTGTTGGTAGAAGCGCGGATCGCCACTGATGAACCTTTGAAAATAATTGAAGCCGGTCGTCCAAAGGGGGAACGCGCCCGACATGTCGCGCCGCACACACAGGGAACCGCGGGCCGGCACCGTGACGATGTGCGCGATGAACGGCGTTTCCACATCGGCAAAGCGAACGGTCAGTGCGGCATCGTCCAGGTTGTGAATGCGAAAGCGATCGTACTTGTTCCATTCGACCGGGACCGTGAAGTCGCCTCCGTAGTAACCCTCGAAAACCAATTCCGCCTGGTCGAGAGCCAGGCGGCGCTGCAGGAGGAAGGGCAGGGCGTTGAAAGGGTCGCTGCTGCCCGCAGTCGAGCATTCCCAAACCCAATACTGAGCGTCCTCATCATCGGCATCGGTGACGTGTTTGCGATGCGCTTCCAAAGAGAATTGCAGCAACGTGTGAAGATCGCTCGCGCCGTGGTGGACGTCGTCGTAACGCTGCTGGCCGAGGGCGGTGAAGTAACTGGCGGCGATGGGAGCGAGGCGGACCCATTTCTGCGCGTCGTTCTGGACGACGTGGCTGCCGAAGTTCGGATCGGGCAGGAGCGCCGTGGCCGCGACCGCGCTTTGGAAAAGCGAATGGTTGTAACTCCACGTTCCCCAAGAGCCGGAGATCGGTTGCGGGCCGGAGCCGAAGAAAAACATGGGACCAAGGAACGGCGCGAAGTCCGCGCGCGTCTGGGCCGGGTTCAGCCCGAGCAGGAAAAGGATCGAGTGGTTATCGAGCGCGAGCGCCGTCTTGCGGTCCAGCTCGGCGAACAACGCATTCAACTGCGCGGCGGTGATCGCCTCGCCGCTGGTGAGATAGGCAAGATCGGACATGGCTCACAACCATACCTGTTGCCCGCCAACCGCTTCCGTTTTGCGGGGCGAGGCCTCGATGGTGACGCCGATGGCCGTGCGGGTGGTCTTGGTGCCGTGGGCCTGGCGCGGGATGAGCGCTTGCGCCGCGTTCGAGAGGCGATTGATGTGCGCAAAGAGGCGCCCGAATTTCGCGCTGTTCTCCGGCAGGTCTGGCGGGAAGTTGATCACGTGATGACGTTGTAGAGATAGTTATTCCACGCCGCGAAAACGAAGTCTTTGCACTCCTCAGCTTTGTTCAGATTCAGGATGATGTCGGATTCGTCGGCGCGTTCTTTCCAGGACCAGGTACAATCGACCGGCGTGAACGGCGGATCGGCCGGCAGCCGGCTGGCGATGATGGACGGGATGGCAAAGCCCCGCGTGGCGCTGACGAGTGCGGCCGTGGTGTAAACCTTCTCAATGGCGGTGACAGCGACCTGCGCGACGTAGCGGACCGAAATGATCCGGCGCCGGCGCAGGCAGATGCGCTTGGTCTCAAAGGTTTCGATGCCGCGCGCTTTCATGTTGTAGATGACCTGCTGGCCGGGATCGACGGTGCCACTAAGCGGTGTGCCAGCTTTGAGCGCGGCGTCGATGTCTTTGATCCAGAGCGCGAGAGTTTCGGCGGTGGCCGCGAGTTCGAGCACTTTGGGATTGGCGCGAATATCTTCCTGTGCGTACTCAGCCACGAAACCCCAATGGTCCTGCGGAATTTCTTGGCCCTGGTTCTGATCGCCAAAGACGACGCGGCAAGTCCACGACGGGCCGCGGTGCGATGTGCTCACGCGCAGGCCGGCCAGCGAGAAGGAATTGGCGAGGCCCTGAATGGCGTTCTGCGTCCCGTTCCAAATCTCCTGCAGTGACCAGCCGGTTTGCGGATCGAAAATATAATCCTGCTTCTCGCGGATGGCGCCGGGATTCCCGGCAATGGCGATGTGGCTCATAAAATTATCGACCGACGACGTCGCCGCCGCCCTCCTGGATGACCTTCACGGTTTCCTCGGTCGCGCGCGCGATGCGTTCGAGCGGCGTCCGCATGGCCGCGCCGTTATCCGCGTTCATGCCGAGTCCGCCAATGCGCGCGAGGGAGTCGAACTGCATGGGGGTCTGAGATTGCCCCTGATCGCGCGCATTGAATTGCGCGAGTTCGTTTTCAGCCTGGGCAATCTCCTTTAATTTCTGAGCGCGCTCCAGGTCGGTTCCGCCCTCGATGCCAAAACGTGGATTCATTCGCAGGAGAGCGGCCTTGAGTTCCGCGATGTGTTTTTCCATCGAAGCGCGCTTCTCGGCGTCGCTCATTCCGATCTCAGCGGTCTTGCGTTGGATGTCCTGAATGTCTTCGTAGAGTTTTTTGAGCCGTTCGAGGGACGCTTCCCGGCCGGCCGCTTTCACGGCCGTCGCCGCCTCCTCATTCGGGTCATCGAGGTCGATGCCCTTTTTCTTTTTTGCCACGGTGTCGTCGATGGCGCTCTCGTGCTCGGCGACCAGGCGCGCGATGTTGTCC
>Ga0190265_10001150_pt1 | contig 17308 bp, 16 predicted proteins | sample Popmic124T_FD_133135 | JGI IMG/M metagenome (GOLD analysis project Ga0190265, IMG submission 133135) | Populus adjacent soil microbial communities from riparian zone of Indian Creek, Utah, USA - 124 T | ecosystem: Environmental > Terrestrial > Soil > Riparian zone | place: USA: Utah | collected...
CATCGATGATGTACATGTTGTCGTAGCCGTACACGCGGTGCTTGGCGTCGATCACGCCAGTCTTGGGCGAGTTGCCCGTCGCGCAGCCGCCGAGGATATGCGAGGTGGTCGGAATGCCGAGGATCGGCTCGCAGTACGGCTTGCGAACGTGCTCGAGCCACGGTTCCGCGGACGCGAGGTGGCGTCCGTGTTTCCTGCGCGCGCGCCAACTTGCACGCCTGGGAGCCATGCGATAAACACGCGTCCCTTGCGCGATTGGCTCGGCTGGCTGGAGCGACGGCCTCCGGAGCCGTGGGTCGCAGGTTCGAGTCCTGCATCGCGCCACGGTGGCTTGCCTGGCCGATGCTCGCAGAGCGTGCGCACGCAGCTTAGGTAATGGACCACGTCCCCATCAATACGTCGCTGAATCGCAGCCTATCGCTCGATGCAGTGCGGGCTTTCGCCATTGCGCTGGTCATGGGTCGTCACATCGTGGCCGCCCCTGCAGACGGTCACTTCGTGACTTGGGCGGCAGTGGGCGTCTGGCGACGCGGCGGCTGGGTCGGCGTCGATCTGTTCTTCGTACTGAGCGGGTTTCTCGTCTCTGGTCTCTTGGTGCGCGAGCAACTTTCCACAGGGGACATTTCCTATCGGCGCTTCCTGCTTCGCCGTGCGTTGCGAATCTATCCGGCGTTTTGGACCATGCTCGCCGTCACGCTCGTCATGTTCACGATGCAGCAACCGTTTCCGCAGATGCGTGCTCTCATCGGCGAGCTGACGTTCACGCAAAACTACGTGGGTTCGATCTGGCAGCACACTTGGTCGCTCGCGGTCGAAGAGCACTTCTACCTGTTGCTCTGCGTGTTCGTGTGGATGCTCGTGCGCACCGGTCCGCGCTCGAGGCCATTCGCGCGAATGCCAGCTCTCTTCTCGATCGTCGCGATCGCCTGCTTGGGCTTGCGAATCATCACGTGCGCCACGCATTCGCAATTCGCCGAAACGGTTCACGTGTTTCCGACGCACCTACGCATCGATTCGCTCCTGTTCGGAGTGCTCATCGCGTACTTCTGGCACGTCGGTGACCTTCGGAAACGCATCGCCGGTCGCGCCGTTCCGTTAACGCTGGCGGGCATGGGGCTGCTGATCCCGTCTTTCGTCTTCCCGATCGATCGCACCCCGTGGATCTCGACGGTGGGCTTCACGATGTTCTATCTCGGCTCGGGCTGCCTCATCTGCGCGGCGTTGAGCGCACCAACTCGGCCAGGGAAGCTCATTTCGCGCCTCGCTTTCGTTGGCAAGCATTCCTACTCCGTCTATCTCTGGCACATCCCTGTTGGTTTGTGGTGCGGATGGTACGTGAGACCCCTGGTCGACGATCCAATGATCGCTTGGTACGTCATCGCCGCTTGCTACTTGGTGGGATCGCTGCTGCTTGGCGTCGCCATGTCCTACGCCATCGAGATCCCGATGCTACGAGCACGTGACCGCTGGCTGCCCACCCCCAACAGCCGCCCGTGATCACATCGCGCAGTCGGCGACTGCGACGTTCGCGAGTCATCTCGTGATGCGCGGTGCACCTTTGAAGGCCGTGCAGGAGCTGCTCGGCCACTCGGACAGCCGCATGACGATGCGGTGCTCGCGCCCATCGCCGAGCGTTCGGCGAGACGCCGCTACGAGAACGTGAGCGCAGCGCGGGTACCCAGGAAGCGAGCGTACCGATCGAGCGCGCGGCGCAGGGCCTGTTCGCCGGTCGGGTCGAGCTTGGCGAAGAGTCGCAGCTGAACGCTGACCTCGCCGCGCTCGAGCGTGCGGTCCCAGCCGCCGATCACATGGCCGTTGCGCACGACGATGTGCCGGGAGAGGTCCTCCAGCAACGAGCCGTGGCCGGCGGTCGTGCGCGGATCGAACGACGGGCCGTGGTCCTTGTACGCGACGACCAGCTCATCGTAGGTGGGCAGCAGGTGCACGACGTCGCCAGCCGGGACGCGCCGCGGCTGGTCGGCGGCGAACCAGAAGGTCTTGCCGTCGTGAGTCACCGAGGCCAGTCGTTCCTGCACCGACGCGAGCCCGGCGCGCGCATCGCCCACCGTCAGCCCCGCCCACCAGGCGAAGTCCTGCACCTGCGCGGGCCCGTGACTCAGGAAGTAGCGCTGCGCGAGCATGCCCAGCGCTTCGTCGCGCTCCGGCACGCGTGAGACCACGGGCACGCGCTCGTCGAGCAAGGCATACGTGGATTGCTTGCCGCGGCGCGGCCCGCTGCAGATCAACGCGGAGAGCTCGGCGTGCATGGTCAGATGCGCCAGGCGCAGGCCCGTCGCCTCGATGCCGGCCGCCGCGAGCGTCGCGCCGAGCTCCTTGCGCGTGGCGAACCGCCCGCGGGCGAGCGCATCGGCGAACACGACCTGGCTGTGCGCGACCACGCGCGGCTCGATCTCGACCTTGCGGTCGTAGGGCGCCATGAACGCGCGCACGCGCGGCGCGCTCAACGCCAGCAGCCAGCGGATGTCCTCGGGCAGCACGAAGTGCCACGTCGGGCGCAACACGTGCGTGCGCAGGATGCGGCCCTCGTCGAGCGCGGCCTCGACCTCGGCTTCGCTGCAGCGCTTGGTCCGCTGCGCGACGCCCCACTTGGCCGGGACGTACTCCTGCGCCTGGACCGCGCCGAGCCAGCGCACCACGTCCTCGGGCCCAGCCAGCGGCTTGCCCACGAGGTGCTGGTTTCGCAGCCGCTGCCGCGCGATGCGCAAGATGCCCTGATCCACGAACGCGGACCGTAACACCAGGAAATCGCGAAAAAGAACCTCCCGCCTTCCCCGAGGGCGATGAGCTAGGGTCCTTAACGCCCGACTACTCACAGGAGCCAAGACGATGAAGCGAATGATGGTTGCGGGCGCGGTCCTGGGACTGCTCGGATGTGGCGACGGCCAGGCGGGGCCCGACTACCAGGGCGATCCGCTGATGTCGCTGAAAGGGGTCGTCACCTCGTCGGACGCGGCGCTGAGCGCCGAGCAGGTGCCGGCGTTGGCGTTCGCCTCGTCGACCATGGAGCTGATCGCCGGCGGGGGCACCGTGCACTTCGTGAAGGGCGAGGTCGAAGGCATGTTCCCGACCGGGTTCACCCTGCACGTGTACGACCCGCCGCCCGCGGGCATCGCGACCAGGACAGTGGACGGCGGCCCGGCGCTGACCTGGGGCTCTCTCATCGCCGTCGCGCCCGATCACCCGGCGTCGCTGACCCGGGGCGGGAGCATCGAGGGGACCGGGGAAGCCATGCGGCTGCGCAAGGAGCTCTGCGACGACACCGGCAACTGCCTCGAGGGCTATCCCGACGAGTGCATGCACGACGGGATCAGCCCAGTCGATGAGACCCGGCCGTGGCCGTGTGGCTCCGCGTACCCAGATCACTTGCCGTGGGAGATCTACGGGTACTCGAAGAGCCATGAGGTGGCGTACTTCCCGAGCGAAGCCCCGGCGGGCGGCATCTGGTCGATGCTGCTGGCGGACGGCGCGAGCATCCCCGCCGGCTATCAGGTGATCGAGCGGGTCGACCTGGAGCAAGCGCTGTCCCCGGAGGCGTACGTGGCCAACGAGCAGTGCGTGAAGGCCGCGGTCGCCATCGCGACCAGCGAGGTCGCGACGCGCCACGGTGTCGCCGCGAACGCAGTCGCGTCCATGCCCGCGCTCATCGACGAGTGGCAGGCGGCGAACATGCGCGAGATCGCCGCAGCCGGCTGCAAGAACGGCCAGCGGCTGGTCGCCGACACGGCGACCGCCCCGGTCGAGCTGCCATTCACGACCACGCCGACGCGGGTCGGCCCCGGCTTCTGAGTGGCGGAAGCGAGCGCGCGGATCGCGGAGATCTACGCCCGCCACGCGGCGAGCGTATATCGCCGCGCGCTCGCTCTGCTCGGTGACGAAGCGGAGGCCAACGAGGTGGTGCAGGACGTGTTCGTGTCATTGCTGGAGCGGCCCGCGCAGTTCGCGGAGCGCAGCCAGCTCTCGACCTTCCTGTACAGCGTGACGACCCACGCTTGCCTCAATCGCCTGCGCAACCAGCGCAACCGCGCGCGGCTCTTGCATTCGCGGGTCGAGCTGACGCCTGCGGTGGTCGCGCTCGACGCCGAGCTGCTCGCGCGCGTGCGCGATGCGCTGCAACGGCTGCCGCCGCCGCTGGCGGAGGTGGCCGTGTACTACTTCGTGGATGAGCTCAGCTTGCAGGAGATCGCGGAGATCCTCGGCTGCTCGCGCAAGCGCGTGAGCAGCCTGGTCGACGAGCTGGCGGCCTGGGGTCGAGAGCAGGAGGCGGCATGTTCAGCCAAATGAAACAGCAACGGCCTGCAGAGTGCGTCAGCGACCTGCGCTTCGACGCCTGGCAGGCAGGCGAGCTGCAAGATACTGCCCGCCGCGAGCTGCAGCAGCACGTCGCCGCGTGCGCGCGGTGCAACGCTCGCCAGAGCGCGCTGAGCGAGCTCAACGCGCGCTTCCATGCGCAGCATTCGCAGCCGCCGCAGCAGACCAAACAGCCGGAACCGCCGAGGTCCGTCCCGGCTGATCGGATCGCGGTCGCCGAGCGCTCGAAGCCGCGCCGGTCGCGAAACGCGTGGCTGCTCGGCGCGACCGTCGCAGCCGCAGCCGGCGCTCTGCTCGCCTTCTCCGATCTTCGTCGGGGCGGGTTTCAAACTCGCCCTCTCCCCTCCACCGCCACGCACGGCGAACGCGTCAAGGGCTCCGAGCAGATCGCCTTCTTCCTCAAGCGCGGCGATCGGATCCAACGCGGAGCGCGCGAGCAGCGCGTGCAACCCGGCGACAAGCTGCGCTTCGTGTACACCGCGCCGCGCGCGCGCTACCTCGCCATCCTCAGCCTCGACAGCGCGCGCCAGGCCAGTGTCTTTTACCCGGCCGGCGACCTCGCCGAGCGGATCGAGCCGGGCGTCGACGTGGCGCTGCCGTCGGCCGTCGAGCTCGATGCCGCGCTGGGCGAGGAGCGCGTGTACGCGCTGTTCTGCGACTCGCCCGTGGAGCTGGGCGCGCTGCGCGCGGAGCTGGTCGCCCGGGGGAGCGAGTTCGCGGCGCCGGGCGGGTGCGTGATGGACGAGGTGGTGCTGAGCAAAGAGGGCGGGTTTGAAACCCGCCCCTACGAAGAGGGAGCGCGCGAGGGGACGCGACCAGACCCGCAGCGCGGGAATGGGACGCGGCCGGGACAACTGGGCGGGGCGCGGTGATGCGGGGGCTCGGGCTCGGCGTGCTGTTCTTTGGGCTCGCGCTGGTGAGCACTCCGGCGCTGGCGCGCACGGAGCGCTTCGCGCTGATCGTGGGCAACAACCGCGGGCTCGAGCACGAAATCGCGCTGCGCTACGCGGAGTCGGACGCGCGCAAGGTGCGCGACACCTTGCGCGACATCGGCGGCTTCTCTCAGCTCGACATGGTGCTGCTCGAAGGCGGGGACGCCGCCACCTTGCGCCGGGCGTTGATCGACCTGAACGTGCGCTTGCGCAGCGCGCGCAGCCGGCCCGACACGCAGATCGTGCTGTTCGTCTACTACTCGGGCCACGCCGACGCCGAAGACCTGCACCTCGGGCAATCGCGGCTGTCGATCGCGGAGATCTCGCAGCTGGTGCGCGGTTCAGCTGCGGACTTTCGCCTGCTCGTGCTCGATGCCTGCCGCTCGGGCGTGCTGACCCGCGGCAAGGGCGGGCACATGACCCAGCCCTTCGACATCCCGCAGTCGATCGAGCTCAGCGGTGAAGGCCTGGCGTTCTTGACCGCGAGCGCCGATCGCGAGGTCGCGCAGGAGTCCGATGAGCTGCGCGGGTCGTTCTTCACGCACGCGCTGGTGTCGGGCCTGCTCGGCGCGGCCGATCGCGACCGCGACGGCAACGTCGTGCTCGACGAGGCTTACCAGTACGCGTACGAGAACACGCTGCGCGCCTCCAGCCGCAGCGCGAGCGGGCTGCAGCACCCGACCTTCTTCTACGACGTGCGCGGGCAGGGCCAGCTGGTGCTGACGCGGCCCTTCGCGCAGGGCCAGCGGCGCGGGATCCTGGCGCTGCCCGCGAGCGCGACGTACCTGGTGTTTCGCGACACCGGTGACGGGCAGGTCGCGGCCGAGGTGGCCGCCGGCGATCCCGCGCGCAACCTGAGCTTGGCGCCCGGCACGTACTTCGTGCGCGGCCGCACCGAGAGCCACGTGCTCGAAGGCAGCGTGCAGGTGCAAGCGGCGCAGACCACGCGCGTCGATCCGGATTCGCTCGCCCGCATCGAGTACGCGCAGCTCGTGCGCAAGGGCTACGCGGAGCTGCCCAGCGCGCACGCGGTCGAGCTGCTCGCCCACGCGCGCTCGCCGCTGCCCAACGCCGACACGCCCTGCTACGGCGCGCTCGGCGGCTATCGGCTCGACTTGAGGGCCATGGCCTGGCTGCTGCGCGCCGGCTTCTGCGCCAGCTCGCTCGACGGCAATAGACTCAGCGCGCGCACCCACCAGTACGAGCTCGGCGTGCGCGCGGTTCACGCCTTTGACCTGAGCAGACGGCTCGCGCTCGACGCCGGCGTGGGGCTGGGCGTGGCCTACCTGGAACAGCGCTTCGACTCACAGGCGCGCGCAGCGACGCGCCGCTCGGGCGCCGCGTTCGGAGAGCTCGTGCTCGGCTTGAACCTCGACGTCATGCGCGGCGGATACGTCGTGCTCGACGCCGGGCTGCAATCGTACGTGCTGCCGATGTTGGACGCCCGCAGCCGGCGCAGCGAGACGCGTGCGACGCTCACCGGCAGGGTCTCGCTCGGCGCGGGCATGCGGCTCTAGGGGCTGCGGCTGCCCCTACCCCTTTGTGGTCGCGACGAGACCGCTCCGGGGCAAGCGCCTTCCGCGCAGAACGTGGCGCCCGCGAACGCGGTGCTTTGCCCGCCCTCGGGCCGCACGTCGTCTTGGTCGCGCAGGACCAACAGCACGTGGGTGTAAGCCTCGGTCGGTGTGACGTCGGCGCAAACGGTCTGCTTGTTCGAGACCAGCACCGTCTCGGACAGCATCGTCGCCGTGGTGTCCGTGCCGCAGCGCGCGGTGGTGCCCCACAGCTCGAGCGCCATCGCGCCATCGAGGCCTTCGAAATCGATCTCGAACGACATCGCGTACGGCTCGCCCGCGATCATCGGCGTCGACAGCACGACGTTGCGGATGAAGACGCGCACTCCCGGGGTGCCTTCGAACACCCCGGCTTCCCCCGCGGCGAAGTGATCTGCGTCGTTGCATGTCGACGCATGATCGGGCTGGTTCGAGTACCCAAATTGTTCGCCCGGGACGTACGTCCCGGGGTCGCAGTGATCGGCCGGGTCGTACGTCTGCTCGCCGCCCATGCCGCCGTCACCGGCGGAGCCGCCGTCTCCGCCTGCTCCGCTGTAACCGCCGACGCCGCCAGCACCGCTCGCGCCGCCGTCACCACCGCGTCCGCTCGCGCCGCCGCTGCCGGCGATGGTGCCCGCTGTGCCGCCTGCGCCGACAGCACCACCGCCACCGCTGCCTGCGTTGCCGGTGCCGCCCGAGCCGCTCATGCCCGCCGGCTCGCTCGTGTCACCACACGCCGCGAAACCGCCAGCGGTGAGAAATACACGGAGCGCGAGCAACCACCGTGATGCTTGTGACATGTCGTCAGTGCTCCTCAAGCCCGAGCGCCTGTTTATGCCACACCCGGCGGGCCACAGGACAGGCGCGCTAGCCACGGGCCGCTCCCTGGCGGTCAGCGCAGCAGCACGATCGCGAAGTCGCCGATGCGTTCGAAGCCGAGCGCTGTGTACGCCTTGATCGCCGGGAGGTTGTCCTCGCCGGTGAACAGGATCGCGCGCCGTACGCCGCGCTCGCGCGCGTCGCGCAAGGACAGCGCGACGGCGGCGCGCGCGTGGCCGCGGCTGCGCGCTTCGGGTGGCGTGTAGACGCCGCCCACCTGGACCAGGTCCGGCAGGCGTGCGTTGAAATTGGTGATCGCGCTCGGGACGCCGGCACGGGTCAGCAGGCAGCGCTCGCCGCTCTTCAACGCGCGCTCGAAGCCATCGCGCAGGCGCGCCTGCAGCTCGTCATCGTCGTCGGCGCCGAGACCTCGATCGTAGTCTCGATACCAGGCGATGTGCAGCTCGGCATCGCTCGGGCGCAGCGCGCGCAGCTCGAGCTCGGGGTCGGCGAGCAAGGCCGGCTCGCGCAGCGCGCTCAGCTCGAGCGCGTAGAGGCCTTCGTCCTCGTCGTAGCGCGCGGGCGCTTCGTTCAAGCCCAGCACGGCGCGCGCGCGCCGCACCAGGGCGCGCAGACCGATCAGCCCCCGTACCGGCCGACCGCTAGCGGCGACCACACACTGCACCGCGGCAGCGAGCGCCGCGTCGCTCTCGGCCTGCGGAAACAGGTTGCCGCTGTGCCAGTAATGAGCGGCCACCGCGCGCAGCTCACCGCGCTCGTCGAACGCGCCCGCGTACACACCGCCCCAGCGTCCACCCTGGTCTTCGACGCCGTCGAGGATGAGGTTGCCGCGCAGGATCATCGAGCCATCCGCGTGCTTGCGCAGGAAGGCTTCGATCAGCGGGCTGTCGGCGTCGTTCAGGATGCGGGTCAACATGGGGCGGTCCTTTCCGTAGCCAGTTCGTGAGCCAGAAAAGCAAAACCCCCTCGGGCGGGTGCCGGAGGGGGTCGTTGCGTCCGATGAGCTGTGGGATTCAGCGTGGGACGGTTCCCTCCGGGGTACCGTTGTCGCGACCGCGACCGTGACCGGTACGCTTGCCCATGTCAGCGCGCTTGCCCATGTGGGCAGCGCGGGCGGTGATGGCGAGGGTGAGCACGCGGGTCATCGAGCCGGGCAAGCTGAACCCGGCTCGCGAGACTGTCAAGGATCAAACCGCGCGCGCGCTTTCCGACGAGCCGGGCGCGCTGCTGGACGAGCCGTGTGCGACCTCGCTCCCGGCGGGTATAGGGTGTTGAGGTGATTCCCCCACCCACCGCCGACCCGGCGCGCCCGTTGCGCCGCTACGTGGCCGGCACGTACGTGCTCGCCGGGGTGGTCCTGCTGCAGGTGGCGAGCCAGTACCTGGCCAACCCGGACGGGCGGCGCTCGCTCTCGATCTTATCTTTTCTGGCGGTGGAAGTGCCGCCGCTGATGTTCGCGCTGTCGGCGATCTTCGCGCACGCGCGCCGGCGCGAACGCAGCATGTTGTTCATGGTGCCCGTGGGCCTGCTGTGCGCGGGCGCGCTCGGCGGCGCGTTCGGGGCGCTGTTCTTCCAGCTCGCGCACCACGTGCCCGAGCTCGGCCTGCGGCTGTTCTCGTACAAGGAGATGACGCTGCTGCGCTGCGTGCTGTTCGGGTTCACCTACGCGCTCGGGCACTTCGGGCTGTGGACCCTGGCGTTCGCGCTCCCGGTCGCGCTCGACGACGCGCGGGTGCGCGCGCTCGAAGCCGACAAGCTGCGGCTCGAGGCCGACCGCCTGCGCACGGCCGCCGAGCTGGCCGGGCTGCGCTCGCAGCTCGAGCCGCACTTCTTGCTCAACACGCTCAACGCCATCGCCGGGCTGATCAGCGAAGACGTCAAGGAAGCGCGCCGGCTGCTGGTCTGCCTCGGCGATCTGCTGCGCGACACCTTGCGCGAACAAGGCGAGCTGCAGACCTTGCACGCCCAGCTCGAGTGGCTCAAGCGCTACGCCGAGATCCTCGAGACGCGGCACCGCGGCGCGCTGGTCTTTCGCTGGAGCATCGATCCCAGCGTGAACGGGGTGCTGGTGCCGCACCTGCTGCTGCAGCCGCTGCTCGAGAACGCCGTCAAGCACGGCGCGCTGCGCCGCGCCGACGGCGGCGAGGTGAGCGTGAAGATCGAAGCCGGCGACGACAGCACCGTGGTCTGCACGATCGAGGACAACGGCCCCGGGCTGGCGACCGAGCTGCGCGCGGGCGGCTTCGGGCTGCAATCGGTGCGGCGCCGGCTCGAGCTGCGCTACCCCGAGCGCTCCAGCTTCGCGATCGAATCGACGCAGACCGGCACGCGCTCGATCGTTCAGCTGCCGCGCGAGCTGGCGCCCGCCACGGATGGCGCAGCATGAGCGGCCTCACCGAGCCGCAGCGCTTGCGCAGCCTCGTGGTCGAGGACGAGTGGCCGGCGCGCAACTATCTGGTCGAGCTGCTCGAGGCATCGCAGCGCGCCGAGGTCGTCGGCGCCGTCGCCACGGCCGAAGAGGCAGAGGCGGCGCTGAGCAAGGGCTCGGGCCTGGTGGTCGACGTGGCGTTCGTCGACGTTCAGCTGTCGAGCCACGATCGTGCGGGGCTCGAGCTCGCGCGCGCGCTGTTGCAGAGCCGGCCCGGCTTGATGATCGTGTTTGCCACCGCGTTCGAGCAGCACGCGCTCGAGGCCTTCGAGCTCGGCGTGGTCGACTACCTGCTCAAGCCGTTCTCCGACGAGCGCGTGCTGCAGTGCCTGAACCGCCTGCAGGCGCGCATGCCACCAGCCGGGACGGCGGTCGGCCCCGTGCGCATCGTGGCGCGGCGCAAGAAGAACCTGGTCTTCCTCGCGCCCGAGGAGATCTGGGCGTTCGAAGCCGCCGACCGCCTGACCTTCGTGCACACCGCCCACGGCCGCTTCGATCTGGATCTATCGCTCGCCGCGATCGAGATCTCACTCGGCCGCGCGCTGACCCGCGTACACCGCAACTGGCTGGTGAACGCCGCGTTCATCAGGGAGCTCGAGCGCGACGGCAGCGAGACGCGCCTGTTCGTGGGCACGTCGCTGGCGAGCAGCGGGCTGCACGTCCCGGTCGCGCGCGAGCGCGCGCAGCAGATCAAGGACATGCTGCTCGCCAACACCACGGGGCTGCGCAGACCGTGAGCACAGTACTGCGTGCCGCATGCGCGCTCGCGCTGCTCGCCTGCAACGGCGCCGAGGCTGCCAAGCCGAGCAAGCCGCGCGGCGAGCAAGCCCCGCGCGAGGTGAAGGTCGCGCGCGTCGCGGCGCAGAAGCTGGCCCGGACGGTCAGCGTGAGCGGGACGCTCGCCCCGGACGAGCGGGTCACCGTCGGCGTCAAGGTCGCCGGCCGGCTGGCGTCGATCATGGTCGATATCGGGACCGTGGTCGCAGCCGGGCAGGTGATCGCGCAAGTCGAAGCCACGGACTATCAGCTGCGGGTCGAGCAGGCGGCGAGCGGGCTGGCGCAGGCGCGCGCGCTGCTCGGGCTCGCGCCCGAACCCGGCGAGCGCGGAGACGCCGTCGACCTCGACGTGAGCGACACCAGCCTGGTGCGCGAAGCGCAGGCCACGTTCGAGGAAGCGCGCGCGAGCCTCGAGCGCGCGCGCAGCCTGGTCGAGCAGCGCATGATCGCGACGGCGGAGTTCGAGACCGCCAAGGCCAGCTTCGTGCGCGCGGAGAGCGCGGTGGCCAAGGCGCACGAGGAGATCCGCAACCGCCAGGCCGCCGTGCGCCAGCGCAGCTTCGAGCTGCGCTCGGCGCGCCAGCAGCTCGCCGATGCGGCCGTGCGCTCGCCGCTCGACGGCATCGTGCAGGAGCGGCTCGCGCTGGCCGGCGAGTATCTGGCCGCGGGCAGCAACGTCGCGACGATCGTGCGCGTGAATCCGCTGCGCATGCGCGCGGAGGTGCCGGAGCGCGACGCGCCGCTGATCCGCGTGGGGCAGAGCGTGCAGGTCGCGGTCGCCGGCGCGGACGCGCAGCACGAAGGCCGCGTGGTGCGGATCGCGCCCGCGCTCGACGAGCGCAATCGCGCGCTCACGATCGAAGCCGAGGTGCAGAACCCCGGCACCCTGCGACCCGGCAGCTTCGCGCGCGCCGAGATCGCCGTGGACGGTGCCGGCGAGGTCCCGGTCGTGCCCGCCAGCGCCATCGTGACCTTCGCGGGCATCGACAAGGTGCTCACGGTCGAGAAGGGCAAGGCGGTCGAGAAGGAGATCCAGACCGGTCGCCGCAACGCGCAGTGGATCGAAGTGAAATCGGGCGTTGCGATCGGAGACACGGTCGTGGTCGAGCCGGGCAACCTCCAGCAAGGACAGCCGGTGCGCGTTACCGGCGCGCCGTAACGCATGCAGACCCTGGCCGAGATCTGCATCCGGCGTCCGATCTTCGCTGCCATGCTGGTGCTCGCGCTGGTGGTGGTCGGGTCGGCCAGCTACTTCCGCCTCGGCGTGGACCGCTTTCCCTCGGTCGACCTGCCAGTGGTGCAGGTGCGGACCACCTTGCCCGGCGGCTCGCCCGAGGACGTCGAGACGGAGATCACCGAAGAGATCGAAGAGGTCGTCAACACGGTCGAGGGGATCACCGAGCTGCGCTCGGTGTCGGGCAGCGGCGTCTCGTACGTGGGCGCCACCTTCGAGCTCGACCGCGACATCGAGAGCGCCGCTCAGGACGTACGCGATCGCGTGCAGACCGTGCTGCGGCGCTTGCCCGTGGGCACCGAGCCGCCGATCATCACCGAGCAGGACAACGACTCGTCGCCGGTCATGACCGTCGCGCTGTCGGCGAACCGCTCGGTGCGCGAGCTGACCGAGCTGGCCAACCGCTACGTGCGCGTACAGCTCGAGCGCGCGAACGGCGTGGGCGAGGTGCGCGTGGTCGGCGGGCAAGAGCGCGCGATCAAGATCTGGCTGAGCTCGGAGCGGCTCGCGGCGTACGGCCTGCCGGTCACCGCCGTGCGCGACGCGATCGCGGAGCAGAACACCAACATCCCCGGCGGCAACGTCACCAGCGGCCAGCGCGAAGAGACGCTGCGCACGATGGGCCGCGTCGACAACGCCGCCGCGTTCGAGCAGCTGGTGGTGGCGCGCGCGGCCGGCGCGCCGATCCGGATCCGCGACGTCGGCCGGGTGGAAGACGGCACCTACGAGCAGCGCTCGCTGGCGCGGCTCGACGGCGTGCCGACGGTGATCCTGGAAGTGCGCCGGCAGTCGGGCGCCAACACGGTCGCGGTGATCGACTCGGCCAAGAAGAACCTGGAGCTGGCCGCCGATCAGCTGCCGGCCGACGTCGAGCTGGCGGTGATCCGCGATCAGTCGCGCTACATCCACGCGGCGCTGCACGAGATCAACGTGCACCTGATCCTGGGCAGCATCCTGGCCTGTCTGGTCGTGCTCGCGTTCATGCGTTCGTGGCGCGCGACCATCATCGCGGGCGTGGCGATCCCGGCCTCGGTGATCGCCACGTTCGGCATGATGTGGGCGCTCGATTTCACGCTCAACGGCGTGACCATGCTGGCGCTGGTGCTGATGGTCGGGATCGTGATCGACGACGCGATCGTGGTGCTCGAGAACATCTTCCGCTTCGTCGAGGAGAAGCGCATGGACACGTTCGAGGCGGCGCGCGCGGCCACCGCCGAGATCGCTCTGGCCGTGCTCGCGACCACGCTCTCGCTGGTGGTGATCTTTCTGCCGGTCTCGTTCATGTCGTCGATCTCGGGCCGCTTCCTGTATCAGTTCGGCGTGACCGCGGCGGTCGCCGTGCTGGTCAGCCTGTTGGTGTCGTTCACGCTCACGCCGATGATGAGCGCGCGGCTGCTGCGCGGTGAGAAAATGCACGCCGAGGGCGATCGCTCGGGCGAGCCCTCGCATTCGCGCGCCGGCTTCTACGCGCGCATCGACCGCGCCTACGCCGGCGCGCTCCAGCTCGCGCTGCGCCATCGCCCGTGGGTGGCGCTGTTCGCCGCATGCGTGATCGCGTCTTCGATACCGCTGTACCGGCTGGTCAAGCAGGAATACATCCCTTCCGACGTGGACGAGGCCGAGTTCGAGGTGCGCGTGACCGCTCCGCTCGGCGCCAGCATCGGCGCGATGGACGAGGTGATCCGCGCCATCGCCGGCGCCCTGCGCAAGGTCCACGGCGTGCGCACCACCCTGGTGCAAGCGGGCGGCGGCTTCATCGGCGGGGTCAGCTCGGGCGAGGTCTACGTGCGGGTCGCGCCGCACGAGGAGCGGGTGCTCTCGTTCGGCCGGCTGTGGCGCGAGACGCTCGCCGGCGACCCGCTGCACGCGTTTCAGGACAACTACAGCCAGCGCGACGTGATGACAGCCGTGCGCGCCGCGCTGAAGAAGTACCGCGACTTGCGCATCTCCGTGCGCAACGTGCCGTCGTTCAACATCGGCGGCGGCAACTTCGAGATCGACTTCTCGATCCTCGGGCCCGACCTGGCCGAGCTCGCCCGCTACGCCGAGCTGCTGCGCGAGCGCTCCGAGCAGCTGGGCGGAATCGTCGACGCCGACACCACGCTCAAGCTCGATCGGCCCGAGCGCCGGGTGGTGATCGACCGCGAGCGCGCCGCCGACCTCGGGGTGAGCAGCGAGGACATCGCGACCGCGCTACGGCTGATGGTCGGCGGCGACGAGGAGGTCTCGCGCTTCCGCGACGAGTCGGCGAACGAGAACTACGACGTTCAGCTGCGGCTCGATCAAAGCGAGCGCGACAGCGCCGACGTGATCAGCCGCCTGTACGTACCGCGCTCGAGCGCGGCATCCGCCGGCGCTACCGCCGCCAACGCGGGCGCTGCCGCCTCCGCGAACGAAGGCGCGTCGGGAGCGGGCGCGGGCCTCGCCGGGTCCACGCTGGTACGGCTCGACAATCTGGTTCAGCTGGAGGCCGCGGCGGGGCCGTCGCGCATCGATCGACTGGACCGCCAGCGGGTCAACAGCCTGCGCGCGGGTGTCGCGCCCGGGTACGCGCTCGCCGACCGGCTGGAGGCGCTGCGCGGCGCAGCGCGCGAGCTCGACATGCCGGCGGGCTACGGCACGCGCGTGATGGGACGCGGGCGCGAGCTCGAGCGGACGTTCGGCGAGTTCATCTGGGCCTTCCTGCTCTCGGTCGTGTTCATGTACATGATCCTGGCGTCGCAGTTCGAGAGCCTGACCCACCCGCTCACCATCTTGCTCTCGCTGCCGCTGTCGGTGCCGTTCGCGCTGTTCAGCTTGTGGGCCACCGGCAACACGCTGAACCTGTACTCCGCGCTCGGCATGCTGGTGCTGTTCGGCGTGGTCAAGAAGAACGCGATCCTGCAGGTCGATCACATGAACAAGCTGCGCGCCGCCGGCATACCGCGCGCCGAGGCCATCCTGCAGGCCAACCGCGATCGCTTGCGGCCGATCCTGATGACGTCGCTCGCGCTGGTGGCCGGCATGATGCCGTTGTGGGTGGGCAGCGGGCCGGGCGCCGAGGAGCGGCGCGCGATCGCCGTGGTCGTGATCGGCGGGCAATCGCTCAGCCTGCTGCTCACCTTGATCGTGACGCCGGTCGCGTATTCCTTGCTCGACGACCTCGGCGCGCAAGACGCATGGCAGCGCCTGCGGGCGCGGATTTGGCGCCCAGGGGGATCGAAGCATGCTGACGCGCGCTGAGCGGATCGCGGGTGGGATGTGGGGCCTGTTGATCGCCGACGCGGTCGGCGTGCCGTACGAATTTCGCGAGCCGGACCGGCTGCCGGCGAGCCGCTGATCGACCTGGTGCCCCCGCCGGGCTTCACGCCCACCCGTCCCGACGCTCCGCCCGGGACCTGGTCCGACGACGGCGCACAGGCGCTGTGCTTGCTGCAGTCGCTGCTGATCTGCCAGCAGCTCTCGTCGCGCGACTTCGCGCTGCGCTTGTTGCTCTGGCTGCAGCGCGGACACCTGGCCGTGGACGGAATCGTCTTCGACGTGGGCATTCAGACCCGCGCCGCGCTCGATCGCTTGAACCACGGCGTTCCGGCCGAGAGCGCGGGACCGGCCCGCGAGCGCGACAACGGCAACGGTTCCCTGATGCGAGTCTTGCCGCTCGCGCTATGGCATCGCGGGAACGACGCCGAGCTGTGCGCGCTCGCCGCCCGCGGTCGGGTCCCCGCCGCAGGCATCGTCGTCGTCGTCCCCAAGGGCCGGGCCGCAGTCTCTACCCATCTGCTCGAAAGAACGGTAAGTGTCTGCCTGAGCCCGTGTTGACACCGAGCTCTCAGTGAAGGCCGTGACGCCGCGAGCTCACAGCCTCATGAGCTCACGAGGCCAACGTGTCGCACGCCTGCAGTGCCACGACACCCCAAGGGCGCGGGCTCGCGGCGCCGCAGTTGGGGGGGGCGCAGCACCGTGAGGCCGCGGTTGCGTAGTCTCGGAGTGTCGCGACGTCGCGAGGTCATGGACTCGTGATTCTTGCGACCGATGACCGGACCTCTGCTCAGCAGTAACCCGGCTTGGTAGCTCACTTTCACCGCAAGTTGGTGCACTGGCGCGTTCGGCGCGTCATCACCAAGTTCGGCATGAGCGGGTTCGACCCTCTTGGCCGCCGCAGCACCGGGGAGAACGAGAACTGCTACCGCTTTGAACACCTCAATGAATCCTTTTCGACCGAATGCCCCTCCTCTTCTAGGATGCTCGCTGTGATCGGGCAGATCGAGGTGATGAGATGCCTTACCGCAAGAACATGGGTTCCAAGGAAAGCTGGGCGCGAGTGATCGGCGGTGTGTTGATCGTGGCCTGCTCACTCACGCAAATCGGTCTGACGCTGCTCGGCTTGGTGCTCGCCATAAGTGGCGTGCTAACAGCGCTGACGGGGCTGATTGGCTTCTGCCCCGCTTGTGCCATGGCTGGCCGCAAGTCGCTCGAAGGTCCACGGTGATCCGGGTCGATACAGCCTTGTTCGCCGCCGGCCAGGCCGGCGATCCGGTCGCTCTGGAGCGGATGCTGCGCGAACTGCAGCCCGACATCCGCCGCTATGCAAGGCGCCAGTGCCATCGCACGACGGCCATTGAGGACGTGGTTCAGGAAGCTCTGATCGTGCTGTACCGCCGCCTGGGCAATGTGCGCGACCCTCTGGCCATAGCGGGCTGGATATTCCGCGTGGTCACCCGGCTGTGCCTGCTTCCCGTGCTGGGGCTGATACGGGGCGCGGAAGAACTGACGGAGCGACACGAGGCTGAGTACTTCGCGCAGGTTCCAAAGGACGAACTGCGTATCGACGTTGTCCGTGCGCTGGAGTCGCTACCGGACATGTACCGCGAAGTGATCCTGCTGCGTGACATGGAGCAGCTCACCATCGCCGAGGCGGCCGATCGCTTGCGCATCACTCGCGAGGCATGCAAGAGCCGTATTCATCGCGGCCGAGCTCTTCTACGCGAGTACCTGCAAGGCGATGAGTCGCGAGGAGGAAAGAAATGAAGCAATTTCTTGGAAAAGGTCCATCTGGCTTGTTCGCTACACAAACCCTGACGGGTCATGTGATCCGCGGTGCTGTGGCGTTTGCCCTGCTCTACCTTGCAATCGAGCAGCAGCATTTGCACCCTGTCGCATCGTTGTTGGCGGGTTTGCTGGCGTTGGTGGCTATGCGCGGCTGCCCGGTTTGCTGGACGATCGGGCTGGCAGAAAC
>Ga0190265_10001151_pt1 | contig 17305 bp, 21 predicted proteins | sample Popmic124T_FD_133135 | JGI IMG/M metagenome (GOLD analysis project Ga0190265, IMG submission 133135) | Populus adjacent soil microbial communities from riparian zone of Indian Creek, Utah, USA - 124 T | ecosystem: Environmental > Terrestrial > Soil > Riparian zone | place: USA: Utah | collected...
GGTGCCCTGTAACCCGCAATCCGCTCTAGCGGGGCCGAATCCCGTTCCGAGGGGCTGGCCGTCGGGGTCAGTGCGCCGCGGGCGGCGTTGACGGCCGGGTCCTGCGCGACGTGGGCACGCGAATCAGGTCAGGTCCGGAAGGAAGCAGCCTTAAGCGGATGCCGCGGGTGCCGCAGGTGAGCCCGGCTCGAGCCAAACGCGACGGACACGCCCGGTGACTTCGCTTCGGAGGACGGGGCGCACGGTCCATGACTTCGCCGAGTTCGCGTTTAGTCGCGGTATGCGTGACTAAACGCGAACTCGGCACTCAGTCGATCAGCCGCTTCTCCATGCGGTTGACGGCGATGCGCCACATGACGAAGGCGAAGGCGACGAGGGAGGCGAAGCGGACCAGGTCGATCGCCTCGTAGCCGAAGGCGCCGCCGCGGACCAGTTCGACCAGCTGGTGGAGCGGGTTGAGCTGCGCCGCGATCTCCAGGCCCTCGGGCAGCCCTTCGATCGGGAAGAAGGCGCCGGAGACGAGGAAGAGCGGCGTGACGAAGAGCGCGGTCACGTAGTTGAACTGGTCGATCTTGGCGACGATCGCCGCCATCGCGATCCCGAAGCCGGCGAAGCCGAGCGCGGTGACGAAGCAGAAGAGCGGCACCAGCAGCATCCCAGGCGCGGGGTTGAGGCCGAAGAACATCGTCACGATCAGCGGGACGCAGCCGTAGATGCCGGCGCGGACTCCGATCCACAGCATCTCGGCGCTGACCAGCTCCTCGACGTCGACCGGCGCCGCGAGGATCGCGTCGTAGGTGTTCTGGAAGCGGTGCTTGACGAAGGTGCCGAACATCGCCGGCAGGGCACTGGAGAAGATCACCGCGGTGGCGACCATGCCGGTGCCGACGAACTCGACGTAGGGGAGGCCGTCGACGTCGTCGATCAGCGTCGCCGAGAGGCCGAGGCCGAAGGCGAGCAGGTAGACGACCGGTTCGAGCACGCTGGAGAAGGTCGTCCCCTTCCAGTAGGTGCGGAAGTTGGCCGCCTCGCGGCTCATCACGCCGCCGATCGCCGCCGGTTCGAGTCGCCTAAGTCGGGTTCTTTCCTCGCTCACTCGGCCTCCTCCCCGGTCAGCAGGACGAAGACGTCCTCGAGTGAGGCGGCACGGATCACGGCGTCCGCCGGGACCGCCTCGCCGTTGGCCCGCTCGGAGCCGACGATCGCGATCGCCGGACCGGCTGGGCGGACCCGTAGGCCGACCGCCTCGGCCGTGAGCCGGGCCTCGGCCAGGCGGTCGGGCGGCGCGTAGATTTCGGCCGTCTCGCGGCCGGCGTGCTCGGCGATCAGCTCCGACGGCTTGCCGCGACTGATGATCTTTCCCTGCGTCATCACCGCCACTTCGTCGGCCAGCCGCTCGGCCTCCTCGATGTAGTGGGTCGACATCAGGATCGTCGTGCCGCGCGAGCGCAGGTCATCGATCAGGGTCCAGAGCTCGGTGCGGATCTGCGGGTCGAGCCCGACGGTCGGCTCGTCGAGCAGGATCAGCTTCGGTTCGTGGACGAGCCCGCGGGCCAGCAGCAGTCGGCGGCGCATCCCGCCGGAGAGCTCGTCGACGGCGTCACGGCGGCGGTCGCGGAGGCGGGCCAGGTCGAGCGCCCGGTCGACCGCGGCGCCGACGTCGGGGACGCGGTAGAGGCGGGCGAACACGGCCAGGTTGTCCTCGACCGTGACGTCGACGTCGAGGTTGTCGAGCTGGGGGACGACGCCCATTTCTGCCCGCGCCGCCTTGGCGTCCCCGGGCAGCTCGTGCCCCAGCGCCCGCAGTTCGCCGGCGTCGGGCAGCGCCTGCCCGGTCAGCAGCCGCATCGTCGTCGACTTGCCGGCTCCGTTGGGCCCAAGCAGGCCGAGGCAGATGCCCTCGGGCACGTCGAGGTCGAGCCCGTCGACCGCCGTGATCGGACCGAAGCGCTTGACGACGCCGCGGAGTTCTATCGCTGCCATCGACCTATAGACCTGGTTCGCATCCGGAATTCATCGGTTGCGGATGCTTGCACGGCGGGCGCGCGGGCGACCGGGCGGCCCGTTCAGCGGAAGCGAGATGGGAGACTGCCGCCGTGCTCGACGAGCGGTGGATCAAGGCGCTGCATGTGGAGACGATGCGAGAGGAGGACCTGGACGCCGAGCACGATCCCCACGTCCTCTTCCAGGCCTCGACGATCGCCGCCCTGCTCGATGGCGCCTACGAGGGCGACCTCAGCTTCGCCGAGCTGGCCGAGCACGGCGATCTCGGGCTCGGCACGCTGAACGGCCTCGACGGCGAGATGATCGCCCTCGACGGGCGCTTCTACCGGGCCGACGTCGAGGGTGCGGTCCACCCGGTGGCGGCAACCGAGCGGACGCCGTTCGCCGTGGTCACCGAATTCGAGCCCACCGTCGAGGCGACGCTGGCGGGGCCGCTGGACCACGAGGGGCTGCTGGCTGGACTCGACGAGCTGATCCCGGACGCGGCCTCCTCCTGCGCGATCCGGCTCGACGGCACCTTCGAGTTCGTTCGTGCCCGCTCCGTCCCTCGGCAGGAGCCGCCCTACCGCCCGCTGACCGAGGTGGTCGTCGAGCAGCACGTCTTCGAGCTGGACGACGTCACCGGCACGATGGTCGGGTTCCGTTTCCCCGCCTACGTCGAGGGGATCGAGGTGAGCGGGTACCACCTCCACTTCGTCTCGGAGGACCGGACGCGGGGCGGGCACGTGCTCGCCTCGGGCTCAAGCGGCGTGCGCGTTCGTCTCGACCCCTCGAACGACCTCCACATCGAGCTGCCGCCCCGGGTCGACCTCGCCGACCCCGATCTCGCCGCGGCCACCCACGCCGCCGTCGACCGGGTCGAGCGCGGCTAGCAGCGGCGGTAGAGCAGCCAGGACTCGTTGGCGGCGATCTCGCGGAAGCCCGGCGGGACCGTGGTGACGAAGCGGGCGGGGTCGTTGGGGTCGAGGATGAAGTTGTGGATCACGAAGGGGCTCGCCGGGTCGAGGAAGTAGCCGCGGCGGGGCTGGCGCTGCTCCGAGGAGCTGACGATCTGGCTCGGGCGCACGTCTAGGTCGAAGGCGAGGCGGGGGACGGCACGGTGGTTGGGGACCGAGATCGGCAGGCAGAGCGGCTCGAAGGCGTCGCTTTGGGCGAGGTCGTTGAGGTCGCCCTCGATCTCGCTCTGGTTGGTGAGGTCAGTGTCGACCCGGTGCAGCAGGTCGTACTGGTTCGGTCCCCAGAAGACGAACATCAGCGCGACGACCGCGGCGAAGGCCTGCCAGGCTCGGCGCCACGGGTGGCCCGGTTCCAGCAGGCGCCAGCCAAGCAGGGCAAGGGCGGCGAAGACGGCGAGGATCGCCGCGGCGAGCATCGTGTAGCGGGGGATGATCGCGAGGCCCGCGCAGGCGAGGACGGCGAAGGCGCCGAGCGCGAGGACGGCGGCGGCGACTCCGATCTCGCTGCGGCGCCGCAGCGTGGCGAGGCCGAGGACGACGCCGCCGGCCGCGCCGACCATCCCCGGCCACTGCAGCACCTCGCCGAGCCGGCGCGGCCCGTAGAGGACGAGGTCGACCGGGCCGGTATCGCGCTCCAGCGTTTCCACCGTCTCGCGGGTGCCGGTGAATGAATAAGTGGGGCTGCCGGCCGTGATCCAGTCGTAGATCGCCCACCCGAGCGGCCCGGCCAGGGCGAGCGCGGCGAAGACCGCAAGCCTGCCTCGGTCGCGCTCTCCCGTCAGCACCAGATACGCGAAGTAGGCGAAGGAAAACAGCCACGCCTCGGGGCGGAGCAGGCCGGCCAGGGCGAGGAGCGCCAGGACCGGCCAGCCGGCGCGGGGGCGCTTCGTCTCGACGACGAGGGCGGCGAGGACGAGGGCGATGTAGGGGACGTCGATGTAGGCGCGCAGGCCGTTGGAGAGGTAGGGGGCGCGGGTGAGGACGATCAGCGCCGCGACGGCGCCGATCGGGCGGTCGAACCAGAGCGAGCCGAGGCGGTAGACGAGGTAGCCGACCAGGCCCAGGGAGACGTAGGCGACGACTATCGTCAGGCTGATCGCGTTGTCGCCGAGCGGTGCCGTCACCAGGCCGAACAGTTCGGCCAGCGGGTGCGGGGTGGGGGGCAGGGCGGCGCCCCGGTCGGGGCTGAGGCCGTCGGCCAGTTCGGTGCCCCAGAGGAGGCTGTAGATCGTGTCGTAGTTGGGGAACCCGAGCGGGAAGAGCAGCAGCAGGACCGCCGCGACGGCGGCGACCCAGGCGAGCGGAACGAGCAGGCTGCGGGCCCCCCAACGCATCGGCGCAACCTACTAGGGGCGTGTCCGAGGTTATGGGTCCAATAGACCCCGAAAACTCGGACACGCCCCTGACGAGGGGCGCCGAGGGGCGTGGATACACTGGCCACAGTGCCGTCTCCCAGCGACTCGACCTCCCTCTACCGCCGCCACCGCCCCGGCTCCTTCGACGAGGTGGTCGGCCAGCAGCACGTGGTCCGCACCCTGCGCAACGCGGTCGAGGGGGACAAGGTCCACCACGCCTACCTCTTCGTCGGCTCGCGCGGGACCGGCAAGACCTCGATGGCGAAGATCCTCGCCCGCTCGCTCAACTGCGAGCGCGGCGGGCCGACCGTCACCCCCTGCGGCGAGTGCGAGTCGTGCCTGACGATCGCCGCCGGTACCTCGATCGACGTGATTGAGATGGACGCCGCCTCCAACCGCTCGGTCGACGACGTCCGCGACCTGCGTGAGCGGGTCGCTTACGCGCCGGCAGCGGGCCGCTGGAAGGTCTACATCCTCGACGAGGCGCACATGCTGACCAAGGAGGCCTGGAACGCCTTCCTGAAGACGCTCGAGGAGCCGCCGCCGAACACCGTCTTCGTCCTCGCCACCACCGAGTCGCACAAGGTGATGGCGACGATCGCCGACCGCTGCCAGCGCTTCGACTTCCAGCGGCCCTCGCTGGAGCAGATCGACGAGGTCCTGATGCGGGTTGCGGCGGCGGAGGGGATCGAGGTCGAGGAGGGAGCAGCGGCGATGATCGCCCGCGCCGCCTCCGGCAGCTTCCGCGACGCGCTCGGCACGCTCGACCAGCTGGTCGCCTTCGGCGGCGACCGGGTCACGCTGGAAGCCGTGCTGGAGGTGCTCGGCGCGGCCGACGCGGAGCTGCTCTTCGGCGCGGTCGATGCCGTGATCGCCGAGGACCCCAAGGGGGTCCTGCTCGCGGTCGAGGAGATGGCCCGCTCGGGGCGCGACCCGTCCCAGTTCGCCCGCGACCTGCTCGGGCACCTGCGCCACCTGCTGGTCACCCAGACCGTCGGCGAGGTCCCCAACACCTTCGTCGTCACCGCCACCGACGCCGACCGCCTCACCGCCCAGGCCAACGCGATCGGGCCGGCCACCCTGGTCCGGACGATCGACGAGCTGGCGGCGGCGCTGACCGCCGTTCGCGAGGGCGACGACGCGCGGATGGCGGTCGAGATTGCCCTACTGAAAGCAGCGCGGCCGGATCTGGATCCGTCAACCGAGGGACTGCTGCGCCGGATTGAGCGACTGGAGCAAGGGACGATGCCGCCCCGGGCCGCGGGTCCTGTCGCCGCAGGGGACCCCCCACCCCCTCCGGTAGCTAAAGCTTCCTCGGGGGTGGGCCCCCCTACGGCGCCACCCGCGGCAGAGGCGTCAACGACCGACGCTGCAGAGCCGGAGGCGTCCGCGCCAACCAAATCGCCCGGGACGCCCGAGCCGCAAGCACCAGCTGAGTCGGCGGAGAGGTCAGACCTTTCTCCGTCAGCTGGGGACGATTCTCCCGCGGGTGGTGCCGGGGTGGGGGTGTCCGGCCAGGCGCGGCGTCCTGTTTCTCGCCCCGCCGACTCAGCAAGCGAGGCAGACGAATCTGGCGAGAAACCCAGCGACGGGACGGACACCCCCACCCCGGCGACGGGACCCGCGGGCCAGGATGCTCTCGATCTGAGCGAGATCACCCGAATCTGGCCTTCCGTGATCGAGCAGCTGCACCAGACAGCACCGGCCCTGGCCGCTTCCTTCGACGGGGCTCGCCCGGTCGAGGTCGACGAGGCCGAGCGGACGGTGACGATCGGGTTCCCGGCCGACCACACCTTCAACAAACGCAAGGCCGAAGCGCCCGACAAGCGCGAGCAGCTGACCGAGGCGCTGAAGGCGGTGTTGGGGGAGAAGCTGCGCCCTGTGTACTCGGTGCTCGACGGTGAGAGTGCGCCGGAGGCGGCGGCACCCGCCCAGGGCGAGGACGATCACGATGCGCTCGTAGAGAGGCTGAAGAGCGAGTTCGACGCGGAGGAGGTCGGTTAGATGGCGCGCGGAGGTCCCGGAGGTTTCGACGTGAACGCCCTGATGAAACAGGCCCAGCAGATGCAGCAGCAGATGCTGGAGGCGCAGGAGAAGCTCAAAGACGAGGTCGTCGAGGCGAGCGCGGGCGGCGGCATGGTCAAGGTGAAGATGGGGGGCGACCTGACCCTGCGCGAGATCGTGATCGACCCCGAGGCGGTCGACCCCGAGGAGGCGGAGATGCTCGCCGACATGGTTCAGGCCGCGGTCAACGAGGCGCTTCGCGCCGCCCAGGACCTCGCCGCTTCGAAGATGGGGGGCGTCACCGGGGGCATGGGCGGGATGGGCCTGCCGGGAATGTGAGCGCCGAGGGCCCGGCGCCGCTCTCCCGCCTCGTCGCCGAGCTGTCGCGGCTGCCGGGGATCGGCCAGCGCACGGCTCAACGCCTTGCCTTCCACATCCTCCGCGCACCCGACGAGGAGGCGACCGCGCTCGCCACGGCGATCCGCGAGGTGAAGGAGAAGGTCGGCCTCTGCGAGCGCTGCTTCAACCTCTCCGAGGGCCCTCTCTGCCGGATCTGCGGCGATTCCAGCCGCGACCAGGAGACGATCTGCGTGGTCGAGGAACCCGCCGACGTGATCCCGATCGAGCGCACCCACGAGTACCGCGGCCTCTACCACGTGCTCGGCGGCGCCCTCTCGCCAATCGACGGCGTCGACGCCGGTGACCTGAAGATCGCCGAGCTGCTGCGGCGGGTCGAGGAGGGCGATGTCCGCGAGGTCGTCCTCGCCACCAACCCGACCACCACCGGCGAGGCGACCGCCCTCCACATCGCCGAGCAGCTGCGCGGCCAGGTCACGGTCACCCGCCTCGCCAGCGGCCTGCCGATCGGCGCCGACCTCGAGCACGCCGACGAGGTCACCCTCGGCAAGGCCTTCACCGGCCGCCGCACTCTCGACTAGGTCCGGTGGACCTCGGTCGCCGTCGCCTGGGCGCGGGGGCGGACCACTATCTCGTCGATGTTGACGTGGCTCGGCTGGGCGACCGCCCAGCGGATGCACTCGGCGACGTCCTCGGCCCGCAGCGGCTCCATCCCGCGGTAGACGCGCTCGGCCGCCTCGTCGTCGCCGCCGAAGCGGACCAGTGAGAACTCGGTCTCGACCATGCCGGGCGCGATCTCGGTGACCTTCACCGGCTCGCCGAGCAGCTCGCCGGCAGCAGCTCGCGCGTCATCCGCATCGTCCCGAGGACATTCGCCTCGTACATCCAGCGCCACTGCTCTTCGTCGGCGTCCTCGACCGAGTCGAGCCCGAGGGCGCCTCCCGCGTTGTTGACCAGGACATCGCAGGCGAGGCCCTCCAGTCGTTCCAGTCGGCGCGCCCCGAGCACGACCCGGTAGCCGTCGCCGGCCATCGCCCTCGCGGTCGCGGCGCCGATGCCGCTCGACGCCCCGGCGATCACAGCCGTCTTCATCGCAGCTCCGCCTGCGCGACGCAGAAGCCGTCGGTGCAGTCGCCCGGCACCGGGACGGGATCGGCGCGGCGGACAGCGCTGTAGTCGATGCCCATCCGGTCGTAGGCGGGGATCCTCACGAGTATCGCGTGAGTCTACGAGGCGATCTCCCAGCTTCGTCCGGAGCCGCGTTCAGCATGAAATTGGTGATCCGCGAGTTGCTCCATCCCGAGACGCGCCTCGGCTTCGGCGCCATGCGGGCACTGCGCACCGCTCTTGCCGACGAGGATGCATTCGTCCAGCTGGTCGACGAGGAGCAGCGGCCCGAGGGATATCGACTCGTCGGCGTCTTCGAGGAGGGCGTGCCGGAGGCGGTGGCTGTGGCGGGATTCCGAGCCATCCACACGCTCGCCTGGGGTCACTGCCTCTACGTCGACGACCTCTCGACGCTGCCGACCGCGAGGCGCAGGGGCTACGGGCGAGACCTGCTCGAGTGGCTGCTCGAAGAGGCGAAGCGGCTCGGCTGCGACCAGCTCCACCTCGATTCCGGGGTCGGCATCGATCGCGCTGACGCTCACCGCCTCTACCTGAACGCCGGGTTGGTCATCGCCGCACACCACTTCGCACGCGACGTCACCGACTGATCGACTGTCCGTCCTGCGTTGAGGCCTGGAGCCAGGCGATCACGTCGGCGGCGTTGTCCTGCGGCGGGAAGACGGGGTAGAAGACCTTCGCCATCCATCCCTCGCGGGCGACGAAGGTGAGGCGGCGGTAGTAGCGGCGGCCATCTGCCTCGAAGGTCGGCAGACCGAGCTCCTCGGTCAGTCGGAACCCGCTGTCGTTGAGCAGGGGGTACGGGAGGTGCTCGCGCGCGGCGAACTCGCGCTGCTCCTCGAGTGGCTGGGCGCTGAGGCCGAAAACGGTCGCGCCGAGGTCCGCGAGGTCCCGGGCGCTGTCGCGAAAGGCGCAGCTCTGCGGGGTGCACCCGCGCGCGCCGGGGATCCGGTCCCAGCCGGCGGGACCGGGCTGGCCGGGGACGCCGGTCTGGGGATAGACGTAGACGACCAGCGTGCCGCCGGTGGCAACGGTCGCCAGGTCGACTCGCTTGCCTTCGGTTGCGTCCAGCACCACCGAGGGGACCGCCGTGCCGCGCAGGTGGTCGGCGCCGCGGTCGTCCTCGGGCACCGGCAGGTCGTCGGGCAGCTCGCGGAAGTCGGTGGGCGGCGGACTCACCTGGAAGGCGTCCCGGAGGTCGCGTCAAACCCGGAGAGGAAGGAGGCGAGCCGCCGCTCGTACAGCCGCGGGTCGACGTTCCACTCCTGGGTGTGACCCGCCATCGGGACGCGATGGTAGGTGACCCAGCGCGGCAGCTCCGCGGCGAACTCGTCGCTGGTCGAGATCGGTATGAGCTTGTCCGCGATCCCGTGGAAGAGCAGGATCGGCAGCTGGAAGTCCTCGGGGTGCCGGACGGCGTCGAGGCTCTCCCAGTCGGCGTCGATGCGGGCCCCGATCGCCCACTCGATCGGCAGGCTGAAGAACGAGGGGAACCCCATCTCGGTCGCCTGGAAGGAGAGGATCTCCTGCCAGTCGAGTGCCGGGGCGTCGAGGACCAGGCCGGCGACGCGCGGCGCCAGCGGCGAGCGCTGCATGAACTGGGCGACGAGGGCGCCGCCCATCGAGTAGCCGATCAGGACCAGCCGGCGCGCGCCGCGCCGCAGCGCGAAGCGCGCCGCCGCCTCGAGGTCGCGCCACTCGGTCAGGCCCATGTGGTGGAACCCGTCGGGGCTGGGCGGGGCTCCGAGGTCCTCCCTGTAGGCGATCGCCAGACTGGGCAGGCCCAACCGGTGCAGGGTGGGGGCGATGCGAAGCCCGACCTGGCGGTTGTCGTTGATCCCGTGGACCACGATCGCCCAGGTGTCGCCGCGCCCCGGCACCAGCCAGGCCGGCATCGGCCCCAGTTCGCCGGGCACCCGCACGTCGGCGAAGGGCAGCCCCAGCGCCTGGCCGGGATCGCCCTTGTGGACCTGGGATTCGATCGCGACCTTCATTCCCGGCACCAGGTAGCCGCGCACCCCGCGCAGGGCCCGGGTCACCGTCCCCTCGTCGGTGCTCGTCACCGCGCCGGCGATCGCGTGCCCGGCCTGCCACTCGAGGCCGTAGACGCCCGGTCGTTCGCTGTCTTCGGAGCGCGAGAGGACGATCCGGCCAGGGCCCAATCCCTCGACCGTGGTGTCCTCGGACCAATCCGAGTGATCCGGCACGAGAACGGCGGAGGAAAAGTGCCAGCTGACCGCGCCCACGACGGCGATCAGCACGACGAGCGCGGCGATGCCCGCGGCGATCCACCGCCAGCGTCGCCGCAGCCAGGCTGCGGCTCGCGGAGCCTCCCCTTCCGTCGCGCCCATGCGCGCAGCCTAGCTTCAGGCTGCGGAGGGCTTCTCACAGTCAGCCGGGACCGGCGGTGCGCACGCGGACTACCGCTGACGCGTTGCCTCGCGGAGGATGACGTTTGGACGATTGTCAGTCCGCAAATAGCGAGTTTTCCGTGTTCTGGCGTCCGCCAGCTTCGCCAAGGTCTTCGCGTGGCCACCAGCACCACCACAGGCGGGAGGCGGCGGGAGGATTCCGCCGCCGGCCAACTCGCCCGTGAGGTCTCCTCGCTGCAGGCGACGCTGCTCGGCAAGCTGCACGAGGAGATGGAAGGCGACGCGGAGCTGTTCGCCGCCGCCGCGCAGAAACTCGCCGAGGAGTTCGGCTCGGTCACGGCCACCACGGTCGGGACGCTTTGGGAGCAAGGCAACGCTGCCGATGTGCTTCCCGTGGAGCACGCACTGGAGCAGGAGCACCTTCCCAGCCTCTACCGGCCCGGTCAGATGCGGCGCCGCCTCGACCAGCTGCTCGAGGCCAGCCGGCGCTACGGCCAGTCGTTCGCGTTGGTCGTCTTCGACGTCGAGGGGCCCGCGGCACGCGGCGGCGACAGCGACGGCGGCAGGGAAACGGCGCTGACCATCGTCGGCGCGGCCCTGCACGACAACGTCCGCCTGGTCGACGAGACCTTCCGGCTCGAGGAGGACGCGCTCTGCGTGCTGGCTCCGAGCCAGAACACGGTCGGCGGAGTGCAGATGGCGGAGCGGCTGCTGGGGGCGCTCGATGAGCTGGAGGACGCCGGCGGTCTGCGGATCGGGATCTCGGCCGGAGTGGTCGCCTGCCCCGAGCACGGCACCGACGCCGGGGGTCTCCTGCACAAAGCCGACGAGGCGATGTGGCGGGCGCGCGCGGTCGGTCAGCCGATCGGCGTCGGCACCCTGGGCGGTCCGAAGCCCGTGCAAGATCGCTAACAGATTCGCGAAATTTGTCCATAACCCGGTGTAAACCCGGGATTTGCTGGCAGAATGCCGTGCGTGCCAGGCATCCGAACCAACGCCGCCGCCGAAGTTCTGGGCGTCAGCCCCAACACTCTGCGCAGCTGGGAGCGCCGTTACGGCTACCCGGTGCCGAAGCGAACCCAGGGCAACCACCGCAACTACGAGCTGGTCGAGCTGCAGACCCTGCGCGACGCGCTCGCCCAGACCGGCAACATCTCGTCGGCCATAGAGCTGGCGCGCCAGCGCCAGGCGGCACCCGCGGACGACCGCAGCCTGCTCACCGCCTTCGAGAGCTTCGACGAGGACGCCGCCGACCGCGCGATCGAGGAGAGCCTGGTGATGCGGCCACTGGAGCGCACCGTCGAGGAGATGCTGCTGCCCGCGATCGACCGGCTCGCCGCCGATCCCGAGCGCGAGGCCGAGCTCGAGTTCGCCGGCCGCTGGGCGATGGGCTGGCTGCACGGCGCCCGCCGTCTCGCCACCCGCGCCTCCCGTCCCGCCGGCATCCTGCTGCTCGACTCCACCCGCGGCCAGGAGGCCGAGGCGGTCCACGCGCAGGCGCTCGACCTGGCGCTGCGGCGGGCCGGCTTCCGCGTCCTGATGCTCTCCGACGAGCTTGGCGAGGAGCGGATGGAGCGCGCCCTCGGCGCCCTCGACCCGACCGCGATCGTCCTCTGCGGCCCCGGCGCCGACACGCCGTCGGCGGTGAAGCTGGTCCGCAAGATCCGCGACGCGGGAGTTCACGCACCGCTCTTCGGCTTCCGCAACAGCGGCCTGATCGGCGACGCGATCCCGTCTGCCGGCGGGCGCCCCAGCGAAGTGACGGGGATGCTCAACGCGGATCTGCGCCAGCGTTCTGCCCAGGCGATCGCGTAGCGATTCGCATCGCGTCGTCTTCCGCCTAGAGGGTTGAGAGCGGCACGCCGATTATCTGCAGCCGCCGGGTGAGCCCACCGATCGCGAACTCGCGGATCTCGTCCGAGTTCGCCCCCAGGGCGTCCCAGTCGGTTCCCTCGCGATTGGGTGGAGTCAAGGACTCGGCCACCAAGGGGAGCAGATCACCCAACGTCGAGCGCACGGCGTCGCCGAGGGCGGGGTCCTCGGCGACTGCCTGGCGCAGGTACCAGGTCCCGTAACCGATGTGGCGCTGCTCATCGTGGTGGATCTTCGAGTAGCCCTCGACGAACCCCGGCAGCAGTCCCTGGCGTTCGAGGTAGTCGGTGACGAAGTTGTACGAGGTCAGCCCGAGCGTCCCCTCGAGGATCTGGTGGTAGAGCGTGACGAAGCGGACCTTGGCCTCGGCGTCCGTCGGGTTGGCCACGAGCTGCTCGTGGGCCTCGACCAGGGCGATGTCGAAGATCGCGCGGAAGGCGGGTGAGATCTGCTCGCGGGCGCGCTCGACGTGGGCGGCGATCGCGCCCGGGTCGGCGACGACCTCGTCCTGGAAGCGGGCGTAGAACTGCATGTGGCGTGCCTCGTCAACCTGCTGCGTGGCGAGGAACGTCGCTTCCTCCTCGCTGCCATAGGCGCCGACCAGGCCGGAGAACTTCGTCGTGATCCGCTCCTCGGCGACCATCAGCGAGGACAGCACCCAGAAGATCAGCCCGCGATCCTCGGCACCGAGGTCTCCCCACTGACCTCGGTCCGTGTCGAGGTCGATCGCGAAGGGGCTCCACTGGGCGTCCTCCCAGTGGCGGTAGAGCGTCTGCGGGTCGAACAGGTGAATTTCGCGCATTAGCGCCTAGCCTACGGGCGCCGTCTTCTGAGCGACGGCGAGGAGCCCCTCGTCATCGCTCCGCCGGGCGGAACAGCCGCAGCTGGAGGAATCCGGGGAGCAGCAATTCGCCTTCTCGGAAGGTTCGCAGCAATCGACCTGCTGCTTGGGGGCGCAGCAGGCGGCCGCCGTCGCCGTGTCGGCGGGTTCGGTCAGCTCAACCATCCGGTGAACTCCTCGAGGGACTCGGGGTTCACGTAGTAATAGGCCCAGAGGCCCTGGCGCTCCGAGGCGACGATGCCGGCGTCGCGCAGCACCTTGAGGTGATGGGAGACGGTGGGCTGTGAGAGGTCGAACAGTGGCACCAGCTCGCAGACGCAGACTTTCCCGGCGTGCTTTCTCAACACGTCGACCAGCTGCAGGCGAATCGGGTCACCGAGCGCCTTGGCGATCGCCGCCATGCGCTGCGCCTGCTCGCGCTGGACATCGGGGTATACCACCGGCTCGCAGCAGGCCTCGCCGGCGGGGCGCTTCTGCTTGGGGGTCAGCTCCAGCTCGACAGGCACATCTAGATTGAAGCACATCTATTTGACGCATATCTGTCTATTGAATAGCGTGACTCGAATGGCGATGCCGGAGGCCAGGTGAGCGAGGCGCTTCCCGAGGTGCTGTTCGTCTGCGTCCACAACGCCGGTCGCAGTCAGATGGCAGCGGGGCTGCTGACCAAGCTGGGCGAAGGACGGATCGACGTCCGCACGGCCGGCTCCGCCCCCGCCGACGAGATCAATCCGGTGGCCGTCGAGGCGATGGGGGAGATCGGCATAGACCTCAGTCAGGAGTTCCCCAAGCCGCTCAGCGACGAGGCCGTGAGGGCGGCAGACGTCGTGATCACGATGGGTTGCGGGGACGCCTGCCCGGTCTACCGCGGAAAGCGCTACGAGGACTGGGAGCTGGAGGACCCGGCGGGGAAGAGCCTCGAGGCCGTGCGCGGGATCCGCGACGAAATCGGGCGACGCGTCGAAGGGCTGCTGGCGGACCTGGTTCCGCGATAGCGCTCAGCGCATCCTTTCGGGGGCGAAGCGGTAACCAATCCCGAAATGAGTGTGGATGTAGTGCCAGTCCGGCGCCGCGTCTTCGAGCTTGGTACGCACGCGGCAGACCAGCACGTCTACCGATCTGTCACGAGGCGGCTTCGATCCACCCCAGATCAGGTCGTAGATGTCGTCTCGCCGCACCACTCGGTCGAGCCGTTCCACGAGCAATAGGCATAGCTGGAACTCCCGAACCGTAAATCCGACCCGTCGCCCGTCGACAAGAACCTGCAGCTCGTCGGAAAGGATCTCCGCATTGGCGACGACTCTGCTTCTCTGTTGCATCCCTTGTGTCACTCACGCGAAGATCACCTACTGCCGGTGTCGATCGAGTGAACGAGATGTGTCGATCTGGAGAAGATTCGGTAACCGGCCCCCTGCCTAGACACGTTCCGGCTTCGGCACCGCCGTCTCGCTGATCCCGAACCGCTCGTAGAGGCGGCGCAGCGGCGCCGGTGCCCACCAGTTCCACTTGCCAAGCAGCTCCATCAGCGAGGGGACGAGCAGGGCGCGGACGATGCTGGCGTCGATCAGCACGGCCAGGGCGGTCCCGACCCCGTTTTCCTTGACGAAGAGGATCTGCGAGGTGGCGAAGGCGCCGATCGCGACCGCGAACAGCAGGGCCGCCGCGGTGACGATCCGACCGGTCCGCTCGAGCCCGATTGCGACGCTCTCGGAGTCCGAGGCGCCGTTGTCGCGCGCCTCCTTGATCCGCGAGAGAAGGAAGACCGCGTAGTCGGTCGAGAGGCCGAAGGCGACGGCGAAGAGCAGGATCGGCATCGTTTGCTCGATCGCCCCCGCGCTGGTGTAGTCGAGCAGCCCTTCGAAGCGCCCGTCCTGGAAGATCAGCACCAGCAGGCCGAAGACGGCGCTGAGGTTGAGGATGTTCATGATCAGCGACTTGATCGGCAGCACCACCGAGCCGGTCATCAGGAAGAGGATGACCAGGGTGGCGATGACGATGATCGCGAAGGCGATCGGCAGGTGGCGGGTGAGGCTGTCCTGGAAGTCGATGAAGTCGGCGGTCGCGCCGCCGACCAGCACCGTCGTGCCCGGCGGAGCCGCGACGCCGCGGATCTCCTCGACGGTCGATTGGCTCGCCTCCGAGCTGAAGGGGCTCTCCGAGAACGCCTGGATCGCGGTGACGTCGCCACGCAGCGGTTGCGGCGGGGCGACCGCGTCGATCCCTTCGGTACGCGCGATCCGCGTGGTGAGCTGCGCGGTCTCTTTGGGACCGGCCCCCTCGACCGAGATCCAGATCGGGGTCTCGCGGTAGGGCGGGAAGTCGGTGCTGACCGTGTCGTAGGCCTGGCGGGCGCTGGCCTCCTCCGGCAACACCGTCGGGTCGACCGTGGTGAACTTGATCCCGAGGAAGGGGAGACCGAGCACGATCAGCAGCAGGGCGCTGAAGGTGGCTATCGGTGCCGGCCGCCGCATCACGAAGCGGGAGAGCCGGTACCAGAAGCCCTGCGTGTCGGGCCGCGCCTCGGCCTCGGCGCGGCGCTGCAGGAAGCGCGGAGAAAGCGAGTTGACGCGGGTGCCGAGCAGGGTCAGGACCGCCGGCAGCACGGTGAGCGAGATCAGCGCCGCCAGCAGCACGACCAGCGACCCGCCCAGTCCCATCGAGTAGAGGAAGCGCTGCGGGAAGACGAGCAGCGAGGCGAGCGCCGCGGCGACGGTCAGCGAGGAGAAGAAGACAGTGCGGCCGGCGGTCGCCATCACCCGCCGCATCGCGGCCAGCCCGGGCCCGTCCTTGGCGATCTCCTCGCGATAGCGCGAGACGACGAAGAGGCTGTAGTCGATCGCCAGACCCAGGCCCAGGCCGGTGGTCAGGTTGAGCGCAAAGATCGAGATCGAGCCGAATTCGCTGGCGACGCGCAGGATCAGGAAGGTGCCGACGATGGCCAGCAGGCCGATCATCACCGGCAGCAGGGCGGCGACGAGGCTGCGGAAGAAGAGGAACGAGAGCAGGAAGAGGAGGGGGAAGGCGAGCATCTCCGCCCTGCGCAGGTCTTCCTCGACCTGCTTGTTGACCTGCTCCTGGGCGACGGCGGCACCGCCGACGACGATGCCGGGGCGCTCCTCGAGCCCATCGGCGATCTCGCCCCCGACTTCCTGCCACTCCTTGTCGTCGGTCGGCTTCAGCGCGACCGCCAGGTAGGTCGATTGGCCGTCTAGGGAGACGAAGTCCGGGGAGCGGGTGTTGTAGTAACCGGTCACCGACTTGACGTCGTCGCGGCGGCGCAACTCCCGCGCCAGCCTGTCGAGGCGGGGGCGGGTCGCCGGCGCCGCGACGGGGGCGTCGTCGACCACGACGATCACGGCGGGAGCGCGCAGCCCCGCGTCTTGCAGCTGCTTCCTCGCTTCCACCGTCTCGGTCTCGGGATCGTCGGCGCCGTAAGGGTCGAGCCGATCGGCGACCGAGCCGCCGAGCGCTCCGGCGAGGAGGAAGAAGGCGATCGCAAAGAGGCCGACCCGGCGGGCGCGGCCGTCGGCGAGGCGGGCGAGGGCGTCGAACATCAGCTGCTCCTTTCCTTGTGAGTTGGCTCGAGCAGCTGGGCTTCCATCCGCTCGCACCACTCGGCGAACCACTGGCTGAACTCGATCCCGCCCCGCAGCACCATCAGCGGGTAGGGATCCTCCTTCTCAAGTGCCTTCGGCTCCATCGTGCGCAACCGCTCGACGACGTCGAGGCGGTGCGCACGCATCGAGCGCAGGATCTCCACGGCCTCCTCGGGCGGCAGGGCGCCGGCGAAGAAGAGCTTCAGCAGCCCCTCCTCGCGCAGCTCGTAGGTCTGCGGCGGCTGCCGCAGCCAGTCCACCAAGGCAGCCTTGCCGGCATCGGTGATCGCGTAGACGGTCCGTTTGCGCCCCCCGGTCGGCGAGTCGACCCCCTCGACCAGCCCGGCCTCCGAGAGCCGCTTCAGCTCCGGATAGATCTGCCCGTAGCTGGCGGCCCAGAAGAACCTGGTCGAGCTGTCGACCGCAGCCTTGATCTCGTAGCCGGACCGCGGTTCGCGGTTGACCATGCCGAGGATCACGTAGGCGGTTGCGCTCAGCTCCATGGCACGAAAGATATATCAATTCGATATATCGTCAAGTGTGATCCCGGTCACGCATGGAACGTGTCGGCGACGTGCCTTCGAAGGTGGCTCCCCGCGACTATCCTCGGACGCAATGGCTGAGGCGAAGTCCGACATCGTCGTGATGAAGTTCGGCGGCACCTCGGTTGCCGGCGCCGAGGAGATCAAGCGCGCCGCGCGGCGGATCGTCGCGGCGCGGGAGGGTGGCTGCGGGGTCGTCGCGGTGCTCTCGGCACGGGGCAAGACCACCGACGAGCTGGTCGCCCAGGCGATGGAGATCTCCGAGCGGCCCGACTCGCGTGAGA
>Ga0190265_10001152_pt1 | contig 17301 bp, 5 predicted proteins | sample Popmic124T_FD_133135 | JGI IMG/M metagenome (GOLD analysis project Ga0190265, IMG submission 133135) | Populus adjacent soil microbial communities from riparian zone of Indian Creek, Utah, USA - 124 T | ecosystem: Environmental > Terrestrial > Soil > Riparian zone | place: USA: Utah | collected...
GCCGGTTGATTGATGTGAACGCCGCGCCCACGAACCGGCTGATGCTCATTGATTCGGTTGTGCCCGGCACCACGCGGTTTTATCGGCTCGTCACGCCGTTGGCCCCGTAAACCTGTTTTATCTGTAACACGGGCCGCCGGTTGCGCAACTGGCGGCCCGCGTTCACTTAAGTACCCTAACGTCGGGCCGTCGCGCCGCTTGAATGCCCATATTGACCGGCGTCCGGGTAATGCCACCGACTTCGGATGGTGCCCCCGTCACCTTCACCATCTCCCGCCTCCAACAGCCTGGCCCGCTTCTACCGCGTCCGGGCCAATCCGTGAACGAATCCTTTTACAATAAGCTGCTTGAACCAGCATGATGGCGCGGTCATTTTAGCCTCTCATCTTGTAAAACCTTTATGATGCGTTTCGTCGTGCTGCTTCTCACGTTGGGCGTGTGTCTTGCGCCACCTTTGGCCAAGGCCCACCAGGTGGTCATCAGCGAGTTGATGTATGACAGTTTTACCCACAACACGAACGACGAATGGATCGAACTCTACAACTCCGGCACCAACAGTATTAACGTCGCGGGTTGGAAGTTTACCAAAGGCATCTCTTTCACATTCACTCCGCTCAACCTGCCGCCGGGGGCGTATCTCATCGTGGCGGCGAATGTCTCATCGTTCAGTGCCGCCTACCCCGACCGTGAGTATGTCATGGGTGGCTGGACCGGCACGCTGGCCAACGGCGGGGAAGCCGTGGAGGTCACGGACGCGGACGGAAACCAGGTGGATGAAGTGGACTATGCCGGGCAGGGCGATTGGGGGCGGCGCGTTCGCGTGCAAAGCGTCAACCACTTTGGCTGGGACTGGTTCGCGGCCCATGGCGGGACGGTTTCCAATAAAACGGCCGAGTTGATCAATCCCAACGTTCGCGCGAATTCCGGACAGAACTGGGCGCCAAGCATTGTCGATGGTGGCACACCGGGTTTTCCAAACTCAGTGCTGAACACAAACTCCGTCGCCCTGATTTTGGAAACAGCCCATTTGCCGCTGGTCCCGCGCTCGACGAATTCAGTCATCGTCACGTCTCGAATTGTCGATCCGCGCGGCAGCAACACGACCGTTCGGCTCTTCTATCGTGTCGATGTTAACCCTCAGAGCAATCCGTTCATTGCGGTGCCCATGCTTGACGACGGCGCGAACGGTGACGGCGTCGCGGGCGATACGGTCTTCGGGACCGTCCTTCCGCCGCGGCCCAACGGGACGGTGATCGAATACTACGTGGAAGCCGTCACCAGCACCGGCGTCACCAATGTCTGGCCTGCGCAGGCGGACATCGGAGGCGGTGTGCTCGCGCAAGCTGCCAATGCACTTTATCAAGTCGATAATTCCACTTACGGCGGGGCCCAACCCCTGTATCGCATCATCATGACGGAGACCGAGCGGCTGAGGCTCAATGAAATCGTAAGTTCTGATCGGAACAGTGATGCGGCCATGAATGCGACCTTCGTCACGATCGATGGGACTGGTTCCGAATTACGTTATCTTAACGGCGTGCGCATTCGCGGGGCGGGCAGCCGTGGCGTCAATCCGCCGAACCTCCGTGTCAACATTCCTGAGGACCGTCCCTGGAAAGGCGTTTCGGCGATCAATCTCAATACTCAATTTCCTCATTCACAGTTGGCGGGATATGCCCTTGCGGCGCGTTCGGGATTGGTCAGCGAGTCGGCGCGTGTCGTGCAGGCGCGCGTCAATGGCGTGAATCTCGCGTCTTCAGGATCACCGCAGTTCGGTTCCTACATTGCCTTGGAAGTGCCCGACACCGAATTTGTGGATGCGCATTTCCCATTGGACAGCGATGGAAATATCTATCGTGCCTCCAGCGGCAGCCATTCCGCGACCCTCGCTTATGTGGGCACCAACATCAGTTCCTACATTAGTTCCGGCTATTCCAAGGAAAACAACCGGTCCGAAAACGATTGGAGTGACTTGATCAATCTCACTTTTTCGCTCTCCCCGGGAACGCCGAATGCGGTCTATGCCGATGCCGTGCGGCAAACGGTAAACGTCGAGCAGTGGATGCTCTTTTTTGCGTTGTACACATTGACGCTCAGCGGAGAAACGAGCATCGGCACGGGATTCGGCGATGATTATGGCATGTATCGCGGCGCGACTGATCCGCGCTTTGTTCTGCTGGCCCACGACTGGGACACGATACTTGGCCAGGGTTCAGGCGCGAATTTCCAAACCGGCATTACTCCCTTTCGGGCCACGGCGATCACCGCCATCAATCGTTTTCTCAAGCATCCGGAATTTGTGCCCATTTATTACGCGACGCTGAAGCGTTTGCTCGACACCACTTTTTCAAATGAGCAGGAGAGCCGCACGCTCGATGAAGTGCTCGGGTCGTGGATCCCGGCGGGGACGATTACGGCGATGAAACAGTCGGCCACAAACCGGAATGCCTATGTGCGCTCGCAAATTCCGTTACAACTGACGGCTTCGTCTCCGCTCTTCTTCGTTTCCGGTTTCCCGCAAACCGCGACAGCAACAGCCCAGATTTTCGGTTTTTCGGACGTGATCAACACGCGGACCATCCTCGTGAATAACTCGACTTCGGTGTGGTCGGCGTGGGAGGGCCGCTGGACGAATAACGCGGTCGCGTTGCAGCCGGGCATTAATCATGTGCTGGTGCAAGCCCTTGGCACCAACGGCCTGGAGTTCGCGCGCACGAACATCGACATCTGGTACAACGTCGCCGGCACGAACGTCTCGGGAACAATCGCCAGCAGCACGACCTGGAACGCGGCCAATGGACCGTTCAACATCAGCGGCAACATTGTGGTGCCGGCTGGAGTCACACTCACGATCGCGCCCGGCGCCACCATATTCATGGGCGCTGGCACCACTTTCACCGTGCATGGCCGGCTTCTGGCGCCAGGGACAGACCTCGCTCACGTCCGCTTCACGCGGGTGCCGGGCGGCGGCAACTGGGGCAGCCTCGATTTCATCAACACGACCAACGAAAGCCGGCTGGAGTACGTGGACATTGATTCGTGCGCCGGCACGACGATTGGCGGGCACGCGGCGAAAGTGCACGTGAACGGCGGTTCGATTGTTTTCTTCGATCACCTCGAGTTCGCGAACACCCCGGCGCAGCAATACATCTCGTTCGATGCCAGTTCGTTCGTCGTGCAGAACAGCACTTTTCCCACGTATCCCTGGGCGATCAGCGCGCCGGAAATGTTACACGGCGTGAACGGCATTCCGGCGAACGGTTACGGAATTTTTCGCGGCAATTACTTCGGCCACACGTTCGGTTTCAACGACACGATTGATTTCACCGGCGGGCAGCGCCCCAACGCGGTTCTGCACATCATCAACAACGTGTTCGATGGGGCGGGCGACGATCATCTCGACCTCGACAGTGCGGACGCCTGGATCGAGGGGAACATTTTCATGCACGCGCATCGCGATCCAAACCGCACGGACAATCCGCTCGATACCTCGAGCGCAATTTCCGGCGGTGTCGATTTCGCCGGCCAATTCCCTGAATGGACGGTCATCAATAATTTGTTCTACGACGTGGACCACGCCTTTCTGACCAAAGGCGGCGGCAGTCCCGGCGCCGGGCGAGTCATTTTCGTGAACAACACTCTCGTCCATGTCGCCAAAGAAAGCGGCTCGGGCCTGACCAACGATATCGCGGCCTTCGACTTCACGGACAACGCCGTGCCGTTACCCGACCCAAGCTACGGCGCGGGCGCTTACATCGCGGGAAACATCATCTGGGACGTGCCGCAACTCGTCGCGAATTACAACCCGAGCAATCACACGGTCATCTTCGAAAACAACATTCTTCCGATGCCGTGGACTGGGCCTGGCAGTAACAACATTGTGGCTGATCCGCGGCTGAACCTGGGTCTCATCACGACCGTGACGAATGCGGACTGGAAGACCGTGAAGGCGGCCTTTATGCCGCGCTCAGGGTCTCCAGCGTTTGGCGCCGGCCTCGGCGGGCACGATGCGGGCGGCTTGAATCCTCCAGGCCTGCGGTTGGCGGGTGGCCCCACCGGAGTGACCACGAATCGTTCGGCGACCCTGACCGTTTCTCCCGGAGGCGCTTTTTACTGGGGAAGCGTCGTGCCGCCGTATCTGTGGGGATACACGCACTACAAGTGGCGGGTCGATAACGGTCCGTGGAGCCCCGAGATTTCGATCACCAATTCGCCGACCTTTACCGTCAGCAACCTTGGCAATGGACCGCATACTGTCAGTGTGGCCGGCAAGAGTGACACGGGCTACTATCAGGACGACCCGTTTCTTTATCCGACCAACTCGACGCTGCCTGCGCACGTCACATCGCGCTTTTGGTTTGTCGTCACCAATCCGCCCGGACGTGTCGTGCTGAACGAGGTTCTCGCCCGCAACGTTAATGTTTTTGATCACGAGGACAGCACGCCTGACGTAATCGAGTTGTTCAATCCAGGCGTCACCGCCGTGGACCTCGGCGGCAAAGGCATCACCGACGATCTGACGAACCATTATAAATTCTTGTTTCCGGCGAACACCACGCTCGGACCGGGGCAGTATCTGCTGGTGTTCGCGGACAGTCTGAACAACCGGAGCGGACTGCACCTTGGCTTCGGACTGAACCAGAGCGGTGACGTTATTTATCTCTTCGACTCTCCGGCGAACGGCGGCGCGCTGCTTGATTCGATCAAGTTCGGCTTGCAGCTCGAAAACCTTTCGATCGGCCGTCTGCCGGACAACTCATGGTCATTGAACCAGCCCACCATCGGCGCGGCCAACATCGCCTATCCGGTCGGCGACATTTCTCTGTTGAAAATCAACGAATGGCTCACGGATGGAACAATCCGGGATGACTTCATCGAAATCTACAACCGTGACACGCTGCCCGTGAACATCGGGAACGCATGGCTCAGCGACACGCCTGAGAGTGCGCCGCTGCGCCACCAGGTTTCTCCGTTGAGTTTTCTTGCGGCCAACAGCTACTTCCCGTTCCTCGCGGACGGCAATGTCGATCAGGGCGCGGAACACGTCTCGTTCCAGCTCTCGCCCGATGGCGGCTCTATTTTGCTCTCCACTTCCAATGGAACATTGATCGATCTGATTCTCTACGGCCCGCAATCGACCGACGTTTCGGAGGGGCGTTCCCCCAATGGCGCCGAGACGCGCGCCTTCTTCGCCTTGCCCACGCCCGGCGCGCCGAACCCGCTCACTGGCAACGCCACCAATGTCGTCACGGAGACAATCAACCTGTTCGGCTTGAACAAAGTCTGGAAATACAATCAGACCGACGTCCTCGATGGGATCAACTGGAACAGCCCGGACTATGACGACTCAACGTGGTCGCAGGGGGCGGGCCTTCTGGCCGTGGAAGACTGCGGCTGTCTCCCTCCGATTCTGACGCCACTGTCGTTTGGGCGGATCACTTACTATTTCCGCACCACTTTCGTGCTGAACACAAACCCGGCGGGTATGACGCTGAACCTTACGACGTATATCGATGACGGTGCGGCCATCTACGTGAACGGTTCGGAATTGATGCGAGTGCGAATGCCGGGCGGAACCCTGTTTTACAACACGCTGGCGAATAGTCCGTCGGTGGGCGATGCCAGCCTCGAAACGTTTTCTTTTCCGGCCACCAACCTGGTGGAGGGCACGAACTTGATCGCGGTAGAAGTGCATCAGCAAAGTGCGGGCAGCAGCGACATTACCTGGGGCCTCGCGCTGGATGTCTCGCGCAGCACGACCAACCTCGTTCAGCTCAGCCTCGCGCTCAACGAGGTGATGGGCAACAACCTGAGCTATACCAACGCCGATGGCAGCATCAGCGACTGGATCGAGATTCTTAATCCCGGCACCGTGCCTGTTGACGTCAGCGATATGAGTTTGAGTGACGATGTCGCGCAGCCGCGCCGCTGGGTTTTTCCCGCCGGCGTGTCGATCCCGGCGGGCGGCTATCTCACGGTAAAGTTCGATCCCAATGCCCCCGCAAGCACCAATGCGGCAGCAAATCTGAATACCGGCTTCGGATTCAGTTCCGGCGGCGACGAAGCGCTGTTGTTCGACAAAGTTTCGCGTGGCGGCGCGTTGCTCGACTCCGTTGAGTTCGGATTGCAGGCGGCGGACTTTACCATTGGTCGAGTCCCGAATGGCAGCGGCGCATGGGCCTTGACGTTGCCCACGGAAGGCAGTGTCAACATTCCCGTTGCGCCGGGCGACGTCAGCGCCTTGCGCGTGAATGAATGGATGGCTGACCCGCCGAGCGGCGACGATGATTACTTCGAGCTCTACAATCCGAACGCGCAGCCCGTCGCGTTGGGCGGCTTGTTTCTCACCGACAACTTGAACAATCGCACTCAGTATCGCATTCCGAATCTCTCCTTCATTGGCGTGGGCGTGCATGGGTTCACCGAGTTCCAGGCGGACGGAAATCCGGAAAATGGCGGCGACCATACGAATTTCAGATTGTCCGCGGGCGGGGAATCGATCGGGCTGTTTGGCACGGACGGTTTGACGTTGATTGACAGCATCACTTTCGGCGGGCAGCAGCAGAGCGTTTCCGAGGGAAGGTTCCCGGATGGCGCTACTAATATCGTGCGGTTCCCGCGGACGCCCACGCCCGGCGAGGCAAACTTCCTTCCGTTCAACGACGTGCTCATCAATGAAGCGCTCACGCACAGTGATTTGCCGCTGGAGGATGCCATCGAACTGTTTAACCCCACAGCCACGCCGATCAACATCGGCGGGTGGTACTTGAGTGACTCGCAGATCGAGCCGCGCAAGTTCCGCATTCCCGATCACACGATCATTCCCCCGGGCGGCTTCGTGGTGTTCTATGAATATCAGTTCAATCCCACGTTTTTGTTCCCGAGCTTTTCGCTCAGTTCCGTGGACGGCGATGAAATTTTCCTTTCGCTCACGGACACGAATGGAAACCTGACCGGCTATCGCTCGTCGGTGGATTTCGGCGGGCAGGTGAACGGCGTTTCATTTGGCCGTTACGAGACGAGCATCGGCTCTGATTTCGTTGCCATGACGGCGCGCACGTTGGGCGCTGACGCTCCAGCCACTGTGCAGGAATTCCGCACCGGCCAGGGTAAAACGAATGCGGCGCCGAGAATAGGCCCCATCGTCATCAACGAAATTCATTATCATCCTCCCGAACTCGGCACGAACGACAACACGCGCGATGAATTCATCGAACTCTACAATGCCAGCGGCAGCGCGGTGCCGCTTTATGCCGCCAACCATGGGACGAATACGTGGCATCTGCGCGGCGGAGTCGATTTTGATTTCCCGACGAACACGTCGATTCCCGCGGGCGGCTACCTGCTCATCGTCGGCTTCGATCCCAACACCAATGCGGCGGCGCTGGCTGAGTTTCGCGGCGTTTATGGAATCAGCCCCAGCGTTCCCATCGTCGGTCCGTGGGAGGGCAGGCTGGCCAACGGCGACGACGAGATTCGTCTGAACCAGCCGGACGAGCCGGAGCTGAACGATGTTCCTTATGTGTTGGTCGAGCGGGTTCTTTATAGCGATTCCGCGCCGTGGCCCTCGGCCGCCGACGGAAATCTTAGCGGGACGGGAATTTCATTGCAGCGCGTCGTGGCCCTGAACTTCGGCAATGATCCGGTCAACTGGATTGCCGGAACGCCGACGCCTGCGGCCGCGAATGGCGCCGCCGCGACACCGCCACCAGCCATCACGCTGCAGCCCACGAACCGCACCGTGGCGGCCGGCGCCCCGGTTACGTTCGTCGCCGCGGCGAGTGGCTCGCCGCCGTTGCAATATCAGTGGCGCTTCAATGGCGTTGATGTTCCGAATGCGACCAATGCCTCTTACACAGTTTTCGGGGCGCAGTTCGCGCAAGCGGGGGGTTACGCGGTGCGCGTCGTCAACGTCGCGGGCGCGGCCCTCAGTGCGACGGCTGTGCTCGCCATCCAGTCTGCGCCACAGATTCTCTTCCACCCGCAGGACAGGAATGTGGCCACGGGCGGGCTCGCTGTTTTCTCGGTCGGTGCGCGCGGCACCGCCCCCTTGGAATACCGCTGGTTCAAGGACGGCGCGGCCGTGGGCGGTGCGACGCAGCCGACCCTGGTGCTCAACAACGTGCAGGCGCCCAACCTCGGCAGTTATTTCGTCATCGTCTCGAACGCCTTCGGTTCCATCACGAGTTCAGTCGCTTCGCTGCAAATCAGCACGCCGCCGTCGATCGTTTCGCATCCCACCAACCAGACGGTGATCGTCGGCCAGACCGTGACACTGGCGGGGAGCGTGGCCGGCAGTCCGCCGATGCTCCTCCAATGGTACTTCAACGGTCTTCCGCTCGCGGGCGCGAACAGTGCCAGCCTGATTTTCTCGGACGTGCAACCTTCGCGCTCCGGAACCTACAGCCTTTTCGCCAGCAATGCGGTCGGCACGGCCTTCAGTTCGAACGCGACGCTTATTGTGATTGTGCCGCCAACCGTGACGATTGTGGCTACCGATCCGAACGCTGCGGAGACCGGTCTCAATCCAGGTGCGTTTACCATCACGCGTGCCAACGGCAGCAGCAACGTGGCGTTGACGGTGAACTTTGTGATCGAAGGAACGGCCCAGAATGGCGCGGACTATCAGTCGATTCCTGCTTCGGCCCTCATTCTTCCGGGCACAAACTTTGTGGTGTTGTCTATTGCGCCGTTCGATGATGCGGTCGTGGAGCCGAACGAGACGGTGGTCCTGCGCTTGCTCGCATCGACGGGTTATCTGGTCGGCTCGCCCAGCAACGCGACGGTGACGATTGCCGATAACGACAACCTGCCGCCCGTGGTCACGATCACCACGCCCACGAACAACACGTTCGTGCCCATCACTCCCACGAACCTGCTCCTCGCTGCGACCGCAACCGATCCGAATCCGGGGCAGAGCGTGCGAGTGGGCTTTTATTTCGGGACGAACTTCGTCGGCGAGGTGCTCACGCCGCCATATCAGTTCACATGGACGAATCCCCCTTCGGGCAGCAATCTTCTCGTCGCCGTCGCCACGGATAATCTGGGTCTCAGCACCACTTCGGCGCCGATTGCGCTTAGTATCAACGGTCCGCCTGCGGTCGCCATTACCAGCCCGGGGAACGGCGCCAATGTTCCGGGAGGAGCCAACCTTCTTATCACGGCTGCCGCCACGGACACGAATGGCGGCGTGGCCCAGGTGGATTTCTACGTGAATGGCGCATTCCTCAGCACGGCCACCGGCTCTCCCTACAGCGCAACGATCACGAATCCGCCGCAGGCCGCCTATCAAACTTTTGCCGTGGCGCGGGACACGTTTGGCCTTAGCGCCACTTCTGCGGTCGTGCAGTTTTTTGTCGTTCCGCCCAGCACGAACTTTGCGGACATGTTCGTCAACCGCGGTTTCATCGGTGGATATACCAATTTCAAGACGGCCAGCAACGTGGGTGCAACCAAGGAACAGGGCGAGCCGAACCACTACGCTCCGAACTCCGGCGGCAGGTCCGTCTGGCTTTCGTGGATCGCGCCGGGCAGTGGCGTGGTCACGATTGATCTCGTCGGCAGTTCCTACGACACCATCATCGGCGTTTATACGAATCCGCCCGGCGTTCCGCCCGCGGTGACCAACTTGATCAAAGTCGCGGAAAACGATGACAACGGGGCCTCCCTGCAAAGCAGAGTCACGTTCACAAACCATGTTCCCGGCGCTATATTCCATATCGCCATCGATGGATACAATGGAGGCTCCGGCAACATCACCATGCGTCTGGGCCTGCCCAATTCACCGCCCGTTATCACAACGCAGCCCATCAGCCAGACCAGGGCCGTGGGAACCAACGCGTTCTTCACCGTTGGCGTGAGCAGCCCGACAGCCCTGAATTACCAGTGGCGGCTCAATGGCGAGAACATTAGCGGCGCGAACAATGCCTCGCTCCTCATCAGCGACCTCCAACTCTCCGATGCGGGCAACTACGACGTGCGTGTGTCGAACGTCTCCGGTTCCGTGACGAGCGCCGTGGCCGTTCTCACCGTGGGCGACGTGCCCTTGCCACCTCTCGCCGTCTTCGCGCGGATAACCAACAGTGTCTTCACGATGACGTTCACCGGCGGAGCGACGAACCGCGGTTACATTGTCGAGAGTTCGACTTCGCTGACGAATTGGATTTTCTTCAGCACCATTACCACAACCGGCGCCGTCACGGTCATCGATACGAACCCGCCGCCTGCGCCGGGCACGTTGCGGGCATTCCGGACGCGGCTGGGACCGTGAGTTCCACCGGAAAAATGGTGAGAAAATGGTGGAAGAATGATTCACGCGATAGGCCGAGGCATTTGCTTGCATGTCATTGCAGCCCTCGCCGCGGTTCGGGGGCATCCGGAAACACCGGCTCTTCGATCTACACTTGCATCATCGGCAGCGCGCCAATCGGAACAGCGATAAATCAAACTTCGTCTGGCCTTCCGCCGTCACTTCGGCCAGCGCTTCGCCCACGGCTGCTGAGTGTTTGAATCCGTGCCCCGAACATGGAGACGCAAACCATACGCGGTCGCACCCGGGCGTATGATCGATGATGAAATGAAAATCCGGCGTGACCGTGTACTGGCAAGCCACCGTTCGCACACACCGCGATGAGATACGCAAGTGCGGTGATGCAACCGCGTGCATGGCCTTCATCTCGTCCGCGCCGACTTCCCTTTTCACGGCATCTGGTTCCGTCGTTTCATCGAACTGCTCGCCCGCGATCTTCAGGCCGCCGCCAGGCCCATCGATCGCCGGGAACCCGTAGAACATGTTGGTGCCCGCATCCGGCACACGGATGTAAACGGGCATTTGCTCCGGCATGAAGAGTTCGTGCGCTCCTTCCGGTTCGAACCAAAACAGCACTTGCCGAAGGACACGCGCCGCCGCCTTGAGTTCCGGGACTAGTTTCGGCAGCCATGCGCCCGCAGTAAGAATCAGGTGGCTGGCGGCATAGCAGTCGCGAGCCGTTCGCACCTCCACGCCGTCACCGCTTGTCTTCCAACTGACAACCGCTTCGTCCGTGCGAACTCGTGCGCCGAGCCGCCTTGCCATTTCCAATTGCGCTGCGATGCACTGCTCGGGATGAACGAAACCGGCCGTGTGCTCGAAACAGCCGCGCTCGCCGTCACGAAAGCGGAACTGCGGAAAACGTTCCTTCAACGCAGATGCGTCGAGCACGTCGTGAGGAATGCCGTGCTCGCGCGCCACATCGATGGTGGTCTGGAGAAAATTCGCCGCGCCGTGCGCTTGCCCGTGCGCCGAAGTGGATCCAAAAAACAGGCCGCCGACCTCGCGAAACAATGTGCTGCCGGTGGCCGCCTCCAATTCTCGCCAAATCTCATGCGAGCGTCGCGCGAACTGGACGTATTGGGGGCCCTCGCCCAGTGCCAGCCGTGTGATGCGCGTGTCACCGTGCGAAGACCCGTGCATGTGAGGTGGCTGAAAGCGATCGAAACCCAGCGCCGTTACGCCGCGGCGGGCAAGTTGATACAACGTTGCACTGCCGACGGCGCCGAGGCCCGCAACAATAACATCTGGTTGTCTGCGCATTTGAAATATCAAACCAGTTCCGACGGCCGTGCGCAGGGAATTCGTTCAAGTAGAAGCTTCGCGCGGAAGGCTGTGCGGTTGCAGCGCGACCGCTTCCACCGGTCAGAGTCCACGTCCGATGCTGAACAGATGCTTGTCGGTGCGGACGAACATTCGACCCAGGGCAACGGCTGGCGTCGTGTGACAAAGCTCGTTCAAGGCAAAGCGGTGCAGAATTTTGAATTCGTTGCTCGCTTCGACCACCACCAACTCCCCCGCGGTGGAAACACAGAAGAGCCGCCCATCGATCCAGACGGGTGAGCCGAAATAGTTTCCGCCGACGCGTTCCTGGTAACGAATGTTTCCGGTCGGCGCATCGACGCATGTCACGACGCCGTTGTCCGCCCAGAGCCAGGCCCGGTCACCAATCGCCACGCCCGTGACAACGTACGGCGCGGATTTCTTAAGCTGCCAGGCCATGTCCGCGCTACCGCTGGAAGTCGCATGGCCCGCCTTGATCGCGGTGACGAAATTTCCCCCGCCGCCGCTGCCGCAGGAACCGAGAATAATGTCTCCCGCAATCACCGGCGAACTCACGCTGCGCATGGTAAATGCCTTTTCGTAGTCCCAAAGAACTTTGCCGTTGTCCGGGTCGAGCGCATAAATGCCGTGGCCCTGGCTGTTGAAAACCAGTGCGGGCTGGCCGCCTTTTGGCTGGTAAACACAAGGCGTCGAGTAGGCCACCACGGCACTTCGACGAGGGGTTTGCCAAACCGTTTTCCCGGTCTTCGCATCGACCGCAACGATGAAGCTTGTGCCACTGCGCGTTTGTTCTCTCACGAACTTCATGTCGTCCTGTTCGTTGCCAAGGATCACTTTCCCATCGTAAACGATTGGCGAAATGCCGCAGCCGTGCTGGCTGACAAATGGGCCAAGGTCCCGCTGCCAAATCGTTTTGCCGTCGTGGTCGAGCGCCGCCAGCATGTAATGCTCCGGCTCGTTCCAACTGACATAAACATGCTCGGCATCAACCGCCGGCGTGGACGAAGCAAAACTGTTGAACTGGTGTCGCGGGAACGGTGCGAGCGCGAAGTCCTTTTTCCAAATCATCTTTCCGTCCGTGGCCGAGACGCAAAGCACAGCAAAGCCTCCCGCCTTGTCGCCGGTTGTGGTGAGAAAAATTTTCTCGCCCCAAAGCACCGGCGACGAATGGCCGCTGCCGGGCAGTTCGACTTTCCAGTTGATGTCTGCGTCCGCGATCTTGGTGGGAATGGTTTTCGCGTGGCTGATGCCGGTACCATTCGCTCCGCGAAAACGCGTCCATTCCTGGGCGGCGACACACAGTGTGCCAATGCAGAGAACCGCAACGGAGAAAAATGTCTTAACCATCATCACGCACAAAAACGGCGCGGTGAGGACAACGCCGCCTCACCCTGCTCAACCCAGGCTCAACGGCCCGCCGTCGCAGAGGGACTTCTTGCCGAACGTCTCGATGCGATGGCCGACGGCGTGCGCGAGCGCAAGGTGTAACCGGTTGTGCGCGATTTTTTCGAACTTCATCGAGCGGCCCATTTGGAAACCGAAGCCGCCGCCCACGAGCAGGAACGGAATGTTGTCGAGTGTGTGCGAGTTGCCTTTGCCGAGTTCGTTCGTCCAGATGATGAGCGTGTTATCGAGCAGACTGCCGGTGCTGCCCGGCTCGGGCGTGTTGGCGAGTTTCTCGACGAGGTAACGCAGTTCACCCGCGAACCATTTGTTGATCTTCGTCAGCTTCTCGACTGCGCCTTCGTTCTTGTCCGGCTCATGCGAGAGCGAATGGTGGCCGTCGTTGATGTCGAGCCACTTCATCTTAGCCATGCCGACGGACTTGGTGTATTGCAGCGTCGCGACGCGCGCCATGTCGTTCACGAAACTGTTCACCATCAAATCGATTTGCATCCGGCTCAGGCGCGGCACGTTGTCATTCTGATCGGCAATGCCTTCGGCGAGAGTCGGTGGTGCCACGCGCAGCTTCTGCTTCGCCGAGTCGGCAATCTCCCGTTCCATCTGCCGCACCAGCGATTGATGCTCGTCCAACAAGCGCCTGTCTTCAGCGCTGATCAGCTTGCGGACTTTCTTCAAGTCGCCCTGCACATCATCGAGCACACTTTGGAGGCTCTCCTTGTCTTTCATTCCGCCGTAAAGTTTCTCGTACATCTGGTACGGGTCAGAGATCGGCGCGATGGGTTTGTTGGGACCGCCGTAAGACATGCGCGTCCATGGATCAGCACGATCGCTCACGCCCACACCAAATTCGAGCGAGCCAAACTGCGTGCGCGTCTCTTCGCGGTTCTGAAAATGGTTTTTGATTTCCTGGTCGATGGAAATACCCTGCGGCCAGCCAGCCGGTGTGTCCGACCCCCCTTGAATGTTGCCGGGGAAAAGCTCAATGCCCGTGAGCAAACAACTCATGCCTCGCATGTGGCCGTCACCGTCGCCGCGCACTTTATTGGAAAGACCTTTGAGAAACAGCATCCGATCCTTGAACGGCTCCAGCGGCGACACAATCTCCTTGAGCGCGAAGTCGCTCCCTGTTTCATCGGGCCAAAACGCCGTCGGAATGGTGCCGTTGGGGCTGAACATCACAACCAGCCGTTGCCGCGGACGCGCCGGCGCCGCGAGCCCAAGACTCGGCAGCCCGACGATGAACGGCAGCGTGGCCGCCGAAAGGCCAAACGATTTTAGAAAATGCCGACGATGGATGGCGTTCATGATTTTTTCGCTGATGGCTTTGTTTTTTCGACTCCGTGCAGCGCGGAAATCATGGCAATGTCCGCGAGCAGCTTCTTCACATTGAATCCCGACGCGACGAATGACTGGCGTAAACGGTCTGGCACGTCCGAACCGTAGGCCAGCATCGGCTGCTTGACAACACTGTGGAAGAGCTGCTCGACGAATGTTTTCTGCGCGTGCTCGCTGTTCACCGCAAACTCCGCCACATCGCGCGCGCCCGTCAGCTTCACGGTGGCCCCGTCGTCCGTAATGTATTCACTCACGGCATCGATGGCTTTGCCGTTTTCGCGCGTGCGGAATTTTCCGACGGCATCGTAATGCTCAAGGCTGAAGCCCAGCGGGTTGATGACCGAGTGACAGCTTTGGCAGGCCTGCGGGCGCGTCAACTCCACCACCTTTTCCCGCATCGTGAGGTCCGGCGAAAAATCAGCATCCTTGAAGGCAACCGCGATCGGCGGTGATTTTAGAGAGCGGCCCACGATGTTGCGAGTGAGGAACACCCCGCGATGGATCGGCGACGTGGACTTCGGATACGAGAACTCCGCGAGCAGATACGGATGCGTGATGACCCCCGACCGTTGCTTCGCATCGAACTTCACTTTCATGAAGTCGTCGGTGTCGTTTGTGCTTACGCCGTAGAAGCGTGCGAGATCGTTGTTGAGATACAGATAATCAGCGCGGAGCAGGTTTCGATAATCTGACGAGCCGTTCCACACCGCGTCTTCCAGGAAGAGATTCAGCGACGTGCGCAAATCCGCGATGATTTCCGCCGTGAAGCCGGGAAACAAAGTCGTGTCTTTCGAGAGATCCTCGACGCGGTTCATTTGCAGCCATTGCTGGAGGAAGTAGAGCATCTTGGCGCGGGCGCGCGGGTCGGACAGCATTCGGTTGGCCTGCGCATTCACCTGTTCGCGGGTCCGCAGTCCAGCACCGGCCGCGAGCTTCATCAATTCTGCGTCAGGCAATGAATCCCATAATCCGAAGGACAATCGTGCGGTCACCGCGTACTCATCAGGCCGGGCGTTTTCCAAACCCAGATAGAGAAATCGCGGAGACTTCAACGCCAGCAGCACCACGCGCTGGGCGGCATCTTCAGGCTTGGTGTTTTTGAAATGGGCCGTGATGTAATCACGCTGCTGCTCCGCCGTGAGCGGCCGGCGAAAGGCCGCCGTAACAAAGTCTTCGCAGAATGACTGCACCCTCGCCAGGCGGTTGGTATCATTGGCCTTGCTGCGGGTGAGCCGGTCGAGATTCTTCACTACATGGTTCGCCACTTCGATCGCCGCGTGAGTTGCTGCCTCGTCCCACCCTTTGGAGACGGAGACGCCGCGTTCATATCCCACGCTGCTGTCGTCGGCGGGAAACGGGGTCGTGACCATGAACGTCGGTGACACTCGAGTCGGTGAAAGATTGCGCGCGGGAATGATTTGCTCCGCACCGTGCGGCGGCTTCCAGAGCAGCGTGATGGAAGCAGTTTTGTCCCGGGGCGCTTTGGTGAACTCCAATCGCACCGGATACGCACGCCCACCAATCAGCCGTCTCGTTGCTTTGTGCTCGTTCGCATTCCCGGACGCGACGCTGGCATCAATCAGCGGTGTGTCATCGTCGTTCACCCAAAGACGCATTCCGTTCGGCGTCTTGATGATGAACTCATGGTCGCCGCTCTCATCGGCGAGGACTGAACCGCGCCAACTGACCGAGAACTCATTCGTCTTCGGCGGCGCGTTGGTGCTCTGATCGTCGAAAGGAGTGCCCTTGCCGAAGTCGATATTCACTTCACGATCCACGCGGTCAATGCTCTTCCGGTCCCGCATCGAGCGGCGGGGTTGATAATTGCCTCGCAATCCGCGCTCGGTCCCAATCGCTTCATCGGTGCCCGAGAAGGATTTCAGCAGATCGGCCACCGTGGTGACGTATTGCCGATTCGTGAGACGGACGAGTTCGATACGGGGCGGTTGGTTGCGAGCGCGTGCTTCGCGCGAATAAAACGCATCATTGATGTAACGCGCCACGGCCTCTGCATCGGGACCGATGCACGTTCCCGGATCATCGTCCGGCATGTTCTTCTCGATATAGCGCGTGAGTTTATCGACGGACCAATCGCCGTGGAGGGCGTCCTTGTATTTCCTGGTTGTGCCCTCGCCATTCTTGCCGTGGCAACTGGCGCACTGCTCGCGGTAAAGCGCACGTCCGTTCGGCGGCCGACCCGCGCCTTGCAGCCCCAGAGGACTGAATGAAACGCCAATCAGCAGCAGCCACACAATGCACTCAGCACGGAAAATAAACATCACGAGATAATACCCAGCAATCAACGACGCGGGATGGACGCAGCAAGGAAACGGGATATTCGAGTATTGGTCGCCGCAAAGCGAGCCCGACGGCTACGAGTTATTGCCGATAGCCAACTCGTCCGCTTCGGTGGAGTTTGTCAGGCGCAGCGCTTGATTCGTCTGGCGGCTCAGTGAGGACACGGTTCACGGGAACCCAATCTGATTCAGCAGGCGCTTCGTTTGAATTCGCGACCGTTTGGGTTGAAGCCTCGCGGTTTGGCCGCGCGAGATCGTAAGGAAGGAACAAAGTGTCAGCGATAGCAGAAAGCGGGATATCAGCAATGGCGATGAGTTCGCCCTCGGTCTGGTAGTGAGTAATCTGATCGATGTCCAGCTTCACACCGACATAGGGGCCGTAATTGCCATTCCACCGCGACGAAATCGAGCCGCAGCCGGAGACCAGCAACAGCAGAGCAGCGAGGGACGCGGCCAAGGCAATTCTCATTGGGCGAGTTAACCAAACGTCCCTCGTTGGGGCAAGCAACGATCGTGGATTGGGTGCGATTAGAACTGCCGGGCGGGCGGCGAGGTAGAACTTGTCGCGCTGCGACAAGTAGCGCCGCGCAGAGCGGCGCAACGACAGGACAAATGCCAACGGATTCCGTCGCCCGCTGAACGCGGGCTTGTTTTGTCGCAGCGCGACAAAAC
>Ga0190265_10001153_pt1 | contig 17283 bp, 16 predicted proteins | sample Popmic124T_FD_133135 | JGI IMG/M metagenome (GOLD analysis project Ga0190265, IMG submission 133135) | Populus adjacent soil microbial communities from riparian zone of Indian Creek, Utah, USA - 124 T | ecosystem: Environmental > Terrestrial > Soil > Riparian zone | place: USA: Utah | collected...
CGCGAAGAGGTAAACGCTGGCGATGATGGGGAAGTAGCTGACGAAGGACAGGGCCAGGGTCGTGCCGCCGAATCTCGCGCTCAGAAACAAGCGCCGCGCGTCGTGCGCCAGATAGCCGATGGCTCGCACCGCGCGAAAACCCTGCAGTCGCACAGGCAGGCGATCGCCGAGCATGAGGGCCGCGATCCCCATGAGCGTGCCGCCCAACAGGAGCGGCACGAGGTAATGCAGCTCGTCGATCTCCACAAGATCACTCAGCCCGGGCGCCACAACGCTCAGCAGCAGCACCAGGCAGAGGAACATCGTGGCCCGGTCCAGCCCGACGCTGTTGACTGCGGTCGTAATGGGAAATCCGGCGCGGTGCGCGAGCCACATGCGCAGGGCGTCGCCGCCGATGGTCGCGGGCAGCACCTGGCTGAAAAACACGCTGATATAGGTCCATCGAACCACAGCCGGAAATCGCGACGGCGCGCCGAGCGCCGAGAAGATCACCCGCCAGCGCAAGGCGCCCAGGATTGGCAACGTTGCGAGCACCAGCGTTCCGGCAACCAGGATCGCCGGATCGCTTTGCCGCAACTGGTACCACGCTTGCTCGGGGTCCACTTTGAGCCAGAGATAGGCGAGCAACCCGAGCGTCACCGCGAGCTTTGCCAGCAATGCAAAAGTGCGCAGCATGGCGCGAGATCCAGTGTGCTCCAGCGCTCCCCCTCAGCTCGACCCGGTCTACTCGTATATCGGCGCCGGCAGCCGGGTCGGAAAGAACCTGACATCTATGCTAGTGCGTTCCTTGCGTACCGTGTGAGGGTAGTAGGTGCGGTGCGGGCAGTAGCCGGAGATGATCACGGCATCCCCCAGTTCGTAAGCCGGGCTCCAGAACGCTTCCGGCGCGAAAAGGCTTCGATCTATCCCGCATCCTTTGACGCACGGCAGGAACGTTGCGCTGCGGATGGGCAGGAACTCGAGGCTCGCCATGGCGCCATGCTCGTAGCGGAACGGAAACCACAAGGTGAAGATCTCGGGCTCGACGTTGTAGAGCCGATTGTCCTGGTGGAACTCGGCGCCCCGATGAGCCTCTTCGATGAGCTCCTTCGGTGGAGCCGTAAAGGCGCGGATATGGCACGCAGCCGCGCTGGTGCTCAGCCGTTTCAATCCTAGGCGGTTCGAAAGAACGCGGTTGAGGCCAGTGTCCCGTAGCCGCCCGAAGACGTACGAGAGCAGGCTGGTGCAATCCAGCCCCTTCATGCGGCGGACGTTGAAAAGCGACGGATAGCTCGCGCAAAACGCGCGCTGCACCACCTCGGTCGGGTCGCCCCCGGCGAAGTAGAGCGGGTAGCCGACGTTCAGGTTGCGCGGCGCGCCGGCAGCCGCCATCGCATCGTCGATGCCTGAAATATTCTTCTCGATGCGGGCGTCGAACTGCGAAAGAACCGCCAGATCGAAAAGCCCCTTGATCAGAGCGCAGCCGTACTTGGCAAGGCTGCCGTCGATGCCGGAGATGCTGCCGGGTTGAAAGGTAGCCTCAGCTGTGTCGAAAAACCTGCCGACCTTGCCGCGGCTGAGGACCAGACTGGCTTCCAAGCTGCCATGGCTCCTGAGGGCGTCATCGGCCTCGACGAGTTTTCCGGCCTCCATGAGGAGATAGGCGCGCTCGAGACGGAAGACTTCGCTGTCACGCCCGGCATCGCAGGCTGCAATGGCAGCAGCGAAAGCCTTTTTTGCGCGCAGCCGGTGAATGACCGACAGATCTTGCTTCCTGCGGAAAGAAAACATCCCCGGCTCCTCGCTGTCGATGGTACCAGCGGATGTATCTTGAACCTACTCCACGCCAAGTCGGACCATGCGCGCTCGGGATGGCGGCGCAGGAACGCGTACACCGCCCAGCATTACTTAGGCCACCGGGGTGGCGCCTCATCCAGGTAGCTGCAGATCTCGAGGCAGCTCATGCGGAACCCGCGCTCGGCGGCCAACGCGCGGTACTCGAACGGGACGCGCAACTTCCAGCGCGTCCCGGTGGCGCGTGCCTTCTCGTTCAGCCTGCGCACATGGAAATGCCTGGCGCCGATGGCGAGGCGCAGCGCCTTGCGCTGGCGCCGCAGCAGCCGGACGAGCTTTGGGTGGCGCATGAGCCACGTCGTCGTATGGCGCTTGACCGGGCGGTCGCGCAGGCGCATCTCTACGTAATGGTCTGCGGGCCAATAGCCTTTCAGCGCATCGTGGAAAAAGTAGGGCGGCGGGCAGTGCTCGGTGAAGTACACCATGTGCGACACGTCGAGCGCCTTGCGGAACCCCTCCCGCTCCAGGCGGGGCGCCGCACCGTGCCGCTCATAGAACTCGCTGAGCTGCGCGCAATAGCGCTCGTAATGCTCCATGAGCTCGCGCGGGTTCTGCGCGAACCAGTCGAACGTCTGCCAGCGCTCGCGCGTCGGCTCCGCGGCCGCGCCGCTCTGGCGCGCGGCATAGAAGTCCGCGAAGCGATGCACTTTCCCCTTGATCAGGGTGGCGACCGACTGGAACAGCTCCTGGTAATGCAGCGTCGGCTGGGCCGCGACGCCGGCGAAGATGTCCTGCAGGTCGGGCGTACGGAACATCCCGTAGAACAGCGATTCATAGCGCTGGAACAGGCGGAAGATGCGCGCCCCGGGGTGGGCGCTCTCGTTTCCCGGGCCGGCGTATTCGAGCCAGACGTCGAGGGTGTCATATCCCGGCCGTGCGTCGAAATTGAGGTAGCGCCCGTGAGCCGTGACGTAATCCGGGCTGCGGTCGAGAAAGGCCATCGCGATCTCGATGCCGCCGGGAAACACGAGGTCGTCGTCGGCGCAGAACGAGACGTAGCGCGTGCGCACCTGCGCCAGGCCGCGGTGCAGCTTGACCGCCATCGGCACGTCGCCGGAAAACTGCAGGTGCTGCATCCAGTCGCCGTAAGAAGCGAGCATGGCCGCGTTTTCCTGGAACACCTCGGGCCGGCTCGAATCGAGCACCAGCATGTTTAGGCGGCCGAGCCGGCGCGCGTAAAAGCCGACCAGGCGCTTGAGCATCGCCGGGCGGTTGTACGTCGGAATCACCAGGGTATGGTTCTCGATCATCGCGAAGCGCTGCGCGCGCTTTTTCTAAAGCGGCAAGATACCGGAAATGGGCGGGCGCTGCGGTAGAGTGCGGCGGTGAGGCTGATCCTCGGCGGCAGCGGATTTCTCGGGCCCGCGCTGCGCGCGGCGATGGCGCCGCGGACCGCGTTCACCTACCAAGCGCACCCGGTTCCAGGCGGGCTGTACTTCGACGCGCGCAGCTCCTCCGTGCATGCGCTGGTCGAGCGCCTCGGCGAGCGGCCATCCGCCGCAGTGATCCTGCTCGGCATCACCAACATCGATGCCTGCGCGAAGGAGCCCGCCGCCACCGCGCTAGTCAACGTCGAGGGAATCGTGCGGGTGGTCGACGAGCTGCGCGCGCTCGGCATCGTGCCGGTGTTCACTTCGAGCGACGCGGTATTCGACGGCTCGCATGCGCTGTGGCGGGAGGACGAGGCAGTGCAGCCGGTGCTTACCTACGGCCGCCAGAAGCTCGAGGTGGAGCGCTATCTGTCGTCGCTTCCGCCGCCCTGGCTGATCGTGCGGCTGCCGAAGCTCCTCTCGGCCGTGTCCGACCCGCGCTGCATGATCACGGGCTGGGTGCAGGCGCTGGGCCGGCCGGAAAGGATCCTTTGCGCTACCGACCAGTACTTCACGCCGACCGGTGCCGACGACGCCGCGCGGGGAATCGAGGCGCTGGTGAGCGCGGGCGCCACCGGCCTGTACCACCTCGGCGGGTCCGAGCGCCTCAGCCGGCTCGAGCTCCTGCAGGTGGTGGTCGATGAGTACTCGCGCCATGCGGCGCCGCGCGCCGAGATCGTCGAGTGCCGCCTGGGCGAGCTCCCGGTGTTCGAGCGCCGCCCGCTCGACCTGTCGATGGATTCGAGCCGCTTCATCAAGCGCTGCGGCGGCATCCTGCGGCCCGCGTCGGTCGTGGCGCGCGCCGCGGTGCGCGCCGCCGTTTCAGGCTGAAGCGATCGGCCGGTCGTCGGCGATGCGGCCGTGCTCGAGGCGGATGACCCGGGTGCAGGTGCGCGCGATCAGCGAGGCGTCGTGCGTGGCGAGCACCATGATGTGGCCATCCTCGCCCATGCGCTTGAGCCGCGCCTCCGCTTTGGCGGCGAACTCCTGGTCGCCCACGCTCAGCCATTCGTCCATCAGCACCACGTCGGACGGCACCGCCATCGACACGGCGAAGGCGAGGCGCATGGACATGCCGCTCGAATAGCTGCGCAACGGCATCTCGAGATAGTCGCCGAGCTCGGCGAACTCGGCGATTTCCTCCACCAGCTTCTCGGTCTCGCGCCGCCGCAGTCCCAGGATCGCGCCGCGCAGGAAGATGTTCTCGCGGCCGGTGGCCTCGGCATCCATGCCGAGCGTGACGCTGAGCATCGAGATCACCTGCCCGCGCACCTCGACCGTGCCGGAAATCGGCTCGTAGGTGCCCGCCAGCACGCGAAGCAGCGTGGTCTTGCCCGAGCCGTTGTGGCCCGACAGGCCAAGGCGCTCGCCGGGTTTCAGCTCCAGCGACACCCCGTCCAGCGCCTTCACCACCACGCGCTGCGCCTCGTCGCGCGACAGCGTGCCGCCGGTCGCGGCGCGGATGAACGTGCGGCGGAACGAGCCCCCGGCGGCGCCGTAGATCGGGAACTGGACCACCACGTTGTCGGCGCGGACGTAGCCCATCAGACCCAGTAGGCGATGCGCGAGCGGTAGCGGGCGAACAGCGCCACGGTGGCGGCGAAGCCCACCACGGTGACCAGGCAGACCACCGGCCACGACAGGGGCGCGGGTAGCTGGCCCAGGAGCGGAGCACGCACCACCTCCATGAAGTGGTAGATCGGATTGATCTCGGCCGCCCAGGTGTGCTGCCCGAGCTGCTCCTTGCGCCACATCACCGGCGTAAGGAAGAACGCCACCGACGCGAGCATCGCGATGAGCGGCGGGAAGTCGCGAAAGCGCGCGCATAGGGTCCCGAGCAGGATGCCGAGCCAGATCGCGTTCACCAGCAGGACCGCGAGGCCGGGAAGTGCCAGCAAGGCGACCGGGCTGTACGTCGGCAGGAAAAACGCCAGCACCAGGACCACCACCACCATGTTGTGGGCGAAGACGATGGTGTTGCGCCATACCATCCGCAGGACGTGCAGGGTGAGGGGCATGCGCACCTGCTTGATGTATTGCTCGGCGCCGATGAACACCTGAGCGCTTTCCTGGATCAGGTTGAAGATCAGCTGCCAGACGATGATGCCGACCGCGAGGAACGGGAAGTACTCGCTGATGTTCTGGTTGAACAGCCGCCCGTAGAGCGGCCCCATCCCGGCGACGAGGACGCCCATGCTGATGGTCATCCAGAACGGGCCGAGCGTCGAGCGCCGGTAGCGCTGCCGCACTTCCTGCCAGCCCATCAGGTGCCAGACGTGGACGCTCGCCACGGCGCGCAGGATGTCGCGCACCGCGAGCGTGACGCGGCCCGCCCGCGCCGCGTCAGCCACTTCGCGCGAGGAACCGCAAGGCGCTGCGCACGTGATGCAGCGCGAGCCGCAGCTCGCGCCGGCTCGCCCGCCGCGCGTCGTGGATCACTTCCACGCGCGGATCGTAGACCACCGGCCGGCCGGCGGCGCGCAGCCGATGGCAGATGTCGACGTCCTCGTAATAGAGGAAGTAGCCCTCGTCGAACCCGCCGACGCGCTGGTAATCCTCGGCGCGGAAAAGCATGAACATGCCCGCGACCCAGTCGACTTGCTGCGCGCCGGTATCGGTCGGATAGTCCGGGCCGCTGCTGCCGTGGAGAAGCTTGCGGAACAGCCCGTTGGCGGTGGGATAGCGCCGCGCGCTGTCCTCGATGGCGCCCGCGGGCGTGCGCACCAGCGGCCCTGCCGCCGCGGCATCGAAGTGCTCGAGCGTGTCGAGAAGAGGGGCAAACGGATCCGCTGCGAGGCGCAAGTCAGGGTTGGCGACGCAGAAGTACGCCGTGCGGCAACGGGCGAAGGCGGCGTTGTGATTCGCGCCGAATCCCTTGGGTCGCGCGTTGCGGATGACGTCGAGCGGGCGGCGCGCCCCGCTGCCCAGCGCAATGCCGTCCGGTACGTTTTCCGTGAGCACCACCGATACTGCAGCGGTGCAGTGCCGGTCGACATCCTGCACCAATTGGTTGGTGAGCGCGTTCTGCCCGTGGCTGACGATGGAGACGGTGATGTCGCTCGAACGCACGCGGGATTATAGCTGCGGCAGGAGGGAGCGATGCCGGGCGACGAAGCGTGGCGAGAGGCGCGCCGCGCTTCCGTACCCATAGTGATGCGGCTGCAGCAGCGCGCGGAACGGATCGGGCTGCGCTTCGACACCGCCGAGCATGTCCTCGACCAGATCGACGAGCTCCTCGGCGCTGTTCTCGATCAGCTCCACGCCGGCCTGTTCGAATCTGCGGCTGTGTCGCAAGCCGCCGAGCGGCGCGGCGAGGATCTCGGCGAAGGTCAGCAGCCGGCCGTCCCGCGCTCGATAGAGCTTGGGGATGAAAAGGTCGCCCGGTGCGTAGGGAAGGGCGCTCAGGGGCGCCATGTTGGCGAGCGCCACCGGCACGCCGAACACCGTGCTCACCACGAACAGGCCCGAGCTCGAGCCGAGGAAAAAGCGGCAGGACGCGCAAAGCACGATGTCGAGCCGCTCGCTGCGCAACGGATGGTGCGCGTAGTCCACGAGGTTCGGCGCCGGCGGCAATCGCGGCGAGGAGGCGTCCCCCATGAGCACGCACCATCCGCCGCGGCGCGCGATCGTGGCGATCGCCGCTACGAGTCGCGCCGGATCGCTGTTGCGGTACGAATGGACGCTGTCGTCATGGGCGGCGAATCCCGGGGTGCGCGGGTGCAAGCAGACGAACCAGGCGCCCGGCGGGACGCCGAGCTGCGCGAGCATCGAGGCGCCCCATTCGCGATCCTCGTCGCTCAGCGCGAGAAGCGGGCCGCGCGCGCCCCATTCGGCGTTGATCGCCCCGTAGCGCGCGGCGCCGTGTTGCGTGAGGGCGTAATCGGCGATGTCATGGGCGGCGAGGGGCGGGCGGCAGGCGAGCTGCAGCAGGCGCGTGCGCCACGGCTGCTCGATCACGCGGATGTGCGCTTTCCAATAGCGCAACAGGTGCGCGTTGCAGATCTGGTCCGGTGGCGCGGCGATGAACCAGCGCCGCGCCGGCAGGTAGCCGAGCGCGCGCTCCTTGAGAAAGCAGTCCACCTCGGTGGCGAAATGGCCGATGCGCTGGGTGATCACCGGCAGGCGCCGCGCGCCCGCGAGGTGCAGCACGAGGCCGAGCGGCAGCAGCAGCAGCCAGGCGGCGAAGCTGGCCAGCTTGGTGGCGATCTGCCGAAGGGTCCACGCGATCGGCGCTTCGCCGGCGCGTGCGGAGGCATGCGCGAGGCGCGCCTTCAGCCGGAGTGCCGCGTTGCGCATCGGGGATATGTTAGGAGACCATGTCTTTTTGGGGCAAACGAGGTCCGTGGCTACCGACACGCTCCACCGCCTGCGCTATGCGCTCTCCGTCCTCGAGCCCAGGCAGCTCGCCATGCGGCGCTTCCGCTGCCCGATCTGCGGCGGCGGGCTGCTGCTGCGTTTCTCGGCCGATCCCATCGGCGTGCGCTGCCTCCGCTGCGCGGCGAGCGCCATCACGCTTTCGCTGGTGTCGGTGCTCGTCTCGGTGCGGCCGGGATTCAGGAATGACAGAGCCTACGAGCTTTCCTCGCGCGGCCCGCTGTTCGAGTTCATGAGGCGCGAAGTGCGCGATCTGGCCTGGTCCGAATACTTCGACGACGTTGCGCCGGGCGAAAGACGCGGCGGCGTGCTGTGCCAGGACGTTCAGCATCTCACGTTTCCCGATGCCTCGTTCGACCTGTGCACCTCCACCGAGGTGTTCGAGCACGTGCCCGACGACGCCAAGGGGTTCGCCGAGATCCGCCGTGTCCTGCGCCCCGGCGGCACGTTCGTTTTCACCGTGCCGATTGCGCAGGCCGCGGTTAGCGTCGAGCGCGCGCGATACGCCGACGGGCGCGTGCACCACCTGCTGCCGGCGGCATACCACGACGACAGGATCCGCGGCCGCGGCAAGGTGCTGGTGTATCGCGACTATGGCCGTGACCTGCCCGAGCGGTTACGCCGGCACGGCTTCCGCGAGGCGCGGCTCGATACTCGTTTCGAGTCCGCGTTTCTTGGGCACGGCCGGGCCGTGGTCGTGGCTACCGCTTAGACGTGCGCGTCCTCGTCACAGGCACCTCGGGCTTCATCGGCAGGGCGCTGATGGACTCGCTCCGCGTCAGGGGCCACGAGACCGTGCCGGACCTGCGCGGCGCGCAGGCGCTGGTGCACCTTGCCGCCATCGCGCACCGGCGCGGCGTCGATGAAAGCGAGCTGCGGCGCGTGAACGTCGACCTCGCCGCCGAGACCGGGCGCAGTGCGGCCGCGGCCGGGGTGCCGATGGTGTTCGTCAGCAGCGTCAAGGTCCACGGCGAGGAGTCGGTTGCGCCGCTGCGTGAAACGTCGCCGATCGCACCGCGCGATGCGTATGCCCGCTCGAAGGCGCAGGCTGAGGAAGCGCTGCGCGCCATTCCCGGCCTGCGGCTCACGGTTCTGCGACCCCCGCTGGTCTATGGCCCGGCGGTGAAGGCCAACTTTCTGGCGCTGATGCGCGCCATCGCGCGCGGCATGCCGCTGCCGCTCGCCGGCATCGAGAATCGGCGCAGCCTGATCTACGTCGGAAACCTTTGCGACGCGATCCTCGCCTGTCTCGGTTCGCCGGGAAAGACCTATCTCGTCAGCGATGGCGCGCCGGTATCGACGCCGCAGCTCTGCCGCGCCATCGGTGCCGCGCTCGGCAGGCCGGCGCGCCTGTTTCGCCTCCCGTGGCTTCCCGGCAAGGCCCTCACCGGGACGCTCGAAGTCGACGATGCCGCGATCCGCGCCGAGCTCGGCTGGAGGCCGCCATGCTCACTCGAGGAAGGACTCAGGCTCACGGCGGCCTGGTACCGCAATCGCTAGAATGCCGCGATGTTGGCGGCGGCAGCGGTCCTTTCGTTGGTGGTGGCGTTCGTCGCGGTGCGCGTCCTGCTCTCGCGTTTTGGCCGCTTCGCGCTCGACCAGCCGAACGAGCGCTCGCTGCACGAGCGGCCGGTGCCGCGTACCGGCGGCGTCGCGGTGCTCCTGGGGGCCGCCGTTTCGCTTGCCTTTGGCGCCGCACCACTGTGGCCGGCCTTCGCGCTCGCCCTCGGCCTCGCCGTGCTGTCGTTCATCGACGATCTGGGCGGCCTGCCGAGGCGCGCACGGCTGGCGGCGCACCTCGGCGCCGCGGGCTTCTGGACCTGGTACGTGCTGAGTCCGATGCATCCCGTAGAGCTCGCGGTGCTGATCGTCGCGGTGGCGTGGATCACCAACCTCTACAACTTCATGGACGGCTCCGACGGGCTTGCCGGCGGCATGACCACGATCGGCTTCGGTGCCTACGGGATTGCGGCGTGGTGGGGCGGGGATGCCGCGCTTGCAGCGCTTTGCGTCGCGCTGTCCTCGGCCGCCTTCGCCTTCCTGCTGCACAACCACCATCCGGCGCGCATCTTCCTCGGCGACGTCGGCTCGATCCCGCTCGGGTTCCTCGCCGCCGCGCTGGGAATCGTGGGCTGGCGCAACGATTTGTGGCCGCTGTGGTTTCCGGTGCTGGTGTTCGGGCCGTTCATCGCCGATGCGACCATCACGCTGGTACGGCGCGTGTTGCGGCGCGAGCGCGTCTGGCAGGCGCACCGCGACCACTACTACCAGCGGATGGTGCGCATGGGGCTCGGACATCGCGGCACTGCATGGACCGGCTATGCCGTCATGCTGATGTGCGCCGGCGCGGCGCTCGTCGGGCGGGCTCAGGCGCCCGGGATGCAGGCGACGGTGTTCCTGGCCGCCAGCGCCGTCCTCGGCGCGATGGCAATCTGGGTCGACGTTCGCTGGCTGCGTTTCTCGCGCGCGCAGGGGCCGGCATGAACCTGCGCCGGCTGGTCGTCTTTGCGCACGATGCGCTCGCGGCTGGGCTGGCCTGGGTCGCCGCCTTCTGGCTGCGCTTCAACTTCGACGTTCCCGCGGAGTACGAAGAGCTGATGCTGGAATCGCTGCCTTGGGTGGTCGGCATCCACGCCGCGATCTTCTGGGTGCTCGGCCTCTACCGGGGCCTGTGGCGCTATGCGAGCCTGTCGGACCTGCAGAGCATCGCAATGGCGATCGGCATTGCGGCGCTCGCGGTTCCCGCCGCCTTCGCGCTCGTGCCGATGGGCATTTCCATTCCACGCACGGTCTACGTGCTCACGCCTGTGCTTCTCGGGCTCGCTATGGGCGGTAACCGGCTCGCGTATCGCGCGTGGCGCGAAGGGCGCCTCCTGCCGATCCTCACCAAGCCTCAGGCGACGCCGGTGCTGGTGCTCGGCGCGGGCCTGGCGGCGTCCGGGCTGCTGCGCGACCTGGCGGCGAGCCCGCAATGGCGCGTGGTCGGCATGCTCGACGACGACGCCAAGAAGCACGGCGCGTCGGTCAGCGGGGTGAAGATCTACGGCGGCATCGACCGCGTGGGTGAGGCGGCGAAAAGCCTTGGCGTGTCCCAAGCCGTGATCGCGATGCCGAGCGCCACGCACCAGCAACGCCAGCGCGCGCTCGACCTGTGCGCGCAAGCCGAGCTGCAGGTCATGACGGTGCCGGCACTGACCGACATCGTATCGGGGCGCGTGAGCGTGTCCGCGCTGCGCGCCGTGGAGCTCGACGACCTGCTTGGGCGCGATCCCGTGGAGCTCGACGATGCCGCGCTGCACGCCTTCCTCGACGGCAAGACCGTGGTGGTGACGGGCGCCGGCGGATCGATCGGCTCGGAGCTGTGCCGTCAGATCGTGCGCTATGCGCCAGCGCGCTTAGTGCTCTTCGACTTGTCGGAATTCGCACTCTATTCGATCGAGCAGGAGTTTCGCGACCGCTTCCCGCGCCTCGGCGTGGTGGCGGCGATCGGTGATGCGAAGGACGCGCGCCGCGTAAGCGAGGTATTCGCCCGCTACCGCCCCGAGGTGGTGTTCCACGCCGCTGCCTACAAGCACGTGCCGCTGATGGAAGAAGACAACGCCTTCCAGGCGGTGGTGAACAACGTCGGCAGCACCCTGACCGTGGCGCAGGCCGCCCAGCAGGCCGGCGCGACGAAATTCGTGCTGATCTCGACCGACAAGGCGGTGAACCCGGCCAATGTCATGGGCGCCTCGAAGCGGCTGGCGGAGATGGTGTGCCAGGCGCTGCAGCCTGCAAGCCGCATGCAGTCGGTGGTGGTCCGCTTCGGCAACGTCCTGGGCTCCGCGGGCAGCGTAGTGCCAAGATTCCGGCAGCAGATCGCCGCGGGCGGTCCGCTGACGGTCACTCACCCGGACATGCAACGCTATTTCATGTCGATTCCGGAGGCGGCGCAACTGGTGCTGCAGGCCGGAATGATGGGCAAGGGCGGCGAGATCTACGTCCTCGACATGGGCGAGCCGGTGCGCATCGTCGAGCTGGCGCGGCAGATGATCCGCCTTTCGGGTTTTTCCGAGGACGACATCCGCATCGAGTACACCGGCCTGCGCCCGGGCGAGAAGCTTTTCGAAGAGCTGCTGGCCGATGCGGAGAAGACCCTGCCGACACCGCACCCCAAGCTGCGCGTGGCGCAGGCGCGGCTGCCGCAGGACGGGTTTCTCGATGCCTTGCTTCGCTGGCTGGAGAATCCGGGCGGTACGGAGGCGGCCGGTGTGCGGGCGCAACTGCGCCGCTGGGTGCCGGAATACACCGGCGCTTCAGACTTGCCGGTTGACCGCGAAAAAGTTGAACAGACGCGTCCTTAGCTGCTTCTTCGCGCCGATGTGGAAATGGGGCTGCAGGTAGTCGAGCAGCTCGAAGTCGCGCCGGCCGTGGAGCTCGCCCATGATGACCCGGACCCCGCGCAGCAGCGCCGGGTCCAGCGCAGTGATGATCTCCCACTCCGCGCCTTCCGTGTCGATCTTGATCACGTCGGCACGCGTAACGCCGAGCTCGGCCAGGACGCGGCCGGCATGGCGCACCGGCACTTTCTGGCTGCGGGCGGCGTCCACGCCCAGGCCATGGCTCGAGAAGCCGCCGAGGTTCGCTTTGTCGTCCGATTCGAACAGCTCGAGCTCGCCATCCTCGGCGCCGAGCGCGAAGCAGTGCGCCTGGATGCGGGGCAACGCGCGGGCGTTGGCTCGCAGCACCTCGCAGTTAGCCGGCACCGGCTCGAAGGAATGCACGGTGGCGTGCGGAAAGCTGGCGGCGAAGTAGAGCGCCGCCACGCCGATGTTGGCGCCGATGTCGAGCACCATCTTCACGGTCCCCGGCGCGAGCCTGGCTTCCGGCGGCAGCCCGTATTCGGATTTCCTGCCCCGCCTGAGCAGGATGTTGTAGATCAGGCCGGCGTCGCTGGTGCCCGAGCGGTAGGTGACCGGCACGCCTCCCCATGCATAGGTGCGCAGCCTGCCTTCGCCGCCGCGCTTGAAGTATTCGCGCGTGAATTCCAGTGAGCCCGAGCGCAGCAGGACCTTGGCCCTCAGCTTCGCGCTGGCCATGGCTTTGCCCCGAGGGCGACGAGCGCGCCGACCACGCCCCAGAAAAGGAGCGCGTTCTGGCGGACCAGCAGGAAATCGGTCATGTTCCGCGCAACGGTACCCGCCAGCACGGCAAACAGAGCCATGCCGCAAGCGGCGCGCAGTTCGTCGGCGTCGCGCGCGTAGTGCCAGGCGCGCTGGCCGATCGCCCAGACGATCGCCAGCAGCAGGACCAGCCCCGGAATGCCAAGCTGAACCAGCGCCTCGAGGAACAGGTTGTGGGCATGCCAGAGATGGGGGTCGGTGCTCTTCAGCTCCGTTTGCAGGGACTCGCGCAGCAAGCCACGCCCGAAGCCGTAGCCCAGGAGCGGCTGCGCGCGAATCCGTTCCAGGATCTGCGGGTAGAGGGCGAAGCGCGTGTCCTGGTCCAGCGCCCTCACCACCCCCATCCCTTCGCGGTGACCCTGGACGCTGAGGATCAGCGTCGCACAGCAAGCGAGCGCCACGCTCGCCCAGGCGTAGGTTCGAGCTCTGGCCTTTCCGCTCCTCCCCGCGCCCAACTCGCTGCGCATCAGCAGGAAGCCGCCGAGCGCGACGAACTGGACGGCCAGGGCGAGCCAGATTGCACGGTTGAGTGTTGTGTAGGTGCTGGCGAGGAAAAGTCCGACAAGCCCGATGCCGGCGATCGCGGTCCAGTATTGCCTGGCGCGCACGCCGTACCAGCCTGCCATGGCGGCCAGGGGCATCAGCACCACCAGGGCGCTGGAATGGTCGCCCGGACCGCCGTGCCATCCGTCGGCGTACTGCGGCCACCCCTGCCAGAAGGTGAAGAGGGCTGCGCCGCAAACCAGCGTCGCCGCCGCCGCGGCGACCAGCGGAAAGATCCGCAAGGCGTGGGGCATCTGGGCGGCGACATAGCAGATCCACAAGGCCCCGCCGGTGTAGAACACCTCGTTGCGCCACTCTTTCCAGCTGCGCTCCGGCTCGATCGACCACCCAAGCGACAGCAGCGCCCAGACGCCCCAGAGCAGGAACGGCAGCCAGATCGGCGGCAACAGGCGGACGTCCTTCCGCGGCTGGAAAGCGACCATCGCCGTCACAATGAGTCCCGTCCCCAGCAGCAGCAGCCGCAGCGCCACCGTGTGCCCGAACATGCTCGAGGCGAGGAACAGCGCGGCGACGACCGCCGCGGCGGTGTGCGTGCGCGCCATCTATTGCGGGACGGCGCGCATCACGTCGTCGAGCGTCAGCGCCTCCATGCAGCGCGGGCGCTCGCATTCGTGCAGCGTGCGTGCGCAGTGGCGCACCCACGTCACCTCGCGCTTGAAGAGCTGGTGGCGGTCGCGGCAGGGGAAGTCGGGGATGGTCACTTCGGCGAACGGCGCGTCGGCGAAGAACTGGCCGCGGCCGAGAAGCGGGGCCGAGCCGGGGCCGAAGAGGCACACGGTGTTCGTGAAGGTGAGCTTGGCGAGGTGCGCGACGCCGGTGTCCAGCGTCACCATCAGGTCGGCGCCGGCGACGAGGTGCCAGAGCTGGGCGAGGTCGAGGTTGCCGGCGAATGCGGCGAAGCGACGCTGCGGGTCGACCTGGTCGACGAGATGCGCCTCACCCGGGCCTGCGCTCCAGACGACCTCGTAACGAGGCGAGAGCTTCTGCGCCAGCGCTCTCCAGCGCTCGGCAGGCCAGTAGCGCAGCGGTGAGCGCGCGCCGATGTGCAGCACCGCGTATCGGCCGGTGGGCGCGGCAAACGGCTTGCACGCAGGCGCCGGCCAGTCGCCCGCGCGGTAGCGCAATTGCGGTCCAGGTCCGGCGAGCGACGCGAAAATGTCCGCGAGGTTGGCCTCCTGCGCGGGGAAGTCGACGAGCTCGTCCGGCATCCAGTTCTTCCATGCCGGCCGCGCCTGGCTGAAGGCGATGATCCAGCCCGCGCCGACCGCGCGCGCGGTGACGGCATCGCGGTTTTCGCCGGGCACGATGGCGAGGTCCGCGCCTTTGGCCACTTCCAGGCTTCGCATGGCTTCGGCGTCGCGTTCCGTGTATTCAAAAGCCTGTACGCCGTAGGGGCGAGCGGCGAAAAGCGGCAGCAACGGCGGCTTCACGCTGGTGTGGATTTCGGCGTGCGGATAGAGCGCGCGCAGGCGCGCGAACAGCGCCGCCAGCATCAGCGTGTCGCCGAGCAGCAGCTCATGCAGCACGAGGATGCTGCGCGGCTTCTCGGGGCGCGTGCGCGCCGCCGGGCGGATGGTGGCCAGCGCGCGGCCGAGGCTTTTCATGCGGTTGAGCGTGCGGGCGGACATCAGCGGATAAACATCAGCGGATAAACATCAGAGGATGAACATCAGGCGATGCGGGCCTCGAGGCGCGTCCAGGCGGAGGTGACCTGCTCTACGGTGATGCCGGCGGCGTCGGATTCCGGCGAGACCAACTCGTGCGGCACCTGCCACGGATGCCATTGCTGCTTCTTGTACGGCAGGTTGGTAAAAAACGCAACGACCGGCAGGCCGAGGCCGGCGGCGATATGCATCGCGCCGCCGTCGGGGCCGATGAAAGCGCGGCAAAGCGAAAGCACCGCGGTCAGATCCTCCAGCGACAAGGTCTTGGCGGGGAACAGCGTCACCTTGGCGCCGGCCTGCATTGCGATCGCCGCCGCGCGCGCGTCGTCGCCGGGATGGCGCGGATCCTCGGCCGGCCCGGGCGCCCAGAGCAGCACCACGCCCGCGTTCAGCGTCCTGATGAGGGAAACGAAATGTTCCACCGGCCACACCCGGGACGCTACGCGCGAGCTGATGTGCACCGCGACCCACTTCGCGGGCCCCGGCGGCATTCGGCTGCGCCACTGCGCCGCGCGCGGCGGCGCCGGAAACATGCGCAGCGGCCCCGGCGCCTGTGTCACGCCGAGCCGCGCGCCGAGCTGCATCATCGCCTCGACTTCGTGCAACGTCGGCTCGACCCGCTCGTCCTTGTCGAAGCCGATGATGTTGCCCGGCTTGATGCGCCGGGCGAGCGCGAGCCCATGCCGATCGAAGCCCGACTTGGCGAGGATCACGTGGTCGAATGCCTGTTTTTTGAGTGCTCGCAGCAGTCTCAGCCGGGCGAAAATCGTCCCAATCAAGGACTCTTCGCGCCGCCGGTGCTTGAGCTTGGTGTACACGTGCACCGCGTCTACGTGCGGATTGCCGGCGAGGACGCCGGCGTTGTAGCTGTTGACCAGCGCCGCAATGTGCGCTTGCGGGTAGCGCTCGCGCAGCCCGGCGAGGAGCGGGGTTGCGCAGACCAGGTCGCCGATGTTGTCTCGCCGGATGACGAGAATCCGCATCAGTCCGTTCGTTCAAACACTGCCCACAGCGTGTGGGCGTAGCGGTTCAGGTACCGGTTTCCGGGATAGCGCAGGTGCCGCAGCGCCACGACCAGCGCCGGCCGGTGCTTCTCGTTCGCGAAGCACTCGACTACGCGCAGCGGGAAGCGCTTTTCCTGCGCATAGTAAAAATCGCGCGCCTCGGTGAGGCCGAAGAACCACTTGTGGCGGTCCTGCGGCTTCTCGGCCGGCAGGCCGTAGAAGGAAAACGAGCCCTTGCCGCGCTCGATCGGCCGGCGCGCGTTGGTCCAGTTGTTGGGCAGCGAGATCACCAGCCAGCGCCGCGTCACGCGCGCGAGCTCGCCGAACACCCGGTGCAGGTTGTCGAGGTGCTCGAGCACGTCGCTGCACAGCACGCTGTCGAAGGCGCGGTCGTCGAACGGCAGGCGCTCGGTCGCTTCCAGGTCTATGCGCAGATCGGGCTTGCCGCCGACGTCGATGCCGGTGTACTCGATGCCCGGTACCAGGGTGCGCAGGTGCGCCTCGTCGCAGCCGACGTCGAGCACCTTGCCCGCGACGTACTTGCGCAGATGGCCGGCGATGAAGCGGCTGCGGTCGAGCCGGTGGGTGAACCACGCCGGGACGACTGGAATCGCGCTCATCGGTAGCCCTTGAACCACTCCGCGAAGCGCGCGAGGCCGATGGCGAGCGGCGTCGAGGGCGCGAAGCCGACCGCCTTCTGCAAGGCAGTGGTGTCGGCGTAGGTGGCTTTCACGTCGCCCGGCTGCATCGGCTGCATGTCGAGCTTCGCTTCCTTGCCCAGCGCCCGCTCGAGCGCCGCGATGTAGTCGAGCAGCGCCACCGGCTGGTGGTTGCCGATGTTGTAGACCGCATAGGGCGCCGGCTTGTCGAGCACGCGGATCGTGCCCTCGACGATGTCGTCGATATAGGTGAAGTCGCGCTGCATGTTGCCGTGGTTGAACACCTGGATCGGCTTGCCCTGGGTGATCGCCTGCGCGAACAGCATCGGCGACATGTCGGGCCGGCCCCAGGGGCCGTAGACCGTGAAGAAGCGCAGGCCGGTGGCATTCAGCCCGTAGACATGGTTGTAGACATGCGCCATCAGCTCGTTCGATTTCTTGGTCGCCGCATACAGGCTGACCGGGTGATCGACGTTGTGCGATTCCGACCACGGCAGGTTCGGATTGGCGCCGTACACGCTGGAGCTCGACGCGAACACCAGGTGGCGCGGCAAATGGCGGCGGCAGCTTTCCAGCAGGTTGGCGAAGCCGACCAGGTTGGTCTGCACGTACGCCTGCGGGTTGACGAGCGAGTAGCGCACGCCCGCCTGCGC
>Ga0190265_10001154_pt1 | contig 17280 bp, 10 predicted proteins | sample Popmic124T_FD_133135 | JGI IMG/M metagenome (GOLD analysis project Ga0190265, IMG submission 133135) | Populus adjacent soil microbial communities from riparian zone of Indian Creek, Utah, USA - 124 T | ecosystem: Environmental > Terrestrial > Soil > Riparian zone | place: USA: Utah | collected...
ATCCTCGGCGTCCTCGCGCTGTCCGGTGAGATGACGACAGAACGAGAGAATCGACGGCTGATAACGAGCGTAGAGCTGCTCAAAGGCGGTTGGATCGCCATCTCTGAACCGCTCGATCAAACGGGCGTCGCGCGGCTGCCACGGCAGGGCCATGGCAGTCATTATCGCCCGTCACCAAGACGGCGCGAGCGGCGTCGTCTGCGCTACCGGAATACGGCTTGTGCGGCAGCCACTTCCGGCTCCTGCTCTGGTTCCTGTTCGCGCCGTATCCCGGCGCTGTATGCGACGCGAAACAGTGCGGCGTCGCGCACATACTGAGCGACGCTTACGCCCTCTCGTACGGCCTCGCGCTGTAGAAGGGCCCAAAGCTCTGGCGTGAAGCGAATCGTGGTGGCTTTCATCTCACCCTTCACAACGCACCAAGACGCCCCAGGTTGGATAGTGGAAAGGCACAGGAACCGGCTTGGATTGGGGCTCAAGCTAAGCGATACCTCTACCGATACCGATATCGATGTCGGTACGGGGTCACACGCTGCTTGCAATCGGCGGAGCCGGAGTCGCGCTGCTACTGGTGGTTGGAAATCCACTGACTTCGGCGCCGGCTGCCGCGGGCGCTCTGCTCTGGGTGACTCGGCGTTCCGGGGTCCGCCACACCATCCTCGCCGGCGAGCGCGGCTCGATCATGGTCGAGGTGTTGATCGGGACACTCCTGCTCGGGCTGACCACCACGGCGGTCTTGAACGGGTTGGATGGGGCCCAGGAGACAGGGCGCAAGAACAAGGACCGCTCCGTTTCGGCAACCCTTGCCCAACAGGACATCGAGCGAATGCGCTCGATGCACCCGACGGTGCTCTCCAACCTGCGGCAGACGCGCACCGTAGCCGTCGCAAGCGTCAACTACACCATCGTCTCGCGATCCGACTGGGTTGTCGACACGACGGGCCTCGTCAGCTGCGTGGCGAGCAACACGAGCTCCCATTACATGAAGCTGACATCCACCGTCAGCTCACCGGCAAGCGCCGGATCGCCGGTCAGCGCGAGCAGCCTGCTCACCCCACCACCCGGGATCTTCGACAACACCGGAACCGCTGCCGTCAAGTTGACGGACCGCGACGGGCAGGCGCTGGCGGGCGTCGATGTCGATCTCGAGGGCGCGAGCTCCTACTCGGACACGACCAACGAGGTCGGCTGCGCCGTCTTCGGATCGATCGCCGTGGGCACCTGGACAGCTGAGGTGGACGGCAACCTCGTCTCGTGGAACGGTCTCTCCCCCGCGCAGTCCCCGGTCACGGTCGCCAACCAGAAGACGAGCCTCACGCAGCTGGAGCTCGACGAGCCGGCATCGGTCCGAGCCACCTTCGAGACGCCTTCGGGCGTCATCGCCGAGTGGACGTCGCTCAGCGTGGCCAACGCCAAGCTGCCAGGAGGCTTCAGGGTCTTCCCGACGACCGCCGAGGGCACACCCACGACCAGCAAGGACGCGGACAGCCTGTTCCCCTTCCTCGACGGCTACGGGGTCTACGCCGGCAGGTGCGGCGCCAACGACCCCGCCGAGTGGGACGCTGACTACTTCCAGACGATCGGCAGCGCCAGCTACGCAAAGCCCGATCCGGGTGAGCTGCTCGAGCCGGTCGACGTCGTGATGCCGGTCGCCAAGATCCGGGTTACGCGAAGCGGGGTGGCGGTCGACGCGCAGGTCACGGTGACCCAGCGCAACAGCACCTACGGCTGCAGCGCGACGATCGTCAACACCACCACCGGTAGCGACGGCGCGATCGACGTGCCACTGCCGTTCGGGAACTACCGGGTCTGCGCCGCCTATAACCACAGCGGCACGTGGCGACGTCAGCGAACTAGCTCGGGCTCGTCCCCGCTCGACCCGAACCTCACCACGCCAGTCGAGCCAACGGTGAACATGTCCATCCCCACCAGCAACAACTCGGGACAGTGCCCGTGAGCGCCTGTGTCCGTCGAGTCCGTGCGGAGCAGACCGGCATGACGCTCGTCGAGCTGGTCGTGTCGCTGTCGATCGGCCTGATCGTCTTGATGGCCGGGTTCACTCTGCTCGATCGCTCGGTCAGCGCCTCGCACGAGATCGCGGACCGCCAGGAGGCGATCCAGCGGGGCCGCCAGGCAATGGAGCTGATCACACGGCAACTGCGGTCACAGGTCTGCCTCGGCGAGACGGCCGAGCCGATCACCTATGGCGACGGTGACACGGTGATCTTTTACGCCGACCTCAGCGACGGTAGCTCCAACGTCGAGCGCCGCACGTTGTCATATGTCGCTCCGAGTGGCGGGGTGAGTGGGCGGTTGACGGAGAAGGTCGAGCCGGGCACCGGTGTCTATCCCGATCTCACCTTCACCACGGAGCCGGCCGTCGACAGAGTGCTGCTGACAGGTGTCGAGCCGGTGTCCGAGTCCACCCCGGTGTTCCGCTACTACACCTTCAACGAGGGCAACCCGACCGGTGACCTCGTCGAGTTGCCGGCCCCCCTGAGCGCCACCGACGCCTCCCGGACGATCATGGTCCGCGTGTCGTTCCTGACGCTGCCGGATCGGCTCAAGCCGGACGAGCGCGACGCGTCGAGCCTCGACGACGGCATCTACGTTCGCATCGCCGATCCGTCGCGACCGCTGGAGGGCCCACGATGTCTCTGATCACGCGCTGTCAGCGCGGCTTCACCACGGTCACTTTGATGGGCGTGATGTCGATCGGCACGCTACTGGTCGCCGGTGGCTTCGCCGCCGTCAACTCCGACATCTCGATGTCGCGTGACGACCAGGACCACAAGCAGGCCTACGGCGCCGCCGAGTCGGGCCTGCAGTGGTACCTGAGTGCGCTCGCCCGCAACAACAACTACTACCTCAGCTGCAGCAACGTCCCCGACCCCAGCCCGGGCCAGGACGCCCCGGTCAACAACGCCTGGAACGGCGTCGGCGCCGACCCCCGTGTCTGGCGCGGACTGCCAGGCGCGACCGACCCGGCCTACACGGTCGAGTTGCTGCCCGCGCCGGGCTATTCGGCGTGCGTCCCGAACGACCAGTGGTCGGTGATCGACCCGAGCGGCAACATGCACCTGCGGGTCAGTGGCCGCTCACGCGGCGAGACGCGCACGATCCTGGCAACGCTGCGGCGGCGCAACTTCATCGACTTCATCTACTTCACGCACTTCGAGACGCTCGACCCGCTCGCCTACTCCTCCTCCTTCTGGCGCAACTGGGCCTCAACGAACTGCAACAAGTTCCGCTCGCAGCGACCCGGGAGCTGCACCGAGATCCAGTTCGCCACGGACGACGAGATCCTCGGGCCGTTGCACAGCAACGACAGCATCATGGTCTGCGGCACGACGACCTTCGGTCGCACCAAGAAGGACGCGATCGAGCTTAACGAGCAGTCGCCGGGCTACGTCGACGCCGGCGGCTGCGACGCCGACCCCGACTTCGACGGCGAGCCTCACTACCCATCTGGACAGCTCGAGATGCCACCGTCCAACCTCGCGCTCACCGACGTGGTCGAGGACGCCTACGAGTTCAGCGGCCGTACGAAGATCGAGCTGAACGGCGAGCAGATGACGGTCACAAAGAGCAACGGCACGCAGGAGACCTTGGACTTCCCGTCCAACGGCGTGATCTACGTCAAGAGTCCGTCGTGCACAAGTAGTTACGCGTACTCGCAGACCTATCCGAGCAGCGGCGCGTCAAACTGCGGCGACGTCTGGGTGCATGGGGAGTACTCGCGTGACCTGACGATCGCGGCGGACAATGACGTGATCGTCGACGGCGACCTAGAGCGAACCTCCGACGGGCTGCTGCTGGGGCTGATCGCGAACAACTTCGTCCGGGTCTACCACCCGATCACCTGGGACTACAACGACGAGGAGGACGATGACGACGACGTCTGCCTCAACGGGACCGGGGCGCTGCAGGACCCCGAGATCCATGCGGCGATCCTCGCCCTCAACCACTCCTTCATCGTCGACAACTGGTACTGCGGCACCAAGTTGGGCGACCTGACCGTCGAGGGAGCGATCGCCCAGCGCTACCGCGGACCCGTCGGCACCGGCGGTGGCGGAGGCACCGGCTACCTCAAGGACTACATCTACAACGACCGCCTGCGCTATCGCGAGCCGCCCTACTTCATCAATCCCGTGCAGTCCTCATGGCGGGTTGCCCGCCAGACGGAGCAGGTACCGGCAGTCCGTTAGTTGTCGGAGCCGAGCCGGTCCCAGCAGTACAGCTCGATCGCCTCGGCGGCGAGCTCGGCCGCGCGCTCTCGGGAGAGGAAGGGCAAGACGGTGTCGATCGCCTGCTCTTCGCTGACGCCGGCTTCGAAGGCGTCGTCACCACGGAAGGTGGCTGCGATCCGCAATGCCTCGCGGCGGTGCTCGCCGAGGTGGCCGAACGCTTTGAGCAGGAACTCCTTGTTGGCGATCGGCTGACCGACCTCGAGCGACGCATGCCACGCGGCAAGAACCGAGAGATCGTCGTCGTCCAGGACCTCTACAGCCTTGGCGTAGTGGACGGGGAGCTCGTCCTCTGGGATTTCGTCGACCCATGCGCGGACGACTTCGCCGAGCAGTTGCCGTCGTGCCTCACGCCCGACGGCATCGGCAACGACACGGATGGCCTCGTTTGGCTCGATGAAGCAGAGGGGCATGCGATGAAGGTACGGGCCGCACCTGACGGAAAGACTCAGCTGGGGCAATTAGGCGGGCTCAGTCGCCAATGTGCGCTCCGGCGCCCAGGAGCAGAGCCCAGGCTGGCCTGGGCAGTCGCCGCAGAGCCGGCTCCAGGGTCGATTCGACGGCGTGAAGCTGCCATCGGTCACGCCGGCCGCAAGAGCTCGTAGCCGCTCCTCGAGCTGACGCACGTCGCCAGCTCCGTAAATCGCCGATACGGGCTCGTCTGGCAGCTCGAGCAGGGCGTACGAGACCTCTACCTGCTTTGCACCAGAACGCAACGCCGCCAGCGCGTAGACCAGCCGCTGTGTCGCGTAGGACGACTCGATCAGCTCGATCGGATCACGCTCCCCGAGCCGGTCGCTCTTGTAGTCGACGATCAACACGCGATCGGACTCCACTGCGTAGACGTCGACGAACCCGTTCACGAGCAGACCGGGGCCATCACCGTCCTCCGCGTCGAGCGTGAAGGCGAACGGGAGCTCTGTCTTCACCGATTGCGCGGCCGCAATGCGGTGGCAGAGTGTCGAGCCGATGAAGGCCGAGACCATCTGGACGACGTCCTCGACCTCCTCGGAACGCACTGGCTCGCCGTACGCCTCGATCAGCCGAGCAGCGTGCTCTCGACTTGGTACCCCGGGGTTCGAGAAGTCGAGCTGCTCGAGCAGCTCGTGAATCACTGAGCCGCGGATGTTGGCGGGCAGGGCGGGCGACTGCTCGCGGACTGGCGCATCAGCAAAGGCCAGCGTTGTCGCTCCTGGCAGACGCAACGCCTGCTCGAGATAGAAGCGGTAGCCGCACTCGGCGTAGCGCTGTAGCCCCGAATAGCTCAGTCGGCTCACAGCCAGGGCCGGTGGCGGCGGAACGCTCGCGAGTGCCGGAGCGTCGAGTGCCTCGAGCCCCGCGGGCTCGGGCAGAGGAGTCGCGGGGGTTCGGTCAGCGGCCGGTAGGAGCCCGTCCAGCGTCTCAGGGCGCACGACGCTGCAGCGGACTCGCACCGGACGCCCCTCGCCGCACTCGAGCACACGCTCGCCCTGCACGTCCGGCATCGCCGGCGCAAGCGCGCGCCATACCCAGCGCATCGGCTCCTCGAGCGGCTTCTCCTCCGGCAGGTTCTCCAGGTCGGTCGCCCCGCTGAGGATCAAGTGCTGCTCAGCACGGGTCGCGGCGACGTAGAAGACGCGCTTCTCCTCCTCCTCATCCGCGAGCTTCTGGCGCTCGCGGATCGCCTCGAGGCGGGCACTGGCGACGTTGCCACCTCCGAGCTGAGCGAGGCTGATCCCAACGCTCCCGTCGTCGGAGATCTGGAGCGCGGAACGGTCCTCGCGGCCCGGCTTTCCGAGGTCAGCGACACAGACGACCGGAAACTCGAGACCCTTCGCCCGATGGACCGTCATCAGGCGCACAGCCCGGACGTCCTCCGGCTCGAGCGGCGCCTCGCCTTGACGCTCACCGAGCTCGTCTCGCTCAGCGACGTAGTCGATGAACGCCCGTAGGTCCCGTCCCTCCTCGGCCTCGAACTCCCTCGCGAGCCGCATCAGCTTGCGCACGTTTGCCATCCGTCGCTTCCCCGACGGCTGCGACAGCAGGTGCACGTCGTAACCGGAGCGAGTGACTGCGCGGTCGATCGACGCCTCGAGCGACGTCCGTGGCGCCGCGGCGCGCTCCTCGCGCAGCAGGTGGGTGAAAGCCTCGGCGCACGCGCTGTCACGCGCGCCGAGCTTCTCGGCCAGTTTTGTAGCGCCGTCGCCACCGTCCGCGAGGGCGCAGAGTGCGCCCCACGGATCTTGGCCTGCCGCCTTGGCCACCGTTCGGAGCACGACCAGCCCATCGAGGGAGACTCCGCCGAGCGGAGAGGCGAGCGCGGTATACAGCGCCAGCTCGTCGAGCGGGTTGGCGAGAGCAGCGAGGTAAGCCCGCAGATCGCTCACCTGCTGCTGAGACCAGTAGCCGCGCCCACCCATCACGTAGGTCGGGATGCCGCGATCCTCGAGCGCGCGCTCGTAGGCGGCCAGGTGGGTGGTCGCACGGACCAGGACCACGACCTCACCGGCGCTAAAGCGGCCCTCGCCGATGAGCTGGTCGATCCGCTTTGCGAGCATCCGCGCCTCGGCCGCCCGTGCCGGCGTGACACCACGCATCGACTCGCCAAAGGCGAGCTCGGGCTCAGGCCCCCCGTTTGCCGCCTGGGCTTCGAAGCGCTCGCGCCACCGCGAGCCCTGATGGGGGCGATCGGCGACGATCAGCTCGACGGACGGACCGTCCGAGGGGTCCGGCTCCTCCCAGCCCGGACGCGGATGGAGCCGTGCAAACCGGTCTCCCCAGACCTCGCCAAAGATCAGGTTGATGGCGTCGAGGATCTCCGGCCGGCTGCGAAAGTTGGTCGTCAGCGACTCGAAGCGATCCTGATCGCGTGCGCTCTCCGCCTGGTCGCGGAACACCGATACGTCTGCATGCCGGAAGCGATAGATCGACTGGAACTCGTCGCCGACGCGAAACAGTCGCGCGCCGGCGATTCGCTCGAGCAGCTCGTTCTGGAGCGGGTTGGTGTCCTGGAACTCGTCGACCATCACGTGCTCGAAACGACCGGCCCAGCGGGTCCGGACGACCTCGTGCGAGCGAAGTAGCTCGTTGGCGAGCAGCTCGAGATCGTCGAAGTCGAGGCCCGAGCGGTCGCGCTTGAGGCGGTCATAGCGCTCGCCGTAAGAGCGGAGCAGGTCACGCAAAAGACTGTGATCCTCGTACTCGCGCTGATGCGTGGTGAGCGCGGTTACTGCTTCGAGCGCATCCCGGTACTCATCGAAAGCGTCTGTCTTGAGCGCGCCGGCGCCCTTGCCGACGGTCAGTTTCTTGAGTAGCGCCGCATCCAGAACGCTGGTCTCGGACGGCCGCCGCAACAGCTCCAGACACTTCTCAAGCGTCGCGCGGGCCGCCTCCACCCGGATGCCGTCGGCCGCGGCGCCGAGCTCTATCAGCGCTGCCCGTGCGGCTCGTTCGAGACGATCACGCTCCCCTGCCGGCGACGGCGGCTCGATCTCCGGCAGCTCAGGCGCCCGCTCACCGCGGCTGCGCAGATGGCCGTAGGCGGTCCGCACCATCCCCGCCAGGCGATCCGGTGTGTAGGCCGCAACGAGCCGCAACCGCTCAGGATCGCTGTCGTCGTGGAGGAAGGCCGAGAGCGCGCCGTCAAATGCGTCGATGCCGATCCGCTCGGCCTCGAGCGCGTCGAGTACCCGGTATTCGGGATCGACGCCCGCGGCCAGCGCGTGCGTCCGCAGAAGACGCGAGCAGAAGCCGTGGATTGTCGAGATGAAGGCCCCCTCGGCCGCGCGGGCGTCCTCGTGCCGCCCCGCCTGCGCCAGTCGCGCCCGCACTCGCCCCTTGAGCTCAGCGGCCGCCTTCTCGGTGAAGGTGATCGCCAGGATCGCTCCGACGGGAACCCCGTCCTCGATCACCGCACGGGTGAACCGCTCGACGAGCACCGATGTCTTGCCCGAGCCGGCTCCCGCGGCGACGAGCAGCCCGCCGTCTCGGCGCTCGATCGCCCGGCGCTGCTCGTCGGTGAAGGCCTGCACGCTCACCGCTCGATCCGACAGATCGAGGGGTGCGAGCAACCGCCGCGATAGGCGCAGGAGTCGGGACGCGAGCACAGCTTCCCCGCGCTCATGTCGCGTGCCGCGGCGGTGATCGCCTCGCTTGCCCAGGTGCGAAGCTCGCCGAGCTTCTCCGGCGACAGTACGTCCGCACCGAAGAAGTCGCCGCCGAGCGCGTCGGCGAACTCGGCGCTGACTGCGCCACGCGAGCGGCGATCCGTCCCGGCCAGCGGTGTGTAGAGACCAGCGACAGCCTCAACGTCGAGCAGCCGCTCCGCGACAAGCATGTAGACGGCGGCCTGGAGGCGTCCCTTCGCTGACCACGCCGCGGCGCTATAGCCCGTAACCCGACCGCTCTTGTAGTCGCGCACGGCGACCTTGTCGCCAAGGCGGTCCACCCGGTCGATCCGCCCCCGGACCCGTACGCCGCCCTCGAGCTCGACCTCCATCTCCCCTTCATCGCCGAAGGCCAGCTCAAGGTGCTCGGGCTCGAACTCAGAGGTGCTCTCCGCCTCGTAGCGCAGATGGCGCAGCAACTCGAACTCCAGTCGCCGCAGAGCGGCCCGCACACGCGCACGGTTGGGCGAGCTGACGTAGCGCCCCGCCTCCTGCTCGAGCGCCTCCAGCAGGATAGCCTCGGCATGCTCGATGTTCTCGCGCGTGACGCGGCGGTCGCCGGTGCGCTCGTGCAGTCGCGCGAACGTCAGCTCCAGGACTCGGTGCGCGTAGGCGCCTTGAATCATCCTCTCCGGATCCGGCTCCAACGCGACCGGACGCAGCACATCCTCGACCAGCCAACTCACCGGGCAGCCGGCGAACCGCTCGATCGCCCCGGCCGACACAGCTCCACGCTCACGCAGCGCGGCCAGCGCCACCTCATTGACGAGCGGACCTATGGGCCGCGGCGGTCGAGCTGGTCGCCGCGCCGCAACCGCGCGCTCCCACTCGGCGGCGGTAGGCGCATCCTCGGGCGCCCACGTCACATCAGACAGCGACCGCCGCCGGGCGCTCTCCAGCAGGCCGGGGAAGACTCGCTCGACATCGTCGAGGAAGAAGGAACGTGGCTCAGGCTCGCCCTCCTCCCCGCAGGTGCGTGAACTCAATACCAATCGGCACTCGGCACGAGAGGCACAGACGTAGAAGAGGTAACGCTCGCGATCCAGCTGCTCCTCACGTAGCGGCAACACCACTCCACTGGCGTTTGCGAGCTCGCGCCTGTCGGCATCCGACAGGAACGGCTCCGCGCTGCCGATCGCCGGGAACTCTCCCTCCTGCAGCCCGCAGACGAAGACGGCTTGAAAGCGGCGAGCACGGATCTCCAACGGCGACGCAACCGCCACCCGCCCAGGCTGAGCCGTCTCTCCTACGCGGACCTGCAGGCCGCTGAGCGTGTCGTGGATACGACTCGCGTCGAGGCGCCCGCTTGCGCCGGACCGCGCGAGCCGGTGCAGATCGCGCAAAGCTGCGTGCGCGGTTTGAAACGCCCGGGCGTCGTCGCGCTCAGCGCCAGAGAGCACTTTGGCCGTACGCAGGTACGGCCCGGAGAACAGCCGCTCGAGGCGATGTCCTAGCTCGGCCAGCAGCGCTACCGGATCGTCGCGCAAGCCGACGAGCCGATCGATCTCATCCAAGGGGAACGGCCCAACCTCGTGATCCCAGAGCTCACGCGCACGCGCCGCGGTCAGCTGACCGTCACGGCGGACCGCGACCTCGAGCCTGTCGGCGTAGATCGGCTCGCGAAGCCGACCCGGGGTACGCAGATAGGTGAGCAGATCGTCGGCGGTGCCATCAGCGTTCACGCAGCGCAGTAGCGCCAGCAGGCCACGGCCGACACCGGTGTGACCCAAACGGACCCAGCGGTCGATCGAGTACGGGATGCCGTAGGCGCCGAAGACCTGCTCGACGGTCGAGGCGTAGCCGCGCGTGTCGCGCATGACGACCGCGACGTCGCCGGCCGCCGTCCCAGATCGCAGCAGCTTCAAGACCTCCGCCCCGCAGAGCTCGATCTCCGCCCGTCGCCCTCCCGTCAGATGGACGCCGACTGCCCCACCCGCCTCAGCGCTCCGGGCCCCGTCCTCGAAGAGGCCCCGCTCGAGCGCATACAGCGAATCGCGCGACTCCGCTGCGTAGTAGTCGGAAAGTGCCGGAAGCCGCTGCTCTTCCGTCGCCAGCTCCTGCAGTCGTTGATGGACCCGGGCTGTTGCCTGAAACGCCTCGCGCCGCCGCTCGTGCGGCAGCGAGACGACCACGTCGACCCCTACCGCGTTGGCGAGCACATCAAGCGCCTCCAGCTCCAACCGAGTGAAGTCGTCGAAGCCGTAGACGAACACCGGTGTAGCGCTCCACGCACCTGGTCCCCTCCTCAGCGCCTCCACCGCGCGCCACGCGAAAAGATCCTCGTCGAGCAGCCCAGCAGCTTCGAGGCGCTCGCGGTAGCGGCGGTAGATCTGAGCCACCTCCTCGGCGTATTGCCGGCGCGGTCCATCGCCGGCCCAAGCACGTAGCGCGTTCGTCAGGCGGTCGCATTCGACCATCGACTGCTCGATCTCGGACACCAGCCGTGCCGCGGCGCGAACGAAGCCGGGTCGGCGGGCGGACTCGGCCATCAGCTCGAGCTTCGCCGCTCTGACCGCGGCGTCGACGAGCAGCTCACGCTGGAGGTCCGAGGCGATCCGGCCGCCCGAACCTGTACGGCTCGCGATCAAACGGAAGAGACCACTGAAGCGCAGTACGCGCGTGCCGAAGACCGCCTCCCGCGCCGCAAGCTCACGCTGGTTGTGCTCGACATCCTCGAACGCTGGAACGACCAGTACGGGCTCGTCATCGAGCCGTGTGCGCAAACCGCCCAGCACCTCCCCCGCCTTGGCGGAGTTCGCCGGACCTGTGACCAGCTTCAGTGGCATCCGGCAGGTATACGGCGGCGTCAGGACGGCGAGAGGTGAGCGCGGCGGCTCCGCGGTTGCGTCAGGACGGCGAGGATGTAGCCGCGGGCGCCCCGACGGGCGCGATTAGGCCGCGCCGGGCAGCGTCAGCGAGCGCCTCGGCGTAGCGAGCAGCCGGAAGCATCGGCGGCGCATCCTGGAGCTCCCAGCCTACGACCGGCCGCAAGACCCAGCGAGCGACGCGCAGGTGCCCATCGTCGAGGCGCTCGACACGCAGCTCCTCCTTGAAGTCGCCGCTGCGCCCGCGGCTGACGCCCGCATCTCCGCTGACATCCCCTTGCGACGATGAGGCGAGCGCCTCGGCGAGGCGGGTGGCGTCACGAGCCTGCAGCGCGTCCCCGGCCCGCGCGACGAGGTCTGCAAGGTCCTCTTGTGGCAGCACCGGCGCCCGCTTGGCGAGCGCGGATCCGTGCCACTCCCCCAGACGGACACCACCGGGCACCCGCTCGAGACGGACCACAGCGAGACCGCCCTCCTCGTCCGGGCGTGCCGGGCCGGCGACGTAAGGCCCGCTGAATGCGGGGGTTGCCTTCTCCGACTTGGCCCGCGTGGCTCCGGACACGCTGGATGGCTTGCGCCTTGTCGTCCGCCGCCCCTGCTCCAACACCGTGCCCTTAGAGCAGATCGGGCACTCGGCGACGAAGCGGTTGTGACGGCAGAAGACGGACACGGCTCCCCAGGATATGCATTCGCGCGCCGTGCCAACATGCGCCGCGTGACGACCGCGATCATGTCCGACCTGCATCTCGGCAGCGCATCCGGCCTCGACCTCGCACGTCGGCCTGAACCACTGTCTCGCCTGCTCGATGTAGCGAGCGCGGCGGACCGCATCGTGTTCCTGGGAGATCTGCTCGAGCTGCGCGAGCATCCGGCGGCAGCGGTGTTGGACGACATCGCACCGGTGCTCCGCCGGATCGGCGAAGCCACGGCCGGCAAGCAGGTCGTGGTCGCGCCGGGCAACCACGACTACCCACTGGTCGGTCCAGCGCTCGAGCGGGCGCGCCTGGTCAGCGGAGGGGGATTGCCACTCGACGGGCTCTACCGACCTGAACCCGGCGAGCTCGCTGGGCGCGTCGCGGCGCTGATGCCGGACAGCGAGCTGGTCATCGCCTACCCCGGCATTCGCCTGCGCGACGACGTCTACGCGATGCACGGGCACTACCTCGACGTTCACCTGACCGTCCCTCGCATCGAGTGCCTGATCGCCGCGGCGATCGAGCGCTACGCGAGCGGCATCGGGCCGGCCGGCCCGACGGCTCCGGAGCACTACGAGGCGATCCTGTCACCGATCTACTCGGTTGCCCACGCTTTTGCCCAGAATGCCCGTGCAGGCTCGGTGACGCGCGGCAACAGCCTCTCGCGCACCGTCTGGAGCACCGCGACCGGCAACGGCGGCGGGGCGGCGAAGCTCAAGCGAACGCTCGTCGGTCGCGCCGCGATCCCGACGGCTGTCGCTGCGATCAATGCCGCCGGGCTTGGCCCGTTCAACTCGGACATCTCGGCTCAGGAGCTGCGTCGGGCAGGTCTCCGCGCGATGGGCGACGTCGTCGAGAGGCTCGGCATCGACGCCGACTACGTGATCTTCGGCCACACCCACCGGGCCGGACCGCTCGAGGGCGACGCTGACGAGTGGCGCCTCACCGACGGGACGCAGCTCGTCAACAGCGGGACCTGGATCCACGAGGACGTCTTCGTCGACGGCGACGGGCAGTCCAACCCGTACTGGCCAGGCCGCGTGGTACTGCTGGACGAGAGTGGTCCGCCAAAGCTGACGACCGTTCTCGATGCGATCCCGCCGACGCTCGGGAGCTGAGCGGCGTCAACTCGCCGCGGCGGTCTTCTCGACCTCGGGCTGGTCCGCGGCCGCGACACCATCCCCGCTATCCGAGGCCGCGACAGCCGCCTCCTCGCGCTCCTTCGGCGGCGCCGTAGCCCACTCCTCGTCGAACTCGACCTTCCACTTGCCGGGCGCATCCTCGCGCGGCTCGATCTTCAGCTTCGCGCGGAAGCTCCGGCCGGAGCGGCCCTTGAAGCCCGTCACCTGCTTCGCCGATCGGCCGATCGGCGGATCGTCGCCGCGCTCGATCGACTGCTTCAGGCTCTCCATCAGCTCCTTGGCGACCGAGACGGGCAGGTTCTTGTTCGCCTTCTTCTTCCAGATCACGAAGCCGCAGCCGGGGTCCTCCCTCGACCAGCACGAGTAGCCCTTGCGGTTCTCGACCACCTCGCGGCCGCAGACCGGGCACGGACCCAGCTTGGCCCGCTCGATCTTCACGCCCTTGAGCTTGTCGAGCTCCTGGACCGTATCCGCAGTGAACTTCGCGATGTCGCCCATGAACGCCGGGCGCGAGTCCTCACCACGCTCGATCAGTCCCAGCCTGCGCTCCCAGTCGCCGGTAAGCCCGGCTGAGGTCAGAGCGTGCTCGCCGAGCAGCCGGATCACCTGGACGCCCTTCTCGGTGGCGTGCAGCGCGCGGCCATCGCGCTCGATGTAGCCGACGGTCAGCAGCCGCTCGATGATCGACGCGCGCGTCGCCGGAGTGCCGATGCCGGAATCCTTCATCGCCTCGCGCAGCTCGGCGTCCTCGATCTCCTTGCCCGCGGTCTCCATCGCGGCGAGCAGCGAAGCCTCGGTGTAGCGCCGCGGTGGCTGGGTCTCCTTGCGCAGCGACTCGACCTCGCGCGTCTCGACGGTCTCGCCCTGCTCGAGCTTCGGCAGCAGCTGGTCGCCACCGGAGTCGTCGTCCTGCTTGCCCTCGCCTTGGACCTCCTCGCCGTAGACCGAGCGCCAGCCGGCCTCGATCAGGATCCGGCCGCTGGTGCGGAAGATGTGCTCCATGACGGTCGTCTCGACGCGGGTCCGCTCGAAGACCGCCTCGGGATGGAAGACCGCGAGGAAGCGCTTGGTAACGAGGTCGTAGACCTTCAGCTCGTCGGCGCCCATCTTCGACAGGTCGTGCTCGGACTTGGTCGGGATGATCGCGTGGTGATCCTCGACCTTGGCATCGTTGACCACGCGCCCGAGCGGCAGCTCCTTCAGCGACTGGACGTACTCGGAGGCCTTGCGGTACGGCGGGTTGTGCCCGACCAGCTCGGCGATGTCCTGGATCTCAGGAACCATGTCGCCGGTCAGGTAGCGCGAGTTCGTACGCGGATAGGTGAGCGCCTTGTGCTCCTCGTAGAGCTTCTGGGCGGCGGCGAGCGTGCGGCGGGCGGAGAAGCCGTGCAGCGTGTTGGCGTGACGCTGCAGCGAGGTTAGGTCGTAGAGGAGCTGCGGCAGCTCGCGCTCCTCCTTCATCTGGAGCTTGGTGATCTCGCCGTCGTTGCCCTTGACGGCGTCGACGATCTCCGCCGCCTCGTCCTCCTTGATCCGCTTGCCGCCCATGTAACGGCCGGCATAGCGACGGTCCTCGGATGCCGCGAACTTCGCCTCGACGAGCCAGTACGGCTCCGGCACAAAGGCGCGGATCTCCTCCTCGCGACGCGCGACGAGCGCCAAGGTCGGTGTCTGGACGCGGCCGAGCGAGACCGCGCCGTCGAAGGCGGCCCGTAGCCGGATCGAGGCGGCGCGCGTGGCATTCATGCCGACGAGCCAGTCGGCCTCCGAGCGCGAGCGGGCCGCGTCCTCGAGCGGCTTCATCTCCTCACCGGGCCGCAGGCGCCCGAAGGCGTCCTCGATGGCTTTGCGCGTCATCGAGGCGAGCCACAGTCGTTTGACCGGCGGCTGGACCTTGGCGGTGTCGTAGACGTAGGCGAAGATCAGCTCGCCCTCGCGGCCGGCATCGCAGGCGTTGATTACGTCGTCGATGTCCTCGCGCGCCATCTGGCGGTGGATCACCTTGAGTTGCTTGGCGGCCCGCTCGTCGTTCGGCACCAGCTTGAACTTGTCGGGCACGATCGGCAGGTCGGCGTAGCGCCACTTCTTGAGCTTCGGGTCGTAGGCATCGGGCTCAGCCAAGCCGACGAGGTGACCGACGGCCCAGGTGATGACGTAGTCGTCACCCTCGAGGAACGCTTTGTCCTTGCCCTGCTGGAAGGCGCCAGGAAGCGCCGCGGCGAAGTCGCGCGCTACGGAAGGCTTCTCTGCAACTACGAGTGTCTTGCCCATGAAGCCCACCACGATACGCAGGTGGACGGCCTGGGGCGTAATTCCGGTCTTGGCGCGGAGTTGGAGAGACAAGATGCCGCTCTCACACACCCTCCCGATCCGATTCGATTCCCCCGCCCAGCTGTTGGGCCGCCCCTGGCTCGACGCTCCACGACGCAGTACCTTCCACCCAATGTCCGGTCCGACATCCCCGACCGAGCAGGCCGAAGCCGCGCTAGCAGCTGAGGAGGCGCGTCTGGCGCACGCCGCCGCGGAGGGTGACGGCCACGCCTTCGCGACGCTCTACGAGCGCTACGAGCGGCGTGCGTACAACCTCGCCTACCGGGTCACCGGGTCGGAGGACGACGCCGCGGACGCCGTCCAGGACGCCTTTCTGAACGTGATGCGACGGCTGCCGCGGCTGCAGGGACGCGATCTGGCCTTCGGCTCGTATCTCTTCACCGCTACGCGCAACGCGAGCTACGACCTGATGCAGAAGCGCAAGCGCGCCGAGCCGAGCGACGCGATCCCGGAGTCCGCCGCGCCGATCGGCGCGGGCGCGGGCGGCCTGGGGCTCGATCCTGGCGATCCCGACGAGGATCCCGACCGCAAGCTGCTGCTCGAGGCCCAGCAGGAGGAGATCCGTGCAGCAAACGCCCGCTTGCCGGAGCGCCAACGCGAGGTGCTTGCGCTGCGTGAGCTCGAGGAGCTGTCCTACGACGAGATCGCGGCGATCATGGAGATGAACCGCAACTCCGTCGCCCAGCTGATCTCGCGGGCACGAGTCAAGCTCCGTGACGAGCTGCGCGGCACCGCGCTGGCCTCGATCGCGATGTCCTCACCGGACTGCGAGCGCGCACTGCCGTTGATAGCCATGCGCGACGATGGCCAGCTCGAAGAGGCCTCGGAGGACGTGGCCTGGCTGGACGCGCACATCGCCAGCTGCGACACCTGTCGTCTCGGTCTCGATGCGATGCAGGAGGCCGGTGCCTCCTACCGCGCCTGGGCGCCGATCGCGGCGGCGCCATGGCTGTTCGAGGAGACGATGGCGAAGGCTGCCGAGCTGGTCGGAGCGGACTGGAACGACGCGATCGCGGAGCACAAGGGTGGCGCGCAGCCCCAGGCGGGGATGCCGGCCGCCTATGGCGGGACATCGCCAGAGGCTGCAGCGGCGGGCATCCGCCGACGGCGGATGCTTGTCGGCGCTGGCTTGGCCGCGGCGCTGCTCGCCCTAGGCGTGGTCACCGCGGTTGGGGAGGACGAGCCCCCGGCACCGGCAGAGCCGGCCGCCGAGACTGTTGAGGCAGCTCCAGACGACGCGGCGATGAATGCGCGGAAGCCGGAGAAACGGACCGGAAAGAAGCGCGGGAAGACGCCGCCCACACCGGCGACGACGGGCGACACCGGCCAACAGACGGCGGTCGAGACCAGCGGCGGCTCGTCGGGCTCACCATCCCAACAGGAGCCAACCGAGGCGACTCGACCGGACCATGGCGCGCCTGTCTCGAAACCGCCACCACCCGACACGCCGCCCGCGCCCGCCGAGCCCGAGCCTCCAGCGATCGACGAGCCACCAGTCGTTGAGGAGCCTCCTCCTGCCCCAGATCCACCGCCTACGCGCGGCGGAACGGGTCCCGGCCCACAGATTCCTTAGGCGCGGCGGCGAGGTGGAGGCGAGTAGAGACGACTGGAGACTTGGTCGGCCTATAGCACCCACAAACGTCCAACCGATCCTGAGACCTTGAATCAACTAGCTCAGCTAGTAGGAGATCGGCACGTCGCGCCCGTCGGCCGACGGGTCGGAGGATTTCCGTCCAGGACACTGCTGCGGGCCCGGACGGAACGGCAGCCGGATCCGCACAGCGGCGGAGTTGTTGCGCTCGTTCGACTCATAGATGCCGTTGCGCGGATCGGCGGTATGTAGGTAGTCGAAGCAGCCACGCAAGCCCGTCACGTTGATCCACTGCTCGTGGTAG
>Ga0190265_10001155_pt1 | contig 17276 bp, 14 predicted proteins | sample Popmic124T_FD_133135 | JGI IMG/M metagenome (GOLD analysis project Ga0190265, IMG submission 133135) | Populus adjacent soil microbial communities from riparian zone of Indian Creek, Utah, USA - 124 T | ecosystem: Environmental > Terrestrial > Soil > Riparian zone | place: USA: Utah | collected...
CGGGGTCGATCGCCGGTCTCCTCCACCACCGTGGGCGCGGCCAGCTGGACGGTCTCGAGCTGCTCCGTCGGCGACGTGCCGAGGGGCTCCTCGATGTCACGGAGGGCGTCGTCGAGCTGATCGCTGGTGAACGTCGTGGCCTCCTGCGCGGTCTCGGCGTCGTCCGCGGTCACCGACAGCACGACGATCGGCGCCTCCTCGAGCGTGCTGAACCCGACCTTGGCGCCCGGAGCCGCCTCGGACCGCTCTGCCCCACGGGCCGGGGACTCGAGCACGAGGAGCACCGCCTGGGTGGCCGCATCCAGCGAGTTGCGGGTGGCGAGCAGCAACGGGTTGCCGGCGCCCACGACAGGGGTGCCCGACGCATCCGTCGTCTGGCCGACCGGCACGAGGAGCACCTGGGTCTCCACCTCGTACGAGCTCTTGACCGACGACGCCACGGTCGCCGCGGCCGCAGCCGTCACGCACAGGAGCGGCACGGTCAGATACCAACGCCGCAGCAGCCGCGAGGCGAGTAGCCAGAAGTCCACGTTCACCTCCGAAGGGTTGGGTCGATCGTAGGAACGACCCTGCTCGGCATCGCCTCGGTCATGCCCCTAGGGGATCGACCCGCCCGTCGGACGACGCATGTTTCAACCAGGTCAACATGGTGAAAAGAACCGACGACCGCGCTTGAAGGCGGTCGGTCGACACCCGTACGGTCGACGGAGTGCTTGAGGGCGGATTCCCCAAGGGCGGAGTCCAGACCGATCAACACGACACAACCGTGCTGAGGAGCACTCCCCCCCATGACCCCATTCATCGTCCATGCATCAGGGTTCGTTCGTGAGACGACCGCTGAGTTGCTACGAGAACGAGGCGCATCGGTCATCGAGGTAGAACACGAACACGAAGCCGTCGAACAGCTCCACCACTCCCCCAACGCCGTCCTGGTGTGCCAGAACGTCCCTCCGGTCGCGTCGTGGGCGCGCTGCCGACGGGTCGTCCCGCTCGGCGATGTCGCCGACGACGTCGTGCGCAAGCTGATGTCGGTGGGTGCCGACATCGCCATGCCGGCGCGCGGCACGGTCGACTCGCTGCTCGAGGCTGCGTTCGCCGAGGACCGCTCGGACCGGAGGAGCGCCGTGGTGCGCCTGCCGTCGGAGACGGACGAGGCGAAGGCCGTCCTCACGCCCCGCCAGCTCGACGTCGTCCGGCTGATCGCCCGTGGCCTCACCAGCCAGGAGATCGCCGGCGAGCTGGGCGTGCGCCCCAAGACCGTGGAGAACTACAAGCAGCGGGTCTTCGTCCGCCTCGAGGTGCAGAACCAGGCTCACGCCGTGGCTCGCTGCGCCCGACTCGGGCTGATCGGCGAGAGCCCCATCGCCAGCCTCGCGAGCTAGTGCCCTTGCAGGTCACCGTGATCGGGGGCGGGCAGCTCACGGGTGAGCTGCTCGCGCTCAGCCTCCGTCGCTCAGGGCGCTGCGACGCCTCCTGGCAGGCCGACGGCGATGTGGACGCGGGTTCCGTGGCGGTCGTGGTCGACCCGGTGCCGGGCGTGCTGCGGGCCATCGCCGACCAGGGCGTCCGCGCTGTCGCGATGGTGACGACCCCGGACGTGTCGCCGGACGACGAGATCGGCCTGGTGATCGGCGGCGCTGACGCGGTCCTGTCCGCCGAGATGGAGGCGGAGGACATGGTGCGGAAGATCGAGACCGTGCAGCGGGGCGGCGCGGTGGTGCCGCCCGATCGCCTGCGCGCGCTCCTCGACCACGTGCGCCAGAGCCGCGGGACGCGCGTCACGTCGTCGGAGGACCTCACCACGCGCGAGCGCCAGATCCTCATCTCGATCGATCGCGGGGAGTCGGTGAAGCAGACGGCGCGGAGCCTCGGCATCTCGCCGAAGACGGTCGAGAACCTGCAGAGCCGGTTGTTCAGCAAGCTCGACGTCCGCAACCGCGCGCAGGCGATCAGCCACGCGCACGACCTCAGCCTCCTCGACGGCGCCGACGAAGCCGACGCCGACGACGCCATCGGCGGCGATCCCACCTAGGGGTCACGACCACTGCCGACAGCGCGGCGTCGACCGTACGGTCACGCCATGCAGGTCACCGTGATCGGACTCGGATACGTCGGTGCAGTGACAGCAGCGTGCCTGGCCGAGGCCGGCACCACCGTGGTCGGGATCGACCGCGATCGCACGAAGGTGGACGCGGTGAACGGAGGCCATGGCCCCGTCATCGAACCGACCCTCGACGATCTCGTGGAGCGCAACGTGGCCCTCGGTCGATTGCGAGCCACGGACGACCTCGGCGAGGCCCTCGACGGCAGCGACGTCTCCCTCGTCTGCGTGGGCACACCGTCCCGGGCCAACGGCAACATCGACGTCACCCACGTCGAGCGGGTGGCCGAGGAGCTGGGCCAGAACCTCCGCTCCATGCCCGACGACCACGTCGTCGTGTTCCGGTCGACCCTGCTCCCGAACACCGTCGAGCACGAGCTCCTGCCGATCCTCGAGGCCGCCAGCGGCAAGCAGGCCGACCGGGACTTCGGCGTGGCGTACTGCCCCGAGTTCCTCCGAGAGTCGACGGCGGTCGACGACTTCTTCGACCCCCCGCTCACGGTGATCGGTGCCAACGACGACGGGGCGGCAGCGACGGTAACGGAGCTCCTCGCCTTCCTCGACGCACCCGTCCACACCGTGCCGGTCGCGCAGGCCGAGGCCATCAAGTACGCGTGCAACGCCTTCCACGCCACGAAGATCACGTTCGCCAACGAGATCGCCCGCTTCTGCGACTCGGCCGGCGTCGACGGGCGCGAGGTCATGGACCTCGTCACCAGCGACAGCCGGCTGAACATCAGCCCGGCCTACCTGCGGCCCGGGTTCGCGTTCGGGGGCTCGTGCCTGCCCAAGGACCTGCGGGCCCTCATGCACCGCGCCCGGTCGCTCGACCTCGACCTCCCGATGCTGGCGGGGCTGCTGCCGAGCAACGAGCAGCACCTCCGCGAAGCCGTCCGCTGGACCCTCGACGGCGACACGGGCCGCGTGGCCCTGCTGGGCCTGACGTTCAAGCCGGGCACCGACGACCTCCGCGAGAGCCCGCTGGTCGAGCTGGCCGAGACGCTGCTCGGCAAGGGCGTCGACCTGTCGATCTACGACCCGATCGTCAGCCTCGACCGGATCGCCGGGTCCAACCGAGACTTCGTCGACGAGCGACTGCCCCACCTCAGCCGGATCCTCGCGTCCAGCGCCGAGGAGGCCCTCGCCGGAGCGGACTCCGCCATCGTGGGCACGCAGGCCGACGGGCTCCTCGACGCGCTGCGCGCCGCCGCCCCCAGCCGTGTGCTCGAACTGGTGGGCACCTGGCACGAGCTCGAGCGGCTCCCGGGCTGCACCGGCCTCGCCTGGTGATCCGCCGGGTGGAGCGGGCCGACCAGCACCTCGTCCCGGCGCCGCGCGTCACGATCGTCGTCCAGAACCTCCCGGTCCCGTTCGACCGGAGGGTGTGGCTGGAGTGCCGCTCGCTCGTCGACGCGGGCTACGACGTGTCGGTGATCTGCCCGAAGGGCCCTGGCGATCCGGCCTACGAGGACATCGACGGCGTGCGGATCCACAAGTACGCACCGCCCCGGCCCGCCAACGGCGCGTTGAGCTACTTCTGGGAGTTCGGCTACTGCTGGGTCCGCACGGCCGCCCTCGCGAGCCGCATCCTGCGCCGCGACGGCATCGATGTGCTGCAGGCCTGCAACCCACCCGACACCTACTTCGCGCTGGCCCGACTCCTGCGGCGGCGCGGCGTCCAGTTCGTGTTCGACCAGCACGACCTGTGCGCGGAGGTGTACCAGTCCCGCTTCGAGCAGGCGTCGCCCTGGCTCACCCGCGCCCTGCTGGCGCTGGAGCGGGCGACCTACCGGACGGCCGACCACGTGATCGCCACGAACGACTCCTACCGCGAGATCGCCATGGTGCGGGGCCACCGCTCACCGGACGACGTCACCGTCGTGCGGACGGGGCCCGACCCCGACCGGCTGCGGCGCGGCGCTCCGGACGAGCGCCTCAAGCGCGGCCGGGAGCACCTCGCCGTCTACCTCGGCGTCATGGGACCGCAGGACGGCGTCGACGTCGCCGTGCGCGCCATCGCCGACCTGGTGCACCGGCAGGGCCGCACCGACACGTCCTTCGCGCTCATCGGCGACGGCGACGCCCGCGACGACCTCGTCGACCTCGTCCACGCCCTCGACCTCGACGACGCGGTCGAGCTGCCCGGACGGATCTCCGACGAGGAGCTGTTCCGCTACCTGTCGACTGCCTCGGTGGGCCTGTCGCCCGACCCGCCCGGCCCGCTCAACGACGTCTCCACCATGAACAAGACGATGGAGTACATGGCCTTCGGCGTGCCGGTGGTGGCCTTCGACCTGAAGGAGACGATCGTCTCGGCGGGCGACGCCGCGGTGTACGCGACCGGCGATGACGTCCGCTCGTTCGCAGACGCCATCGCCGGGCTGCTCGACGACCCGGATCGCCGGGCCGCTCTGGGCGCCTCCGGGCGCCGACGCGTCGAGGACGTGCTGGCCTGGACCCGCCAGGCCCCCGCCTACGTCGGCGTGTTCGACCGACTCACGCGGTTCGACCGGATGACCAACCGCCTGGCCCGGGCTCAGCGGGCGCCACGGCCGAACAGCACCAGCGGCACCGTCCTGGCGAGGATGGAGAGGTCGGTGCCGAGCGACCAGTTCTCGACGTAGTAGAGGTCGCACCGGGCGTAGTCGTCGAAGCTCGAGTCGCTCCGCCCGCTCACCTGCCACAGGCCGGTGATGCCCGGGCGGACGTGCAGGCGCCGGTGCAGCTCGGGAGCCCACGCCTTCACCTCGTCGGGCAGGGCCGGGCGCGGCCCCACGAGGCTCATCTCACCCCGGAGCACGTTGACGAGCTGCGGGAGCTCGTCGACGGACAGCTTGCGCAGCATACGGCCGAACCGGGTCACGCGGGGGTCGTCACGGAGCTTGAACAGCGGCCCGTCGGCCTCGTTGCGGTGCAGGAGCTGGTGGCGCTGCGCCTCGGCGCCGTCGACCATCGTCCGCAGCTTGAGCATCGTGAACGGGCGACCGTGATGTCCCACGCGGCGCTGCCGGAACACTGCCGGCCCGGGCGTCTCGAGCCGGACGGCGACCATGGCGAGGAGCAGCAGCGGCGCGACCAGCACGAGCACGACCGCGGCCAGGGTGACGTCGAGCGTGCGCTTGGCCCAGGCGCGCCGGCCTCTCGGCACGGGCGGCGCGGGCCGTCGCGGGGGTCCTGGGGGTCGGCGCGGCGCCTCGAATCGAACGCTCGGGTGGGGCGGGGCGGGGCGTACGGGCGTCGTGGTCGTCACGCAGCCATGCTGCGAAACGCAACGGCCGAGCGCAGCAGGGAAGGTCCCCTACCGGGAGTTCGCCATCCCCGCGTTCTCGATGCCACGTAGGGTGCCGCGGGTGCCAGGAGCTCCAGCCGACCTCGCGGACGAGGCCGCCCTCCGGCGGCTCGTCGACGGCTATGCGTTCGCGGTCGACGACCGCGACCCGGTGGCCTTCGTCGGCCTGTTCACGCCCGACGGCACGTTGTGCGTCCACGACGGCTACCGCGGGCCCGAGCGCCACTGCTACCGGGGATCCGCCGAGCTGGCGACGGTGATCGACCGCATCGGTCGCTACGACCAGACGATGCACGCGACCACCAGCCACCGCGTGCGGCTCCTGGGCGACGCCGCCACCGGCGAGACGCACTGCCTCGCCCACCACGTCACCCACGGCGAGGCGGGCGCCGCGGAGGACCGCATCCTCTACATCACCTACCTCGACGACTTCGTGCGCGCCCCCGATGGCACCTGGCGGATCGGCCGGCGGGGCGTGCACACGAGGTGGACGCAGACCGTGCCGGTCGTCCTCCCCATCCCCCCGGACGGATCTGCGCCTTGACCGCACCCCCGCCCAAGCCGACCCTGTCGATCACCCTGCCGAACTTCTCGGCCGCGGACCCCGGCTCGTGGGAGCCCCTCCTCGAACGGGCCCGTGCCGCGGACGCGGCTGGCATCGACCGGCTCGTGGTGGTGGATCACGTCGCGTTCGGTGAGGACCTCGACGCCTACGGGAAGCCGGAGCTGGGTGGCGCAGCAGGCGGCAAGCAGCCGACGGGCCCGGATGGCCACTGGCTCGAGCCCCTCACGCTGCTGTCGGTGGTGGCCGGCATGACCTCGCGCATCCGGCTCGGCACCGGCATCCTCATCGCGGCGCTGCGACGACCCATCGTGCTCGCGAAGTCGACGGCCACGCTCGACGTCCTGTCCGGAGGCCGCCTCGACCTCGGCGTGGGGGTTGGATGGCAGCGCGAGGAGTACGAGGCGGCCGGCCTCCCGTTCGAGGGCCGCGGTCGGCTCCTCGACCACACGCTCGAGGTGTGCCAGGCGATCTGGCGCGAGCCCGTGGCCACCTACGCGTCGGACGAGCTGCAGTTCGAGCGCATCCACTCGATGCCCAAGCCGGCCCAGCCCGGAGGGGTCCCGATCTGGGTCAGCGGTCGCATCAACAGCCGGGTCGTCGATCGCCTCGTGCGGTTCGGAGCCGGGTGGATCCCGTGGGGCGACGATGCCAAGGACCCGGCGACGGGTGTGCGCCGCCTGCGCCGCGCGATGGACGAGGCCGGGCGCGCCGACGACCACCTCCAGGTGGCCGGCACGCTGCCGGTGGTGCGTGACGACGCCGGCGAGATCGACCTGTCCCGCACGATGGAGGGCATCCCCGCGTTGGTGGAGGCGGGGATCACCGACTTCCGCGCCCCCGGGGCGATCGCCGTGGAGCAGCTGCCCGGCCTGGTGGGCGCCTTCCGCAACGCCGCGATGTAGCTCAGCCGAGGTGGACGGCGACGTACTTGGTCGACAGGTACTCGTCGATGCCCTCGGGCCCGCCTTCACGGCCGATGCCCGACTGCTTCACGCCGCCGAACGGGGCCGCGGGGTTCGACACCATGCCCTGGTTGAGGCCGACCATGCCGGTCTCCAGCGCCTCGACGATGCGCAGGGCGCGATCGAGGTCCCGGGTGTACAGGTAGGCCACCAGCCCGAACTCCGTGTCGTTCGCCGCGGTGACGGCCTCGTCGTCCGTGGTGAACGTGGTGATCGGTGCGACGGGCCCGAAGATCTCCTCGTGGAGGCAGCGAGCATCGCCGGGCACATCGCTGAGCACCGTCGGGGCGAAGAAGTGACCGGGCCCGTCGAGCGCCTTGCCTCCGGTGACGACGCGCGCGCCGCGCGCGACGGCGTCGTCGACCAGCTCGGTCACCTTGGCCACCGCCGCGTCGTCGATCAGCGGTCCGACCTCCACACCGTCGTCCGTGCCCCGCCCCACCCGCATCGACGAGAGACGCTGGGCCAGCCGCTCGGTGAACTCGTCCGCGACCGACGCGGCGACGTGGAAGCGGTTGGCCGACGTGCACGCCTCGCCGATGTTCCGCATCTTGGCGATCACCGCGCCGTCGACGGCGGCGTCGAGGTCCGCGTCGTCGAACACCAGGAAGGGGGCGTTGCCCCCGAGCTCCATCGACACCTGGAGCACCTGGTCGGCCGCCTTGGCCAGCAGCGCCCGGCCCACCTCGGTGGAGCCCGTGAAGGACAGCTTGCGAAGCCGGCCGTCGGTGAGCAGCGGATCGACGACCGCTCCCGCAGAGGACGCCGTCACGACGTTGAGCACGCCCTTGGGCAGCCCGACCTCGTCGAGGATGCCGGCCAGGGCCAACATCGACAGCGGCGTGCGCTGGGCCGGCTTCACCACCATGGTGCAGCCCGCCGCGATCGCAGGGCCGATCTTGCGCGTCCCCATCGCCATCGGGAAGTTCCATGGCGTGATGAGGAGGCACGGCCCGACGGGCTGGCGCATCGTGAGCAGCCGACCCTGGCCGTTCGGGACCGTCGCGTACCGGCCTTCGATGCGCACGGCCTCCTCCGAGAACCACCGCAGGAACTCCGCCGCGTAGGTCACCTCGGCCCCGGCCTCGGCCAGCGACTTGCCCATCTCCAGGGTCATCAGCAGAGCCAGGTCGTCGAGCCGCTCGGTGATCACCTCGAAGGCGCGCCGCAGCACCTCACCCCGCTCGCGCGGCGGGTGCGCCGCCCACGCCGCCTGCGCGGCGACCGCGGCTTCGAGGGCCGCCCTCCCGTCCTCGGCGCCGCCGTCGGCGACCTCGCAGAGCGCCTTCTCGGTGGCCGGGTCCTCCACCGCCAGCGTCCGGCCCTGCGCCGCGGCGCGCCACTCGCCGCCGACGAACAGCCCCGTCGGCACGGCGTCGACGACGCGACGCTCGTCCACTGCTCCGGTGCTCATCGCTGCATCATGCCCTACGCCTTACCCCGCACCCGGCGGACGTAGGCGGCCGCGGAGGCGAGGCTCTCCGGGTCCCCCTGCGCCTCCGCGAACGCCCGGGCATCGTCCTCGGCGCCACGGTCGGTCGCCGGCACCGAGGGAGCGGCCTCCTCGAGCTGGCGCTTCGTCGCCTCGAGGACGAGGGCCGGCTTGGCCGCGAGCTCGACGGCCAACGCCTGGGTCGCTCCTTCCAGCTCACCGTCCGGCACGACTCTGTTGACGAAGCGCATCGTGCCCGCCTCCTCGGCGGCGAACGGACGCCCCGTGAGGACCAGCTCCTTCGTCAGCGCGGGGCCGAGCTCACGGACGAGTCGGGGGATGCCCGTCCAGTAGAGCGGGACGCCGAGGTCGACCTCCGGGATCTTGAACTGTGCCGTATCGGACGCGACGCGCAGGTCGCAGGCCGACGCCAGCACGACGCCCCCGCCGATGCAGTGGCCGCGGATCGACGCGATGGTGATGGCGCGCATCCCCCCGATCGCCTCGGCCATCGCCCGCCCCACCACCGCGGAGCGCTCGGGCGGGCCGAGCTCGGCCCACCGCGGGTCGCTGAGGTCGAACCCGGCCGAGAACGAGGAGCCGTCCCCACTGACGATCACCACCTTCACGGATCGGTGCCCGTCGAACCACGACGCGGCCAGCGCGAGCTCCTCGAGCGCGGCCCGGTTGAGGGCGTTGAGCTTCCCGGGCCGAGCCAGGGTGATGCGCCCGATGGCGCCATCCACCTCCACCCGGAGCGCCTCGGTGGTCGGCAGGTCCGCGTCCGTCATCCCCGCATGCTGCCCCACCGGGCCGGGTTACATGTCGGACATCTCGTCGGCGCCTTCCGCCGGCACGTCCTCTGCGGGCTCGTCGTCGATGGGCGGCGCTGGTTCGGACTCGTAGTCCTGCGGCTGCGATGCGTCGGGGATCTCGGGCACCGGCTCGGGTTGCGTCGGCGTCAGGCCGTCGTTGGTCGGGTCGGTCGGGAAGAGGTCCTTGCCGTCGTCGTACTGGTCGCCGTCGGTGTTCGGGTTCGTCGGATCGGTCCGGGAAGCCAACTCCTCGCCGTCGTCGAGCCCGTCGTTGTCGCCATCGGCCACGAGCGGGTCGAGGCCGACGTGCCGGTACGTGTCCTCGTACCCGTCGGTCAGCTTGTCCCCGTCGCTGTCGGGCTTGTTCGGGTCGGTGCCGAGCCGCAGCTCGGCCCAGTCCTGCAGGCCGTCACCGTCGGAATCCACCTGCACGGACGGATCGATCGGCGGCTCGCTCGGGTCCTCGGTGGCCGGTGGGTCGGCCGGGGCGGGGTCGACCGGGGCCTTGCCGTCCGGCCCCTTGCCGTCCGCGGGCGTCTCCGGCGGGTCCATCTCGATGTCGTTGGGATCCACCGCGTTCGGATCCTCCGGCGGGTCCATCTCGATGTCGTTGGGATCCACCGCGTTCGGATCCTCCGGCGGGTCCATCTCGATGTCGTCGGGGTTGATCCCCTGCGGGTCCAGGCCCGCGCTCGACCTCGCGTCGTCGTCGAGCACGTCGTAGTCGGGCTCGATGCCGTCGGCCCGCTCCTGCGCGGCGACGGCCCGCTCCGCCATCTCGACCGCGCGCTCCTGCTCACCGGCCTCTTGCAACCGGTAGGCCTCCTTGCGAGCGTCGAGCGCCTCCTCCAGGAACCGGACCTTGACGTCGATGGCGTCGGCGGCCTCCTCCATGAGCTGGGGCTGGTTGCCGATGTCGTCGCTCGTCAGGTGCTCCTTCACCTTCTCGTCGAGCGGCACGGCCTGCTCCGTCGCCTCCTTGGCGCGCTGCGCCGCGGCCTCGGCCCGCTGGGTGTGGCCCTGGGCGTAGCCCCGGTGGGTGTCGGCGTCCTCGCGGTACTCCTGCGCCATGACGGGATCGGCCTCCGCCGCGGCCTTGGCCTCGAGCGCGACAGCCTCCGCCTCCTGCTCCGCGGCGTGACGCTGCTCGCGCTCGACCTGGATCTCGGCGGCCTTTGCCTTCTGCTTCAGTGCCCACGACTCGGCCGCCGCCTCGTCTCGCTCCGTGCCCGCGTCCCCGGTCCCCCGCGCGATCCGCGCCGTGGAGTCGTCGTGCAGGCTCGTCGCCCGCGCTCGCAGGATCGTCAGCTCGTGCTCGATGTCCTCCGGCTTGCGCAGCGCGGTGTCGGTCTTGGGCTCTGCCATCGTCGTTCCTCCAGTTCGTCGCCCGGGTCCGGCCGGGTCTGTGCGTTGGTTCGTGTGGTTGATCGGTGGGCTAGCCGCCCGACATGTCGTCGCCGGTGTCGGCCGGCGGCTGGTCCTCTGGCGGAAGATCGTCGTCCGCCGATGGCGGCTCCGGCTCGTACTCCGGGACCGGCACGAGCTCCGGGGCGGGCTCGAACTCCGGCGGCGGCGGATCATCCGGCGGGGGCGCCTCGATCCCGTCGGGGGCCACGCCTCCCGGGTCCGGGTTCTCCACCGTGGGATCCACGACGCCTCCCGGGTCCGGGTTCTCCACCTGAGGATCGACGACGCCACCCGGATCTGGGTTCTCGACCCCGAGCGGATCGACGTCGCGAACGGGCACAGACGGCGCGACGGTCGCGTCAGGGTCGCTCGCTGGCTGTCCGAGACGGGCGGCCTCCTGGTCGAGCATGTCGTCGGCCGACCCATCCGGCGACGCCTCCCCGCCCGCGTCAGGGGTCAGGACCGGACCCGGGTCCGGCTCGTCCCCACCCGCGTCCGGCACCAGCACCGGGCCGGAGTCGGGTGCATCGACCGCGGGCGGCGCGGCGGCATCGATGATCCCCGCCGCGGCGAGCGCCTCCTCGTCGACGACGATCTCGTCCGCCTTCGTCACGGCAGCCCGGGCCTGGCGCCTCATCGCGCCCGCCTGGGCGCTCATCTCGTCGGCCCACGGGTCGCCTTCCGCCCGTAGCTCAGCCGCCCGCTTGTCCGCGTTCTCGGCGTTCAGGTTGAGCGCATCGGCCTCGAAGAGCAAGGCGGCCTTGTCCTCGACGGCGTCGACGGCGACGTTGGCGGCGGCGAGCCTGTCGTTGAGGTCGGTCCAGTCCTGCTCCAGAGCGACACGCTGCGCCTCGAGCATCTCGGCCTGTGCCGTGTACTCCGCCGCCTCGGCGGCCGCGTTCGTCGCGTTCCCCTCCAAGCGCTCGGCAGTCACCCGCTGCATCTCGGCGTTCTCGTGGATCTCCTCGTAGTCTCGGCCCCGGGCCTCGTTCAACGCCTGGTCGGCCTCTGCGTCGAGCGCCTCCGCCTTGGCCCGAGCCTCCCTCGCCTGCTCGAGATGGCGAGCCTCGGCCGCCGCGGCGTCGGCCGCCCCCTTGTCCGCGAGGCCCTTCTGCCGCTCGACCTTCCCCATGCGATCCTCAAGGTCGCCCTGGCTGCGACCCACCTCCTTCACCAGCTGGTCACGCAGCACTGCGGCTCGAGCCTCGAGCTTCGCCACCTCGGCGGCGTGGCTGGGAGGGGGAGGTGCGTCAACGTCGGGTCCGGCCATAGCTCGAACCGTAAGCCCGCAGCGATCATGTGTCACCGGGTGGTCACCCGGTTGCCGCGCCCGGGTCGGTTCCCGGTTCAGCCGGCGCTGGCGTGGATGGCTTCGCAGCTCCGGGCCGCCGTCTCGCACACCTCGGTCAGCGCCGGGTCGGCGAGCGGGTCGGAGGCCCGTGTGCGCCAGCGGGTGAGGGCGCGCAGCGCCGCGGCCCGGACGTCATCGGGGGCCGCCCCCTCGCTCAGCCCGAGGGCCGCTGCGGGCGACGGGGACAGGAGCAGCCGGGCCAGCTCGCCCCGCTCGGCCTCGCTGACGGCCACGGTGCCCGACCCCACGAGGTGGGCGGCGCGGAGCTGCGCGAACTCGACGGCGCTCGACTCGATCCGCTCAGCCTCCCGGTCGATGGCCTTGGCCGTGCGCTCGTCCGAGGAGGCGAGGTCGCGGGCGAGCTGCCGGAGCGCGGCCAGCGCGGTGCGGGCCTGGAGGATCCTGGCCCGTGGCATGAAGTGCTCGGTGATGATGGTCCGCAGCTGGGCGAGCCCGGACAGCTCGACGAGGCGGGGTCCGAGCTGCGCCGCGGTGGTGGCGCCGGCGGCGAGCTCGCGCATGGCCACCCGCAGCCCGTACATCCCGAGTCGATCGAGGAGGTCGCGACGGATCTCGAGGGTCAGCACGCTCGAGCTCATCTCGAAGAACTCGCTCGTCGAGAGCAGCATCCGCTCGAGGACCTCGGGCTCGGTGGCCGCGAGGGTGCGGAGGTTCGCCACCTCCTCCTCGCGCAGCGTGAGGCCGGTCTCGGCGAGCAGACCGGCCATCGGCGTCACGTTGGCGCACAGGCTCCGCACCTGCGGGTCGGTCTGGTAGCGGAGAGCGATGCGCCTCGCGGAGTCCATCGCGTCCAGGCGACCGGCGCCGATCTCGTCCGCACGCGACAGGACGGCGACCGCGTTGACCGGAGAGGCGGCCGCCACCGAGCGGTCCATGAACGCGTCGAGGAACGCGACGTCGTCCTTGTGGACGTGGCGCATCAGGTAGATGACGGCGTCGGCGTCGTGCCCGCCGCCGGCGTCGTGCTCCAGGAAGTCGCGCGTGCGCCGGGAGTTCTCGTCGTTGAGCGATGCCAACCCGGGGGTGTCGATGAGCGTGACCTTCTCGAGGGCGGACGACGGCCAGCGCACGTCGAGCCAGGCGACGTCGCTCTCCGACAGGCCGCCGAGCTCGACGTCGAGGGCCCCGTCGTTGCGGCGGAAGGCGAGCGTCTGATCGGTGCCGTTGTGGCGGTGGGCGCTGACCTCGTAGGTCGGACCTTGGCGGTACCACGAGACCAGCCGGGTGCACTCGCCGGCGTCGGTGGGAGCAAGGCGCTCACCGACCAGGGCGTTGAGCAGCGTGGACTTGCCCGCCTTGACCCGACCGGCGATGGCGATGCGCAGGGGCCCTTCGACCCGCGCCCGGATGGCTCGCAGCTGCTGCTCGAGCGCGGGCTCCTCCGCCTCCAGACGGGCCAGCACGTCGATCACGGCCTTCGTGGCGCCGCCGTTCATGCGCTGACCCCGGCGAGCGCGGTCTCCACCTGGTGGAGGAGCTTGAGGCTGTTGTCGATCTCGGCGGTGCGCTGCTTGCGCTCGGCGTCGCTGCGCTGGGCGTCCTCCTGCCCCCGCTTGGCCGCGTCGGTGTAGGTGCGCTGCAGCTCGCCGAGGCGCTCGGTGAACTCGTCGCGCAGGTCGCGCTGGACGTCGCGCACGATGATGCTGATCTGGTTGCCGACCTCGAACTGCACGTCGTCGATGAACTGCCGCACCTGGGTGCGGGCGGTCTGGCGGCGGGCCTGGACCTTGCGCTTCTTCTCGTCGGCCAGACCGATCGCCCCGAAGATGGCGCCGACGCCGAGCATGACGGGGTTGGTGGCCAGGAGGGCTCCCGCCGCTCCCGGGAGGAACTGCCCCATCATCCCGAACATCATCACGCCGCCCTGCGCGCCGCGCACCGTCGTCAGCCCGGTGCCGAACGCCTTCTTCCTCCCCGCGACCTTGGGATCGAGCGCCTTGTCCCGCCAGAGGTCGGAGACGTCGAACACGGCTGAGCCGCGCGATGAGGTGAGGCCGAGGTCCTCCTCGTCGAGGAGCGTGATGACCTCGGCGCGGATCGACATCCGCCCCTCCTCGAGGGCCACGAAGGCGGTCGTGACCTCGTCGGCCACGTCGGACTGCAGATCCCGCACCATGTCGTCCCACGCCTCGCCGCTCTGGAGGCTCTCCACCATCTCGTCCATGTTCCGCGAGATGGTGCGCATCGCCCCGCGGAAATCGAAGTTGACGGAGTTGGCGAGATCAGCCATCCGGTCGCCGACGACGGTGGACCACCGCGCCCCAGGGCCCCGGAGGTGGTCGAGACGTTGCTTCGCCTCCTCGAAGGTCGCCATCGCGGCCTTCGTCGCGGCAGGGTCACCGATGACGGCGCGCTCGGAGTCGAGCCCCGTCCGCACCATCGATGCGATCGACTTGGCGTCGTTGGCCGATCGCTCTGCGGCCATCTCCTTGGCAGGGATCACGATGCGGTCGCTCAGCAGCTGGACGAGCTCGGGGATGCCACAGCGGGCGTTGAGGTCGCGGTCCCGGCGCGCGAGTGCCTCGTCCCGCAGGGCACTGGAGGTGGACACCACGGGGATGTCGATGCCCTGGCGCTGGAGGTGGGCGACGTTGAGCGCCTGGATGCGCTCGGCGGAGGCGTAGAGGTCGATCTTCGTCTGGGCGAACACCACCGACGGGCACAGCTCGATGGCCCGGCGGAGGAAGTCGACCTCGGGCGCGCTGAGCTCCGCCGACGCGTCGCTCACGAAGATCAAGCCGTCCGCGAACGGGAGGAACCCGAGCGTGGCGGCGGCGTGGCCGGCGCCGAGGCCGCCCATGCCCGGCGTGTCGACGACCACCAGCCCCTGCTTCAGCAGCGGGCTGGCCACGGAGATGTCCACCCGCTCGACGCGCTTGGCGTTGGCGGGGTTGCCCTGCTCGCTCACCCAGTTGGGGAGCTCCTCGAGCGGCACCTGCACGGCCGCGGGCTGCCCGTCGTCACCGCGGGTGCGCACGACGGCCAGCGGCTCCTCGCCGTAGCGCACGAGGGTGATGGCTGAGGTGGCGAGGTCGTCGTCGACCGGGCACACCTGCTGCCCCAGGAGGGCGTTCACGAGCGAGCTCTTGCCCTGTTTGAACTCGCCGACCACGCACACCACGGTGCCGGGGCGGTCGAGGCGCGCCGCGGCCGCTGTCGCCCGGTCCACCAGGTCCTTGCGATCGAGCGTGTTGAGGACCTTGACGAGCTCGATGATCGTGGACTTGACGGTGACCGGCTGGTCGCCGGTATCGCTCACTCGCCGCTCCCGAACACGTCGTCCGTCAAGCCGCCGACCCCGTCGTCGGACGCTTCCTCCTCGGGCGGGGCCTGGTACCCGTCGTCCTCGTCCTGCTGCGAGGCATCGGGGATCTGCTGGTCGGGCACCTGCGGGTCGGCGTACGACGGATCCGCCGTTCCGAGCCCTCCGTCAGCGTCGGACCCCTGGCCCATGGACCCGCCGGCGTCTTCGACGAGGACCCGATCGTCGATGCCGGCCTGGCCCTGGCTCGTCCCGCCGTCGGCCGTCGCGCCGGCCGTCGGGGAGGCCTGGACCATCGTGGTGATGCCCACGGCACCGAGGGCGTCGTCCTCGAGGCCCTGCTGCTGCTGCGTCTGGGCCGTGGCCTGGCCGGGCACCTGCTGGGCGGGCGCCTGCTCGGGTACCACCACCTTCGTCACGAGGGCGACGAGGTCCTCCTGGCTCATCTGGCCGAGCGTCTGCTGGAGCGTGCCGCCCTCGGCGAGCTTGCCGAGCAGCGCCTGGGGACCGTCGCCCGGCAGCCGGTTGATGAACGATCCGAGGTCGCCACCTCCGTCGACGACGCGGTCGACGAGGGTGTTGACGCCACCTGAGGTGAGGCCACCCACGAACTCCTGCAACGAGCCGGCGTCGGACAGCTGATCGATGATCTGCGATGCCCCGCCGCTCGTGAGGTTCGAGACGAGGTCGTCCACGCCGGACAGCTGCCCGAGATCCACACCGAGGCCCTCGAGGGCGGAGCCGAACGAGCCGAGGTCGGGCGCACCGAAGGCGCCCGCCGCCTCCCCCAGGATCTGGGCGCCGAGACCACCGGCCATGCCTTCGAGCTGTTGCGCGAAGGCGGCGATCGCCGCGTCGGGGCTGGCGCCTTCGCCGAGCACGGTGCCGAGGATGCCGCCGGCGGTGTCGCCGAGCTGGCCCTGCAGCGCGTTGAGAGCGGCACCGCCGATGCTGTCGAGGAACGACCCGCCGGGGGGCGAGCCGGAGCTCGAGCCGAAGCCGAACACGCCGGCCACGGCGGCCAGGTCGCCCGCGGCGCCGCCGAGACCGGCGGCCTCGAGGACGCTGCCGAACGCTCCACCTTCCCCGCCGGCCGCCATGCCGGCGATCCCGGTGGCCAGACCCGCGAGGTCGCCCTCCATGAGCGAGTTGAAGAGGTCGGCCGACTCACCACCTGTGAACGCCCCCACCACCGCACCCAGCTCGGGCCCGAGGAGCGTTCCGACGAGGCCGTCGAGGCCGCCGTCGGCGATCTGCGTGATCGTCTGCTCGATCACGTCGAACGGGCTCTCGCCCTTCAGGATCCCTCCGACCGCGTTGCCGATCATCCCCCCGACCGGGCCGCCGACCGCGGAACCGACCATCCCCGCAAAGGGGGCAGCCATCTCGGCCACCTGGCTGCCGACGTTGTATGCCGTGCTGGCGACCTCGACCGCTGCCGCGCCGATGTCCTGGACGTTGTCGACGACGAAGTCGGCTGCGGCCTCGAGCGGCTCGGTGATGAAGCTGAACACGGGGCACCTCCCTGGTGGTTGCGGTGATCGTACGACGGCCGCGGCGCGCCGGGACCGGGTGGTTCCCCGGTTCCCCCACCCGGGTCCCGGGAAAGGGGGTTACTCTCCTGCGTCATGACCGATGCGGGAACAGGACAGGCAGCGCCGGCTACGGAGGCGCGCGTCGTCGTGTATCCGAGCGCCACACTGCGCCCGGTTCCCTCGTTCGTCTTCGCCGTGCCGGCGGGCTGGATCGTCGACGAGGTGCCCGATGCACTGGCCGTCGTGCGCACACCGGAGCAGGTCGACGGGTTCTGGATCAACGCCACCCTGAGCCACGATCGGGTGGGCAAGGCGATCGATCTCGAGAAGGCCGCGCAGGCCACCTGGGCCCGCATCGTCCGGGAGTCGCCGAGCGCCAAGGCCAGCATGGAGAAGATGGCCCGCTTCGGCGCCAACGTCGTGTACCTGCGGGGCGTGGAGCTCGAGGCCCCGCAGTCGAACCGCCCGCTGGCCCAGCTCCAGGCCCTGTTCCTGGCCCCCCCGGTGGAGGGCGCCAAGACGGCCGACTTCTTCCA
>Ga0190265_10001156_pt1 | contig 17267 bp, 19 predicted proteins | sample Popmic124T_FD_133135 | JGI IMG/M metagenome (GOLD analysis project Ga0190265, IMG submission 133135) | Populus adjacent soil microbial communities from riparian zone of Indian Creek, Utah, USA - 124 T | ecosystem: Environmental > Terrestrial > Soil > Riparian zone | place: USA: Utah | collected...
CCGGCAGAGGCTCAGGGCGGTTTTGAAGTAGAGGCTGCCCAGGGCGGGTGAGATGAGGTCCAGGTAGAGGACGTAGCTCAAGTGGATGGGGGTGCGCAGGAGGGGCAGGGTGGTGACCGGGACCTCGATCAGGCGGTCGTTCCCCACGCGCCAACGGTAGGGGCGGATGGGCCGGAACCCCTCGCGGAAAGTCCCAAAGAGGGCGCTCCTCTGCAGCCTCTGCTCTTTGGTGAGCCCGGCGGTGCGGAAGTAGTAGGCCCTGGCGAGCGGCCCCAGGAAGGTGGGGAGCGTGCTCGCGTCGTAACGGTAGCCCCTCCGGGCGAGCACGGCCAAGGTCGCGGCGGAGAGGCTGAAGCCAGGGCCGCGGAAGCCGGCGGGCCGGAGGCCTGTGGCCCTTTCGATGGCCTCCTCGGCGCGGGCGAGCTCGGTTTCGAGCTCCGCCTCGGAGTAGAGGTGGAGCCAGGACTCGTGGCGGAAGGAGTGGTTGCCGACCTCGTGCCCCGCCGTGGCGATCGACGCCAGGGCCTCCCGGTTCTCCTCGCGGTCGGCGTCCTGCCCGACGACGAAGAAGGTGATCTTGAGGCCCCTCTCGGCCAGGAAGGTGAGAATCCGCGGCACGACGACGTATAAGTAGGAGGGGAAGGACTCCCAGCCGGGATCGCCGTGGATCTTGAGGTAGGACCAGAGGTTGTCGAGGTCCAGGGAGAGGCTGGCGGGTGGGGTCAGAAGCTCGACCTCCGAGGAAGCGGTGGAAAGCGCTGCTCTGGGGATATTCTATAGAAGGATAGGATCTCGTGGATGATGACCGAAGACCAGGAGGTGGTCACCCGTTTCTTGAAGGGTGAGACCGATGCGGTAGGGACCGTGGACGGCTGGATTTCGCGCGCCGCCTGGCCGTACCAGCGCCGGTTGGCCGAACGCTGGGACGACGTGCTCCAGGACGTGCGCCTGGAGGTGACCCGCCTGCTGGGCCAGGGGAAGTTCCGCGGCGAGTCGAGCCTCAGGACCTACCTCTGGCGGGTGGTGAGCCACACCTGCCTCGACCAGATCAGGGCGCTGAGCAAGTGGCAGTGGACCGACCTGGAGGTGCTGGAGCAGACGGACGGCGCCGCAGGGCCGGCGCGCCCGGCCGCCGCCAGCCACGAGGACAGGGACCTCCTGATGCGCGTGCTGGAACGCGTCTCGCAGGATTGCCGGGAGCTCTGGCGGCTGCTCGTGGCAGGGCATTCGTACCGCGAGATGAGCCTGCGGCTCGGGGTGGCGGAGGGAACTCTGCGGGTGCGGGTGCTGCGCTGCCGGGAGAAGGCGACGGCCCTGCGCAAGGAGTTGGGGGAAAGATTGCCGGCAGGACGTAACGTTACGGTCAAAAGATCGCCTAATACGAGCAGAAAGGCGAATACTAATGACCTGTGAAAATGCTATCGAATTTCTCCCCTGGCTGCTGAACGGCACCCTTGGGGAGGAGGAGGGGGGAGAGGTACGGCGGCACCTCGAGACGTGCGAAAGCTGCCGGCAGGCCCTCGCGGAGACCCGGGAGGCCTGGCGCCTTTTCGACCAGCACGTGCCCACCGCCGCGCTCGTGGCCTACGCCTGGGGCGACACGCCCGCAGGCCTGGACACCGAGCTGCTGGAGCGCCACCTCGAAAGCTGCCCCCAGTGCGCGGCCGAGCTCGAGATGGCCCGGACGAGCCGCGGGCTCGAAGGGGACGACAAGATCGCTCTTTTTCCCGGCAAACCGAGCCGGGAGCTGAGCCGGGAACGCAGGGAGCCCAGGGTATGGCGTGCCGCCGCCCTGGCCGCGGGGCTCGCGGGTGTGGTCGCCGCGGGCGGCTGGATCAACAGCGCCCGGCAGGTCGACTCGCTTCTGGCGGAGAATCCGCCGTCGGCGGTGGCTACCCCGTCTACGCCGACGACCTCATCGCGGCCTGCCGACGACGGCGCGTTGCGGGAGCGGCTGGCGGAGCTCGAGAAGGAGAAGCAGCAACTGGAGGCCGAGCAAGCCGCCCTCGCGGCACAGGCCGCGGAGAGCCGCGACAAGCTCGCCCTGCTCATCCGGGAAGCCTCTCCCCAGCCGCAGATCTCCTGGTCGAACGAGCTCTACTCCCAGGGCGACGTGGTCCGCGGCCCGGGTGCGGAGAACGACTTGACCGCGCCGGCGGGCGAGCCCTTGAACCTGTTCCTGCAGCCGGAGGACGGTGCCAAGGAGTACCCGCGCTACGAGATCGAGATCCTGGGCGCCGGCCGCAAGGCCGTCTGGGGCGGCCAGGGAGCCCGCCTGAGCGACAAGGGCGACTTCTCGCTCCTCATCCCGGCCGGGTTCCTGCCGAAGGGGGAGTACGAGATCCGGGTCTACGGCTCGAACGGCGGCAAGCGGGCCGAGCGCGTGGGGGCCTACGGTTTGCGCATCGAGTAGGCGGCCGCACCATGAATGGCGAGGGTGGCCGGGTCCTGGAGAAAGGCGGCCACCCCCAGACTCTCCGGCTTCCAGCGCTTGTCGATCCCCAGGACCAGCTCTCCCGAGCGCCCGGAGCCGGCGGTCCCCGGCAGGGTGAAGGCCTTCTCGAAGCGGCGCACCACGCGGTCGTTGCGCAGGGTGCGGGAGGCGTTCTCGCCGGACCCGACCTCGGTCGAGAGGCCGTCCTGGTAGACCGCCACCCAGAGGTCGAGGTCCCCCTCGGCGGCCGTCTGGGCGAGCTTCGCCCCCACCTTCACCCGCAGAGGGCTGTTGGCCGTGGGAGGAAGGATCTCCAGGGTCACCCGGCCCGCCGGCTCGACCGCCAGGGCGCGCTCGATCCTCGCCTTGATCTCTCCATCCTTTGAGCCCACGCACTCCTCCCGGCCGTTGACCACCGCCTGGGGGGTGTAGATGCGGTTGCTGCGGAACGTGCGGGCGGCGTAGGCCCTCTGCCGCTCGGACCACTTGGGCGAGGAGTACGGGTCGGTCCAGCCGATGTGGTTCCAGTAGTCCACATGAAAGGAGAGGGGGATGACCCGGCCGCGGTACTTGGGGTCGTTGGCGAGCCGGGAGAGCAGCCGGTCGGCCGGCGGGCAGCTCGAGCACCCTTGAGAGGTGAACAGCTCGACGACGGCCACTCTGCCGCCGGCCGGGCTCGAGCCCCGCGGCGAGGCCGGCGAGGCTAGGAGGAGGAGGGGGAGGACGGAGAGAAAGGTCAGGGCGTTCATGGCGGAGCCTCCGGGAAGATCACGTACCAACCCATGGTACGCGCGCCGAGGCTTTCCGGCTTGGCCGCCTCACCCTCGGTCCCTCTCCCGGAGGGAGAGGGGGGAGTTACCCCAGCGGCGGGTTTGGACGGTCCGGCAACGGCTCGGCAGCAGCGGCTGCTGCCCCCGCCCGCATCCGATCTCCCCGCGCGAGGGTGATCTTCAGGGCCGGCGGGGTGATCAGCGTCGTCACGATCACCATCACGACCACGGCGGCGAAGATCGGCGGCGAGATCACCTGGTGGCCGTGGAGCACGAGGGTGGCGCCGATACCGGCGAAGATCAGGCCGACCTCACCGCGGGGCACCATGCCGACGGCGACGGACAACCGGTCGAGCCCGCGCTCCAGCACGCCGCCGACGCAGACCATCTTGCCGAGGATGGCGGTGATCGAGAGCAGGGCCGCGAAGCCGAGCACTCCGGGCTGCGCGAAGCTCGACAGGTCGACCCGCGCTCCCATTAGCACGAAGAAGACCGGCACGAGGAACCCGGCGATCGGCTGGATGAGCTCCTCCATCGTGTGCTTCGTGCGGTCCCCGAGGTCTTTGTAGTGGACCTGGTCGAGCACCAGGCCGGCGGCGAAGGCGCCCACGATGGTGGCGAGGCCGATCCACTCGGCGAGGTAGGCGAGGAGGAAGCAGAAGCCGAGGGTCAGGGCGAGGAGAGTTCCCTTGATCTCCAGGCGGCTCGCCAGCCGGAAGATCCTTGGAGAGAGCCAGCCGCCGATCACCACGGCGCCCACCAGGAAGGCGACGGCCTTGCCGATGATGGCCAGGGCGGCGAGACTGTCGAGCTCCTGGCCGGTGTTGGCGGCGGTGATGACGCCGGAGACGACCGCCAGGATCACCAGGCCCAGGACGTCGTCGATCACCGCGGCGCCGAGGACGATCTTCGACTCGCGCGCCGCGAGCTTGCCCAGGTCCGCGAGCACCCGCGCGGTAATGCCGACGCTGGTGGCGCAGAGGGTCGCGCCGATGAAGACGTGGACCAGCGTCTCCTCCTCGGGGAGCATCCAGGCCGAGACCGCCCAGCCGAGGAAGAACGGGGCGACCACACCGAGCACCGCGACCAGCAGGCTCGACCAGCCGACCGAGAGCATCTCCTTGACGTTCGACTCCAGGCCGACCTGGAAGAGCAGGAGGATGACGCCGAGTTGGGCCAGGATGTCGAGGCCCAGCGAGGTGCGGAGGAAGGCGAAGGTATCGATGCCGGCGAGCGCCAGGTTGCCGAGCACCATGCCGAGGATGAGCTCGCCCAGGACCGCCGGCTGCCCCAGACGCTCGAACAGCTCGCCCCCCAGCTTCGCGGCGGCAAGGATGACCACCAGCCCGAGGAGGACCGGCAATACGGGGCCGCCGTGGCCGCTCGCCTCCGCCGCTCGGGCGGGGGTGACGGCGAAGAAGGCCAGGAGGACGGCGGCGGCGAGCAGGGCTTTTCGCATGGGCCCGATCGTAGATGACATCCGGCAACCATTCAACGCTGCTGCTGCTCCTCTCTGTCCTCCAGAGAGGACGTTCCGGGCCCTCCCCGGCGCTCCTCGGGAGTTCCAGAGGGAGCGGCCGGCCTGGCATCACTCTTGCCATTAAGGGTTCGTGGGAAAGGAGAACCGACCATGACAATCCCAACCAGAAACCTGACCCTCAAAAATACCGCGGCCGCGCTGGCCGTTCTTCTGCTCCTCGCTGCGGTACCGGCTGCCGAGTCTGCCTTGAACATCGTGTCGCTCGACCAGGAGTGGGCGATGAGGGAGGATCTGCACGGCCAGGTCGCCAGCCAGAAGCAGGTCACCCAGGCCGCGTACCTGACCGAGATCGGCCAGCGGATCGTCGCCCAGACCGAGCTCGGGAACCGTCCCTGGAACTTCTTCGTCGTGCGCGACAGCTCCGTCAACGCCTTCAACCTCCCGGGCGGCCTGATCTACGTCAACTCCGGCCTGATCGCCGAGGCCGAGAGCCTCGACCAGTTGACCGGCGTGCTCGCCCACGAGATCGCGCACGGCTCCAAGCGCCACGGCACGCAGCTCATGACCAGGGCCTATGGCTACAACCTGCTGGCGGGCCTGGTCCTCGGGCGTGACGCGGGCCAGGGCAAGCAGATCGCCGCCCAGCTCCTGGGGACGGGCATCCTGACCGACTACAGCCGCGACGCCGAGCGCGAGGCGGACCGGGCGGGGGTTGGCTACGTCTACCGGGCCGGCTACGACCCGCGGGGCATGGCCGAGTTCTTCAGCAAGCTGGGGAGCCTGCGCTCGCGCCAGCCGTCCAAGGTCGAGCAGTTCTTCTCCAGCCACCCGCTGACCAGCGAGCGCATCGCGAACGTCGAGGCCGAGATCTCGCGGCTGCCGCAGAAGAAACTTACCGGGGACACCAACAACTACCAGCGGTTCCGGTCGCGGTACCGGTAGCTCCAACTCGTTGTTTCTGGGGTAGGGCCGGGTGGTGCGGGCGGGCTAATGAGGCGCCCTCCGGGGATTGGCTCCCGGCGGGCGCAAATCGATCAACGGAAGTGGCTAGGAGATCTTGACGACGTTCTTGGCCTGCAGACCCTTGGGCCCCTCAACGACTTCGAAGGTGACGCGGTCCCCTTCATTCAGGGTCCGGAAGCCCTCGGCGATGATGGCCGCGTGATGGACGAAGACGTCGGCACCGCGCTCCCGCACGATGAACCCATACCCCTTCGCGTCGTTGAACCACTTCACGGTACCTTGCTCAGACATGCTCTTGCTCCTTGCAACAATGAAACAGGTTGTTTGTTCGCCGCGACAAGCGGCATCCTCCACCCCCTGAGAGGGGCAAAATCATCATCATCTCCGGTGCCGCTTTGCCTGGTGCCGAACTGCAAGGAGCCGCCTGCTCACGATTGGCGCACCAGCGCATCCAGGGTTCCTATATCTATGGCTGTCTCTTTGTACCCTCGTTCGATATAGAAAATGGTCGCGCTGATTGGTTGCTGCGGAGGAATTATAGGCAGGGTAATCTAGCTGACGCCGCTTCCAACCTGTTGTGCGCTAACTCAGAATTTTCGCTACTCTGGCACGCCCCGGAAGAAAAATCAAGAGGGTGTCGCATCGTCTTCCTGCCGCTCCGCCAAACCGGGGGACGGGATAAGATGGCGCCGTCCGGAAGGAGGGTCCCGACGGTGTCCACGCGCATCCCCAGAAAGCTCGACCGAATAGAGGTCCGGGTGCTCGGCTCGCTGCTCGAGAAGGAGCAGACCAACCCGGAAACCTCGCCGCTGACGGTCAACGCCGTGATCGCGGCGGCCAACCAGAAGACCAACCGCGAGCCGGTTATGGACCTCACCGAGGAGCAGGTGGTCACCGCCCTCGATCGTCTGCGCCAGGACGTGCTGGTGTGGCGGACGGAAGGGGCCCGCTCGGAGCGCTGGCAGCAGAGCGTGGTGCGGCGCTGGGGGCTCGACCGGGCCGGCAAGGCGCTGATGACCCTGCTCCTGCTGCGTGGACCGCAGACCCCCGGCGAGCTGCGCACGCGCAGCGAGCGGCTCCACCCCTTCACCTCCCTCGACGAGGTGGAAGAGGCCCTGCGCCGCATGGCGACGATCGACGAGCCCCTGGTGATGGAGCTCCCCCGCCGTCCCGGCCAGAAGGAGGTCCGCTGGACCCACCTGGTGGGCGACGCGGCTCCCGAGCCCGAGGAAGAGCCGTTCGCGGCCGCCGATCCCGCCGCTCCGCCGCGACCCTCCCTCGCCTCGCGCGTCGAGCGGCTGGAGGAGATGATGGCGGGAATGGCGGCGGACCTCGACGAGATCAAGCGCCTGCTGAGCTAGACTACGCGCAGCACACTCGTTCATCGTCCGCCATTCAAAGGAAGAGGGGGTTTCCATGTTCAGCAAGCTGTCCATGTCTCTGCTTGCCGAGTTCATCGGCACTTTCGCCCTGATCTTCATCGGGGCGGGGGCCGGAGCGCTGGGGATCGGAGGGCTCGTCGGGGTCGCCTTCGCCCACGGCCTGGTGGTCGTGGGGTTCGCCTACGCCTACGGTCACATCTCGGGCACCCACATCAACCCGGCGGTGACGATCGGGGTCTGGGCCGCCGGCAAGATCGAAGCGGGCCGCGCCCTCTCGTACGTCGTCTTCCAGATCGCCGGCGGCATCGCCGGTGCGCTCGCCCTGGGCTGGGTGCTGGGCGGCTCCGAGACCGGACTGGGGGCAACCACCCTGGCTCAGGGCCTCCAGGTGGGCGGCGCCACGATCACCATCACCCCGATGATCGGCGTCTTTCTCGAAGCGGTCCTCACCTTCTTCCTGGTCAACGCGGTGATGAACGCCGGGATCAGCGGCAAGGCCACGCCGGTCGACGGCCTCGCCATCGGCTTTACCTTGGTCTTTTGCATCCTGATGGGCGGGCCGCTCACGGGCGCCAGCCTGAACCCCGCCCGCACCCTCGGACCGGCGGTCGTGACCGGCAACTTCGCGAACCTCTGGGTCTACCTGGTGGGCCCGGTGCTCGGCGGCGTGGTGGCGGGACTGCTCTACAAGGCGGTCTTCGCGGAGCGGCACTTCAAGAAGTAGGCCTCGGGGCCCTCACCACCCCAACCCTCCTCTCCCGCCTCCCACACGGCCACCGGGAGAGGAGGGAGCTGATTTGACGAAGCGGCCTATAATGGGCTTCATGAGCTTGGCGATCGTCAGTGAGCCCCTCCCCTTGGAAACGGACCGGGACGGAGTGGTCCGGGTGGGAGGAACTCGGGTCACCTTGGACACCGTTGTCTGCGCCTTCAACGAAGGCCTCACGGCCGAAGAGATTGCCCAGCAGTACCCTAGTCTCCACCTCTCGGACATCTACGCTGTCATCGCCTACTACCTGCGTCGGAGGTCCGATGTCGAGGTTTACCTGGGGGAGCGGGAACGGCAGGCGGGCGAGGTCCGACGCCAGAACGAGACGAAATTCGACCCTCAGGGGATTCGCGAGCGGTTGCTCGCCCGCCGAGGCTGATCGTCCCGAAATCCCTTGCGACGAGATTGAGCCGGTGGCAGTCTGACCCTCATGCTTCGACTGGCAGCGGACGAGAACCTCAACAACGACATCCTTCGTGGCCTCCGGCGCCGCAATCCCGTGCTGGATATCGAGCGCGTCCAGGACGCCGGCCTGTCAGGGAAGGACGATCCCACGGTGCTCGCCTGGGCGGCGCGCGAGGGCCGCGTCCTCGTGACCCACGATGCCGCTACGATCCCTGTCTACGTCGCCGAGCGAGTCATGGCGGGCCAGCCGATGCCTGGAGTCTTCGAGGTTCGGCGCTCTCTACCAGTCTCTCAGGCCATTGAGGAGCTGCTTCTGCTCGTCGAGTGCAGCCAAGAAGGCGAGTGGGAGGGACGAGTTCTGTACCTCCCGCTTCGATAAGCCTACTCTCCGATCCCCTACTCCCCCGGCACCGGCAGCACGTCCGGCCACCACTTACCCGGCTGGTTCAGCGGCCAGGGACAGGTGGACTGGATGTTCAGCTCGTGGAGCATCGGGTGGTCGTGGGCGAGGGGGAAGAAGAAGCTGTCGCGGCCCTGGGGGTCGTGGCCGCTGCACCGGTACTGGGGGCTGCCGAGCATGATGAGGAGGAGCAGGACGATCTCGGCGACGAGGTAGAGCCGCATCCCGCGCTCGACCCGCGGCTTGAAGCGGGTGCGTCCCAGGGCACCGGCCCAGAGGATGACGGGGAGGATGGCGGCGTGGAGGAGGATCAGCCCCTGCCACATCATGGTGGTGGTCGGCGAGAGGGCGAAGACGATCACGGCCGCGATGAAGCTCCAGAAGGCGTAGCCCTGGAGCCAGGCGCGGTCCGTGGCGTCGGCCGGCAGCTCCCGCCGCCAGCGGTGGCGGACCCTCTTGCGCCAGAGGCGGGCGTTGGCCAGCACGGGGAGAATCAGGGTCAGGGGCAGCAGTACCGTAGTAGCGATCGTGAGGCCTGGGCCCAGCCAAGGGTCCGATCCGAGGATATCGGAGAAGTCGAAGTCGACGATTTTTTCGGAGACTGCGAGCGAGGCGTAGCGAAACCAGTAGATCAGGCCCCGCAGCAGCGGGAAGACGTAGATCAGGCCGCGGCCCAGGAAGCCCTTGTCGGCGTCGGTCAGGATGGCGGGGTTCTCCACCAGCTCCAGCGCCCAGGGGATCAGGGGCAGCGAGGCGAGCACGCCGCCGAGGAAGCCGCCGAGCCAGTGAGGCTTGAAGAAACCCCGCCACCAGAGCAGGCCCGAGGCCACCAGGAGCAGCAGGAAGGAGGCGTGGATCTGGAAGGCCAGCGCCAGGCCGGCGGCGTGGAGGAAGGAGAGCCAGAAGCGGGGCCGTTCGCGCTGGCGCAAGCAGGTCCAGAGGTGGACGGCGCCGAAGAGGAAGAGGTAGTTGGGATTCCACAGGAACGCCGAGAAATAGACCCGCCAGGGGTTCAGCCAGTAGAGCAGGGAGAGTAGGACTCGCTCGCGGGGAGACAAGATGCGCTTGAGCGTGCCGTCCAGGGTGAGGTAGGCGAGGACGTGGAAGAGGAGAACGAGCAGGCTCGGCGCCCGGTGATCGCTCCAGACCATCAGCGGCAATCCCACCAGCAGGCTGGTGATCCCGCCGGGCGCCTTGCCGCCGGTCGACATCGGGTTGCCGTAGGAGATCCACTGCCCCTCCACGGCCAGCATCCATCCGCGGGCGAGGAGGTTGAGCTGGTCGCCGGCCACCTGACTGCGCAGCAGCATCCCCACGGAGATCAGCAGGCCCACGGCGAAGAGGAGCCGGACCGTGCGGCCGGCGGCGGCGTCCGACATCAGATCTCCAGGGCTCCGAACCGGGCCGGCTTGTGGAAGTCGGCCGGCCGGGTGAGGGTGGGGGACCAGCAGCTGAACTCGGGGCCGCCGTCGCGTGGACGCTCGATGCGGTAGAAGTTGGCCCGCCAGACCGGGGGCAGGACTCCCGGAGGCACGATCCCCGCCCATGGAATGGACAGGGTCGCCCACCAGTCCTGCCGCGCGGCGCAGCGGCCGGTCTTCCACAGCAGCCCCGGGCAGTCCCAGGTAGGATCCGCCGTGAGGTCGGCGCGGAGCGAGGTCGGGTTGTGAATGCGGGCGTCGAAGAGCGTGCCCAGGGGGCTCACCTCGAACTCACAGTAGCGCACGGGGTCGGCTTCGCCGGGGGCGAGGAACACCTCGACCGCCTCCTCTTCGTACACCGGATCGTCGCGCCGCCGGTAGGTCCCCCAGGCGTCTCTGTCCTCGCAGTCGAAGCGGACGTGGAGCGCGCGGTCGTCCCGGCAGAGGCGCACTCGGGTCTGCTGAACGGCCGGTCCGCTGCCGTCCGCGAGCACCAGGAGCGGCAGGGTGGGGATCTCCTCCCAACTCCAGACGGCGGGAGCCCGAGGTACCACGAGGCGGGGGAGGACAGGTTCCACGGGCGCTTACGATACACTGTCCGCGATCTCCCACCCCTCATGGCGAAACCGTTTCTCACCGACGAGTCGAAAAAGGCGCTCAGCGAGGCGGTCGCAGCGGTCGAGGCCCAGAGCAGCGCGGAGCTGGTGCTGGCGGTCCGTGAACGCTCGGGCTCCTATCTGCACGCTGACCTCCTCGTCGGCATCGCGGCCGGGGTGGCGACCCTCGCCGCCCTCCTCTACTCGCCCTGGGAGTTCGCGCTGATCTGGTTCCTGATCGACCCGGTCGTGATCGGCGCCCTGGCGGGGCTTCTCGCCTCACGCGTGCCGGCTCTCCGCCGGCTGCTGACACACGAAGGGGCTCGCCGTAGCCGCGTGGAGACTGCGGCGCGCGACACCTTCGTCGAGAAGCGTCTGCACAGGACGACCGGGCGGACCGGCATCCTCCTCTACATCTCTCTCCTCGAGCGGGAGGTGGCGGCGGTGGTCGACCTTGGATGCGAGAGCCTCGCTGCCACCGACGCCTGGGCACGGGAGATCGCCGCCATCCGCGAGGAGGTGCGCCGAGGGATGGGCGGCAACGCGGTGGCGGAGACGATCCGCGCCCTGGCTCCGGTACTGGCGCCTGCCCTTGAGCGCGCCGCCGAGGACGTCAACGAGCTGCCGGACGAGGTCTGCTGATGAAGAGGGTCCTGCCCCGGTGGCTTCTCGCTGCCCTGACGCTCGCCCTGCTGGCGCTGCTGTTCGCGGCGGGGCCTGCCGTTGCGCGGCCCGGCGGTGGAGAGAGCTACTCCGGTGGAGGCAGTAGCGGGGGTGGCGGCGACGACGGCGGCATCGCCTACCTCTTGATCCGGCTATGGATCGAGCTCGTCTTTGCCTACCCGCAGATCGGCATTCCGGCGACGATCGCGATCGTCGCCTACCTGGTGATCCGCCATAAGAGGCGGGTGAAGGCGGGCTCCCAGAACTGGGACTCGGCCTCCGCGGCCTCTCCCGTTCGATCGCCAGCCACACCCCCGAGCCGTCCGCCGTCTAAGGATCTGGACGCGATCCGTGCCCTCGACCCCGACTTCTCGGTGGTCCTCTTCGAGGACTTCGCCTACGCGCTCTATGCCCGGGGTCACCAGGCGCGCTCCAGCCAGCGCGACCTCGACGCACTTTCACCCTACCTGAGCGCGGCGGCGCGCACCCACCTGGCCGAGCGGCGCCCCGTCGGCGCTCCGGTCTCAGGCGTGGTGATCGGCGCCATGCGGGTGGTAGACCTCGCCATCCCCGCCGTGCCGGTGGCTCCTCCGGGAGGAGCCGCACCCCGGGTCGTGGTCGTCCTCGAGCTCGAGGCCAACATGACGGTGGGCGTGGCGGGCGCGGAGCATACCCAGTACCTGAAAGAGCGCTGGCTGCTCGTGCGCGACGCCGGGGTGCGCAGCAAGCCGCCCGAGCGCGTTCGCAACTTCCAGTGCCCCAACTGCGGCGCCCCCTTCGGCCCGGAGGGCGGCGACCGCTGCACCTACTGCGGCGAGGTCGTCTCCGGCGGCCGGTTCGACTGGAGCGTCGAGTCGATCGAGATGCTGCGCATCGAGGACCGTCCGCCCACGCTCGCCGCCACTGTCCAGGAGGTGGGGAGTAACTGGCCGACGATCTACCATCCGCAGCTGAACGCCCGCTGGGCCGAACTCGTGACGGCCGACCCCGCGGTCACCCAGGAGGCTCTCAACGCTCGCCTGCAACTGATCTACGGCGAGCTCAACGCCGCCTGGAGCCTGGGCAAACTCGACGCGGCCAGGCCCTTCGTTTCGGACGGCCTCTTCGACTACCTGCAGTACTGGGTGAGCGCCTACGAGAAGCAGGGCCTGCGCAACGTGCTCGAAGGCATGCGGGTCGTCGAGTGGAAGCTGACCAAGGTGGTCCGCGACAGGCACTTCGACTCCCTGACCTTGCGTCTCTGGGGATCGGGGCGCGACTACACGGTGCGCCAGACGACCGGCGACATCGTGACCGGCAATCCCAAGGCCGACCGCTCGTACTCTGAATATTGGACGCTGATCCGCGGCGCCGGTGTGCATGGGGCGCCGCGGGCCGACAAGAGCTGCCCGAACTGCGGCGCCCCGCTCGACGTCAACATGGCCGGCGCCTGCGAGCACTGCGGCGCCAAGATCACCAGCGGCGACTTCGACTGGGTGCTGTCGAAAATCGAGCAGGACGACTCCTACACCGGCTGACGATCTGCCTAGGAGGCCGCCGGGCACTCGCCGTCGTGGTTCTTCTGAATTCCCGCGGCCCGGCGCGTGCAGTCGTTGCCGTAGGTCTTGCCGTCGCAGCCGCAGACCGGCCTGAATTCCTTGGTGCAGGCCTCCGGCCGCTCAGCGCAGACCCCCTGTAGGTCGGCCCCCTGGCACTCGCCGGCCGGCAGGTCGCAGAAGAACCGTCCCTCCGGGCAACCCTTGCCCTGGATGCCGCCGCAGACCTGGGCGTCACCGGTCCCGCCGCTGCCGGGAGTCCCAGGGGTCTGGGTACAGGCAAGGGCGGCCGTTACGATCAGCAACTGCAGCAGCTTCGCCATCGATCTCGCGTTCATGCCGAGCCCTCCTTTAGAGAGGACTATCTTGACAGATCGGCGATGAACTCGACGGCCTGCCCGAGCACTCCCTCGTCACGGAGGATGCGGCGATGGCCCAGGCCGGCGGTGGTGACCAGGCGCGCGCCGGGCCAGGCATGGGCGAGCGACAGCCCCTCGGCGTGGGGGACCTCGGCGTCCTCGATGTCGTGCATGATCAGGGCGGGCAGACGCAGGCCGCGCGCCACGGTGGAGGCGGAGAGGTCGTGCCAGATGCCGGGGCCGAAAGTGCGCTCCATCTCGCCGCGCAGCCCGTACTCGACCGTCCAGGAGAGGCCGAGCTGGCGCGCGAAGCCTTGCACCGCCATCCTCACGTGACAGGCCGGTCCCAGGTAGACGACGCCGTCCGCGGCGAGGCCATCGCGCAGGGCCAGTGTCGTGCACAGGGCTCCGAAGGAGTGGGCGACCACGGCGCACAGGGGGCCGAGGTGCTCACCGATCCGGTGGACGGACGCCGCGACCTCGATGGCGGTAGTGCGGCGCCCGGGGGTCCGCCCGTGCGCCGGCGAGTCGAAGGCAACCACCCGGTATCCAGCAGCCACCAGCGGCGCCGCGAAGGCGCCGAGTTGGGCGCCCCGGCCCGACCAGCCGTGCACCAGCAGCACGGTGGGACCCTCCCCCCAGGCGTAGGCCGCCAGGGGGATGTCCCCGAAGGGGACGGTGAAGTGCTCGGCCACCTCCAGGAGCTCGGCCTCACGCTTGGGCTCCGGATGGCGCATCGGAGTGAAGAAGAGGTCGAGCGCCCACTTCCCGGCGAGCGGCGGAGCCACCCTCCCGAGGGCGTTGACGCCGGTCTGGGCCAGCCGAAGGGCGAACGGGAGGGAGGGAGAGGTGCGTGCTGGACTGGCGCTGCGTTCCGCGATCATGGCTTCTCCTGCTTCTTACTTATCGATAGGTAAGTAGGGAACCCAAAATTTTTTATGCCTTCAGTTGCCGCCGGAGCTGCTCGACGGCGGCCTCGAAGCGCTCCGGCCCGCAGGCGCGGGCAATCTGCAACCCGCCCTGGAGGGTGGAGCCGAGGATCATCGCTTGGTCCGCCGGTTCGCCCAGGAAATGGAACGCGCCGCGCTCCCGCCCGTCGGCGAGGAGCACGGTCAGCCAGCCCAGGAGGTCCTCGAGAAGCACGCGGGAAGCCTCGCGCATCTCCTCCGGGATGGATTCGAACTCGGCCTGGAGCACGCCCGAAGGGCAGATCCGGTTTCCGCTGTGCAGGAACGCGAAGTAGATCTGGAAGTACGCCTCCAGCCTTCCCCAGGGATCGTGCGGGCCCTCGGAGTTCAGCCTCTCAGCCCAGCGGTGGAAGCGCCGCCGGTATCGTTCGATCACCGCCACACCCAGGTCTGCCTTGGAGCGGAAGTGATAGTGGACGGCGGCGTTCTTCACCCCCAGCCGCTCGGCGATGTGCTGGTAGCTGAAGGCGTTGAAGCCTCGCTCCTGCAGCATCGCCTCGGCCGTGTCGAGGATCTCGCGCTTGGTGTCTCGGGGAGCCGTCGTCATGCCGACAGCTTACTTACTAGTCAGTCAGTCGTCAAGACCTCAAGCCGCCAACGCCAGCAGCTCGGCCCTCTCGGCTGGGGTGATGAAGGCGGCGGCGAGCGCGTTCTCCTGCATGCGGCGCAGGTCGCTCTCGGCGAGCCCCAACTTTTCGACCGCGACCCGGTACTCGTGCGCGAGGTCGATGCCGCTGATGCTCGGGTCGTCCGAGTTGAGGGTGACGGCGAGGCCGCGCCGGAGCAGGTCCGGGAGGGGGTGGGAGCGGTAGTCGGGCACGGTGCTGGTGTGCAGGTTGCTCGTGGGGCAGACCTCCAGAGGGATGCGGCGCTCGGCCAGGAGGTCGAGGACGGCCGGGTCTTCCACCGCTCGGATGCCGTGGCCGATGCGCTCTGCCCCCAGATCGAGCACCGCCTGCCGCACGCTCGCCGCTCCCGCCGCCTCGCCGGCGTGGGCGATGGTGCGCAGGCCGGCCTCGCGGGCCTCCGCGAAGTGGCGCACGAACAGCTCGCCCGGGAAGTGGGCCTCGTCGCCGGCGAGATCGAGGGCCACGACACCCCGCTCCCGTCCGCGGATCGCCGCCGCGAGCTCGATCCGCCCGATCTCAGGCCCGTAGTGGCGGGAGATGATGCCGATCAGCTTGGCCCGCACGGGCAGGCGTCCCCGGGCCTCCTCCAGCGCGTCGCAGGCCGTCTCGACGACGCCCCAGGTGTCGAGCCCGTGCTCCTCGCCCATGAAGTAGGGGCTGAAGCGCAGTTCGATGTAGTCGATCCCTTCGCCCGCCGCGTCCTCCAGGTTCTCGCGCACGATCCGCCGCACCGCTTCGTAGTCGACCATCACCCGGCGCAGCAGCTCGAACTTGGCGATGAAGTGGACGAGGCTCGGCTCCCGCTCGGTGATCTGCACGTAGGGACGCAGCTCCTCGACCGTCCAGGCCGGCAGCTCGAGCCCGTGCCGCCGGGCCAGGTCGATCACGGTCGCGGTGCGGACGTTGCCGTCCAGGTGCCGGTGCAGCTCGACGAGCGGGTAGCCGTTGCGCATGGGATGGTCTCCTCGGTCTCTCCTCGATTGATCAGCGGCATCCGGCGCCGGCGCACTTGCGCAGCCGGGCCAGGCGGCGGGCGAGGTTGGCGCGGGCCTTGAGGAAGGCGGCTGCGTCGGGCTGGCTCCGGACCTGATAGGGGTCCGTCTGCAGGTCGTACATCTCGCGGGCGCCGCCGGCGTACTCGACGTAGAGCCAGCGCGCATCGCGGACCGCCTGGAAGGTGGGCCGGCCTGAATTCACCTTGACGCCCTCGACGAGCAGGGCGCGGTCCGTCCCCTTCTTGGGATCGAGGGCCAGGGGGAGCAGAGACTGGCCGTCCATCGTCCGGCGCGGGACGGCTCCGGTGAGGGCGACGATCGTCGGCGCGAGGTCGATGTTCGAGACCGGCTGGGCCGCCGTGGCGCCGGCCGGAAAGCGGCCTCCGCGGATGATCAGCGGCACCCGGATCGACTCCTCGTAGGGCAGGTACTTGCCGTCAGGAACGCGATGCTCGCCGAGGAGGAAGCCGTTGTCGGAGGTGAAGACGATCACCGTATCGTCGAGCTGTCCGGTCTCGGCCAGGGCGTCCACCAGGCGCTCCACCAGGTCGTCGACGGCGAGCAGCGAGGCGAGCCGGGCGCGGTGGGTGGCGGTGATGGCGGCTACCCGTGCGGAGCTGAGTGGCGGCAGCTTGCGGACGTTGGGCGGCTTGTCGCCGAGGTCGGCCTCGTTGAAGGAGGGTTTCGCCGGGAGCGGCTCGGCGGCGAAGCGGCCGGCGTGGCGGGGGGCCGGCCGGGGCGGCGTACCCTTGCCGGCCTCGTCGCTCCTCTCGAGGTGCGGCGCGAGGGGGGCCACGCTCAGGAAGAAGGGCTGCGGCAAGCCTTCCCGCGCACGGACGAACCTCTCGGCCTCTCGAGCGAGCACGTCGGTCTGGTAGTCGGCCGCCCGGTCGCCGTAGTCGACGAGGACGCCGTCGTCGTTCACCGAGTAGCCGTACATCTGGTAGGTCGCCGGATCGACCAGAGCGAACCAGCGCGACCAGCCGGGCGGCACCTCGGTCGGCGACCGCAAGCCGTAGCCGTTCATGTACTTGCCGACGTGGGCCGTGTCGTAGCCCGCCGCCTGGAGCCAGACCGGCAGCGTATTGGCGTGGTCGAGGCGGGCATAGCCGCCGTTTGGCGGCTTGTTGCCCATCACGCCGTGGTTGTGGGCGTACTGGCCGGTCAGGTAGGTCGCCCGCGACGGGCAGCACAGTGCGTAGGCGACGAAGCTGTTGGCGAACGTGGTCCCGTGATCCGCCAGGAGAGCCCGGGTCTTGGGCAGGGCACGCAGGTCCGCCACGGTCTGATCGTCCGTCATGATGACCACGACGTTGGGACGGGGGGGCGCGGCGGCGGAGCTTGGCTGCCGAGAAACCGCGGGCAGAAGAAGCAGCCCCGAGGCGAGGACGGTCCATTGCAAAACCTTCATACTTCCAGCATTCTAGCCCGCGGAGCCGCCATGAAAGACGCAAAGCCCGCCAAGGACGTCCTCAAAAAGCAGCGCCGCTGCGCGGAG
>Ga0190265_10001157_pt1 | contig 17266 bp, 14 predicted proteins | sample Popmic124T_FD_133135 | JGI IMG/M metagenome (GOLD analysis project Ga0190265, IMG submission 133135) | Populus adjacent soil microbial communities from riparian zone of Indian Creek, Utah, USA - 124 T | ecosystem: Environmental > Terrestrial > Soil > Riparian zone | place: USA: Utah | collected...
CAGCGTAGGTGTCGAACTTGGTCGCTTGCTTGGCGAACGCCTTCTTCTTGCGCACGGCGATCGACCCGTGCTCGAGGAAGGCTGCACGCAGGCGCTTGCGCACGTCGGCCAGCTCGGAGATGCGCTCGGCGCAGATGTCGCGCGCGCCCGCCAGCGCGGCCTCCACGTCGGGGACGTCGCGATCCGGCGCGACGAAACGCTGGGCTTCAGTGCGCGGCGAGCGGCCCTTGGCCTGCGACCACATCAGGTCCGCGAGCGGCTCGAGCCCGCGCTCCTTGGCGATCGCCGCGCGCGTGCGCCGCTTGGGCTTGAACGGCAGGTACAGGTCTTCGAGCTCGGCCTTGGTCTGCGCCGCGCGCAGCTTGGCTTCGAGCTCGGGGCTGAGCTTGCCCTGCTTGGCGATCTCCGCGAGCACGCTGCTGCGGCGCGCGTGCAGCTCGGCCAGGTAGCTCTGGCGCTCCGCGATCGCCGAGATCGCCACCTCATCGAGCCCGCCCGTGGCTTCCTTGCGGTAGCGGGCGATGAACGGCACGGTCGCACCTTCGGCCAGCAGGCGGGCGACGGCGGCGACCTGCGGCGGCCGCAAGCGCAGCTCGGCCGCGATCAACGGGTGGGGATCGTAGTCACCGGCTCGAACCGTGGCTGCGCTCGACACGGTATGCGCGATAGCATGGCGGTCCGGGGTCGGTCATGTCGCAACGAGTGGTGTTCCTGGATTTCGATGGCGTGCTCAACAGCGAGCGCTTCTCGCAGGCGTGCAACCGGGATCCCGCGCTCAGCCTCGGAGCCGGATCGCTGGGCATCGACGCCAAGGCCGTCGCGCTGTTGAACCGAATCATCGCGCGCACCGCCGCGCACCTGGTGGTGAGCTCCAGCTGGCGCCGGCAGCGCTCGCTGATCCACTTGCGCGAGGAGCTCACCGGCCGGGGCCTGCAGGGCCACGTGCTCGGCGTGACCCCGCTCGGCGGCGGGCTCGGCCGCGGCGGCGAGATCCGCGCGTGGCTCGAGGAGCACGCGGTCGAGGGCTTCGTCGTGCTGGACGACTTGCCGCCGAGCAGCGGGCTGGAACCGCGCTGGGTGCAGACCGACCCGCTCCACGGCCTCACCCACAGGGACTGCGATCGGGCCATCGAGCTGTGCCTCAGTGCGTCGATCTGGACGCCGTGATTTCGCCTCATTGACCGAACGCACGCGATTCCACGTGTCGAACGCGCGCGATCCGCGGTCGTCGACGGGCACGAGCGTTGCAGTCCATGCCTCGCAGCAGCGCTGCGAAAGCAGCGATGGAGGCAACATGACCCCGCTCAAATTCATCTCGAACCGAATGTCCGTGGTCGCATTCGTGGGCCTGGCAGCGAGCGCTGCGAGCGCCGGGACTGCGTGCAAGGACGACGACAAGAAGCCTGCGGACGACGTCGCCGAAGCTCGCTCGGAGCTGATCGAAGGTCCCGCCGGCGACCTGTACGTAACCGATGGCGGGAGCGGCGGGCTCGCGGTGGTGTTCGTGCACTCGTACGCGGGCAGCACCGAGCACTGGACGGCGCAGCTCGCGCACCTGCGCGCGGAGCGCCGTGCGCTCGCGCTCGATCTACGCGGGCACGGCAAGTCCGAAGCGCCCGACAACGACGACTACTCGGTCGACGCGCTCTCGACCGACATCGAAGCGGTCGTCGATGCCAGAGGCGTGGACCGCTTCGTTCTGATCGGGCACAGCATGGGCGGCTCGGCGGCGACCCGCTACGCCGGCGCGCACCCCGAGCGCGTGGCGGGCCTGATGCTCGTGGGCACGCCCGGCAAGACGGCACCGGAGACGGCGCAGCAGACGCTCACGGCGCTGAACATGGACTACGAAAAGACGATGGACAGCTACTGGCAGAGCCTGGTGAACGGCGCGAGGCCGGAGGTCGCCGACAAGGTGATCACCGACGGCAAGAACATCGCGCGCGATCCCTCGCTGGCGATGATCGATGCCACCTTCGCCTACGACCCGCTGCCTTCGCTCGCCGCGTACACCGGGCCGAAGCTGCTCGTGGACACGCCGCACGGTCAGGGCCCCGACTCGCTGCACAGCGAGCAGCCGGAGATCCGTCAGGTGATGATCACCGGCACCAGCCACTGGCCGCAGATGGACAAGCCGCAGGAGTTCAACGCGCTGCTCGACGACTTCGTGAGCGTCGTGGAGAAGGCCAAGTAGGCGTCGGGCGCGGGTCCCCCTCGCCCCGGCGAGCGATGGAATTGCTCGCCGGGGCGAGGTAGCTTCGTGCCGTGAAGCGCATTCGTTCTGTATTTTCTTGTCTGCTGATCATCGGCGCCGCGTGTAGCGCTGGCCGGGATCGGGGCGATGAGCCGCGCGGCGGCGCTGGCGACCCGAGCGCGACCGCGGGCGACGGAGCGCGTGTGAGCGCAGGGAGCGCCAGCCGCACGTCGTCCGGAGGCTTGCCGGCCAGCTCGACCAGCCGCGGCGGCAGCGGCGGGAACGCGCCCGGCGACGTGACCACGACCGGCGGCGGCAGCGCTGTGCCTGCAACCAGCGCCGGCGGCGGCGGCGCGACCAGCACCATGAACGTGCCGAGCGCGGGCACCGGCGGCAGCGGCGGGTTGGACGCGCCTCCCGGTGGCCTCGTGTGCGGCGGCGGGGTCGACCTCAGCCGGCACTCGACGCACTGTGGTGAATGCGGGCAAGCCTGCAGCGCGGTGCTGCTGGCCTCGGGCCCGCGCTGGCCAGTGGCGATCACGGCCGATGCCACCCACGTCTACTGGACCACCAGCGGCAATGAAGGCGGTCATGAGCGCGCCGCTCGCCGGCGGCGAAGCCACCGTGCTGGCCGCGCTGCAGACCTGGCCCAGCGCGATCGCGGTGGACGCGACCAGCATCTACTGGGCGAGCGACGGAACGCTCAAGAAGCTGCCGCTGGCCGGCGGGACCCCCGTCCGGCTGGTCGAGGAGCAGGTCGATGCCAAAGCGCTCGCGGTCGACGGCGAGCACGTGTACTTCGCGAACGTTGGCTCGGACGAGCTCGGCTCGGTCATGCGCGTACCGCTCGCCGGTGGCACACCGGTGCTGCTCGCCAGCGAGCCGGGCAGCGGTCCCACCGCGATCGCGCTCGACGCCGACAACGTGTACTGGGCGAACGGTTCGAGCCGCGAGAATCACCGCGTGCTGAAGGTCGCGCGCGGCGGCGGCACGCCGGTCGTCCTGGTCACGGGCGCGAACTCGGTGTTCGGCATGGCGGCGGACGCCACGCACGTGTACTTCACGACCTTCGAGACGCTCGCCGGCGGAGCCGGCCAGTCCACGGTGCGCAAGGTGCCGATCGCCGGGGGCGACGCGACCGTGCTCGCGTCGGGGGACCCTCAGCCGCTCGCGCTCGCGGTCGACGGCGCCAACATCTACTGGGCGAACGCCAGCACGAGCTACACGCTCGGCAGCGGGTCCGGCACGGACGGCAAGGTGCTGAGCGTGCCCAAGGCGGGCGGCGTGACCATCACGCTCGGCGGCAGCGAAGCGGACCCGGGCAGCATCACCAGCAACGGCACGCGCGTGTGCTGGGCCCGCTACGGCGACGGCACGGTCGCCTGCCTCGGCGCGTGCGCCAACAGCCGCTGCCGGTAGCGCTCCAGCGGCCCCGCGCGAACGAGCAGCACGATACCGCGCTCGGTGAAGGGTCAGTGCAGGTCGGGCCGCCCCAGCGGGTGGAGCGGTCCGGCGTCCGACGACGCGAGATGGACCGCGAAGCGGCCCTGTTCGTCCTGCCAGCTCTCGCGGCGCCGGAAGCCGCCGGCCGCGAGCACGCGCTCCACGCGCGCGAAGTCGTACTTGATGCTCGACTCGGTGTGGATCGTCTCGCCGCGCGCGAAGCGCACGCTCACGCCCAGCGCGTCGATCGCCACGCGCTGCGTGAACTGGCTCTCGAGGTGCATCTCGATCCGCGACTCCTGCTCGTTCCAGCGCGCCTCGTGCCGGAAGGTCGCCGGGTCGAAGTGCCCCCCCAGCTCGCGGTTGATGCGCGCGAGCAGGTTCTTGTTGAACGCCGCGGTCACTCCGGCGGCGTCGTCGTACGCCGCGAGCAGCTCCTGCGGATCCTTGCGCAGATCGGTTCCCAGCAGCAGCCAGGCGTGACTGCCGAGCGCGCGCCGCAGCTGCCAGAACAGCGCCGAAGCCTGCTCGTCCTGCAGGTTGCCGATCGAGCTGCCGATGAACAGCACCAGCTGCGGCTCCTCCACGTTGCACAGATGCGCGAACGCTGCGCTGTGATCTCCGCACAGCGGACGCACGCGCACCTGCGGCAGCGCGCTCGCCAGGTTGGCTTGCGCCGCGCGCAACGCGCTGGCCGACACGTCGATCGGCACGTACAGACAGTCGCGCTGCGCGCGCAGCACGGCCGACAGCACCAGCTCCGTCTTCTTCGCGCTGCCCGCACCGAGCTCGACCACGTTGAGCGGCCCCGGCTCGTGCGCGCGTACGGCCTGCACGATCGCGTCGGCGTGGGCTTCGAAGATCGCGCGCTCGGTACGCGTGAGGTAGTACTCGGGCAGCTCGGTGATGCGTTCGTACAGCTCGGAGCCGCGCGCGTCGTAAAACAGATACGGAGGCAAGGTCTTGGGCGTCGTACTCAGCCCCCGCAGCACATCGTTCGCAATCGGTGACGACTCACTTCTTACGGAACCTTGGGGGTAGCTCACGCTCGGGCCTCCGCTTCGACGGCTGAGATGTCGTTAAGTGGGAGACATGTGCACGTCGCGAGCCAAGCGCAAGCCCGTCATCTGAAAGCGCGTGTCGGGATACCAAAAGTTGCGATAGCTGGCGCGCAGATGACGCGCGGGTGTCAAACACGAGCCCCCGCGCAACACGCGCTGGTTGACCATGAACTTGCCGTTGTACTCGCCGATCGCGCCCGCCAGCGGTTGATAGCCCGGGTACGGCTCGTAGCTCGAGCGCGTCCACTGCCAGACCTCGCCGTAGACCTGTTGCATGCCAGCGGCCGCGCTGCTGCGCGCCGGATGCAGGTGCCCGCACTCGACGAAGCTGCCGAGCACCGCGACGTCGCGCGCGCCCAGCTCCCACTCCATCTCGCTCGGCAAGCGCGCGCCGAGATAGCGCGCGAGCGCGTCGGCTTCGTAGTAGCTCAAGTGGCTCACCGGCTCGTCGTCGCCGGGCACGCGCGGACCGCGCAAGCTGAACGCGCGCAACACGCCGTCGCGCTCGCTCATGTAGAGCGGCGCGCTGATCCCCTGCGCGCACACGAAGTCGTAACCCTCCGACAGCCACAACGAAGGCGTGCGGTAACCGCCGTCGCGCATGAATGCCTTGAGCGCGGCGATCGTGACCAGGCCCTCGGCCAGCTCGAACGGCTCGAGCCACAGCTTGTGGCGCGGCAGCTCGTGATCGAAGCAGAACCCGCACTCGCGCTCGGCGCCGATCTCGTACAGCCCGCCGGGGTGCTCGAGGAAGCGCGGGCGCGTGCCGACGGAGCAGCTGCCGGCGCGCGTGTCGGGCGCGACCGCCGTACCGGTTGGTGGCGTATGCAGCGGCGCGGGCAGCTCGCCGCTGTCGCGCTCGGCAGGTGGCTCGGACGCGCGGTACGCGGGCTCGAGCGGGTTGCGCGAGAACGCGTGCAGGATGTCCGTGAGGATCAGCTCCTGGTGTTGCTCCTCGTGCGCGACGCCGAGCTCGACCAGCGGAGCGACACGCTGCAGCTCGCGGTGGTCGACGCGCTCGAGCCACTCGCACACGCGCGCGTCCACTTCGGCACGGTAGCGCGCGACTTCGTCCGCGCTGGGACGCGAGAGCAACCCGCGCTCGGCCCGCAGATGACGCGGACCGAAGCTCTCGTAGTACGAGTTGAACAGAAAGCCGTAGCGCTCATCCACCGGCGGCACGCCTGCGGGCTCGAGCAACGCCTTCTCGAAGAACCAGGTGGTGTGCGCGCGGTGCCACTTGGTCGGGCTCGCGGCCGGCATCGACTGCAGCTGCTGGTCCTCGGCGGACAGCGGCGCGCACAGCCGCTCGGTCGCCGCGCGCACCTCGCGGAACATCGCGATCACGCGTTCGCGCGGGTCATGCGAGCGAGCTGCAGCGCTCAGCGGGCGACCTTGCGCGGGATCGTTCAGAGCTTCGCTCGCGCTGCTCATGCCTGAACAGTTCAACGCGCAGCCGGCGAGTGCAAGCGCCATTGCACGCGCGCTCGCGCCGTGCGATTCGTCTAGAGCCCGCCACGGTCGCTGAAGCCAACATGCCCGAGCTCCCGGACGTCGTGGTCTACGTCGAGCGCCTGCGAGCGCTGCTGGGGGGCACGACGCTGCAGGGTGTACGCGTGCGCAGCCCCGCGCTCTTGCGCACGGCCACGCCGCCGCTCGCGAGCGCGCACGGCCGCAAGCTGGTCGCGGTCGAGCGCATCGGCAAGCGCATCGTGTTCGCGCTCGAGGGCGACCAGTTCCTGGTGTTGCACCTGATGATCGCGGGCCGGCTCAAGCTCAAGCCACCGGGCACGGCGCTGAGCGGCAAGATCTACTCGGCCGCGTTCGACTTCGAGCCCAAGGCGCTGCTGTTGACCGAGGCCGGCACGCACAAGCGCGCGCAGCTCCATCTGGTCGCCGGGCGCGAAGCGCTGAGCGCGCTCGACCGCGGCGGGATCGAAGTGCTGCAGTGCAGCGAGGCGGAGTTCGCCGAGGCGCTGCAGCGCGAGAATCACACGCTCAAACGCACCTTGACCGATCCGCGCTTGCTCAGCGGGATCGGCAACGCGTACTCGGACGAGATCCTGCACCGCGCGGGGCTCTCCCCGATCAAGATGAGCGGCAAGCTCGTGCCCGACGAGATCGCGCGGCTGCTCGTGGCCACGCGCGAGGTGCTGCTGGAATGGACCGCCCGCCTGCGCGAGCAGACCGGCGACGGCTTCCCCGAGCACGTGACCGCGTTTCGTCCCGAGATGGCCGTGCACGGGCGTTACGGCAAGGCCTGCCCGAAGTGCGGCACGCCCGTGCAGCGCATCGTCTACGCGAAGAACGAGACCAACTACTGTCCGACCTGCCAGACCGGCGGTCTGCTGCTCGCCGACCGCGCGATGTCGCGCTTACTCAAGAGCGACTGGCCGCGCACCCTGACCGAGTTGGATGAGCGCATGGAACGCCTGCGCAGCAGCGGACGCTCGGAGGGCGGGGCGTGAACGAGGCCGATTCGGGCTTGGCTCCGAGAATCAGGCATTGGTCTGCAAGTTTTGGAGAGCAAACGTCTGCGCCACCGGCCGGGCCACTCTGAGCAAAAGCTCAATCGTTACAGCGGGTGTTTTGGTATCTGCGACCCGCATTCGCGGACGCGTCCCCCCCAAGATGAGCCCCGTTGTGCACAGTTACCCACCCCGCCTATACCCCGATGAGTGGGAGCTGGGTCGGTTCGAGCGGTGGAGGTGGTCATGAAGCTTTTGAAGAGGACGGCTGCAGCGCGAGCTGCGGGAATTGCATTCTTGCTTGCAACGGGATGCTCGGAAGAGACCCCCGTTGCCAGCAATGCGGGGAGCATGGCGATGGGGCCGGTCGGAGCGGGCGGGCTCGGTGGCTTGGGAGGCGCGCTCGCCGGCGCGGGCGCGGGAGGCAACACGCTCACCGCCGGGATCGGAGCCGCAGGCAACAGCGCGGGAGCCGGGGGAATGGTGATGCCACCCCCCGCCGGTGCATCGGGCGGTGCGGGGGCCGCGGGCGGCGGCGCAGGCGGCATGGGCGGCATGGCTGGCGGCGCGGGCATGGCCGGCGGCGCGGGCATGGCCGGTGCCGCGGGCATGGCCGGAAGCACGGCGCCGGGCGATTGGGGCACGGCGGATCCCGCGAAGGCGGGCTCGTTCATGACCGTGACCGAGAACAACGTCGGGCCCGGCATGGCCTTCACCATGTTCCGGCCGATGATGCTCACGAAGAAGCATCCGGTGATCACCTGGGGCAACGGGACCAGCACCACGCCGGCCGTGTACAGCAGGATGCTCACGCACTACGCCTCGCACGGCTTCGTGGTGATCGCTTCGAACAACATGAACGTCGCCGGAGGCACGCCGCCGTACATGTTGCAGGGCGTGACCTGGGTGCTGGAACAGAACGCCGACGCGGCGAGCCCGCTGTACCAGCACATCGATGTCGACCACATCGGCGCGACCGGTCACTCGCAGGGTGCGTTCGCCGCCAGCAGCGCCGCGGCCGATCCGCGCGTGCCGGTGTGGGCGCCGCTCCAGGGTGCCCGCTCGGTCAGCGGTCAACACGGCCCCGGCCTGCTGATCTGCGGCACGATGGACTCGACCGTGCCGTGCAGCGGCGCGCAGAGCGCGTTCGATCGGATCACCACGATGCCGGTGATGTACGCCGAGCTCAAGGCCGCGTCGCACACCAATTGGATCGCCGGCGGCGCCACGCACCCGTACTCGGTCGCGACCACGGGCTGGTTCCGCGTGCACCTGATGGGCGACACCGCCCTCAAGCCCATGTTCTACGGCCCCAGCTGCACGCTGTGCGGCGACGCCGCCTGGGTGATCAAGCAGAAGATGCTGGATTGATTTTGTCGGGGGCAAGCCCCCCGGCGCGCTCTCCCGGCGATCCAGCGCCGCGCGATCCAGCGCCGCGCGATCCAGCGCCGCGCGATCCAGCGCCGCGCGATCCCGATCCTGGTGGCGGGGGCGCTTCGGGTGCATGCTGCGCGCGTGAGCCGGGATGCGGCGTTGTTGGCGTCGGTGATCGCGATGGGCGCGGCGCTGGTGGTGCTGCATGCGGCGTTGCTGCTGCGCGCGCTCACGGCGCGCCAGCTGCCGGCCTGGTTGCGCGCGCTCGCGCTGGTGCCGGTGGTGACGCCGGTGGCCGGGTGGCGCGCTGGGGCGCGCGGCCTGTGCGTGGCGTGGGGCACGTGCGGGCTGCTCTACGCCGCGTTGCGGGTGTTCGCGCGCTGAACATGATCGAACACGCCGCGCCGAGCGCCGAGAACGACAGGGAGCGAGTCCAGCATGAGCGAGCCGCGCTATCCGTACGTGCACGTGACCGTGGCCGAAGACGACAGCGAGCTGGCCAGCAGCGAGCTGTGGGATCTCGGCGCGCAGGGGATCGAAGAGCGCGATGGCTCCACGCTGATCAGCTCCGAGCCGGGCGGGCTGACCTTGGTCGCGAGCTTCGCGGACGAGGCTTCGGCGCAGGCGGCGCTCGACGCGCTCGGCGCGCGCTGGCCGGCCAGCCTGCAGTTCGTCGAAGGCGACGGCTGGCGCGACGCGTACAAGGCGTACTTCAAGCCCACGCGCATCGGCGAGCGCCTGGTCGTGCGCCCGTCGTGGGAGCCGTGGAGCGCGCAGGCGAACGACGTGGTGCTCACGCTCGATCCCGGGCGCGCGTTCGGCACCGGCACGCACGAGAGCACGCGGCTCGCGCTCGCGCTGGCGGAGCGCTACCTGCGGCCGGACCAGCGCGTGCTCGACGTCGGCTGCGGCAGCGGCATCCTGTCGATCGCCTGCCTGCTGCTCGGCGCGAGCCAGGCGCGCGCGATCGACATCGATCCCGACGCCGCCGTGGTCGCCGCCGAGAACGCGCACCACAACGGCGTGCAGGCACGGCTGTCGGTGGACGCCAGCCCGCTCGAGGCGATCGATCTGCGCTACCCGCTGGTGCTCGCCAACATCGAGAGCAAGGTGCTCGTCCCCATGGCCGGTGCGCTGTGCGCGCGGCTCGAGCCCGGCGGCACGCTGATCCTGAGCGGCCTGCTCGTCGGCCAGCGCGACGCGCTGCTCGCCGCGTATTCCGCGCTGAGCCTGCTGGAGGCGCCCGAGCTCGGCGAGTGGTTCGCGCTCGCCCTGCGCGCTCCGGGCCCTTCCCGATGACCAGACGGTTGTTCGCGCCGGAGCTCGCCGACGCCGGCGCGGTGATCGAGCTACCGGTCGAGTCCGTGCGCCACGCGCAGGTGCTGCGGCTCGCGGCGGGCGCTCCGCTCGTGTTGTTCGACGGCGCGCTGGGCGAGGCCGACGCCGAGCTGATCGAGCTCGGCCGAACGCGAGCCCGCGCGCGCGTGCTCGCGCGGCGCACGCTGCCCGCGCCCTCGCCCGCCCTGCACCTGGTGCTGGGCTTGCCCAAAGGCGGCAAGCTCGAGGACATCGCGCGCATGCTGGGCGAGCTCGGCGTCGCCAGCCTGCGCCTGGCGCAGACCGAGCGCAGCGTGCCGCGCTCGGCACAGAGCGCGGCACGGTTCGCTCGGCTCGCGCGCATCGCGCTCGAAGCTTGCGCACAATCGGGACAAACCCAGGCGCTCGCCGTGCATCCGCCGGCGTCGTTGATCGACGTCGCGAGCAAGGCGCCCGCGAGCGCGCTGCGGCTGGTGTTCTGGGAGAACGCGCGCGCTCCGCTCGCGGTGGACGCTGCGAGCGGAGCGAGTGGCGCGAGCGAGCTGTGGGCGGTGGTCGGGCCGGAGGGTGGGCTCGCGGAGCACGAGGTCGACGCGCTCGTCGGGCTGGGCTATCGCGCGGTCGGCCTCGGCCCCGCGCGGCTGCGCGTCGAGACCGCGGCGCCGGTGATCGCCGGGTTACTGCTCGAACGTCACGGCCGGCTGCGCTGAACGCTGGCAGCGCTCCAAGTTCCGTCGCCGGACCCTTCCATTCCCGGGCAATCCCGAGGTATTGGCGCTTTTGAAGTATGCTGGAGCCGGAGTAGCTCGGGATGCCCACGCTCACGTCCTTGTTGGCCCGCGACGGGATCGTGTCGCTCGACGTGATCGAGCAGGCTCTTCAGCGCCAGGTGCTCGAGGGTGGCGAGCTCGACACCGCGCTGCTCGAGCTCGGCGCGGTCGACGAAGACTTGCTCGCGCGCTATCGCGCCGACAGCTACGATCTGGTGGCCGCGCTGCGCGCGCAGCTCGACGACCTCGAGAGCGAGCTGTGCGACGCGTTCCCCGCGGAGCTGGCGCGCGGCTATCAGCTGGTCCCGCTGGCCAAGACCAGCAACGGGCTGGTGCTGGCCAGCGCGTGGCCGCTCAGCAGCGACGCGAAGCAGGCGATCGCCGATCGCACCGGCGGCCAGATCGAGCTGCGCATCGGCACCGAGCTGCGCGTGCTGGCGGCGCTCGAGCGCCACTATGGCGTGGTGCTCGGCACGCGGCTCTCGCGTTTGATCGAGAAGCTCGGCGGGCCGGCGCGTATGCCCTCGAACCCGCCGCCGCCGAACGCGCCGAACACCAGCGCCGACGCGGAGGCCGCGCGCGAGGTGCCGTCCGGCCCGCCCGTGCGCGTGATGCAGATGGTGAGGCTCGGCACCGTACGCTCGCTGCCGAGCGCCGCGGTCAGCCCCAACGACGTGGTCAGCACGCGCTCGTCGCGCCCTTCGCTGCGCGCGGCCGCCGGCCGGTTGAGCGGCGCCCCCCGCGGTCCGCTCACGCGCGTGCGCGCGATGGACTTGCTCGACCAGGCCGACGACCGCGACCGCGTGCTCGACGCGTTCTTCGCGTTCGCGCGCCAGTACTTCTCCTGCACCGTGCTGTTCGCGCTGCGCGACGAGCACCTGTTCGGCCTCGAAGCCTCGGGCCTGCCGCCCGAGCTGGTGCGCGCGCTCGAGATCCCCGTGCCCAGCACCGGCACGGTGCACGCGGTGGTGCTGGGACGCAGCGCGCGGATCGTGGACCTGAGCGCCGCGCCGGTCGATCTGCCGTTGGTCGAGGCGCTCGGCCGGGTCAGCGACCAGCCCGCGGCGCTGCTGCCGATCGCGATCCGCCGCCGGATCGTCGCGGTGCTCTACGGCGATCGCAGCGGCGAGCCGATGACGATCAACGAGCTGTGGGAGCTGCTGCACACGCTGCCCGCGGTGAGCGCGGCGTTCGAGCGCATCATCAAGCTGCACAAGCTGCAGGCCGTGCAGGCGCGCCGCGCGTCGGGCCGCGAAGCGCGCGAAGCAAGGGCCGTGGCTGCCGTGGCCAAACAGCCGGCCTCCGCGGCCAAGCCGAGCGCGGCGGGCTTCGCGCGCAGCAAGATCAACACCTTCTCCGGCAGCAGCTCGCTCCACCCGTCCGCGGTTCAGCTGCCGGCAGCGGGGTCGTCGCTCGCACCCGCGCCGGCGCCCGCAAGCGCGGTCGTGCCGGCGGCGAGCGGCGTCGCGCCAAGCTCGCGGCCTGACGCCGCGCAGCAGGCCGAAGCCGAGGCCGACTCCGAACCCCCGGAACCGCCCGAGCCGGACGCGGGCGCAGAACCCGAAGGCGAAGCGCCTGCGGAGGCCGAAGGCGAAGCGCGCGCGCCCAGCTCGGCCGCTCCGCAGCGCGAGCAAGAGACCACGCGGCCGTCGCGGCCTTCCAAGTTCCCCGCTCGCCGCCATTCGATGACGCCGAGCACGCAGGAGCCTCCGGCGAGCCGCACGCTGTCGCAACCGCCGGCAGGGGCCGGTAGCTACGCGCTCGCCGGCGCCGAGTCGGCCAGCGCGAGCACGAGCCCGAGCTCAAACACGCCCGCACGCGACGTCAAGCGAGAGACCGTGCCGCGCCGCAGCTCGCCGCCGCGGCGCAGCGATCCGCGGCTCGATGGCAACGACGGCAGCGATGGCAACGACGGCCAGCGCGCGCAGCCGCCCGCTCGGGAAGAAGTCGTCAACCTCCCGGAGTCGCTGCGCGAGTCGCTGCGTCCTCCGCTCGAGGTCGCGGAGGTCAGCGCGCCGATCGTGTTGAACCTGGCCGACGAAGCCAAGCGCCTGCTCGACGAGCTGGTGCGCGTCGGGCCCGACGAAGAGAAGCCGGTCGTCGACGCGTTGCTACGCATCGGCGAAGCGGCGCTGGCGCCGCTGCAGCAACGCTTCCCCGGCCCGCTCTGGTTCGATCGCAGCAAGCCGCGCCAGCGCATGCCGCCCGGTCGCGACCTGAGCGCGACCGCGCGCGCGCTCTACGCCTTTGGCGACAGCGCGCTGCCGTACATCGCCGAGCTGCTGTCGGCCAAGGCCGCCGAGACGCGCCTGTGCGCGACGCTGTTCGCCGCGGACATGGTGCGGCCGGAGCTGCTCTGGCCGCTCTACCAGCGCCTGTTCGACCAGGACGGTCAGGTGCGGCTGGTGGCGACCGAGACGTTGCCGCTCTATCGCAACGTGGAGGGCTTCGGCGAGGTGCTCAAGTCGCTGCGCGATCGCGCGTCCGACGAGCGCGAAGCGGTGCCGAGCCGGCTCTCGGCGATCGAGGCGCTGTTCTGCATGCGCGATCCCGGCAGCGTCGAGCTGCTCGGCACGCTCTCCGGTCATCGCAATCGCCAGCTGTCGGTACCCGCCCATCGCGCGCTGGTCGCCATCACCGGCAACGACTTCGGCGACTCCGAGCGCCGCTGGCGCGCGTGGGCGGAGAAGAACCGCGCCCGGCATCGCATCGAGTGGCTGATCGACGGTCTGATGCACGGCGACGAGCGCGTGCGTACCACCGCGGGCCTCGAGCTGCAGAAGCTCACGCAGGTCTACTACGGCTACGACGCCGGCGCGGGCAAGCGCGAGCGCGAGCAAGCCCAAACCCGCTACCGCAACTGGTGGCTGATCGAAGGCCGCCGGTTGTTTTTGTTGTAAGGGGCGCCCCTTACGACGAGCGACTGCCCGAGTCTCACATCACGGCGCAGCCGAGGGCGTTGCCGAGCAGGATCTTCATGTCCGCGAGCAGGGCGTCGGGCGTGGCCGGGCTGTAGGTGTGAGCGGCCGGGTTCATCTGATCGCCGCGCTGCGCGACGAGCGTCAAGTGCTGCTCGAGCACGGGATCGCCGTTCGCCAAACTGATCACGTAGGTGCGAATGCCGGCAAGGAACGCGCGCTCGACCGCCGCGACCACCGCCATCTGTTGCGGCACGCCGTCGCCGCCCAGACCGCCGGTGCAGATGTCGTTGGGCTGGCCATCGGTCGCGAGGATCAGGAACTTGGGATGCTTCGCGGGATCGCCGGGGTTCGCCATGATCAGCTGATCGACCGCGACGTTCATCGCCTTGTCGGTCGGCGTCGAGCCGCCCAGCTCCCGCATCGGGTACATCATGCTGATCATGGCCGCGTTGCCGCGGCGCGGTGGAGCCTGGATCAGCTGCGGGCACTGGCCCATGTTGCGGCCCGCGCCACCCAGGCCGGCGCACGCGGGACTCGGCGTGCCTCCCGTGGCCATCCCGGCCGCCGCGAAGTCGATCGTGCCGTCGTAGAGCGTCATGCCGAAGTCGACCTGGTTCTCGTACCGGTTGATCAGGCCGTTCATCGGTTCGAGCAAGATCTTCCGCAGCTCGGTCCAGCGCGTCCCGGTGCCGAACACCTCGCACATGCTGCCCGAGCCATCGATCACGAACGCGACCATGGGCTCGAGGCACATGGCGCCCATGCGCGGAATGCCGTCGCCGATCATGCGCGCAGGTCCCGTCGGATTGCCGAAGGGATCGGTGCCGCCGCTGGCGCCGGCCGTCGCGCCCGGCGTTCCCACCGGTCCGGCGCCTGCGGTTCCGACCGGGAACATGCCGGGCACCGGCTGGCGGCCCGCGCCGCGCGGCATCGGATCCTCGGCGCTACATGAGCTCAAAGTCGCGCCTAACCAAAGCGCGACTGCACCACCCACCAAGCCACCCATGATTTGCCGCACCACGCACCTCCGCCCCAGACTCCTACATCCTAGCAAAGTGAGCGGCAATCCACAGCGCAGCGATTGAACGAACTCTGCACACGTTGGCGTGAAATGCCGGCGCTTGCGGCAAGATTGTTGGCCGCTCCCCCAGAACGATTGGGGGAATGCCGTCGCGCGGAAGCGCGGCATGGTCACCCGCTCCGGGAGGTCTGACCTTTGTACGACGAAGCCTTTCGTTTCACCTCGAACGCGGATGGCCTGGAGCTCCAGGCGTACCGCTGGATCAGCCCTCGCCCGGCCGGCGTGCTGGTGTTGGCGCACGGCGCGGCCGAGCACGCCCTGCGCTACGACCGCTTCGCGCGCGCGCTGGCCGACGCCGGCTTCGAAGTGTACGCGCTCGACCATCGCGGGCATGGCGCATCGCCAGGACCGAGCGGCCTGGGCGACTTCGGCCCCGGTGCGTGGAGCGCGCTGGTCGCAGATCTCGGCCAGCTGGTCGCGCTCGCGCGCGCGCGGCATCCCGGCCTCGGGCTCGCGCTGTTCGGGCACAGCATGGGCTCATTCGCGGGGCAGCAGCACTGCTACGCCGGCTCGTCTTCGCTCGACGCGCTGGTGCTCTCGGGCTCGACCGCGCTCGAGCTGATCGGCGATCGCAAACGTCTGCCGCTCGAGCCCAACCGCGAGTTCGAGCCGACGCGCACGCCCTACGATTGGTTGAGCCGAGATCCCGTCGAGGTCGACAAGTACATCGCCGACCCGCTGTGCGGATTCGAAGTCCAGACCGGACGCAACCGCGACTCCCGCGTCGATTGGAAGCAGATCAACGATCCGATCGGACCCGCAGGCATTCGCTCCGATCTACCGGTACTGCTCGTGGCAGGAGACGAGGATCCGCTGAACCGAAAGCTGGAGGGCCTGCGCTTGCTCGAACAGCGCTGGCGTGACGCCGGCGTCGCGCGCATCGACACGCTCTACTACCCGGGCGGTCGCCACGAGATGCTCAACGAGATCAACCGCGACCAGGTCACGCGCGACATCATCGCGTGGCTTAGAGAAGTCCTGATTAAGGCCTGAAAAGCGCCTCGAGCCCCCCACGACTTCCAGCTGTAGGCGCCGGTGAGCGCAGCGGAGTAGTGCAGACTTCGTACGCTTTCGCTTGACCGGACCAAGGGGTTGGGCTGAGTGTTGATGAGGGATGGGTGGTAGTCGGGTCAAGATGGCCGAGTCTCGCAGTGCTGCGCGCGTGGTGAGACCTGGGTCGGGTAGAAGCCGGAGGAAGCGAGAGCTCCTCGGGCTGCTGGCAGCGCTGTCGCTCTGCGCGTGCAGCTTCAGCTCGGAGCCGCTGCTCGCAGGACAGCGCGGAGCCATCGGGGGCGACGACGCTCGTGGGGTCAGCGATCCCGACGACGCGCGCGGGCGCGACGGTGGTGACACCGCGGTCCTGCCCAACCCAGGCTCGGCCGGCAACGGCGCCGGCTCGGGCGGCGCGGCGGCGGCGAACGACGCAGCCGCCGGCGGTACGGGCGGCACGACCAGCGTGGATCCCGGCGCGGACGCGCAGGTCGATGACGCGTCCACCACGCCCGATCCGACACCCGACGCAACGACCGACCCGCAACCCGACGCGGCGACCGAGCCGGACACCGGAACGCCGCCGGACCCCGATTGCCCGTGCGTGTGCCCGCACGAGCTCAAGGCCGCGCTCGACGAGCCGCGCAGCAACAGCTGTCCGCTGGTCGGCTGCGCGATGGCCGACTGCGCGCCCGACTCCGACTGCAAGCTGAGCTCGCTCGGGACCAGCGGCTACTACGTCTGCGAGGAACCGCACACGTGGGAGCAGGCCAGGCAACACTGCGACGAGTTCCCGGGCGTGTACCTGGCCAGGGTCGACGATCGCGAGGAAGACGAGTTCCTGCTGAACGCGCGCGACGACAAGACCTGGATCGGCGGCAACGATCTGGAAGAAGAAGGCGAGTTCGTCTGGGATACCGGCGAGCCCTTCTGGAGCGGTGGTGCTGCGACCTGGGAGGGCGGTCCGGGCGGTCCAGGCGGCGGTCCGGGGGGCGGTCCGGGGCCAGGCTGGGAAGGTGGCGAGCCGGTCAACGGCGCGTACACGAACTGGCTCGGCTACGAGCCCAACGACGAGGGCCTCGAGAACGACGGCGGAGACTGCGTGATGCTGTGGCCGGAGCAGAACGCCTGGGCGGATGCCAGCTGCGACGACCCGCACGGCTACGTGTGCGAGTTCGAGTTGCCGCCCGGCCCCGTGCCGATCAACCCCTGAGCCCGTGAGCGCAGACCCGGCCGAAGCCCGCCAGCCGAGCTGCTAAGCTCCGGGTATGGAACAGCCCGGCGTTCCAGCGCATCTTCGCGGGCTCGTGGTCCAGCAGGACTACGCGCAATACACGGAGGTCGACCAGGCGGTCTGGCGCTTCATCGTGATGCAGGCCTATCGGCGGCTGTGTCACACCGCGCACCCGGCTTACGCGCAGGGCTTCGCGGCCGCGGGCATCGAAGTCGAACGCATCCCGCGCATCGAGCAGATGAGCGAGCGGCTCGCGAGCTCGGGCTGGCGCGCGGTGTGCGTCGACGGCTTCATCCCACCGCGCGCGTTCCAGGCGTTCCAGGCGCGCGGCGTGCTGCCGATCGCCGCCGACATCCGGCGCGTCGAGCAGCTCGCGTACACGCCCGCGCCCGACATCGTGCACGAAGCCGCCG
>Ga0190265_10001158_pt1 | contig 17262 bp, 9 predicted proteins | sample Popmic124T_FD_133135 | JGI IMG/M metagenome (GOLD analysis project Ga0190265, IMG submission 133135) | Populus adjacent soil microbial communities from riparian zone of Indian Creek, Utah, USA - 124 T | ecosystem: Environmental > Terrestrial > Soil > Riparian zone | place: USA: Utah | collected...
CGGCCGGTTGCCGACGAGCACGATGTGGTTGTGCGCGTCGATGATGCCCGGGATCACGGTGGCCCCGCGCAGGTCGATCACCTTGACGCGCGGACCGCGGTCGACGTGCCGGCCGACCTGGACGAAGCGCCCGTTCTCGATCAGCACTTCCTCCACCACCCGGTTCTGCGCGTCCATGGTGTGGATGCGCCCGTTCACCAGCGCGAGCGCATACGCTCGCCCGGCCTTGCGCGTGTCGCGATCGTCGTCGCGATCCTTGGCGCCGGCCAGCGCGGGCAGCGCGAGCGCTGCCACGAGCAGCGCCGCGCGGACCAGGTCAGTCTTCCTTGTCATCATCGTCGTCTCCCTTATGACTGCGCTAGTTGAACGCGCCGATGTCGTGCACGACCTTGCCGTCGACCACGGTTAGGGCCGAGCTGATGTTGCGCATCTCGGCGTCGCTCACGCGGAAGTAGTCCTTGTCGAGCACGACCAGGTCGGCGAGCTTGCCCTCCTCGATCGAGCCCAGGTCGTCCTCCCGGTTGCAGTACCAGGCCGCGCCTACGGTGTACATGTGCAGCGCCTGCTGGCGCGAGATCTGCTGGCCGGGGTTGATCTGCTGGCCTTGCGGGTTGGCCGGGCTGACTATGTTGTTGCGCCCGGTCGTCGCGTAGTGCATCGCAAACCACGGGTTATGCGCCGTGATATGCACGCCGTCCTGGTGCAGGGCAAGGGGGATGCCGCTCGCGACGAGGCGCGGAAACATCGGTCCGACGGGCTGCCCGTCGGCGCGCGCTGCGCTCGTCCAGCGGAAACCCGAGGCAGACACGCCGCAGTTCAGCGCCTTCAGCCGCTCGAGTTGCGCGAGCGTGGCGTGATCGGCGTGCTGCAGGCCCCAGCGCAGGCTCTTGATGCCGTCCGGGAACCCGGCATCCCTCATCTCCTGGTCCATCATCTCGTAGGTCGTGACGACCTGCTCGATGGTGGCCGTATCGGCCGGAACGCCGGAGGAGCCCTGGGGGTAACCACCGCCCTGGCTGTTCTCGTTGCGCCAGCGCGCCTTGGCGCACAGGCGCTGCGCCTCCAGCCAGACCTCGTAGCCCCTGGGGTTGTTGGAATTGTTCGGCAGGCTGAACGGCGCGGCCCACTCGCCGATCCCGCCGGTGCGCACCATGTCGTCGCCGAAGAACTGGAACTGGTTCTTGAGGCGCTCGCGCAGTTCGGGCAACTGTTGCTTGATATCCTGCCCGAGGCCCTCGATGAAGCTCTGGTTGTGCAGGAAGTTCATCTGCAGCCGGGTGAACGCCTTGCCTTCGGCATGCAGCGCGAGGTAGGCGTCGTACATGCGGTAATGGTTAAGGTTGAACAGCGCGTGGTTCGGCTGCGGGTCCAGCGTCTCCGGCTGCAGCGTGCCGGTGGCGATCGCCACCAGCACCTGGTCGAGGTTGGTGGTGACCCCGACCTGGGCGGTGTACGCCATCGCGTCGAGCGCGCTCCTCTTCTTGTCCTCGAAGGTCTGGCGGATCCGCAGGTGATAGAGCGCGGCGTTCGCCTGGCTCGGGTTGCCGCCGAGGATCACGCCGTCGGGCTGAACGGTGACCGTGGGATTGCTCACGGTGGCGAAGAACGCCATGCCGAGCGAATTGACGCGCGCCGGCCCGCCGCCGCCGAAGTACAGGAACAGCGGCCGGTCGGGCACGGCCGCATCGAGCTCGGCAAGCGTGGGCTGGCGGCGCTCGAACCAGATGTTCGGCGTGCCCGCGCCCATCGCGGTGATGAACTGGCCCGGCGGCACGTCGCCGCGGTCGCGGCGGGCGGCGAGTATCGCCAAGGCTTCCTTCACGTCTCTCGCCAGCTCCCATTGCGCGACGTGGTAGCCGGGCCGGTTGGCGAGGCTGACGAAGTGGGTGTGGCTCTCGATCAGACCCGGGACCACCGTAGCGCCTTTGAGGTTGATGACGCGCGCGCCCTGCACGCCCTTCGCGCCGCGGCCGACTTCGACGAAGCGCCCGTCGCGGATCCCGACCGAGGACACCACCGGGTTGCGCGCGTCCATCGTGTGGATATTGCCGTTCACCAGCACCAGGTCGCCGCGCGTTCGGTGCCGTTCGCTTGCCTCGCTCGCTTGGACCACGCCGGCGGTCAATGCGCCGCCGCCGCTCGCGACCGCCGCGCCGGCCAGCGCGCTGCTCTTCAGGAAATCCCTACGGGATACGCCGGACTTTCTTTTCATGCTTCCCCCTCCAAGGTCGGCACAACAAAATATATTCTGTGCGCTCGCTGCGCCGTTTTATATAGAACTTGGTCGTCGACTAACGAGCAGCGCTCATGAATCAGCGCATCTCGGGGTCGGGGTGCTGCAGGATGATCTCGGCGGTGATCTCGACGTGACGCTTGCTGAGCTCGACACTCTCCTCGAGCCGCCGCCCGAGCGCGGCATCGACGATCTGCTTGTGCTCGTCTTCACGCGGTGCCACCAGGAGCTTGCGCGAGAGGTTGCGGTAGCGCCCGGCGTGGTCGAACAGCCGCTCGCACAAGTCCACCATCCACTGCGAGCCGCAGCCCGAGACCAGCGCGGAATGGAACTCGCGGTGCGGGGCGTCGTATGCCGGGTTCGGCGTGCGTGGCTCGAGGCTGAGATAGCGCGGCACCTTGGAGAGCCGGTGGTAGCCCACGAGCACCCGCTCCTCCCAGGCCGCGTCGCCGTTCAGCACCGCTTGGCGCATCGCGACTTCCATCAGCATGCCGCGGGCCCTCGTCAGGTCGCGCAGGCCTTCTGCGCTGATCGGTGCCACCGCGAAGCCGCGCTGCTCGGAATGGACCACCAGGTGCTCGGCGGCCAGCCGGTTGAGCGCCTCGCGCATCGGGATCGCGCCGCAGCCGTAGCGCTCGGAAGTGTCGTTGACCCGCAGCCGCTCCAGCGGCACGAGCACCCCGCGCAGGATGTCGCCGCGCAGCTTCCCGTAAGCGAGGGCGGCCGCGGTCGGCGGCACGGAGTCCTTTGCCGTCATGGTGTTGCAAGGCAGCAAGGGCGCGGGCTTTTGGTGGGACGCATTATCGCTTCGTATATTTCGAGGCCGAAAACGGAAAAAAATATCGCCGCGTCGCGCGGCGCGGAGTAGGATTTACCACGCGGTGAGTTCTAATTCCAATAGAAGTCAGTCATCTATTCATCACCGTTAGAAATGAATATCACCTCGCGGCAGTTAAAGGCCTTCGTCCTCACCGCTCGGCACCAGAGCTTCTCGCGTGCGGCCGAGCAGCTATTCATCACCCAGTCGGGAATGAGCGTGCTGGTGCGCGAGCTCGAGAGCCAGCTCGGGGTGCGCCTGTTCGAGCGCACCACGCGCAAGGTGGCGCTCACCGAGTTCGGCTCGCAGTTCCTGCCGGTCGCCGACCGCAGCCTGCGCGAGCTCGAGGAGGCGGCGGCAAAGCTGAGCCGCTCGGCCGCCGCCGCCCGGGACTACCTGTCGATCGGCGCGGCGCCGTTTCCGGCGGCCGAGATCCTGCCGCAGGCCATCCGCACGTATGCGACGCTCGACGCCAAGCTCCAGATCCAGATCGTCGACGCCGAGCGCCCGCGCCTGCTCGAGATGCTGCAGGCCGGGAGCATCGACGTCGCGGTGCTCACCGGTTCCCCCGAAGACCCGCCCGGAACCCACTGGAGCCCGATCGCGCGCTTTGCGCTCATGTTCATCTGCTCGGCGGAGACCGGGCGCGACCTGCCGCTCGAGCTGCGCTGGGCCGACATCGCGCGCCTGCGCCTGATCGGGCTGCCGCGCGACTACCCGGTCCAGCAGCTCGTCGACGAGCAGCTGCTGCGCGCCGGGCGTTTTGCGCCGGTGGAAGCAAGCTGCAACTATCTCGAGACCCAGATCGCGATGGTCGAGGCGGGCGTCGGCGCTGCCGTGCTGCCGACTTCAGCCGCGGCCGCGTGCACGAAGCGCAACGTGACCATGCACGCGATCGTCGACCCGGTGGTGTGGACGCAATTCTGCTGGGTGTCGAGCCGCTCGCGCACGCTGTCCTCGCGCGCCGAGGATTTCGGCGAATTCCTGCGCGGCTACCTCACGCACATCGGCAATCAGGCGCCTCGCGTGGACGCCCAGGCCGCCTGACAACGCTGCTGGCCGTCATTCCCGCGTAGTGGCTGTCATCCCCGCGTAGGCGGGGACCCCGTTTGGAAATCTTCCTTGCACGTATGTAAGCAATCCGCGCGTCGATCCATTCGACGTGCTTCTGAACTGATGTGTCTCCCTCATCAATCGGCCCCGGACAGCGGGATAGGATGGCCGGGAGGAACAGAGGAGGGGGATTTCCATGTCGACCAGCGCCGCCCGCGCCGCGGGCCTCGCCTTACTGTCGTTCGCAGTCTCGCAAGCAGCGGCGTCCCAAGAGCCCGTCGCGTGCGCCGATCTCGCCGCGCGATACCAGACTAGCGATGTCCTGATCACCTCGGCCACCGAGGTGCCCGAGATACTCACCGGGCCGAGCGCGGCGCCCGCGCACTGCGACGTGCGCGGCGCGATCAGCGACAACATCAAGTTCGCGCTGTTCCTGCCGGTGCAATGGAACGGCCGCTTCCAGATGGTGGGCAACGGCGGCAAGGCGGGCTCGATCGGCATCGGCGACATGCGCACTGCGCTCAGGCTGGGCTATGCCGCGTCATCCACCGATACGGGGCACGACAACGCGATCCAGGCCGAGGGCGGCGCGCGCTTCGGCAACGATGCGCTCTTCGGCAAGGAGCGCGAGATCGACTTCGGCTGGCGCGCGATCCACCTGACCGCGGTCACCTCGAAGGATCTCGTCAAGGCGCACTACGGCTCGAAGGCGGAGTATTCGTACTGGAACGGCTGCTCGACCGGCGGCCGCCAGGGCCTGATGGAAGCGCAGCGCTTCCCCGAGGACTTCGACGGCTACATCATCGGCGCGCCGGTCTACAACTACACCGGCCAACAGATGACCGCGCCGGCATACCTGCGCGCGCTCTACAAGCGGATCCCGCCCGCAAGCCCCGCCGACGGCCCTGTGCTCTCGGCGGCCAAGCGCAACATGATCGGCGCCGCGGTCTATGCGCGCTGCGACGCGCTCGATGGGCTGATGGATGGACAGCTGCGCAACCCGCTGAAGTGCGACTTCGACCCGGCGCTGCACGTGCCGGCCTGCAGCGCCACACCCGGCCCCGACTGCCTGACTGGCGCAGAGCTCGCCGCGGTGAAGGAGATCTACGCCGGCAAGGAGCCGTTCGTCCCGGGCGTGCCGGTGGGCTCGGAGAACATCAACGGCGGCTGGAGCACCTGGATCCTGCCGAACGCGGCGACCGGCACGCCTCAGCTGCACGGGGTCATCGCCGACGCCTTCGAATGGCTGATGTTCACGCCCGACCGGCCTGGCTTCGACTACCTGTCCTCGCAATGGGACTGGAACCGCGAGCCGTTCCAGATGCAGCTCGCCGAGGAGATCTACAACGCCACCGATCCCGACCTGCGCGAGGTGCTGAAGCGCAAGTCGAAGATCATCATGTACCACGGCTTCCACGACCCGGGCGCCAACCCCGTGCGCTCGATCCGCTACCGCGACGCGGTGATCGATTTCATGGGCCGGCAGCACGGCCATGCTCACGACCATCACAAGCACCACGAGCACCACGCCGCCAAGGGCGAGCGGATCACCGACAGCTTCCTCAAGCTCTACCTCGTTCCCGGCATGGCGCACTGCGGCGGCGGCGTAGGCCACGCCACCGTGGACTGGCTCTCGCCGCTGGTCGACTGGGTCGAGAACCGCATCGAGCCGCAGGCCATCGTCGGCTCGCGCACGGTGTCGGGCGCGCTCAGCACCCGGCCGCATTGCCCGTACCCGGAGGAAGCCGTCTACGACGGCGTCGGCAATCCGAACGACGCCGCGAGCTTTTCTTGCCAGAAACTGGACTAGGGGAAAACCGATGAGGAAGAACTTATTGCTCGCGCTTGCAGTAGCCGCGGCCGTTGCCGCACCTCTCGCGGAGGCGCGCATCACCAGGATCGCCATCGACCCGGCGCTGTCGCAGTCGCCAACCTTCGAAGGGCGCAGCTTCGGCGGCGTCGGCGCCTACGAAAAGCTGCGCGGCAAGGCCTATGGCGAAGTCGATCCACGCGATCCGCACAACGCCGTGATCACCGACATCGAGCTCGCGACGCCCAATGCACGCGGCATGGTCGAGTACTCGATGGACATCTACATCCTGAAGCCGGTCAGCCTGCGCCAGGGCAACGGCAAGCTGTTCATGGAAGTCAACAACCGCGGCGGCAAGCTGTTCGGCGCCTTCAACGGCTCCGGCGGCGGCAACAACCCGACCACGGCCGCCGACGCCGGCGACGCATTCCTCATGAACCAGGGCTACAGCATGGCATGGAACGGGTGGGATCCCTCTGCCCCGCCCGGCGCCGACCGCCTCACCATCAACGTCGGCGCGCCGCTCAAGAGGTCCGACGGCTCGGACATCACCGGCCCGTCGTACGAGTACATCGTGTTCGACAACGCCACGACGACTTCCAGCGCGCTCGCCTACCCCGCGGCGACGCTCGACAAGTCCGCTGCCACCCTGACGGTACGCGACCACCTGATGCAGGCCGCGACCACGATTCCCGCCGACGGCTGGAACTACAACGCGACCGGAACCGCGATCAGCCTCAACGGCGCGCCGTTCAAGCAGAGCGCGATCTACGAGTTCACGTATCTCGCCAAGGACCCGGTGGTGGCCGGTCTCGGTCTCGCGGCGACGCGCGACTTCATCGCGTTCCTCAAGCACGCGGTGGCGGACGACGACGGCAATCCCAACCCGCTCGCCGGCCATGCGCGCACGGCCTACACCTTCGCGGTCTCGCAGCCGGCGCGCTACCTCAACGAGTTCCAGACCCTGGGCTTCAACGCCGACGAGCGCGGGCGGCGGGCAATCGACGGCATTCTCAACTGGATCGGTGCCGGCACTGGCGTTGCCATCAACTACCGCTTTTCCCAGACCGCGCGCACCGAGCGCAACCGGCAGAACCACCGCTATCCCGAAGGGCCGTTCCCCTTCGCCTATCCGAAGCTCAAGGATCACTTGACGGGCCAGGTCGGCGGCCGCGGCGTCGCCTGCTCGGGCAAGGGTCACGACGGCCGGGATCACAACGATGACGACGACCGCGGCGAGGGCAAGGACAACTACTGTCCGAAAGCGCTCGAAGTCAACTCGGCCAACGAGTACTGGGTGAAGACCGGCTCGCTGCTGCACACCGACACGCGCGGGCACGACCTCGCGGATCCGAACAACGTGCGCTTCTACCTGCTGTCGAGCGTCGAGCATACGGTCGCGGGATCGAATGCGACGCCGCCGGGTGGTCCGGGCAACAGCTGCCAGCAGATCCGCAACACCACCGATCCGAACCCGGCGCTGCGCGCGCTGTTCATCGCGCTCGACCGGTGGGTGGTGCACGGCGTGAAGCCGCCGAAGAGCGAGGTGCCCGACCGCCACACCGGCGTGCGCTCGATCCCCGTCGGCAACGGGGTCGGCGTGGTACCCCAGGCCGCGCTCGGCTGGCCGAACATCCCCGGCGTGGCCTACTCAGGCCTCATCACCGTGCGGCACCTCTTCGACTTCGGGCCGCGCTTCCGCGACGGCATCATGGACACCAATCCGCCCGACTTCTCCGGGCCGGTCTATCCCTCGTTCGTCAGCAAGGTCGACCGCGACGGCAACGAGATCGCCGGCATCCGCCTGCCGCCGGTCGAGGCACCGATCGCAACGACCAGCGGATGGGGACTGCGTAGCGCAGCGTTCGGCGGCGGTCCCGCGGGCGGAAACATGGACGGCTGCGAGGCCTCCGGCCAGTGGATTGCGTTCAAGACCACGAAGGCGGAGCGCCAGGCGGCCGGCGATCCGCGCCAATCGCTGGAAGAGCGCTATGGCAGCCACGACGGCTACGTCAAGGCGGTCGCGAAGGCGGCCCGCGATCTTCAAAAGCGGCGCTTGCTGCTGGAGCAGGACGTGCAGCGCTACATAGACGCCGCTCAGGCGAGCACCGTACTTCAATAGGGGATTGATCATGAAAACCAGAATCGCACTGGCAGTCGCGGCGGCATTTGCGCTGTCCGCACAGCTCGCCGAAGCCCGCATCACCGGCGTCACGTGGAGCGCGGCGCGCTCGCAGGCGCCTACGATGTTTCCCGGCCAGGCGCCGGCTTTTGGCGGCCTGAGCTTCGGAGCCGTCGGGCAGTACGAGAAGCTGCGCGGCACGGCCACCGGCGAGCTCGACCCGAACGACCCGCGCAACAAGGTCATCACCGACATCGAGCTCGCGCCGCGCAATCCAGCCGGCATGGTCACCTACTCGATGGACGTGTTCATCCTGAGGCCGATCAACCAGAGCAACGGCAACCAGAGGCTGCTGCTCGACTTCAACAACCGCGGCCAGATGCGCCTCGGCCGCCTGAACGACGGCACCGTCACCAGCGATCCGATCACCGCAGCGGATGCCGGGAACGGCTTCGTCATGCACCAGGGCTTTGCCATCGCCGGCAACGGCTGGGACTTCGGCGTTCCCGGCGTCACCGGCGTCACCCCGAACATGAAGATCTCGGTTCCGCAGCTCACGGGCCTGCCCGGGCCGTCATACGAATACCTCGTGTTCGACAATGCCACCACCACGACTGCCACGCTGACGTTCCCGGCGAATGATCTGACCAAGTCGCTGGCGAAACTCACCGTGCGCGCGCGCCTGGACGACGCGCCGCGAATAATGCTCGAGAGCGAGTGGGAATACGCTTCCCCCACGCAGATCCGGCTGCTGCCGGCGGGCACGCGCTTCCAGCAAAGCGCGATCTACGAGTTCACCTACACCGCCAGGGATCCGGTGGTGTCGGGGGTCGGCCTGGCTGCAACGCGCGACTGGGTGACGTTCCTGCGCACCGCAACCGAGGCACAGGGCAATCCGCTCGCCGGCCACGTGCAGCACACCTACAGCTACTCGATCTCGCAGCCGTCGCGCACGCTGAACGACTTCGTGCTTTTCGGCTTCAACGAGGGCGAGGACGGCCGGCGCGTCCTCGATGGCATCCTGAGCCACACCGGCGGCGGCAGCGGCGACCAGATCAATTACCGCTACGGCCAGACCGGCAGGACCGAGCGCAACCGCCAGAACCACCTCTACCCGGAAGGCGTGTTCCCGTTCGCCAACCAGGTGCTGACCGACCACCTGAGCGGCAAGACCGCCGGGCGCACCGAGCGCTGCGAGGCGAGCGGCACCTGCCCGATGCGCTTCGAGATCAACACCTCGAACGAGTACTGGGTGAAGGCGGGGTCGCTGCTGCACAGCGACACCAGGGGCAAGGACCTGAAGGAGCCCGACAACGTGCGCTACTACCTGATGTCAGGCCAGTCGCACGGCGTCGGCGACATCACCGACATGGGGAATTGCCAGCAGTTCACCAACGGCGTCAGCCCCTATCCGGCGCACCGCGCAATGCTGCTCGCGCTCGACCGGTGGGTGAGCTCCGGGGCAAAGCCGCCGAAGAGCGAGATTCCGCGGGGCGGCGAGCGCGCGTGGGTGACGCACCGGCCGGGCTTCCAGACCGGCGTCGTGCCGCAGGGCGAGCTCGGTTGGCCGAGCATTCCGGGCGTGCTGTACACCGGCGTGATCACCAACCGGTATTTCCTCGACTTCGGCTCGACGCTCGATGACGGCATCATCACCAACTACCCGCCGTCGCTGACCGGACGTCCGTCGTATCCGATCTTCGTATCGAAGGTCGACGACGACGGCAACGAGACCGCCGGCGTGCGCATGCCGGGAGTCGAGGCGCCGGTCGCCACCACCACCGGCTGGGCGCTGCGCCGCGCCGAATTCGGCGGGCCCGACGGCTGCGAGTCCGACGGCCAGCACATCCCGTTCAAGGCCACTAAGGCCGAACGGCGCGCCGCGGGCGATCCGCGCAAATCGCTGGAAGAGCGCTACAAGACCCACGCGGGATATGTAAAGGCGGTGAAGAAGGCGGCCGAGAAGCTGCAGAAGCAGGGTTTTCTCCTTCCGGCCGATACGCAGGCGTTCGTCCACGAAGCCGAAGCGAGCACGGTCTGCAATGCGCCCGGCTCCGGCGGCAAGTGCAATCCCGCGGCTCACGACCGCGACGACGACGATGACGACGATTGAACCAAGAACAGGGAGACTAAGAATGACCAGCCAGTTGTTTCGTATTTCCAGCGCTGCGGGAATCGCCGCGGCCATCGCCCTCGCATGGGCCGCGCCCGCCGACGCGCGCGTAACCCGTATCGTCATCGATGCGACGACCAACATCGCCAATCCCGTCACCGGAGGCCAGCCGTATCAGGAGCTGACCGGACGCGCCTTCGGCGAGCTCGATCCGCGTAGCCGCCACAACGAGCTCATTACCGACCTGCGCCTTGCGCCGCGCAACGCGAAGGGCAATGTGGAATACGTCGCGAGCTTCCGGATCCGCAAGCCGACGGACATGGCCACGACGAGCGGCATGATGTGGCACGACGTGCCCAATCGGGGCGGCAATGTCGCGTTCAACAACGATCTGTTTGGCGCGGCGGACCTGCATCTGCTCTCCGGCTGGCAGGGCGACAATGCTGGAGCAACGGCTGTTCCGGCGAACGCGAGCTGCTTGCCACCCTACGTCGCCCCCTGCGCGGCTCCCGCCTTCGCCAACCATTACGTCAAGCTGCCGGTGCTGGCTGGCGTGACCGGGAAGATTTTTGGCCGCATCGTCAACCGTAGCGGTACGACTGCGCCCCTCATGGTGCAGAACAGTCCACTGCCGTATTTCCCGGCCAACTCGGCCGACAACACCGGCGCGACCCTGAAGGTACATCTAAAGGAAACCGTCGACGGGGTGGTTACCGAGGGCGAGACGATTCCGAACAGCGAGTGGAAGTTCTGCTACGGGCCGGCCGCCACTTTCGCGTCGCCCGGATCGCCCAGCAGCCTGCCAGTTCAGATCTGCATGGACGGCACGAAGCGAAGCTTCGACCTCTTCAAGCTCTACCAGGTGGTGTACATCGCGAAGGATCCGTACGTCCTCGGCATGGGCACCGCCGCCTTCCGTGACGTGCAGTCGTTCTTCCGCTATGCCGCTGCCGACGATGTCGGCACGCCAAATCCGGTCGCCGGCAAGGTCCGCTGGGCGATCGTGCGCGGTTCTTCGCAGTCGGGCAATTTCACGCGCCACTTCATCCACCTCGGCATGAACCAGGACGAGGCCGGACGGATCGTGCACGAAGGCGCCTGGCCGCTCATCGCCGGGAGGCGCGTTGCCAACAACTCGCGCTGGGGGCAGCCCGACGGGGTGCTCGAGCTCTACCAGATGGGGAGCGAGGGCCCGCAGTGGTGGACGGAATGGCCCGACCGCGTTAGGGATCTGCCCACGCGTGGCATCCTCGATCGGTGCGAGCGGACCCATACCTGCCCGAAGATCGTCGAGACCTTCGGTGGCGCCGAAGTCTTCGCCCTGAAGATGACCACTTCCTGGGTCGGCACGGATGCCAAGAAGGACATCCCTCTGCCGGACAACGTGCGCCGCTATTACCTGCCGAGTTCTACGCATGGCGGCGGCAACGGCGCGATGGACGAGGCCCCCCCAGCCAATGGTTCCCCCCTCCCTGCGCCCGCCACAGGCGTCGTGTTGCTTAACTGCCCCGGGAACAACTTCGGACATGCAACGCTCAGGGCGAACCCAGTGCCGGCCGCCCAGATGGTCAACCGGATGCGCGTCGCGCTACGCGAATGGGTGATGCACGGGACGCAGCCGCCGCCAAGCCAGTGGCCCACGCTCAAGCCGCTGGACCAGATCGGCCACGGCAACGGCCACGACCACGATGATGACGAGGAGGACGATGGCAAGGGCCACGGTAATAAGGGCAAGCATGGAAAGCGCCACGATTCCAAGTGGCAGCGGCTGCTAGTCGAGCCCACGATGAAGGCCATGGGATTCCCGAAGGGCGTTCCTGGGATTCCGGATTCCATTTTCCTGCCCGAGAACTTCATCTTCCCCGTCTTCGATTACGACTGGGGCCCGAAGTACGACCACAGTGAGGCGAACGGCGTGCCGACGAACGCGCCGCCCCCGATCCGGCACGTGATCAAGATGCTGGTGCCAAGGGTCGACGCTGACGGCAACGAGCTCGGCGGCTTGCCGACCGTGCTGAACGATGCGCCGCTCGGGACTTACTTGGGCTGGAACATCGCCGCCGGACCCGGCGACGCGGGCTACAACGGCCGGCCCTTCCACGCCGGGCAGGTCTGCGACTACGTCGGCGGCATGGTGCCCTTCGCGAAGACCAAGGCAGAGAGACTTGGCAAGAATCCGGTCGATCCGCGCCTGTCGCTTGAGGAGCGCTACAAGACGCACCAAGGGTACGTCGATGCGGTGATCAAGGCGGCCAATAACGCGGCGTGCAAGGGCTACCTCAATACCGGCCCGGTCGCGGCGGGGATGGGCGCCAAATGCGCAGCCCCTTCGCTTCCGCCGGGCGTGGCCGACGACTGGGTCGAGGTCGTCAACCGGGCGAGCGCAAGCAACGTCTGTAACCAGCCGGGCGACGGCGGCAAGTGCAACCCGGCAGCGCCGTAATGTGACTGCATCCGCTGCCCGATCCTCGAAACGGGGTCGGGCAGCGTCACAAAACCTTCGCGGAATACCCGGCGCAGGCAGCTGTTGGCAGGTCGGGAGGAGAGAATGGATTTTCAGAAGCCGCAACCGGCGCGTTTTGCCCGTTGTCCGCCGACGTCCTCGAATCCCGATCTGAAACAGGGCTTGTCGCTTCCATCTCAACTCGGGAGGTTCCATGAAGCAGCTTTCGATCGTTACAGCCGTGTTGCTCGCCTTCGGTATGCAGGCCGCTTACGCCGATCGCGATCAGGCGATTCGCGTCAACCTCAAGGGCTATGAAGAGGTGCCCGCGGTGTCCACGGTCGCGACCGGCCGCCTGCGCGCGTCCATCGACGACGATAGGCAGTCGATTGAGTACACGCTGAGCTGGCGTGGGCTCCAGGGATCGGTCACCCAGGCGCATATCCATCTTGGCCAGCGCCACGTGAATGGCGGCATCGTCTTATGGCTGTGCCAGACGGCGACCAACCCCGCCCCGCCCCCCATCCCGCCGGCCATGGCGACCCCACCCTGTCCCGTGCCGCAAATGCAGGGCGACCCGGTCGAAGTGAGCGGCACGCTGCGACCCGGCAACGTGGTGGCGATCACCGGAGCGAACGCGGGCCAGCAGATCTCCGCCGGCGAGTGGGACGAGGTGCTCGCGGCGATTCGAGCGGGCGTTGCCTATGCCAACGTCCACAGCAACCTGTCGCCGGGAGGCGAGATCCGCGGTCAGGTCAAAGCCCAAGGCGGGCACGACCACGACGACGACGATTGAGGCCTGCGCGGGAGGAGCGGCCGAAGTCCGGCCGCTCCGGTAAAAATACTGCAGTTATGGGATTGTCCGCGGTGTAGGCCGAGCGTAGATTGATTTCAGCGGCCGGCGCGTTTTCTCCTTCGTCCGGCCTGGGGAGGAAACGATGAGCATCGCCAAACGGGCTGCGCTGTTCGCAGCGCTGTCAGTCCTCGCGTCTTTTTCGTTCGCCGCAGAGCGCCTTCGCCTGCCAGGCCTGCAGGCTGAGGTCACGCTGGTGCGCGAGCGCTCCGGTGTGGCGCACATTTATGCGCGCAACGATCACGACGTCTACTTCACGCATGGATACCTCCACGCGCTCGACCGGTTTTTCCAGATGGACGCGTCGCGCCGCCAGGCGAGCGGCACCCTCGCCGAGCTGCTCGGACCCGGCCCGGGAAACCAGGTGCTGGCCGGCGACGTGCAGCTGCGCACGCTGGGCCTGCGCCGCGCGGCGGTTCGTTCGCGCGGCGCCTATCCGGCGGCCATCATCGCCGTGCTGCAGGCCTATGCCGACGGGGTGAACGCGTTTCTCGATACGCGCCCGCTGCCGCCGGAATACGCCGCGCTCGAGCTGACCCGCGCTGGCGTGCCGCCTTGGACCGTGGACGACACGATCGTGGTGGCGAAGCTGCTCGCCTTCGGGCTGTCCTTCGACACCGCCGATACGTCGAACTCGGTTGCGCTCGGTACCTACCGCGCCGTCGGCCAGGTCGCCGGCTTCGACGGCACCAAGCTCTTCTTCGACGACCTGTTCCGCAGCGCCCCCTTCGATCCCGCGATCTCGATCCCCGAAGGCGTGGTCTCGGGCTCGAGCCCGCGCCGCCGCCATGCTCATGAGCACCACATCGATGTGGAGGCGGTGGAAAAAGCGCAGCGCTTCCTTCAGCGTCCGCAAGGCGTGCCGTTCTTCGCGCCCGAGGGGCGCGGCGAAGGCGGCAGCAACTGGTGGGTGATCGCCGGCAGCAAGACCGATTCGCGCAACCCGATGCTGGCGAGCGATCCGCATCTCTCGCTCTCCTCGCCCTCGGTGTTCCATGAAGTGCATCTCAACGTGAAGCGCGCGCCCGGACAGGAGCCGCTGAATGTCTATGGCGTGGGCTTTCCCGGCGTGCCGGGGGTAGTGCACGGATTCAACGATCGCATCATGTGGGGATCGACCGTCAACCCGATGGACGTCACCGACTACTACCAGGAGCGCATCGTCGTTGACAGCCTCGGGAGGCTCAACACCTTCTTCCGTGGCGCGCTGGAGCCGATCGTGGTGATCCCGGAGACCTACCGCCTGAACGCCATCGGCGACGGTGCGCCGAATACCATCGTGGTAGTGCCGGGCGGCGTGCCGGCGGCAACCCTGGTCGTGCCGCGCCGGAACGACGGTCCGCTGGTGACTGCGCCATCGGGCGCTCCGCTGAGCGCGATCAGCGTGCAGTACACCGGCTTTGGCGCCACGCGCGAGATCGAAACCTTCCTGCGCTTCGGCCGCGCCGGCAGCGTGCAGGAATTCAGGCAGGCGCTGCAGTTTTTCGACGTCGGCTCGCAGAACTGGGCCTACGCGGACGTCGACGGCAACATCGCCTATTTCACCAGCGCCGAGCTTCCCCTGCGCGAGGATCTGCAGGCGGGCACCGTAGACGGCGGTATTGCGCCGTACTTCGTGAGAGACGGCACCGGCACGCTGCGCCACGAATGGATCCGCCAGGACAATCCGCCGCCGGACCAGGCGTCGCGCTACGAGATCCTGCCTTTCGCCGAGATGCCGCAGCTCGTCAATCCCGCGCGCGGCTACATCGCCAACGGCAACAACGACCCGATCGGCGTCACGCTCGACAACAATCCGCTCAACAAGCTGCGCCCGGGCGGCGGCATCCTCTACCTCTCACCGGGCTACGCCATCGGCAACCGCATGGCGCGCATCGAGCGCCTGATCCGCGCCGAGATCGGCGGATCGGACCGTGCGCGCGGCCATCTTTCGTTCGGCGACATGGCGCGCATCCAGAGCGACGTGACGATGCTGGATGCCGAGGTGCTGACGCCCTACATCCTCGCGGCGTTCGAGGCAGCGCGCAAGCCAGACGCACCGGCGCCCCTGCAGGCGCTGGCGGCCGATCCCGGCATCCGCGAAGCCGTCGCGCGGCTGCGCAAGTGGGACTTCACTACGCCGACCGGCCTGCGCGAAGGCTACGACGCCGCCGACCGCAACGGCCGCCGGGTGAAGCCGACGGACGAGGAAATCGCGAACAGCGTGGCGGCGACGATCTACTCCGTCTGGCGCGGCCAGGCGCTCCGGAACACGATCGACGCGACGCTGGGCCGCCTCGGCCTGGGCGGCGTGCAACCGCCGGGGGACCGGGCGATGATCGCGCTGCGGCACCTGCTGGACACCTTCGACGCCGGCGGCGGTCGCAGCGCGGCGGGGCTGAATTTCTTCGACGCCCAGGACGTCTCGCTCGCGCCGGGGTCCGAGCGCGATCTCATCCTGCTGCGCAGCCTGAAGAATGCGCTCGACCTGCTGGCCGGCCCGGCGTTCGCCGACGCCTTCGAGGGCTCCGCCAACCAGGACGACTACCGCTGGGGCAGGCTGCATCGCATCGTGCTGCGGCATCCGCTCAACAGCGCGCCCTTCAACGTTCCTCCGGGCGCGGGCTTGAACGATCTCTCGCCGTCGCTGCCCGGGCTCGCCGTCGACGGCGGCTTCGACGTGGTCGACGCGTCGTCGCACAATCCCCGCGCCGACTCGGTGAACGGCTTCATGTTCTCGAGCGGACCGTCCAAGCGCTTCATCGGCGAAGCGCGGCGCTCGGGCATCCGTGCCGTACAGGTCCTCCCGGGCGGCGCCAGCGGCGTGCCCGGCACGCCGTCCTTCGGCTCCCAGGTGGAGCTGTGGGCGACCAACGATTATCACGAGGCCGCGATGGAAAAGGGCGAGGCGATGCGCAACGCGGTGTCGGTCCAGGTGCTTGCGCCATAGCCGGGCAGGGTCGCGCTCCGCTAACGCTTGCGGTGCCCCTCAATTGCCGAGGTGGTGGTCGTCCACGTAGTCCTGCGGCCCTTCGACGATGCCGTTGGCGATCGACTCACCTTCGCCTTCGTGCGCCTCCTGCCCATTGGCAGGGATGACCAGCTGTTCGGCGCGGGCCGGGTCGACATGCGCGAGCGTCGGGCTTTTCGCGAGCTCCTCCACGATCGCGAGCGAGGCGTGGTAGCCGATCTTCTGGATGTAGCCGCCCGACTTGGTGCCGATCCCGCCGCGCAGCTCGAGCAGCACCGAGCCCGAGCCGAGCAGGCCGTAGGCGTTGCGCGAGATGCCCGGCTCGGTGCCGCCCGGGTAACGGCTCAAGCCGGCATACGGGTACTGGGCGAGCGTCTCCGCGATGATGACGACGACGCGCTTGGCCATGTCCACGCCATTGTTGAAGCGAGTGACGGCGGTCGGATCCACCCCAACCAGGCGGGCGGCCGTGACGCTGGCGGTCGGCCATAGCGTCGAGGCGGTGATCATCTTGCCGTCGTGCACGCGCGTGCCCTGGTGGTGCATGTCGAGCGCCGCCACCGGGCTGAAGCGGTCGTTCAGCCAGCGGATGTTCTTCGCTTCCGGCACCGGGTTGCCGCGCGCGAGGTCGGTCAGCGTGTAGGGCCCAGTGCTGTCGACGTCCTCCGTCTCGCAACTCGACACGCCGCTCGTGGTGTTGATGTTGGGGAAGTTCGGGTTGTCGAGCGGGCACTCGGGGCGGAAGGCGTGGTAGCGGTTGATGTCGTAGCCGCGGCCGCGCGCGTAGAAGGCGGGGCGCTGGCTGCTCTGGGCCGCGGTAAATCGCGGATCGTAGTTCTCGCGCCACGGCGGCGTTTGCGTGCCGGGC
>Ga0190265_10001159_pt1 | contig 17257 bp, 15 predicted proteins | sample Popmic124T_FD_133135 | JGI IMG/M metagenome (GOLD analysis project Ga0190265, IMG submission 133135) | Populus adjacent soil microbial communities from riparian zone of Indian Creek, Utah, USA - 124 T | ecosystem: Environmental > Terrestrial > Soil > Riparian zone | place: USA: Utah | collected...
CGGAAGATCGAAGGAGAGCCGGAGCAGGCGGCGAAGGAACTGGTTCGCATTCTGCGCGAGGAAGAGAAGCTGATCTGATCCAAGAGTCTGCGGATTTCCATCGGAAGTCGCGCGGAAGCATAGTAATGTCTTAACGAAGACACTATCGCGCTTGGTCGATTCCGCCGCTCCTTCGGAGCGGACTTTCCGGATGGCAAGCAATTCACGGGTTCCGCTTCGCTCCACCCGTGGCTACATGCCGTCGCTCCTTTGGAGCGAAAGCATGTAGCCGGTGGCGTTAATCTCCAGTGAAGTTCAGGTCAGATAAATCAATCCGCGCGCCAGCGATTTCCCTGAATCTGCAACTCAGTGGGTCCCATGCTGTCGGAACCATCGTATTCCTCTTCGCCGATCGTCATGGCGGCTTCAAGCGTTCTCGGCAGCGTGTTCTTTCCGTTCGGGAACTGGGCCGCGTTGAATTTGGATTCGATCTTGAAGCTGCCCACCGAATTGGTCAGGTAGCTGGCGACGTTGATGTTGGCCGCCGCGCCGCCGGAGATGGTGATCGTCGATGTATCGGTCAGCGGGAACGGCAGCGTCACCATCGCGGCAATCCGCGGCAGAATCACATCGTAATCCGAGGTGGACGTGAGGTTTCCGCTCGCGTCAATGCTGATCGTCGCCTGATTGTTCACGTTGATCGTCGTGGGACCGGCCAGATTGAAGCGGTTGTAGACGATGAGCAATTGCGTCTCGCTGCTGGTGATCGCCGTGCTAATGATGGTGATCGGCATTCCCGGCTGCACGTAGGTGAACCTTGCTCCAGACCAGTCGATGTCAATGTCGGTGATCGGCCCGGCGTTATTCGTGTATCGCCAGCGGCGGCCACCGAGACCGGACGTGGTGAACGCATAGTCAGCCTGCGGAGCGATGGTCACGTTTGACAGCTTCAGCTTCGCCGAACCAACTGGGTCCAGTTCGGAGTAATTCACGCCCGAGGGCAGACCGATCTGACCGGTGATCGTCACTGTGCGATTGCCGGTCCACCTCACGTCGGCCGTCTCGATGTCGAACACGCTCAAATGTGCAGGATCGACCGTGACGGTCGTCGATGTCTCGTGCCAGCCGCCGGCCGGATCGGTGACGCGAAGCGTGACCGCGTGCTCGCCGTACGACATATCCACGTCAATAGTCTGGCAGCTTGCGGCCAGGTCATCGCAGACAACGATTGAATCGACCGTCCAGCGGAACGTCAGTGTCTCCATTGCGTCATCGGCGTCGGTCGAGGCCGATCCATCCAGCCGCACATGGGCCTCGGAGCCGATGTTGGTCAGTTGAGTGACGGTCGCGACGGCGGTGGGCCGTGCGTTGCACGGATCGGTGCCGCCGTTGACCTCGTCCGCATCCGAGAGGGTATCCCCGTCCGAATCGGAACTGAGCGGACTTGGACAATCACCGCCATTCGCCATCGCCTCTTCCTGCGCATCGGTGAGGCCGTCGTTGTCGTCGTCGGCATCGCAGGCGTCGCCTTCGGCGTCACCGTCGTTGTTGGCCTGATCGGCGTTTGCGACCGTCGGGCAGTTGTCGAGATTGCCGCAGATGCCGTCGCCGTCGCCATCCGAGTTGATCGTGGGATCGTTCGGGCACGGGTCGCAGACGTCGCCCATCAGGTCGCCGTCGGCGTTCGCCTGCCCGGGGTTGGCGGTATTGGGGCAATTATCGACGTCGCCGCACACGCCGTCCGCATCCGCATCGTTATTCGAATCGTTGGGGCAGGCGTCACACGCGTTGCCGAGTCCGTCGCCGTCGGCATCTTCCTGACCCGCGTTGGCCGCAAGCGGGCAGTTGTCGCAGGCATTTCCAAAGCCATCGCCATCGCCATCGGCCTGGTCGGCGTTCGCCGTGCCCACACAATTGTCACAGGCATCGCCGACGCCGTCCGCATCGCCATCCGACTGAAGCGGATTCGCATCGGTCGGACAATTGTCGCAGGCGTCGCCGCGGCCATCAGCATCGGTGTCCAACTGATTCGCGTTGAACGTGGTCGCGCAGTTGTCGCACACGTCTCCGACGCCGTCGGCATCGCCATCGGCCTGATCGGCGTTCGCCGTGCTCACGCAGTTGTCGCAGGCATCGCCGAAGCCGTCGCCGTCGCCGTCGGCCTGGTCGTCATTCGCGGCGAAGTCGCAGTTATCGCAGGCATCGCCCCGGAGATCGCCATCGGCGTTTGCCTGATCGGGATTTGCAAGAACCGGACAATTGTCGTTGACGTCCAGTGTCCCGTCGCCGTCATCATCACCGTCGCAGGCGTCGCCGAGAGTGTCGCCGTCGAGATCGAATTGATCCACATTTGCCACGAGCGGACAGTTATCGACGCCATCGAGCACGCCGTCATTGTCGTCATCGGCATCGCAGGCGTCACCGTCAGCATCACCGTCCGTGTTGACCTGATCGTTGTTGGCGTCGTTCGGGCAGTTGTCGCAGGCATCGCCGAAGTTATCGCTGTCGGCGTTTTCCTGCCCGGCATTCGCCGCGTTGATGCAGTTGTCGCACGCATCGCCCAGACCGTCGCCATCGGCGTCAGACTGAAGCGGATTTGAGGTGGCGGGGCAATTGTCGGTTCCGCAGGTATTGGCGGGATAGCCCGGATTGCCGAAACCATCACCATCCGTATCGGTGCAGGTGTCGCACGCGTCGCCTGTCCCATCGCCATCCGCGTCGGCCTGATCGGCATTCGCCACCGTGGGGCAGTTGTCGGCCGCGCACGTGTTCAGCGGGAACCCGGGATCACCCATGCCGTCGCCGTCGGTATCGGTACACGTATCGCAGGCGTCTCCGATGCCATCGCCATCGGCGTCCGCCTGATCCAAATTTGCGATGTCGGGGCAGTTGTCAGCGGCGCAGGTGTTGGCCGCGAAGCCGGGGTTGCCCAGGCCGTCGCCGTCCGTATCGGTGCAGGCGTCACATGCATCGCCGAGGCCGTCGCCATCGGCGTCGGCCTGATCGGCGTTGGCGATTGTCGGGCAGTTGTCAGCGATGCACGTATTTGCGGCAAAGCCCGGATTGCCGAATCCATCGGCGTCGGTGTCGGTGCAGGTGTCGCAGGCATCGCCGAATCCGTCAGTATCGGCGTTGGCCTGATCGGCGTTTGACAGTGCCGGGCAGTTGTCCACGTCGCCGCAAACGCTGTCGCCGTCCGCGTCGTTTGCGGCGTCATTCGGACAGGCGTCGCAGGCGTCGCCGAGCAGATCGCCGTCGGCGTTGGCCTGGTTCGCGTTCGCGAGCGCCGGACAATTGTCCACGCAGTCGATCACGGTGTCGGCATCGTTGTCCACGTCGGCCACGCCGCAGCCGCACACGCCGGCCGCGGTCTTGTTCGGATCGTTGGGACATTCGTCGCAGGCGTCGCCGGCGCTGTCGCCATCCGCGTTGGCCTGGTTGGTGTTGGCGACCTGCACGCAGTTGTCGACGATGTCGGGGACGGTGTCGCCGTCGCCATCCACGAGTTCATAAGCGCCCATGTCCACGATGGGCGGCGTGCCGACGCCGGTATCGGGCGTGAAGATGTCGTTGGTGTAGCGCAGTCCGCCGTCGCGATCGATGGTGACGCCGGTGGGGACGAGCGTGTTGTTTCCGGCGTCCACGGCAGGCGACATCGAAAGGAGCCGGAGATCGTCATCCGAGGTGCCTGTGAGGTTGTCGGCGCCGTCGGCATCGACGAAGAGCGGGTTGGCGTCCTTGTTTCCCCCGCCGTTGGTTCCAAAGTTGACGTTCCAGGCGCCGCTGCCGCCGCTGCCCTGAATCAGGCAATGCCGCCAAGTCGGCACGCTGCTGAAGTTCATGACGTTCGGGTTCGAGTTAACGGCCGTATTTCCCCAGACCACGCAGTTTCTAATTTGCTGAAAATTCGTGGGGCCACCGCCGGAATTGTCGATTCCACCGGCCCGAAAGGCATGATTTCCGGAGAAAGTGCAATCGCTCATGGTAAAATTGCTCTGGGTGGCGATGTTGTGCATGCCGCCGCCGGCGCCGAAATTGCCGGTGGAATCGAGCGCGACATTTCCCGTGAACACCGAATTGAAAACCGTCACCCGGTTTCGCGCGTACAAGCCGCCGCCGGTGACGCTGCGGTTGCCGCGGAAGGTGCACTCCCGGATGGTGCAGTTCGTGGTCAGCGATTCGCAGAGATAGCCGCCGCCCAGTTGCTCGGCGAGGTTGGACGCGAAGACGCAATTCTGGGTGGTCGAGCTGGCGCCGTTGTTGATGGCCATGCCGCCGCCGTACAGGGCGAAGTTTTCGACGATCGCGCAGTTGCGGATGGTGGCGCCCAGGGCCGGCGAGGCGATGGTGCGATAGTTGTTGATGCCGCCGCCGAAGCGATGGATGCTGACCTGATCCGCCGTCCAATCCGCGTTTCCGTGCGTCACCCTGAAGCCGTCGAGAATCGCCGTCGCGTCGCGGTCGCTTGCGGTGACGACGTGATAGCTGTTGTCGTCCCAGGACAGCGGCGACGCGCCGGTGAGAGGCAGGGGCGTGTCGTTGCCGAGGTGATCGCCGGATAAAACCGTGACCTGATTGGTCGGGTCGCGGAAATCGGGGTTCGGCTGCCCCTGGCCGGCGTACCCGCCAAGCAGCGTCACGCCGTTGATCAGCGCAAAGGTGCGGAAGCGCGGCGTCGGCACGGTCGGGACGGCTGGCTTGTAGATACCTTGCGCGACGCGGATTTCAGTCACGCTACCGGGCGCTCCCGCCGCTTCGCTGAGTGCCGACTGAAAGTCGGAATAGGCCGAACTCCAGGCCAGGCCGTCGCCGCCGACGGCCGCGTCGTCGTCGACGTATCGGACCGTTTGAGCGAGCGCCCCGTCGGGTTGTACAAGGAGGGCTCCGGCGCAAGAAATCGAGAGAATGGCGAGGGTTGCGGTCCGTGCTCGAGACATCGCGAACATGTGGTGCTCCTGCAGGGTAAATGCCCTAAGAAAGATGAACTGAGGCGCCAGGCTTGGAATAGCCGGCGGGCTCTTGCTGCAGTATCCATGAACGCCGTTACCGGGGTCAAGGGAATGACGCTAGGGAAAATGCTGAATTTTCACAGGGAGATTTTCAGTGTTGGGGGCTTGACATCGGCCGCGCGGGGTGAACAGGCCGGCTGTTTTTGCGGCTGCATTTTTTGCGCGTCAGTGAGAAATGGGATTTCAAATGAGACCTGCAAGGTGCTGAATTGGACCTTTCGGCTACGATCGGAACACTTTATTCAGCGACACCCGTTCGCTGGTTCCTGAAAATGACGATCGCGGAATTGCCGCGAGACTCGCATCTCGCCGCGATTCCGCGATCGCCGGAGAAGAAACGGAGTCAGACTTAGTCGCCGTTCTTCGGCTTTTCCTTGACCGACACGCGAAATTCCTGCGTCGCGGTCATGCCGTCCGGTCCCTCGACGGTGACGCTGGCCGCATGATTCTCGACCAGCCCCGCCGTGTCGGTCGCGCTGAACGTGAACGTGCGCTCGTTGCCCTCGATATTTGTGTCGCTGTCTATGACCGACACGCCGTCGGGCAGGTTCTTGAACGTGGCCTTGACAGCACCCGTAAAGCCTGTTCTAGCGACCACGATCGTGACCTTTTCGTTGTCGCCGCGGGTGATCGTCGGATTCGTCGGCTTCGTGACCGTGAGCGACTTGCCGCCCGGGCCTTCCACGGTCGTCTTTTCGCACGCCGCCGAAAGAAAAACCGCCGTCAACAAGCAATAAGAAATTCGTTTAATCATGTTATCTCTCCTTCTTACAACCCCGTGGTTGTCTCAAAATTAGTCAAATCAAGCCAATTACGACTGAGGCTGCACGTTAAGCTCCAGCGTTTCGGTCGCCCGGATGCCCTCCGGACCCTCGGCCGTCACCAGCGCCTGATGTCGTTCGACCAGATCGGCGTTGTCGCCGGCCCGCAACACGATTTCAACTTCATTTGCGCGGGTGGCTCGCGGCGAGTCGACCGCCTCCACGCCGGCCGGCAATTGCGAAATCGACACCTTCACCTCGTCGTCAAAGTTGTTGCGCTCAAGCCGGATGGTGACGCCCTCAGCACCGCCCCGGCGCAGCGTTATGTTCACCGGTTTGATGAGCGTCAACCGCTCGCCACCCGATCCGCGAACGGTGGTCTTGTCAGCCCCGCCGACTCGACCCTCGCTGTCCGAACAGCCGGCCACGCTCAAGGCGAAGCCCAACACCAGACATGTCCTCAACACACGATTCATACTCGTATCCTTTCACTGTGACGCCACTCGATCAAGAGGTCGTTTCGTTTCTGCGAAATCCCGATTCCTCGGGCGCGGAGCGGCCTGCGAAACGACGACGCCGTCGGCCAATAAGCCGACAAGCCGTGCCAACTATACACCGTCCGGCTGTATGAGGGGTAAATAAGATTTGAATTCTCGTTAATTAGCGCCCGCGCGCAACGAACGGCCTACACTCGGGTTAGGAAAGGCCGATAAGCTTTGTTGGAAACTCGTCTGATGAGAGACGAGCTACTTGCCTCGCCGCGGCTCCTTCCTTGGCTTGGGGGCCGTCCGAAGCTTGCCCTGCTGTTTCGCAGAAGGCCGCTTTAATTTGGCACAAACCCGGCTCCAGTATTTGTAAGTCGTTCCCCGAAGATGCCCTCGCGGCCCCCCATTATGAACACGAGCGAGCGTCCGCCAGTCGCCCGAAGCGAGGGCCTTTGGACAATATCGGCGCCAGTAAGCGCGCATAACCCGTTCGGCGTACGGCCGATTTCGGCACTGTTCCCAGCGCCCCTTTACGCCGGAGTCTTTCCAATATCCGTAGTGAATCTGATAGGGTCCAATTGCCCGGCCCCCGTCGCCGACCACATCCGACCTGCCGTTGGTTTCAACGGTGCGGATGGCGGTCATCAGGGAGTCTACGGAGGCGGGCGCGAGAAACGTTGCCTGGGTCGCGGCAAATATCAGAAGTGAGGTCATGAACGACCCTCCGTGGTCACGGCAGTGACGTAATTTAGCCTCCTGTAGTATGGCTGCCATGTCTGACAGCCACCTTAAACGTGACTGACGGAACGTAAATCCGCAAGGCAAGCGAGGTCTTTGGCGCGGCATTCTCTCGCAGAGACGCAGAGGCCGCCGAGAGAGTCGCGCACGTGACTCCCAATATTCAGGCGCCGCGGCGGGAACCGTCACCGCTTTTGCGGCGCTGCGTCTCGCTCGGGATGTGCCCGACCAGCGACTCCAGGATGTCCTCCAGAGTCACCACCCCCAGTTCGCGGCCGTCGCGATCCACCACGACGGCGATGTGCGCCCGCCGCTCGCGCATCGATTCCAGCGCGTCCACCAGCGGCATGTCCGGTTTCAGAAAAACGGCCCGCGTCGCCAGATCGTCCACGATCACCGCCTCCTGAGCCGACACGGCGCGGGCGAACACCAGCATCTTCACGTTGACGATCCCGGTGATTTTTCCCGTCAGGGCATCGCGGATCGGCCATCGGGTGTAGGGCTTTTCTCCCAGGCGCGCGGCCAGATCGTCCAGCGTCGCATTGCTGTCGATGACGCCCGCCTTGTCCAGTGGGATCATGACATTGCTCACTTTCAGGTCGGCAAAGTCAAACGCCCGGCGCAGGAGGTCGCCGTGCTCCTCTTGAAACTCACCGGCATCGTCGGCCCGGTCGACCATGATCTCCAGCTCCGACTCGCTGGGGCTTGGTTCCTCCAGGTTCAACTCGCCGAGGCCTGCCAGCCGCGTGACGCAGTTGGCCGTCCAGTTCATCACGTGCACGAGCGGCTGAAAAATGACCCGCAGGAAATCGATCGGTCGGGCCACGCGCAGCGCGATCTTTTCGGTGTATTGAATTGTCAGGGCCTTGGGGAGGAGTTCACTTAACACGACGGTGAAGAATGTCACGATCGCCATTCCGACAAACAGCCCGAGTGGCCGGGCGACGGCCGTCGGCATCACGGCGCCGAGCGGCGCGATAAGCCGCGCCAGAATTCGAGTGATGGCCGGCTCGGCGACCGCGCCGATGGCGAGATTGGTCGCGGTGATGCAGATCTGGATCGTGCCCAGGGCATCGCCCACGTCCGCCTTCAGCCGCGAAAGCACCGCGGCCGCGTGGAGGCCCTGTTGATTCATTTCCTCGATCTTGCTGCCGCGAATCATGACGATGGCATATTCCGCGGCGACAAAGCAAGCGCTGAGTCCGATCAGCAGGGGAATCGCCACGATCTGAAATATCAAGCCGGTCATCGCTTCGGAGTATATCCCCATCCGCGGCGCGCTCGTAGGGACGCGGAGGGCGAGAAGGGCGGGATTGATGTGAGTTGACTGGCGCGCCCGCTTGCATCGAAAATGCGAGCCGGCATCCAATTTTCGGGAGTCGTAGATGCGGATCGAGCTGGATCACATTCTGTCGTGCGGCGATTCAACACAGTCGCGGTCATAAGGAAACGGTCGGCGCTTTTTATTTGGGGAGCGATATGTTTCATCTCGACAGCGCCCGAGCATCTTTTCGCTACAGCGAATGGGCCAACGGTCAATTGTTGACCGCGGCCACCCCCTTGTCCGACGCACAACTTGATCAGCCCTTTGACGTGGGCCCCGGTTCGTTGCGGCGAACGCTCATGCACATCTGGGCCGGCGAACACGTCTGGCTGCAGCGCTGGCAAAGCCGCACCGAGACGCCCTGGCCGCCGGAGGATGAGAAATGGGCGGTCGCGCAGATTGCGGAACGATTTGAGGAGGTGTATGCGGCGCGCGCGGCTTTCATCGCGACCATCAAGCCCGAGGCGCTGGTGCGCGAGGTTGTCTATCGGGACTCGAAGGGCGGGCTGTTTACGGCCACGCTGTCGGACATGCTGATGCAGGGTGTCGTGCATTCGATCCACCATCGGGCGCAGGCGGTGAACATGATCCGCCGGGCGGCGGGCGTGACGGTGGATTTGGATTACATGTATTGGGTGCGGAAGCCGGTGTAACGCAGGTGATTGCCGTCGGGCTCATATTCGATAAGTCAGATTCTGCTGAATGGTGTGAAATGCCGAATTCCGCGAACGCTGAAATCAATCTGCTGCTGGCCATGCTCGCCGACGCCTACGACGGAAAGGCGTGGCACGGTCCCAATCTCCGCGGGACCTTGCGCGGCGTTTCTGTCTCCGATGCGATCTGGCGTCCCCCCGGGGCGGCGCACTCGATGGGCGAGATTGCCGTTCACTGTGCCTATTGGAAATACGCGGCGCGGCGCCGGCTGCGGGGCGACAAGCGGGGGTCATTTCCGCTCAAGGGCAGCAACTGGTTCGCGCTGGGCGACGCCGTCACCGAGGCGGAATGGAAGGCGTATCTGCGGCTGCTGGATCAGGAGCATCTCGCCCTGCGCGATGCCATTGCGACGCTCCCGCCGCGGATGCTGACGGTCGTGCCGGCAGGCAGCAGGGTTACGAACATGAAGCTGATTTATGGCATCGCCGCGCATGACGTTTATCACGCGGGGCAGCTTCGGCTGCTGAAAGCCATGCGCGGCCGCGTTGGGCGTTCGGCTGGAAAACCCCAACGCCCGCCGATAGGGTTGAAGGTGTAATGACCAGCCGGCCTGACATGAGGAATGACATGACGATCCGACTGTTCTATCGCATTCTTCTCGGCGTCGCTTTGTTAATTTGCATTCTATCTGCGCTTGGCTGCCAACCCGCCGACCCCATGGACTCGTTCGTCAAACAGCAGGAAAGCCTGCCGCCTGACCAGCGCGTGCCCGACTGGGAGAAGACGAAAACGCTTATGTCGCGCCGCGCCCCGGCCGTTGGCGAGGCGGCGCCGGACTTCACCCTGGCCACGCTCGAGGGCTCGCGCACGATCCGGCGTAGCGCGTTTCACGAGTCGCGGCCGCTGGTGCTGCTGTTCGGCAGCTTCACGTGACCGCCCTTCCGGCGCCAGTCTGGCGTCCTTGAGGAGCTGTATCTGAAGTACCGGGACCGGGCGGCGTTTTTGTTTGTATACATTCAGGAGGCTCATCCGTCGGACGGGTGGCAGATGGATGTCAACGAGACGGAGAAAGTCGTGTACGAGCAGCCGAAGTCCCAGGCGCGGCGCGACGAAATCGCGAAGGCGTGCTGCTCGCGGCTGAAGATCACCATGCCGGCGGTCGTGGACACCATCGACAATGCCGTCGATGAGGCATACGCGGCGTGGCCGGAGCGGATTTTCATCGTCGGAGCGGATGGGCGCATCGCCTATGTCAGTGGTCCGGGGCCGTGGGGGTTCAAGCCGGAGGAGGCGGAGCGGTGGCTGAAAAAAAACGCTGGACTTTGAACAGCCGCGAAATTCTCCGGGGTTTCGGCGCTCGATACCATTACAGGGGTCGGAAGCTCTGCGCAGCGTAATCGAGGATTGCCATGTCGGCCGGTGACTCTCAGGCGAGGTCATCCCTCTGGCGACCGAGATTTCTCCGCGTCGGCCGCCATTTGTGCATCTACTTTTGCGGTTTACTCGCCATTCTCGTCGGACTCGATTGGTACAGATCGTTTCATGGATTCGCTTCCTGCTCAGGAAGCATGGATTGGCCTCCGGTTACGGTCGCCGCGCAAAGCCAAGACGGCTATTTTGAAGTGAGTTTCAGGACGCCCGCCAAGAAGCAAAAAAAATGCGAGCTTCCTGACTGCGATGGGGCCCTTGTCTCTGATTTTCTGACATTTCCATATCCCGACAGCCGACAGCGCTATTTTCGGTATTCAACAGGGATACCGTTATTGTATAGGTCATATATTGACAGCGCCTGGATGCACTTGGATGGCGAGGCACCCAGACGTTGTGATCCCGACGCCCCGCCAATCCATGTAGTTTTCTCCGAACACTGGTTTGGAATCGTCGCATCACTCGCACTCGGTCTCTTGTTTCTTTCACCTGAAGTTGTTGTGTGGGCGAAGCGTAAAAGATATCGCGGAGGATGCCGGGGCTGCGGCTACGATCTCCGCGCATCGCCAGTGCGGTGTCCGGAGTGCGGTAAAGGGGTTGTCGGGTGCTGATCCTTAGGATTGTTGCTTGCGCTTGTCAGCCTCGTTCACGAGGCTTTCCACGCCGTGGCGGGTTCAGGCCAGTCCTTTGAGGACTGGTCCTCCGATAGACGGTGCTCCATAATCGAGCCCGTTTCAAACGGGTTTCTCGAAAAAGCGGGCTTCAGCCATCGCGATGACACGGTGACCCATGCCGCGCAACGTCTATCACGAAATCAATTTTCATATTGTCTGGCGTACCAAGAATGACGTTCCATCTCTCATCGGCGACATCGAGCGCCATGTCTGGCGGCATCTTCGCAAGCGCGCGATCGACACCGGCGGCGTGTTCGTTCACGAAATTGGCGGCATGCCTGACCACATACATATGGCTGTCAGCGTGCCACCGACGGTTCTGGTCAGCGAATGGATCGGCAAGCTCAAGGGCGGCAGTTCTCACTTCATCAATCATGAAGTGGCCAATGCGAAAGTACTCGACTGGCAGACGGGTTACGGTATTGTCAGCTTCGGCAGCAAAGACCTGCCGTGGGTGGTTGAGTACATCCGCAATCAAAAGGAGCATCACGCGGCCAGCCGCGTTTACGACCGTTTGGAGCGCATCGAGTTGCTGGATTGAGCGAGTGCCTGAAGGCTGTCGCGAGCTGGTAAGCGCGTTAAAACGCGCTGGGAATCGTCAGATCAGGCCTCACACCAGCCCTGAACGGGCTGGCCTGAACCACCTGCGGTGGGGAAGGCCGTTGAAACGGCCTGGACGGAGGCGTGAAGCGGATGGGGTTGCCGGATTGCGCGAGTGCCTGAAGGCTGTCGCTGGCTAGTAAGCGCGTTGAAACGCGCTGGAAGTCGTCAGATCAGGTGGCAGCACCAGCCCTGAACGGGCCGGCCTGAACCACCGGCGGTGGGGAAGGCCGTTGAAACGGCCTGGAGAGAGAGTGTAACTATGACTTTCTTGAGAATCTGCGCAGCCTGCTTTTTCGTGCCGGCGATAGGGGCGTGCAGCGAGGCTCGAAGTTGGACTCGTGCCGAGCAAATGTCGAGTCGGAACCTCCGCCCCGTCCACACCTACTCCATCGTTGCCCGCGACAAGGCCACGGGCGATCTCGGCGTGGCCGTGCAGTCGCACTGGTTCAGCGTGGGGCCGATCGTGCCGTGGGCCGAGGCGGGTGTCGGGGCCGTGGCAACGCAGTCGCTGGTCGATCCGTCGTATGGGCCGCTCGGTTTACAGGCCATGCGGCTGGGAAAATCCGCGCCGGGGGCGCTGCGCGGTTTGCTGGCGGGCGACGAGGGGCGCGAGGTGCGGCAGGTGGCGATGATCGATTCGCAGGGCCGCGTGGCCGCGCACACCGGGACCAGGTGCATCGCCGAAGCCGGGCACGTTGTTGACGAGGACGCTCAGTTCAGCGTGCAGGCCAATCTGATGGAGAATGACACGGTGTGGCCGGCGATGGCGGAGGCCTATCGCGCGGCGAAGGGTGATTTGGCCGAACGGCTGCTGGCGGCGCTTGAGGCGGCCGAACGCGAGGGCGGCGACATCCGCGGGCGGCAGTCGGCCGCGATCGTCGTCGTGCGGGCGAAGGCCACGGGCAAGCCGTGGGAAGACCGCGTGTTCGATCTGCGGGTGGAGGACCATCCGGCGCCGGTGGCCGAGCTGCGGCGGCTGGTGGGATTGCAGCGGGCCTACAACCATATGAACGCGGGCGACCTGGCGATTGAGAAGAAGGACTTCGCGGCGGCGCAGCGCGAATATGAGGCGGCCGCGAAGCTCGCGCCGGAGATCGTCGAGCTGCCGTTCTGGCACGCGGTGACTCTGGCGAACAACGGGCGGCTGGGGGAGGCGCTACCGATTTTTCGGGCGGTGTTCGCGAAGGAGCCGAAGTGGGCGGAGGTGGTGCCGCGGCTAGTGAAGTCGGAGCTGCTGCCGGATGATCCGGAGATGGTGGAGAAGATTCTGGCGGAGCGAGACGACGACTAGCGGTTATTGCGGCATGCGACCGCACACGTCGCGAAGCGTTTCGTCGGCCCTGCCGGGCCGGAGAGAAAAGAGGGACGCATACCAGGGGCTTGATCGCGGTGCGATCCGCGCCCCTGGCAACGATCGAGCGCCCTAGCCGGGCGAAAGAACAATCGACTTCGCGAATACAGGTGAATCAGCCGGTTGCTGAGATAACGTTGCCGCCATCTTTGTTCTGCCCTAACATTCCATCATTCGCTAGGGGTGTCCGCGAGGCGGGCTGAGATTCGGCGACGTGAGCCGGAACCCTCCGAACCTGATCACCGAAGCTCGCCGCGGCGAGACGAGGTGCGTAGGGAAGCGACGCCATGTCCGAATCTGACAGCACGTCATTCGCAGCCCGCTGCGCTAGTCCGGGCGATATCTCAGTTGAAATTCCATCTCCCACTGGAAGGATGACAGAATGAACGCGCAATTCCGAATTCGTTTTTTCCGCGGACTCATGACCGCCGCGTTTCTCTTTTCGGTTGGGCACGCTTTCGCCCAGGACCCGGAGCAGAAGCGCATCGAACGGCAGAACCGCCGCGAGGGTCAGGGCTCGCCTGCTTCGCAGCCGGCCGGGTATCAGATTACCACGGAGACGATCGAAATCCCCCGCGGCGATGTCAAGGTAAAGGCATACTTCGCGAGGCCTGTCACGCAGACGCCCGTTCCCGGTCTGATCCTCGTTCACGAATGGTATGGTCTGAACGATTGGGTGAAGCAGCAGGCCGACCGGTTTGCCCGCAACGGCTTCGCGGCGATTGCCGTCGATCTGTACCGCGGCGAAGTTGCGAGCGACTCCGACCACGCCCACGAGCTGATGCGCGGCCTGCCGGAGGATCGGGCGATTGCTGACATGAAGGCGGCATTCGCCCATCTGGCCATGCAGGAGGCGGTGCGCGGCGAGAAGATCGGGGCCATCGGCTGGTGCATGGGCGGAAGTTATTCGCTGCAGCTTGCCATCGAGGAGCCGAAGCTGGACGCGGCGGTGATCTGCTACGGCCGGCCGGTGAACGACCCGGAGCGGCTGAAGCTGATAAAGTGCCCGCTGCTTGGCATCTGGGGCGAGACCGATCGCGGCATCGAGGTCGAGCCGTTCAGGAAGGCCCTGAAGGAGGCGAAGATCGACGCCGAGCATCACGTCTATCCCGGCGCCGGCCACGCGTTCCTCAACGAGAACAACAAGCGGGGCTTCGACGCGAAGCAGGCCGGCCGTGCGTGGAAGGAGATCGACGCTTTCCTCGAAAAGACTCTCCGCCGCCAGCCGGTGGGTCAGCAGGCGGAGCAGGAAGAGCAGAAGTAGGGTCCGCCGTGCGGATCGAATTGAAATGACGACGTTTCAGGATTTATTTTCGAAGCAGGCCGCCTGCTATGCGCAATGCCGGCCGCACTATCCGCGCGACTTGTTGGCGTATCTCGCCGGATTGGCGAATGAGCGAAAGCTGGCGTGGGATGTCGGTACGGGAAATGGCCAAGCCGCCGTAGGGCTGGCTGAACACTTCGACCGCGTGATCGCCACCGACGGCAGCGCCGAGCAGATCGCGCACGCGTCGCCGCACGGCCGCGTGGAGTATCACGTCGCGCTGGCCGAAGAAGCCGGCCCGACGGAGGGCCTGAACGACGCGAGTGTCAATCTGGTGACCGTCGCCCAGGCGCTGCACTGGTTTGCGACGGAGGCGTTCTTCGCAAACGTGCGGCGGGTGCTCAAGCAGGGTGGCATCATTGCGGCATGGTGCTACGGCATCCACTGCGTCAATCCCGCCATCGACGCCATCAGCGGGCGGTTCTACCACGAGATCACCGGCCCCTACTGGCCCGAGGGCCGGGAGTACATCGACGAGAAATACGAAACAATCCCATTTCCGTTCGAGGAAGTAAAACAGAGCCGCGACCGTAAGGGAGCGGTCGGCGCTGAGCGCGAGAATGGCGCCGCTTCGGAAGCAAATCACCCTCACCCCGCCACTCTCCCTTCAAATGAGAGGGAGACAGCCTTCGAATGCCGCGAAAGCTGGAACGTCGCTCAGTACGTCGGCTACCTGCACTCCTGGTCGGCCGTGCAGCGATTCAAGGAAGCGAAGGGATACGATCCGTTGGACGAGATCGCGGATGACTTGGCTGTGGCTTGGGGCGATCCTGAAACGCACCGCGTCGTGACATGGCCAATTCATTTGCGGCTCGGGCAATTGCACAGTGCGTTGGAGTTGGAGCAATGAGTATCGTGAGCCGGCGCGAACGCTGTTCGCGAGCACCGCAGACAGAGACTCCAAGTCTTGATCCGAAGGGACTTGGGTATTCTGATTATACGTGTGGAATGATGTTGTGACCCGGCAAATTACCGACAAGAAACAACTCTCTCATCCGAGTATTGATCTTTCCAAGGATCAAAGAGACGAATACTTTCGTTTGCTTGAACTACACAACCAAAATCGAATTGATTACAACGTGCGAAAATGGGAGACAATCAAGTTTGGCCAAACGCTGTCGGGGGTCCTATTAGCAGCAGCCATCGCAGCCTATCTCTCGGCAGTGCAATGGGGACTTTTCGAGAAGGACGGCGGAGTGAAGTGGCTGATCGCCACACTATTTTTCGGAATGACAGCCTGTTGTGTTGTCACCCTACAGAATCTCAAACGAGAGTCCGCGCGTCTCTTTGAAGAAGAAGGCATGATGTTCAAGCTTGCGAGATTCCTAGAACTTGATGTACAGCTTCAGACTGAAGCTCGTTGGATACCCAATGATTCGACTCTTCTTTTTTGTAAGTGGACTGACTGCAAACATAAGATCGACGGAGATGGGAACTTTGAATCCTTTGCCGACTGGGTGGACAAACGTACGGAGGCCCATCAATTCTTGCAAGGATATGGAGTTCTGTTCGCTATTTTTGCGTTCATTGGCCTCAGTTGGGCTGTATTTACTATTGTCACTCATTAGTATCAGGCTGTAAGAAGGTGGAAAAATGACCCAGCTTCAATCCGCCCGCAAGGGCATCATCACTCCCGAAATGATTCGCGTGGCCGTGCGCGAAAATGTCACGCCCGAGTTCGTCCGCGACGAGGTTGCCCGCGGGCGGCTGGTGATTCCTGCCAACAAGCGGCATCTGGCGGGGAGCGGGGGTGGCGAATCAAATAGCGAATGGCGAATAGCGAATAGCGAAAGAGAGGTCCCGCGCGAGGATAATCGCAATCGCAATGGGCATTCGCCATTCGCTATTCAGCATTCGACATTGCCTCTGGGCCATCCCGGCCATCGCCCTGACGCCGCGCTCTGGGTGAACCAGACCGTTTCGCAGCGCTGGGCGATCATCAGCGATCCCGCGTATTGCCGGGGCGAGAAAGCGCCCAAGCGGCTAGACCCCATGGGCATCGGCCGCATGGTAACCACCAAGATCAATGCCAACATCGGGGCATCGCCGGTCAGCAGCACTACGCAGGAGGAAGTCGACAAGCTCATGTGGGCCCAGAAGTACGGGGCGGACACGCTGATGGACCTCTCCACCGGCGGCAAGCTCGACGAGTGCCGCCAGGCGATTATCGACCACAGCACCATCCCCATCGGCACGGTGCCGATCTACAGCATGATCATCGGCCGCAGTATCGAGGACCTGGATTACGACATGATCCTTAAGATGGTCGAGCACCAGGCGAAGCAGGGCGTGGACTATTTCACCATCCATGCCGGCGTGCTGAAGGAGAATCTGCACCTCATCAAGAACCGCATCACCGGCCTGGTCTCGCGCGGCGGGTCGCTCCTGGCGAAGTGGATGATCGTTCACAACAAACAGAACCCGATGTACGAGCTGTTCGACGAGATCAGCGCGATCATGCGTGAGTACGACGTGACCTATTCGCTGGGCGACGGCGTGCGGCCGGGGTGCCTGCGAGATGCCGGCGATGCGGCACAGATCGCGGAGCTGGAGGTGCTGGGAGAATTGACCCAGCGCGCCCGCGAGGCCGGCGTGCAGGTGATGGTCGAGGGGCCTGGCCACGTCCCGCTGCACGAGATCGCGTGGAACATGCAGGTGCAGCAGCGGGTGTGCGACGACGCGCCGTTCTACGTGCTGGGGCCGCTGGTGACCGACGTTTTTCCCGGTTACGACCACATCACCAGTTGCATCGGCGCGACCGAGGCGGCGCGGGCCGGGGCGGCCATGCTGTGCTACGTGACACCCAAGGAGCACGTCGGCCTGCCCAAGGCCGAGGACGTGAAGGCGGGGTGCATCGCCTACAAGATCGCGGCGCATGCCGGAGACGTGGCACGCAACATCGCCGGCGCCCGCCAGTGGGACGACGA
>Ga0190265_10001160_pt1 | contig 17249 bp, 7 predicted proteins | sample Popmic124T_FD_133135 | JGI IMG/M metagenome (GOLD analysis project Ga0190265, IMG submission 133135) | Populus adjacent soil microbial communities from riparian zone of Indian Creek, Utah, USA - 124 T | ecosystem: Environmental > Terrestrial > Soil > Riparian zone | place: USA: Utah | collected...
GATCTGATGATCGGCATGGACGGCCAGGATGTCTACCAATGGGGCGCGGGCGCGGGCAACGACGTGATCGACGAGCGGTCGCGCTATATCGACATCAATGTCGGGCTGGGCGGGCTCAGCCTGACCGAGGAAGCCGACACCGTCCTGTTCGCGCCCGGAATCGTCGGGGCCGACATCGTCTTTTCACGGCCGACCGCGGATGCCGACCTTATCGTCACCATCGTCTCGACCGGCGAGACGCTGACCGTGATCGACCAGTTCGCCGGCTTCCAGACCGGGCCGCTCGGCGCGCAATGGTTCGACCGCATCGAATGGTTCCAGTTCGCCGACGGCAGCCGGGTGAGCTGGCAGGACGTGCTGGCCGATATCACCACCGGCGGCGACGGCGACGACAGCCTGTGGGGCGATCTCTACACCGACCGGCTCGAGGGTGGGCTGGGCAACGACTTCCTGTCCGGCAAGGGCTATGCCGACACCTATGTGTTCGGGCTCGGCGATGGCGAGGACGTGATCGCCGACGACAATGCGAGCATCCTCGACGAAGGCTTCATCACGCTCGACACCGATCCCGACATCCTCGAGCTCGGCCCGGGCATTACCGAAAGCGATATCAGCTTCGAACGCGATGGCGACGACATCATCCTCGTCATCGGCGAGGACGGCGACCGGGTCACGCTCCAGGGGCAGGACGATTATTTCCACACCGGCGTGTTCGGCGCCATCTCGCTGAACCGGATCGAGGAAATCCACTTCGACGACGAGACGGTCTGGACCTGGCAGGACCTCAACGCCCGCATCCTCGCGGCCGCGACCACGGCCGGCGACGACGTGATTGACGGCTTCACCATGGCCGACCGGTTCGAAGCCAGCGCCGGCAACGACATATTGAGGGGCGGCAACAGCGCAGACACCTACGTCTTCGGCGAAGGTTCCGGCGACGACATCGTCCAGGAGAGCGTGACGAACGTTCTCTACGGCGATGAGGACGCGGTGGAGTTCGCCGCCGGAATCCTCCCGGAGGATGTGATCGTTTCGCGCAACGGCGACGATCTGATCCTGACGCTCGCGAGCGGCGACACGCTGACGATCGAGGGCGAGTTCGCCTACTCTGCCTTCTACACCTGGACCGACATCGAGCTTTTCCGCTTCGCCAACGCGGTCGAATGGACCAAGCAGGACGTGCAGGTGACATTGCTCGCGTCCACCGCGGGCGACGACTATCTGGTCGGCTTCGGCAGCAACGACCTGCTCGACGGTGGCGCCGGCAGCGACATCCTGGAAGGCCGCGACGGCTCCGACATCTACCATTTCGGCATCGGCTCGGGCGACGACGTCATCCGCGAGGCTCTGACCAACGCCAATTTGGGCGAGGACGACCGGCTCGTTTTCGGCCCCGGCGTTCTGGTCGCGGACGTCGCTTTCACGCGCGACGCCGACGATCTCGTCGTCACCATCATCAGCACCGGCGAGACGCTGACCATCGAGGGTCAGTTCAACTTCTCGAACTGGTTCGCCTGGAACGACGTCGAGCATTTCGATTTCGCCAGCGGCACGAGCCTCAGCCACCTCGAAATCGCCGCCGCCATGCTCGGCGGAACCGCGGGCGACGACCACCTCATCGGCACCTTCCGCTCCGATACGTTGAACGGCGGCGCGGGAACCGACCTGCTCGAGGGCGGCGACGGCTCCGACCTTTATCTGTTCGGCGCCGGTTACGGCCAGGACGAGATCCGGGAGTCGCTCAGCAACGTCAATCTCGGCGAGTCGGACGAGCTGCGCTTCGGCGCAGGCATCACGCTGGAGGACCTTGCCTTCGCCCGCGACGGTGACGACCTCATCATCTCGATCGTCGGGACCAGCGACGCCGTCACCCTGACCGGCCAGTGGAACTTCTCCGAATTCTACACCTGGGAGGACGTCGAGCGCTTCTCCTTCGACGACGGCAGCTACATCGCCAAGGACGACGTCCAGGTGATCCTGCTCGAGGCAACGTCGGGCGACGATGATCTGATCGGCTTCATGACCGGGGACACGCTCGACGGCGGCGCCGGCGACGACATTCTCGAAGGCGGCGACGGCTCCGACACTTATGTATTCGGGCGCGGCTATGGCGACGACATCGTCCGCGAAACCGTCACGACGATGAACCTGTCGAGCAACGACCGGCTGATTTTCGGAGCCGACATCGCGTTCGAGGACCTTGCCTTCGCGCATGACGGCAACGATCTCGTCATTACCATCATCGGCACGTCCGACAGCCTGCGCATCGAAGACCAGTGGGCCTTTGTCGGCACCTCGACTCACTGGGACATCGAGACGTTCGAGTTCGCCGACGCCAGCACGCTGACCAAGGCCCAGGTCGAGCAGATCCTCGTCACCGGCGGATCTGGCGACGACCACATCATCGGCTTCAGCGATGCCGACACAATCGACGGCGGCGCCGGCGACGACCTGCTCGAGGGCCGCGATGGCGCGGACACCTATCTGTTCGGCCGCGGCTCGGGTCACGACACGATCGTCGAGATCATGACCAACGGCAACATCTCCGAATATGACACGGTGCTGTTCGCCGCCGACATCGCGCCCGAGGACGTCTCGGTCTCGCGCGACGGCTACGATCTCATCCTGACGCTCGACACCGGCGAGACGCTCACCGTCATCGACCATTTCGTCGAGGGCAGCAGCGAGTTCCTGACCCATTGGGACATCGACCGCATCCTGTTCGCCGACGCCACCAGCTGGGACAAGTCCGAGATCGCGGCGCTTTCGATCAACCCGACCTCGGCCGACGACCTCATCCTCGGCAATTGGGACCCCAATTTTATCGACGGCCTCGCCGGCAACGACACGATCTACGCCGGTGCCGGCAGCGATACGCTGACCGGCGGGGCAGGCGACGATCTGCTCTATGGCCAGACCGGCAGCGACACCTACCATTTCGGCCTTGGCGACGGCGACGACATCATCGAGGACAGCACGAGCCCCGCATCCGGCGGCAGCAACGACGTGCTGATCCTGGGATCGGGGGTCCTGCCGGCAGACGTGACGGTCGCGCTGGGCAATGGCGGCCGCGATCTGATGCTCACCTTCGCCGGATCGACCGACAGCGTCACCCTCAAGAACACCGTCACCGACACGACCGATCGCATCGAATTCGTCGAGTTCGCCAACGGCACGGTCTGGACGCATGCGTCGATGCTGGCGCTGGCGGTCGGCGGGACGCCCGGCGACGACGTCTATTACGGCGACAGCTCGGCCAACACCCTCAACGGCGCCGGCGGCAACGACACGCTCGAGGGCCGCAGCGGCAACGACACGCTGATAGGGGGCCCCGACAACGACACCTTGCTCGGCGACGCCGGCAACGACCTCCTCGATGGCGGACCGGGCAACGACTATGTCCGCGGCGGCGGCAACGACGATACCTATGTCTTCGCATCGGGCGATGGCGTGGACATCGTCCGCGACTTCATCGCCAACACCCAGGTCAATCATGGCGGCACCGACACTGTCGAGCTTCCCGCCGAAATCGCGCCGGGCGACGTGACGGTGGTGCAGGGCGACACGGGCAACGACTTCATCCTGACCTTCAGCGGCTCGAGCGACCAGATCACGCTCGACGACACGATCGACGACGGCGGCTCCCGGATCGAATATGTCCGCTTCGCCGACGGCACGATCTGGACGCATGCCGACCTGATGGCGCACTCGATGGCGTCGAACAGCGGCAATGACGCCTTTTACGGCGGCTATGACGAGGACATCCTGACCGGCGGCGCGGGCGACGACACGCTGGTCGCCAATCGCGGCAACGATGCCCTGACCGGGGGCACCGGCAACGATCTGGTGCGCGGCGGCGGCGGCGACGACCTCTATTATTTCAACCTCGGCGACGGCCAGGACATCGTCCGCGATTTTGTCGCCAATACCCTGGTCAATTTCGGCGGCGAGGACGCCGTCATCCTGGGTACCGGGATCACCACCGGAGACGTCACAATCGTCCAGGGCGACGGCGGCAACGACCTCATTCTCAAGATCAACGGCACGACCGACCAGATCATTTTCGACAATACGGTCAGCAGCTCCAGCTATCGGATCGAGGAGGTCCGGTTCGCCGACGCGACGGTCTGGACCCACACCCAAATGGTGGCCATGGCACTTGCGCCGCGGGCAGGCGACGACACCTATTGGGGCGACACAGGGGCGAACACCCTCTCCGGCGGCGACGGCGCCGACACGATCTACGGCGATGACGGCAACGACATTCTCGGCGGCGACGGAGGCAACGACGTCCTGCGCGGCGAGAGCGGCGCCGACACGCTCAATGGCGGCGACGGCAACGACACGCTCTACGGCGGGTCGGGCGACGACCAGCTGAACGGCGGCGACGGCGACGATGTCATCGTCTCCGAATCCGGGACCGACACGATCGACGGCGGCGCGGGCTCCGACACGGTGGATGCCAGCGCGGCGACCACCGCCATGACGGTCGATCTCGCTTTGTCGAGCGGCCAGGCCAACCTCGGCTCCGGCATCATCGAGACCTGGAACAACGTCGAGAATGTCCTGTCCGGCACCGGCGCCGACACGCTCCACGGCAACGCCTCGGCGAACCGGCTGGTCGGGGGATCGGGCGCCGACACGATCAACGGCCGCGACGGCAACGACGCGATCCGGGGCGGCACCGGCGACGACACGATCGACGGCGGCGCCGGCGACGACGTGTTCGAATATGCCGGCAGCGACGGCTCCGACTATCTGAGCGGCGGCGACGGCGACGACACCATCCTCGCCACCGCGGCCAATGTCGCCATCCTGCTCCGCCCGCTCTCCTCGATCGAGGCGATCAGCGCCGGCGGCTTTTCGGGCGTGACCCTGGTCGGGACCAGTTCGGCCAACACATTTGATTTCTCCTCGGTCACGCTGACCGGGATCGCGCGGATCGATGGCCTCGGCGGCAACGACGTGCTGACCGGCTCGGCCGCCGCTGACACGATCGCGGGCGGCACCGGCGACGATACGATAAGCGGCGGCGGCGGCGACGATGTCTTCCAATACGGGACCAATGACGGTTACGACCACGTAACAGGCGGCGACGGCAACGACACGTTGGTCGCGACCGCAAACAACGCCTGGATGGGCCTGAGGTCGCTCGCCTCGGTCGAAGCGATCGGCTCGGGCGGCTATTCGGGAGTCACCGTCTGGGGCTCGACCTCGGCGGACACGCTCAATTTCTCGGGCGTGACGCTGACCGGCATCGTCAAGATCGACGGCTATGACGGCAACGACACCCTGGTCGGATCGGCCGGAGCCGACACGATCGTCGGCGGCTCCGGTGCCGACTCGATCGCGGGCGGCGCCGGCAACGATTCGATCGACGGCGGCTCGGGCACCGACACCGTCGATTACAGTGCCGAATCGAGCGACTGGACGATCAATCTCGCGACCGGCTCGGCAAGTGCGGGCTCGGAGACCGACACGCTGACCGCCATCGAGAATGCGACTGGCGGCAGCGGCGCCGACACGATCACCGGCACCAGTGCGGCCAATGTGCTCACCGGCGGCGCCGGCAACGACCGCATCACCGGCGGCGCGGGCAACGACACCATCCAGGGCGGACTCGACAGCGACGTCGCGGTCTTCGCCGGGCTCCAGGCGAGCTATTCGATCAACACCGTCGGCGGCTCGATCCAGATCGTCGACAATCAGACCACGACCGACGGCAACGACGGCACCGACACGCTGACGGGCGTCGAGATCGCCGAATTCAAGAACGGCGTGCAGGTGGGCCTGTCGGCGCCGATCGTGCTCGATCTCGACGGCGACGGCGTCGAGCTGGTCGATCGCGCCCACTCGCGCGCCAGCTTCGATTGGGACGGCGACGGCATTCGCGACCGGACCGGTTGGATTGGCAGAGGCGACGGCATCCTCGTCTATGACCGGAACCATGACGGCACCGTCACCAATGCGCGCGAGATGTCGTTTCTCGACGACAAGCCGGGCGCGCGATCGGATCTCGACGGCCTGTCGGCTTTCGACAGCAACGGCGACGGCAACTTCTCCGCGGACGATGAGGTCTGGGCCGACTTCAGGATTTGGAAGGATGGGGATCTGGACGGGCAGGTCGACGCCGGCGAGTTCCTCACGATGACCCAGGCCGGCGTCGCCTCGATTTCCCTGTCAGGCGCCGCGACGAACCAGCAATGGGGCTGGGGCGACAACATCATCGTCAATCACGGCCAATTCACGCGGACCAATGGGGCGGTTTCGCAACTGGCTGACGTCGCGTTTACTTACGCGCCCAGCCGAGCGGCCTTCGAGGCCGAGACACTTCCTGCTCCGGCGTACGGCGATTTGGCCCGCGAACGCATCCTCGACATCCTCGAGGCTCTGTCCGACGCCCCCCGCCCGCTCACCAATCTGATCCATAGGTTGGCGAGATTCGATGATGTGCTTGCGCAGCACCAGGCATCCGATGTCGGGGACGACAGCCCGAAAGCGCTACGGTCGACGGACTTGGCGCGCCCCGACGAAGCGAGCGCCAATAGCGTGTCCTCCTTCGCGGACGGGATTGGCATCGATCCGGGCGTATTTGCCGGTATCACTGCTGCAAGCGATGAGAGCGGTCTTCTTGCCGCGAAGTTCGATGATCCCTGGCGCTTGGTAATCACCGACTCTGCCGCACTGTTCTAATCCGAACACAGGCGTTCGTTTGGGGCCACTTTTGGCCGCGGAGTGGGCCGAAGTGGCGCTTTGGGGGAGGGATCGCGGTCGTTTCCTGTCAAACAAAGGTCTCAATTGGAAATGTCCGCGCGCTGATATGGACGGGTGCGATCAATGAGAGTAGGTAATGATTCAATCTACTTGAGCGGCGCTCGGCGAAGGGCGGCGGCGGGGTGACGAACATCGGCTTCGAGCAGCAGCATTGCGACGTCCTGCAATATTACGCGACCTATTGGCTGGAGGCGCTCGGCGGGTCGGACGACTATACCCAGCTGCAATATTCGCAGACCATCATGATGCAGATTCCGATTGCCCTGTCGGGATCGAGCGAGCCCAGCATCGTTTTCCCGCACATCACCGCCAACAAACTGACCAAGGTGCCGGGCTCGGGGCCGGCCGGCTAGAGAGGCGGTGTTTTGCGCCCGCGTACCTGACCTTGATCGATCTTGAAGAGGGCATCCCATGGACACACCCGACCCGATCACGCCACTGACGCCCGTCGAGGAGGCGTTCGTCGTCTGGCTGGACGCCACCAGCAGCCGCGACGAAGTGCTGGCCGAGCTCCAGGACAATCTCCAGACCGCGATCGAGATCGAGCTCGCGACCATCCCCATCTATCTCTACGCCTATTATTCGCTGGTCCGGAACAACGAGAGCGGGGAGGCGATCGGCGACGCCCAGCTTTTCGCCAACAAAGCGGGCGGAATGATCATGAGCGTGGCGGTGGAAGAGATGCTCCACATGTCGCTCTCGTCGAACATCCTTTACGCGATGGGCGTGGCGCCGCGGCTCTACGGCATGGCGCCGGCGCAATATCCCACCGGCCTGCCCTATCACAATCCGAAGGGCCCGCCGGGCCCCGACGGCTCGACCGCTGTCCTGATCCCGCTCGCGCGGCTGAGCTTCGAGCAGCTCTGGCACTTTCTGCAGATCGAATATCCCGAGCAGTGGGACGCGCTGCCCCAGGACCGCGACTGGGACACGATCGGCCAATTCTATTCGTACATACGCTGTCTGCTGCGCACGCAGTTCGTGACCGACGCCGATTTCCAGGCCGGCGCTCCGGCGACCGCGATCCAGCCCTACAATTATTCGCCGAACAACGTCGATACCATTTATCCCGACGCCGGCTTCGATCCCTGGCAGCCCGCGCCGCCCGCGCCCAAGCCGAGCTGGGCGGACGACGATCAGAGCGCCGCCGCGGCGGCGGTCTATCCCGACACCGCCGACAGCCATGCGGGGCCGACTGAGCTGATCACAATCAGCTCGCTCAGCGACGCCGCCGAGGCGATCGACACGATCTGCGACCAGGGCGAGGGCTGCCCGGTGCCCGATGTCGGCCCCTCGCCTGACGACGATCCGTCGAAGGACGAGGATTCGCACTATATGAAATTCCTCCAGCTCCAGGCGCAATATGCCGATTATGCCGGCTGCTCGGAGAAGCTGCCGCCCGAGCCGCCTCCGCCCGCGCCGATCGCGCCGTCGGTCGCTGACGCCGGGCTGTTCGCGGCGAGCGTGCTGGTGGACTTCCCGGACAATCCGGCGGGGACGGACTATCCCGACCTCTATCGCGAGATCGCCGACTTCAACAGCGCGCTGTTCCAGTACATGCTGATCATGTGCGAGACGCTCTATCGCGTGCCCTCGGCGGACCAGAAGCTGTTCTTCAACGAAGGGCTGCACCGCTCGATGATCTGGGTGATGGACAAATATATCCGCACCATCCGCCAGATCCCGATCCCGAGCGGCGTCCACCAGGGCAAGATGATGGGGCCGCTGTTCGAGAATGTCGACCTCGGCAAGCCCGTCGATTCGTTCGCCGGGCTCACCAAATATGGCAATGCGGGAATCGCGGCGGCGAACGCTCTCATCGGCCAGCTGCAGGGCGACGAGGTCGCGCAGGACGTCCTTGAGACCGTGGATGCGCTGCTCCACGCCGACCAGAAGCCCGCGCAGCTCAAGATCGCGCAGGACGGCGATCTGATCGGAACGCTGCAGAATGTGATTTACTACATCGGCGTCGCGCTCACCAAGACCGGCACGGGCGGCGCCTCGATGCACCTGCCCGACGTCGGCCCCTATTGGAGCAACGCCCAATAGCCGACCGCAACCCGCTCCAATCTGCGTGAAGAGGAAGTGAAGATGGCCTCCTGCTCAACCCCGCCCCCCTCTCCGGCCCCTCCGCCCGCTCCGGGCGTGCCGGTGCCGACGCCCTACCCCTATGCCGGTGAGCCGGCCTTCCCGACCAAGATCGGCCCGGGGCCGCAGGGCATGCCGCTCCATGCCTGCATGGGGCTCAACAGCTGCAAGGCTTCGGACCGGTTCGGCGCCGCCGGCCCGCCGGGCGGGTCGCCCAACAATTGCGCGGGCCAGGGCTATTGCGCGACCGGGACCGACCATACGTGCCACGTCCAGAACGACTGCAAGGACCAGGGCGGCTGTGGGCTCTACGGCACCGGCGAGGAGATGATGCACCCCGGCGACAACGACTGCCGCTCGCTCGGCTCGTGCGCGACGCCGATCAACGCCGAGCGCTTCAGCACCAACGGCCCCAACCAGGGCCGGAGCGTGTGGCTGCGCGCGCGCGCGGTGTTCGAGGCGAACTGGGCGGCGATGCGCCAGCAACTGCTCGAAGAACAGCAGCAGGGCAGCGTCCCCGCCGGCCAGCCGCTCCCCGAGACGCCCGGCGGCGCGCCGCCGGCCTTTGCCGCGACCGGGCCGACCTACCTCTGGATTTCCGACGACAATGCTTCGCGCGGCAACATGACGGCGTGCGGCTCGAGCGGGATGAGCGGCGCCGGTGGCTGCAGTTAGAGGGGGCGCGCGATGATCGCGGACCTGCCCAGGCTGGGCCTCGGCCTGGGGCTTCGCAACGTCCATTTCGCCGAGATCCTGTCCGAGTGGCCGGCGGTCGACTGGTTCGAAGCGATCTCCGAGAACTTCATGGATTCGGGCGGACGGCCGCGCGCCGTCATCCGCGCGGTCGCGGAGCGCTACCCGCTGGTCCTGCACGGCGTCTCGATGTCGATCGGCAGCGCCGATCCGCTCAACATGGATTATCTGCGCCGGCTGAAGCAGCTCGCCGATGAGGTGAAGCCGGCCTGGATCAGCGATCATCTGTGCTGGACGGGGGTGCTCGGCCTCAACTCGCACGATCTGCTGCCGATGCCGCTGACCGGGGAGAGCCTCGCTCATGTCGCCGCGCGCGTGCGCCAGGTGCAGGACTATCTCGAACGCCCGCTGATCCTGGAAAATCCGAGCAGCTATGTGCGCTTCGCGCATTCGACGATGGAGGAGCCCGAATTCTTGCGTCGGCTGACCGGGGAGACCGGCTGTGGGCTGCTGCTCGACGTCAACAACGTCTTCGTCAGCTGCTTCAACGCCGGCACCGATCCCGTCGCCTATATCGAGTCCTTTCCCTGCGACCGGGTCGTGCAGATGCACCTCGCCGGCCATCAGCATCGCGGCACCCATATCATCGACACGCACGACCGGCCGGTGCGTCCGGAAGTGTGGGAGTTGTTCCGGCTGGCCTGGGCCCGGACCGGCGGCGCCTCGACCCTCCTGGAATGGGACGATCACATCCCCTCCTTCGCCGACTGCCAGGCCGAGATCATGAAGGCGAAGCGCTATATGGGCGGGCGGTTCGATCCGGCGCGCGCCGCCCCGGAGGAAGCCGGCGGCGCGGACGGCGTCTCCAATCCGGTCGAGTTCCTGGTTCCGAAGGTGATGGACAGTGTCGTGCTGGAACAGGCGTGAGCGCCGAGCCGGCCGCCCTTCAGGCCGTCCAGTTATGGATGCAGGACGCGCTCGTCTTTCCGCGGCGGGCCGGGCGCGAGCAGACACAGAGCCTGCTGGCCTCGTCGGCGCGGCTGACCGGCGCCGAAGGCCTGGCCGTCTACCAGCGCGGCTATTTCCTGCGCATCGCGAGCTGCATGCGCGAGCAATTCCCGGCCTTGTGCCATGCGCTGGGCGAGGCCTTGTTCGACGATTTCGTCGCCGACTATATCTGTGCCAAGCCACCGCAGAGCCATACGCTCTACGATCTTGGCCGGCGCTTCCCGGCCTTTCTCGAGGAGAGTCGGCCGGATCGGGACCTGTCGCCGGAGGAGCGTGAGACCTGGATCGACTTCATGACCGATCTGGCCCGGTTCGAACGCCAGGTTTTCGCGATGTTCGACGCGCCCGGGCACGAGGGCAAGGCGTATGCGGATGCCGCCACGCCGGATTGCCGGCTTCGCCTTCAGCCCTGCTTCGACCTGGGCGCCTATCGCTTCCCCGTGCCGGCTTATTATCACGCGGTGCGCCTGGACCGGCCCGCACCCCTGCCAGCCGCCGAGGAGAGCTTCGTGGCGCTGGTGCGGACCGACTATGTGACCCACACCATGAAGCTGGGCGAACCGCATTACCTCTTTTTGAAGGCAATGGCCGATGGCGGGGGTGTCGAGGACGGGATCGATGCAGTGGCGCGACACCTGACGATGAGGCCGGACGAGGTTCGGCGATCCTGGCGAGCGGCGCATGGTGACCGGCAGCGCTGGATCGGATGGCGTTTCTTCATCGCCTGCGATTGAGGCTTGGCGGCGCCGGGTTTCGGATTGAGGACACTGTTTCGGCGGCGGAGAATTCGGGCCGGAAACGGTCGTTATGGGGGGGACGACCGTCAGGGTACCCGAGGCGTAATTGAGGAGGCGTGTAAAGTGCAACTTCGTGTCAGAACTGCGTCGAAACGGGTAACCCGCATAGCTGAGCAGCGGGAGTGAAGCGAATGAGGCGCAGCCTGCCAGATCGGTCCCCGCCTACCCAGAGAGACTCGAAAATGACACTAAGTCATTGAAATAGCTGGCGCGCCAGCGAGTCTGGTGCGAATTGGTCTCGCGACGCTTTTCCCTCTTCGGCAGGGAATCAAAAGGGATTAATTGGCATTTCTGCGCCTATGGCATCTTGAGAGTCAGTGAGTCCAGCGGGGCAAACACGCGGATACCCTACTCAGGGTATCAGGGAAGAGAACTCGTGCCGAGGAGAGCGGTCATGGGCCGTAAGGTGGGTGGGTTGGATCCCGACGAGATCGCGGGCCCGTTCGAACAGCTCAGCTAACGATTTTGTCCAGTCGGGCCAACGCCTGGAGAGCGGCCTCGCTCACCATCGCGAACCGCTCCTGGGCGTCGCGCTCCTTCTTCTCCTCTTCCCCGATCGACTGGCTGGTATCCTTGGCGAGCGTGTTGGGCAGGTCGGACTCGTTGAGGATCTTCTTGAAAGCCGCGCTTTTCAGGCCCTTCGCCATTTTGCTGCGCGTGGCGCTGCGCTCTTCGACGCGGCCGCGGAGGTTGTCGGCCGCTTCCCCGAGCGCGGTCTCGACCAGGGCCTTGAGGCTGGTCAGGGGGACTTTGGCGACGGCCTCGCCGGCCGACGCCTTCAGACCGGCCACGTCGGGCAGGATGAGTACGGCTCCGGCGGAGAGTTTGTCCGGATCGACGTGGGGATTGAGATCCCTGAATCGGTTCAGCGCGGCTTCGCCCTGGCTGTCGCGGACCCGCGCGCTCAGCACATTTCTGCTCAGCTCTTCGAGCGTCGTGTCTTTGTCGACTGTGATGGTTCGGAGCATTGGTCAGGTCTCCTTGATGGGCGCCAGGCAGGTCGGGCGGATCATACGTTCACGTTCAGTGGGGCCCATACTCCCGCTAGGATCGATCCGGAATGGATGATCCCGCCGCTGGTCATGTTACCGAGCACCGTGGCGTCGCTGGGGGCGATGTCGATGGACGGACCGCCGCCATTCACCCAATTGGCGTTCACGACCGCGCGGTAGGACCACAAAGTAATGGCGGCCTCGTCGAACCTTGCGCAATCCACCCGGTTATCGCTGAACAGGCATTCGTCGGCTGTGACGGCAACCGGATGACCTCCGCGGGCCCTGAACACGTTGCCGAGGATCGAGCCGCTGGGGTGGAAGAAGTAGACGGGGAACAGGATTTGGATTGATCCGGGGACTTCCATCGTATTTATCGAGATGGTGCTGCCCAGCTCGAACGCCGACGATCTCGGCGCCGGGCCGGTTGCCGCTGCCGCTCCCGCGATGCCCGTACTGCTCGACGCGGTTCCGGTCGACGTGGCGGTACCCGTCCCCGGCGCGGGCGCTTGACCCTGCGAGGGAATGGTGGGGCCGACATAGAGGGCCCACCAGTTGCCGCCGAACTCGTTCGAGCCCTGATGCTCTTCCTGTTCGACGCGATTGTGGTCTACCTCGAAATCCTCGAGCGGCATCGTCAGCAGAATGCCGACCGTGGCGCCCGCAAACTCACCGGTCGGGCCGATATCGATCACCTCATTCCCTAAGATGCGGGCCCTGGCGGCGCCCGACGTGTAGATCGCGGCGCGGAACGGCGTACGAAGCGTCTCCTGGCCGAGCCACCGGATCGTGTTGCCCGCGATCGTCGCCGATCTCGCCTGGCCCACGCCTATCCCGATCACCGGGTCGGTGAAATTGCCCGGCGCTGCATCGATGCTGCTCAGCTGGTTATTGTCGATCGACACCATGATCAGGTCGGCGTCAGCCGTCGAGACGATCCCGCCGGCGCAATTCTCGATGATGTTCTGCTTGACGATCGCCCGGGCGATCGTTGCGTCGAACGAGATCCCCGCCCCGAACCCGCCGATCTGATTGGCCAGCAGCTGGCATTGGCCGATGCCGTTCACGTCGCCGCCGGCGGTCAGGTCTATTCCGCTCGTCGAGCTCATCCGTTCGTCCTCGCTTTTGACGATCTTGTTGGACTCGATCCATATCCCCTGGCCGCAGCAGCGTATGCCGCTGCCCGGAACGTAGAGATCGTTGGCGCTGATCGTCAGCGACGATCCCGGCAGGCCGAAGCCGACCGCGCTGATGCCGACGTCTCTGCAGGCCAGCACCTCGTTGCCGGTGATCCTCGTGTTCAGCATCCGGAACATGTCGCCGTCGAGCGCGACGGCGCTGCGGGTGCACAGGAAGATATTGTCGTCGATCTTGGTCGCGGCCAGGATGAGGACCGAAAAGTCGCCGCCGCCGCTCGCGGTGGTGGGATCGAACGACTTGGTGGTGTGCGCGACGATGCCGGTGTCGGCGAAAATCACGTTCTCGCTGATCGTCGCCGCCGCGACGACGCCTCGAAGCGCGATCGCTTCGCCGCCGCCGCGGCCGAAAGTCGCGAGAACGAGCTTGGTCAGCGATACGCCCAGCGCGGTGTCGACGACGATCAGGGGACGCTCGCCGGCCGAGACGATCGCGAGATTCTCGATCGAGGTCGCGATCGAGTCGCTGATCTCGAAGCCGCCGGCTGCCGCCACGATCAGGCTCGCCGGGCCTTGGCCGCGCACGCGCGCGGAGGTTGCCCCATCGATCCGGACGGGAGCCTGCAGCTCGTATTTTCCCGGGCCGAGGCAGACCGTGCCGCCGGTCGGCTTCACCTTGTCGACCGCCGCCTGGATGGTGAGCTGGCCGCTCAAATGAGATTCTTCGGTAACGCAGGCCGTGCAGCTGCAATCATGGCCTGCCGGCGGCCATTTGTGGCGGCAATCGGCAACCTCTCCGGTCGCGAAATTGACCATCGCCAGGCGCGCATGGCTGAAATGGGTCTCTCGCGGCGGGGCCCGATCGAGCGGCTCCACCGGAAAGCCGGGGCGGGCGGCGAAATACCAGCGATCGCCGGTCCGGAAGCCCTTGGCGCCGGTTGAATCGAAGCGGACCGTCAGGCCGTGCTCGAGGATCAGCTCGACCGAAGGCGCGGGCACTGCGATGACGCCGGTCGTGGCGGTGTCGAGATCCTCGACGAATACCGGGCCGCCGGCGCTCGTCTGGAATATCTTCCCTCTCTCATTCCACAAATTCACCCGCAAATTGCCCGCTTTCGGGCCGGCGCTGTTCGGGAACGGGCCGGACGCCATGGTGGCCGGCAGGTTCGGGGAGAAGGTGAGACGGCGCGTGGCCGGATGGACGGTGACCTTGCGCATCTCGCCGGCAAGCCCGGCAAACTCGCGCCGATCGTCGATGAATTCGACCCAGTCGTTGGTCTTGATCGACAATATGTCGTCGCGGCCGAGCGATTCGACCTCGACCTCGCCTAAGCTCACCAGGCTCGACACGCGGCTGCCGATCCCCCGGTTCCGCGTCCATTTGAAGGTGGCCCCTCCCACTCCGGGCTGGCCCGGATTGTGGATCTCGACGCAATAGAGGTGGCTTTGGGTTCCCCGATAGCCGGCGGTCGGAGGCAGCTCGCAAGGATCGTCGGCGGGGGCGACGTCGTAGGTCCCGGTGGTCAGGACGCCGGTCGACGGGGCGATGACGTCCGCCCATCCGAGCACGTCGGCGTCCGGAGTCGCGCAGGTCGCGTCGGCGCCGGCGTCCTGGCCGAGCACCCGGACCTGCCAGACCGTCTCCTTGTGGACGACCGTGTCGACGCCCAGCGCGGGCTCGATCAGGTCCGGATCTTCCAGATGGCTCACCACCCGATCCCAGACGAGGAGATAGACGAGATGGGTGCCGCTCGTCGGCAGCGCGGGGGGGTTGGGAAGATAAGGCTGCGCCGTATAGAGGACCGGCCCAGCGAATTTGCGCTCGTCGAGCACGTCGTCGAACAGGCGATTCGCGGCCGCCGTCGACACCGCGCCATGGCATTCGGCGCGCCGTCCGTCGGCATAGAGCCGCCCGACGCCGATCTCGAGATTGCCCGCCACCTTGGTTATCTTGAACCCGTCCGGCGTCACCGACGACACCGTCGCCGGCCCCAATATGTCGACGCCCAGCGCGCGCAGTCCCCGGGCAAAGATCTCCGAGCGCTCATTCTCGTCGGCGTCGAGCGCGACGCGGCCCTGCTGCATCAGCACATTGGAACGGTTCTTCAGCTCGTTCAGCCTGACCCTCGAGAAATCGGTGACCATGATGCTTCTCCAGACAGAGTTCAGGTCGCGTAGAAGATCCCCGCGCGCAGCCCGAAGCGCAGATATTCTTCGAGCCGGATGCGCAGGTTCGCTTCCCGCTGGGGTTGATAGAGGTCGTGCAGGACGCCCATTTCGCTCTCGTCGTCGGCGCCCATGCGGATCGAGCGGTCGGTGACGCCGCGCAGCTGGCAATAAGCGGGATCGCCGTAGCGCAGCGACGTGAACTGGGGGATCGCGTCGGGATGCTCGCCGTCCGGGACGCAGCGGTAACGGCGCGGCGTGATCGAGCCGGCCGGCACGAAGCAGAAACGCAGGCAGCCCTGCTGGCGCCGCTCGACGATGACCGGCGCGGCCCAGCTGTCCGAAGCCGGAGGCAGCCGGCGCGACGCGAAGAAGATCGAATTCGAAGCCAGTTTGATCGAGCGGGCATGCAGCTTGCCGATGATCGTCGATTCGCGGACGATCAGCGTGCCGCCTGGGCCGCCCGCCGGCGCGCCTGCATAAGCGACGCGATCGGGGGCGCCGGCGTCGATGACGCAATTCTTGATCTCGACGTCGACGTCCGGCGCCATGACCAGCGGACCGGTGATGCAGTCGATCAGGGTGACCTTGGCGAAGGGGTGGTCGACCCGCAGGCTGACCGCGCCCGGCGAGTTGGCGCTGCCATCGGTGTTCAGGGTCCGGCCGGGCACCAGGGTGCAATGACGCAGGACGAGCTCCCGCGTCTCGCCGTCCGCCGCCGCCGCAAGGTGCAGCATGCCGCCGCTGATCACCAGCCCGTTGATCTCCAACCGGCCGCGCTGGCGGACGTCGAGAATCATGGTCCCGGTCGCCTCGATCAGCGGGCGAAAGGAGGTCATCGCGGCGACGACCACCTCGTGCCCCGGCTGCCCCGTCGCTGTGACCGCGTCGACCTTGAAGGTGGGAGTCCCGGGATAGGTGCGGCTGTCCATGATCAGCAGCCGGCCGCCGGCCTTGATCAGGTTGAGTTTGGGTTGCAGCGCGGCGCTGTTCACGACCGTCTCTTGCTGGAAAAGGTCGAGGCCGGGCGGGGTACGCTCATAATCGCCGCCGCCGATCGGGCTCGGCGTGCCGTAGTGGAATGCCGCCTCCAGCGGGCCGTCCGCGATGCTGCCGAGCAGGACGCGGCCCCGCTCCGGATCCACCCCGATCGTGCCGGCCTGGATCGTGGCCTCGTGGTTCCAGCCGATCACATTGTTGCTCGAATCAAGGATGTCGCGAAGGTCGCAGATCCGGATCGCCGCGGCCGGCACCGGAAGGTTGGAGCCCGTCTGCCGCCAGAGCTGGATGCTCTCCCCGGCGCCGTAATCGTCCTCGACGACATCGTCCGGGGCGGGGTTGGTGCTCGCCTGCGCCGCCTTGACCGCTAGCGCCATCAGCCGGACCGACAGCGGCTCGGGCACGTTGATCGGCTCCGAAAGGTGAGTGATGTCGTCCTCGGCGCGCGGGCGCCGGAACAATCTCATGTCGGCGTTGAGGGGGTTGAACCGGAACTTGCGCCCGCTCGCGTCGCCGGGATCCGCGACCAGCGGCAGCCCGGCGAGACGGATCGGCATCAGGCGCCACAGATGGATTCCGATATTGGGGATATTGTA
>Ga0190265_10001161_pt1 | contig 17246 bp, 15 predicted proteins | sample Popmic124T_FD_133135 | JGI IMG/M metagenome (GOLD analysis project Ga0190265, IMG submission 133135) | Populus adjacent soil microbial communities from riparian zone of Indian Creek, Utah, USA - 124 T | ecosystem: Environmental > Terrestrial > Soil > Riparian zone | place: USA: Utah | collected...
GATGCGCTTCTCATCTGTTTTCGGCACAAGGAGACGATGAGATGGCACGGCACAAAGGCCGCGGCATGGCCTCCATCAACTATCCCATCGGCATGAACCTCGGTGGTGACCCAAGCCAGGCGCTGATCCATTCCAACCCCGATGGCAAATTCACCGTGGCGCTTTCGGCGATCGATCTCGGCCAGGGCATGAAACAAGTCACGCGGCAGGTAGCGGCGGAAACGCTCGGCGTGCCGATCGAGGACGTCTATGTCGATACCGCCGACAGCGATACCGGTCCGCACGATATGGGCTCCTTCGCCTCGCGCGGCACGCATCGCATGGGCAATGCGGTGATTGCGGCGGCGCGCGAGGCACGCGGCGTTCTGCTTGAAGCTGCAGCAGAAGAGCTTGAGGTCAACGCCGCCGATCTTGTCACCGACGGGCGCGGCAATATCCATGTGCGCGGCGCCCCTTCCCGCTCGATCACCGTGCGCGCGACCGCGCAGGCAGCACAGTTCAAGCAAGGCAAGACCATCGCTGGCCGCGGCATTTTTCTCGTACCGCTTTCCACGGTCGATGCGGAAACCGGCGAGATGAATCCCAACACCGCCTTCGCCCATGCCTGCCTCGTGGCGGATGTCGAGGTGGATGACGAGACCGGCGAAGTGACCTTGCTCGGCATCACCAGCGCCTATGAGCTTGGCCGTGCGCTCAACCCGAAAATGGTGGAGCAGCAACTCGTCGGCGGCGCCTGGATGGGCCAGAGCCATGCGTTGTTTGAAACGCCTGAACCGTATTATCCCAATCCCGATCACGGTCCGCGCGATTTCAACGAGTACCTGATGCCGGGGCCGGGCGATATCGCGCCCTATTCGGTGAGCGTGCTGGAGCGCCCCGCGCCGGACGGCCCCTTCGGCGGCAAGGGGCCTGGCGAAATGTGCGCAAATCCGGTGCTGCCGGCGGTGGCCAACGCAGTGTTCAACGCGGTCGGTGTGCGAGTGGATGAACTTCCGATCACGCCCGAAAAAGTGCTGCGCGGCATTCGCGCCATTGGCGGCGCCCACCCGCAGGCGAGGCGAGGCGGCTGAGCATGGCGCTGCGCAGCACCATTGCCGGCATTTCGAGCCCTGAAGCGCTCGCGGAAGCGCTCAAATCGGCGTTGTATCTCGCCGAAGACGGGATCGCGACCGCCGGCTATCTCGCGCTTGCCCTCGGCAAACCGCTGCTGCTGGAGGGTGCACCGGGCGTCGGCAAGACGGAGGCCGCAAAGGCGATCGCCGGCATTCTCGGTCGGCAGTTGATCCGGCTGCAATGTTTCGAGGGGATCGACGCTGCGGCAGCGCTTTACGAATGGAATTATCCCCGCCAGATGCTGGCGATCCGGCAGGCGCAGGACGGAACCAGCACGGATATCTACCGCGATGAATTCCTGATCGAGCGCCCGATGCTCGCGGCGCTGCGCCGGCCGGATTCGACCGTGCTGCTGATCGACGAAATCGACCGCTCCGACCATGAGTTCGAGGCATTCCTGCTCGAATTCCTCTCCGACTTCTCGATTTCGATCCCGGAGCGCGGCACGCTGCGCGCCGCAGAACGCCCGGTGGTGATCCTCACCTCGAACCGCACGCGCGACCTGCATGAAGCTCTGCGGCGGCGCTGCGTCTACCATTACATCCCCTATCCCGAGCCGGCGCGCGAGGCCGAGATCATCATGCTGCGCTCATCCGCGGTCGCGGAAAGCACGGCGCGCGCGGTGGTGGCGGCTGTCGGCATCCTTCGCAACGAGCCGCTTTCGAAACCTCCCGGCGTCGCCGAAGCTGTAGACTGGGCCGAGGCCGCGACAGCGCTGGCCCGCACCGGAGCATCCTGGCCGGAGGCATTCCGCCGTTCCATCGGCGTGGCGATCAAGGATGAGGAAGACCTCGCCCATCTGCGCCCGCGCCTCGCGCAATTCATACCGGGAATGGCGGCGTGAGCGTGAAGGTGCCCGGCGCAGTACGCCCGCTGATCGCTTTTCCGGCCTTGCTGCGCGGGCACGGGTTTATGATCGCGCCTGAGCAGACGGTGAGTTTCCTTCAGGCGGTGGAATTGCTTGGTCCGCGCACGATCGAGCACGTGCGCAAAGCCGCGGTTGCGACGCTTGCGCCCCACCCCGAGCAGCGGGCGAGCTTTGACGCTCTGTTCGATATGCATTTCCTTGGCGCTGTTGGCGAGCCAGGCGAAGATCGCTTCGAGCCCGATGACGAGATGCAGGTGCAGGACGACATCGGCACCGAAGAGATCATGATCGGCGAAGAGGTCAATGAGACCGGCCAGGCCGCAACCGGCGCGGAAGCGCTCGCGATTCGAGCACTGCGCGCGCCCGACGATGCGGACGCCCTGCGGCGGTTCGGCGCTTCCTTGCCCGCAGCCCTGCCCCACCGGCGCGGCTATCGCCACAAGGCAGCGCGGCGCGGCAAGGGCATCGACCTTGCGCGCAGCCTGCGGGCGGCGATGCGGAACGAAGGCGAGGTGATGGACCTCAGGCGGCTGCGGCGCGCAACTCGCCCCCGCCCTGTTCTTCTTCTTATCGACGTGTCCGGCTCGATGAAGCAGCGCAGCGACGTACATCTCGCGCTGGCGCACGAAATGGTCCATGCGATGCCGCGCGTGGAGGTTTTCACCTTCGGCACGCGGCTCACGCGTCTCACCCGCGCATTGCGGCTGAAGAACCGCCAGCAGGCCCTTGCCGAAGCCTCCGGCCTGGTGGCCGACTGGGACGGCGGCACGCGGATCGGCGATGCGCTTGAAGCGTTCCTCGCCGTACCGCGCTTTGCCGGTTACGCCCGCGGCGCAAACATCATCGTGCTTTCCGACGGGCTCGAACGTGGCGACCCCGCCACGATGATCCGCGCCGTCCATCGTCTCGCGGCGCGCGCCTTCCGCATCGACTGGTTCACGCCGCTCGCCATCGATCTTGAATACCGGCCGGAGACTGAAGCGCTACGCGCCGTCCGTCCGCTGCTCGCCTCGCTCGGCGACGCGAGTTCTACATCGCGGCTCTGCCGGGAGATCCTCGCCATCGGGGAGGCGCGAGCAGTATGACGGACCTCGTCGACGCGCATTTCCATATCTGGCGACAGGCCGATCTGCCTTGGCTGCTGGGGCCGATGCAACCGCGCATTTTCGGGCCGTATGAGCCGATCCGACGCGATTATCCTGTCGAGGAGTACCTCGCCGATTGCCGGACGGAAGGCGTCACCGAGGCCGTTTACGTGCAGGCGAACTGGGCGCAGGCGCGAGCGCTGGACGAAGTCCGGTTCGTGGCGGAATCCGCCCGCCGCGCGGCCTTTCCGATCGCGATCGTCGCTTACGCCGACATGCTTGCTGAAGATATCCGGCCCCAACTCGATGCATTGGCGGGCGAGCCATCCGTGCGCGGCGTTCGGATGCAGATCCATTGGCATGAAAACCCGCTCTACCGCTTCGCGCAGGCGCCCGATCTCGCACGCGATCCGACCCTGCAGCGCAATGTCGCGCGGCTTACTGACTATGGCTGGAGCTTCGATCTTCAGGTTTTCGCCAGCCAGATGGAGGGGGCGGCGGAGCTGGCCATGGCCTGCCCGAAAGTGACCTTCGTTCTTCAGCATGCGGGCATGCTGGAGGACGCGACGCCGGCCGGCATCGCACCATGGCGCGAAGGCATGAAGCGCCTCGCCGCCTGCCCTAATATCGTCAGCAAGCTGTCCGGCCTCGGCACGTTCCTTCGGCGCAACGATCCGTCGCATATCGCCTTCGTTGCGGGCGAAACATTGACGCTCTTCGGAGCACAGCGCTGCCTGTTCGGCTCGAATTTTCCCATCGAGAAGCTGTGGACGACCTATGCCGCGCTTGTCGCAGCCCACCGCGCCGCCGTCCCGGCAACCGATCGCGATGACGTTTTCAACCAAACCGCGCGCCGGGTCTACCGGCTCGAACAATAACGAATGGGAGGCTCTCATGGCTTTGGAAATCAAGATTCTCGACTACGGCGATATTGAGCTTGAATCGAGCTTCCTCGTTCTGGGGCGTGATTGCGGTCGAGTGCGCCGCGTTCATACCTATGGATTTCTGGTCTTGGGCGGCCCGTGGCCTATCGTGATCGACACCGGTTATCGCCACAACCAGATTATGGAAAGCCTCGGCATGCGCGGCCTCCAGTTCCACGAGAACATGATCGAGAATCAGCTCGCGAAGCACGGCGTGCGTATGGGCGACGTGCGCTACGTGCTGCACACGCACCTGCATATCGATCACGCAGGCAAGGACGAACTCTTCCCGATGAACGCGACTGTGATCATCAACCGGCGCGAGCTGGAATATTCGGTTTCGGGCCTGATGCATCCGCAATATCCCGCACCCGATATCAAGCATTTGATCGACCGGCTGCACACGAAGGACGCGTTGCGCCTGGAAGACCTCGAACTTTCCGGCATGATCGAACTCTTCCCCGGCTGCTACATGGAGGTGGCCGGCGCGCATACCGAAGGCTCGATGAACATCCACGTCGATACGGCTGAGGGCCGCGCCACGATTTGCGGCGACGTGATCTACGATTTTAACGACCAGATCGTGAACCCCTTCCACGAACTTCATGCCAACGAGCCGCGCGTCACCGGCAATCACGGCGTGTCCAAGCGCGAGGAGAAAGCTGCGATCAAGAAGCTGCTCGCCAACTCTAAATTTCTGCTGCCGGTGCATGACAAGCCCGCGAAGATTGCCGGCGGACAGGTGATCGGCCGCATGGATATGGCCGTCCCCGGCCCGGTGGTGCAAAGCCTGCCAGTGCGCAACTGGTTCGCGATGTAGGGAATGAACCCGGACGGCACGAATAGCCGCCGACCGCTGTCGAGGAGTTCGCCATGACAACGCATGTCGCCGTCCAGCCGGGCTTTGCCGATCTCATCGATCTTTGGGCACCCGTGCGCCAGATCGGCACCGGCTTTCAGTTCACGGAAGGCCCGATCTGGCACCCGCGGGAAGGCTACCTGCTCTTTTCCGATATGCCCGGCGATGTACGCCGCCGCTACGATTCAGGCGGCGTCAAGGAGGTGATGAAACCGGCCAACAAGTGCAACGGCATGACCTATGATGCCGAGCTCAACCTCATCGTCTGCGAGCACGCGACATCCACCCTCGTGCGCGAGGGGCCTGATGGGCGACGCGAAGTCATCGCCACGCATTTCGAAGGGATCGAACTCAATAGCCCCAATGACGTTTGCGTCAAATCGGACGGTGCGATCTATTTCTCCGATCCTTGGTATGGCCGCATGCCCGTTTACGGCGTTGAGCGGCCGCGCCAGCTCGGCTTTCAGGGCGTCTATCGTGTGCCGCCGGGCGGCGGAAAACCTGAACTGCTGGTGGACCGCTATCTGTTCGAGCAGCCGAACGGGCTCTGCTTCTCACCGGATGAAAAGCTGCTCTACATCAACGATACGGTGCAGCAGCTGATCCGGGTCTTCGAAGTCCAGTCGGATGGCGCGCTGGCCAGAGGGCGGATTTTTGCTTCCGGCATTTATTCGCCCAACGAGCCTGGCGTGCCGGACGGCATGAAGTGCGATGCGCAAGGCAATGTCTGGGTCTGCGGTCCGGGCGGCGTCTGGGTCTATGCGCCGGACGGCGCGCTGATCGGCAAGCTGCGCGTGCCCGAACTCGTCGGAAACCTGACCTGGGGGGGGGCGGATTTTCGCACACTGTTTCTCACCGCGACCCATTCGGTCTATGCAGTGGAGACCAAAATCGGCCCCCGCATTGAACCCTATATGCGGCAGGCGGCGGGGCGCAGCGGTCCAACGCCTCGGGCTGGCGGCAGCGTCGCCCGCAACGGCGCGATAAAAGCTGCCCCCGGTTATACGCTCGATCCCTCGCGCTGTGCGCTCATCATCCAGGACATGCAGAACGATGTGGTGATGGAAGGCGGTGCTTTCGCCGCTTCCGGTTCGCCGATCCATTGCCGGGAACAGAACGCGATTTCAAACGCCTCACGGCTGGCCGCGGCCGCGCGCGCGCGCGGCATTCCCGTCATCCATGTCTGGTTCGTGGTTGAAGCCGGCTGCGCCGGCGTAACTATGAATGCGCCGCTTTTCGAGGGCCTTGCGGATGCACGCGCGATGGTGCGCGGAAGCTGGGGTGCAGCTCCAGTACCGGGCCTTGAGGCGCAACCGGGGGATCATATCGTCGAGAAGCAGCGTATGAGCGCCTGGGAGGGAACGCGGCTCGAAACCGTGCTGAAAGCGCTCAAGCGCGACATCGTCATCGTCACCGGGGCGTGGACGAACATGTCGATCGAGCACACCTCCCGCACCGGAGCGGACAAGGGGTATTACATGGTGGTGCCTGAGGATTGCTGCTCGACGATGAATACCGAGTGGCACGCGGCATCCGTGAATTACGCCCTCCAGAACGTGGCGGTGGTGACGGATACCGACGCCCTGGTCGGATCTTGGCCCTAGAAAAATCTCCCCTCGCGCTTCTCATCAGTTGGTGAGTTCGGGTGATGCACGCTCGGATGTTCTCCGAAAATTCAGCGAAGCATGTTCATTGCCGAGCTGCGGTCACCTGACTCACTGAGCTTCGAAATTGACACCGAACGGAACTGCCCGCTGGGTTTGAGTCAGCAGCGGGGGGCACGGATGTGTTCGAAGAGGCGTCAGCGCCAGATTCACGAAATGCAATGTGTTGCAGCGGAGGTCGCGACCACTCTCTTGGTTGCGCCACCTCAGTTGGCGCCCAGCTCCTTCGCAAGCTTCCTTATCGCTTCAATGAATGCTTGCCCAGCTGGCGTAATCCCGGCTTCGGCACGAGACAGAATGCCTGCGGAGCGCGACATGGTGAGGCCCGGAATCGGAAGCGGTTCGACACCGTACATTTCGGTGGGCAGCACCCGAGATGTCGCAAATGAAAGCATATCGCTCTTGCGCAGGACCCCTGCAATGAAAGAAATCGAGTCGGATTCGATCTTGGCGGCCGGCGGTTCGAGACCGGCCACGTGAAACAAAGCCTCGAGACGCGATCGCAGCAGGACATCGCGGCCCGGCAGCACCCAAGGGTAGTCCAGGGTGCTGAATGGCTGCGGCCGGCGTTTGGTCCGCAACGGGTGTCCCCGACGCGCTACGACCGAGATGGTATCAGTTGTGAGCGGGATTGCACTCAATCCCGCGGGACTACGGTCTGGCAGCGCCGACACGACAAGATCGAGGTCGCCGCTGCTCAACGCCTCCATCAGAACGCTGTTGTAGCCACCGACGACATGGAAGCTAAGCCGAGGATATTCCGCTGTCAGCTCGGCGACGACACGCGGCAAGGCGCGACCCAGCCAGGACGGTCCCGCACCAATTCTGAGCTCGCCGACGGCCCCCCGTGCCACAGCGCGAACCTGCTTGCGAGCGTCCTCAAGCTGAACTTCGAGACGACTCGCGTGCTCGAGCAGCGCATCTCCCTGTTGGGTCAGCGCGACGCCGCGCGGCAGCCGCACGAATAGCGTGCAATCCAGCGAAGCTTCGAGCCGGCGCACTGCCTTGGTCAGGCCCGGTTGCGTGATACCGAGCGCCTTGGCGGCGGCGCTGAAGCTGCCGTGGCGCGCCACCGCGTTGAAATAGCGGACTTGGGCAAAGTCCATGACGTCTATTCCGCAGAGTTATGGCAAAGGCCCATCACGTAATCTTGTCGTACATGATGCCTGCAGGCAACCTCGTAGCAATCGGGCGTCCGAATGGGGCCAGCGTGGAACCGAAAAACCTCGTCTTCATCCTCTCCGACGAGCATCAGCGCGATATCGCCGGGTGCTACGGCGACCGCAGCGCGATCACGCCGAACATCGATGCGTTGGCGAGCCGCGGCACCCGATTCATGAGCGCCTATACGCCGTGCCCGATCTGCGTGCCAGCCCGCGCGGCGCTCGCCACCGGCCAATGGGTACACCAGACTAAGTCCTGGGACAACGCCGCGCCCTACCACGGCCAAGCGACGACTTGGCACCATCGCCTGCGTGACAACGGTCATCGCGTGGTGTCGATCGGCAAGCTGCACTTCCGTGCGACCGCCGACGACAATGGCTTCAGCGAAGAGATTCTCCCCTTGCATGTGCTCGACGGCATCGGGGATCTCGTCGGCATGCTGCGCGCGCCTCCTGCGCATCGCGGCACCACGCCGGCGCTGGCGAAGGATGCGGGTCCAGGGGAATCGACCTACAACGACTATGACACCGTGATCGCTTCCGCCGCGTGCGACTGGATCGCGAAAGAGGCAAACCGCGGCGGCAAGCCTTGGGTGCTATTCGTGTCCTTCGTTCGACCGCACTTTCCGCTGACGCCGCCGTCTGAATTCTACGACCTATATCCGCTAGAGCGAATGTCGATGCCCCGCCTCTATGACAAGGCGAGCCATCCGAGGCACCCCGCGGTGGCCGCGCTCAAGTCGGTAATGAATTACGACGACTACTTTGCTGACGACCTAGCTGTGCGTCGCGCGATCGCATCCTATTACGCGCTTGTCAGCTTCCTCGACTACAACATTGGCCGGGTCATTGCGGCAGTCGAAGCCGCGGGGCTGACCGCCTCGACGCGGGTAATCTACACCTCCGATCACGGTGACAACCTTGGCGCCCGGGGCCTCTGGGGCAAATCGGTGATGTACGAGGAATCGGTTGCGATCCCCATGATCATTGCTGGAACAGGTGTCACGCCGGGCGCCGTCGTCGACACGCCAGTGTCGTTGGTCGACTGCTATAGGAGCGTGCTGGAGGCTGTAGGCTGTCCGTGCTCCGCGGAGGATCGCGCGCGCCCGTCGGAGTCGTTGTGGGACATAGCGGCTGGCGCGCGACCCGATCGCACCGTGATTTCAGAGTATCACGCCGTTGCCTCAATCACTGGCAGCTTCATGATTCGTCATGGTCGCTGGAAGTACATCCACTACGTCGGATATCAGCCTGAGCTGTTCGATCTCGAAAGCGACCCGGGCGAAACGATTGACATTGCAGGCCGACCGGACATGGCCCCGGTCATTGCCGAATGCAAAGCCGCCCTGCTCCGCATCTGCGATCCCGAGGCCGTGAACGCCGAGGCGTTCGCGGACCAGCGCCGCCGAATTGCCCAACATGGTGGACGCGAGGCCATCATCGCGCGAGGCGACTACGGTTACACGCCGGCACCGGGCGAGAAGCCGGCTTTCTCGGTGAGGTGACGCGAATCCGCCGCGGCAAAGGGGACTCGAGATGCAGCCGAGTGGCGCCACGCGCGTGGCGGAGTTTAGCTATGTATTGCTGATCCTCGCCGTTGCCGGAATCATCTGGCACGCAGCCAGCGCATTGCCGCCTGCGCCTTACGATCCGCTGGGGCCGAAGACATTTCCCCTCTGGGTAAGCTACGGGCTGATCGCGCTCGGACTGGTCATGTTGGCGCGGCTGCTGTTCCGACGTTCGCTCGGTCAAGCGGCACAATCCATGGTGATCGGATTGGAAGACGCGGAGGGCAACTACGAGCGGCGCCCTTGGGTCGCCGTGCTCACCTTGACCCTTGCCTTCGCTTATGCAGCCGGATTGAGTTTTCGCAGTATCGGCTTCCTCCCGGCGACCGCTGTCTACCTGTTTCTGTCGGGAATCATTCTTGGCCCGATCGAACGCCGGCGTGTGGTCGTCGTGGCCATCTTTGCGGTCGTCGCCGCAGTCATTCTGGACATCGTATTCCGCGCGATCTTCAAGCTCGACCTGAACTGAAGGCAACGATGCAATGACCTTGGCTGAGGCCTTCGTGCACCTTCTCACGCCCAACGGCTTTGGCATCATGCTGGTGGGCGTCGCGCTCGGAATCTCGGTCGGGGTCTTGCCGGGAATCACCGCCGGAATGCTGATGGCGCTGACGCTGCCGTTCACCTTTCACATGTCGAGCGTTGACGCCGTCTCCCTCTTGACCGCGATGTTTGTCGGCGGCGTCTCAGGTGGCCTCATCACCGCAACCTTGATGCGCATTCCGGGCGAGCCGAATGCGATCATGACCTGTCTTGACGGCTACCAATTGGCGCGGCGCGGATATCCCGGGCGAGCGCTCGGTCTCGGCAACTCGTCCTCCCTGGTCGGTGGAATCCTGTCATGGGCGGCCTTGGTGCTGTTGGCGCCGCCTTTGGCCAGCATCGCGGTGTCATTCGGGCCGTTCGAAAATTTCGCGGTCATCGTGATGGCGCTGATCCTTATCTCGTCGCTGTCGGAAGGGTCGTTTCTCAAAGGGCTCTCGGCGGGCCTGCTCGGCATGCTGGTGTCGTACCCGGGAATCGACGAGAGCTCCGGCATCATGCGGCTGACGTTCGGCATCACGGCGTTCGAGGGCGGCTTCAACAACCTGCCTGTGATCCTGGGAATGTTCGCAATCAGTCAGGTGGTCGCCGACGCGCTCAACATTGAGGGTCAAGCCAGCGCCATCAGAGCGACGATGCGCGGCGTCTTCGTGTCGGTCCGCGACTATATCGTGCATGGCTGGAACATGTTGCGGTCGTCGCTGATCGGAATCTGGATCGGCATTCTTCCCGGTGTCGGCGCGACGGTCGCCTCGATCGTGGCCTATACGACCGCGAAGAACCTGTCGCGTAAGCCGGAAGAGTTCGGTACCGGCAGCGAGGAGGCCATCGTCGCGGCCGAGAGCGCAAACAATGCAACGACCGGCGGCACGCTGATCCCCATCCTCACGCTGGGGATTCCGGGCGGCCTCACTGACTCGATCCTGCTCGGCGCGCTCGTCATTCACAATCTTCAGCCCGGACCGCTGCTCTTCAAGAACAACCCTGAGATCGTCAACACGATCTTTGCTACGCACCTGGTCGCGCATGTCGCGATGTTCGTCCTGATGACGTTCGGCATTGCCGTCTTCGCCCGCCTCATGCAGGTGCCACGCGCTTTCATCTTGCCAATCGTGATCGTCTTTTCGGTACTCGGCGCATACGGGCTCAACAACCGGCCATTCGACATCTGGGTGATGCTGGTTTTCGGCTTGCTCGGCGTGCTGCTGGAACTCGCCAGAGTGCCGCTCGCGCCGTTTGTGGTTGGACTCGTGCTCGCGCCGGTCGCGGAATCGGAACTCCGCGCCGGTCTGATGGCCTCGGCGGGAAGCTTCATGCCGTTGATCGAGCGACCGGTTGCCTGCTCGATGCTTGTCATAGCGACAATCCTCTTCGTCTGGCCCTTCGTCCGGGTCTGGCGTCGCTTGGCGCCGGCCAGCAGAAACCAAACGCCGTGATTTAATTCCAATCAGGGAGGACGGCAGTGACCAAAATTACCCGACGCCAAGCCTTGACCATCGCCGCAACGGCCGGAGCGATTCCGCTCGCCTTCAATGGGGCTTTCGCAGCGGACTATCCCGAGAAGCCGGTGCGGATGATCGTCCCAATCGCGCCCGGCGGCCAGACGGACGTCGTCGCCCGGCTCCTGCAGATCAACATCGACAAACGCAAGCTGCTCCCGCAGCCGATTGTCGTTGTCAACAATGCCGCCGCGGGCGGCACGACCGGGACACGCCAAGTCAAAGACTCCGAGGCCGATGGCTACACCATCGGCGTATTCCACATGGGCCTGCTGACAGCGCCGGCCATGGGCGTCGTCGACTACGATCACAGCTCGTTTGAGATGATCGGCCAAGTCGGTCGAACCCAGGTGGGCATGGGTGCGCTGGCCGATGGCCGCTTCAAGTCCATCCAAGATGTCCTCGCCGAGGCAAAGGCCAAGCCCGCGACCATAACCGTCGCCATGAATATCGGCCTGCTGCCACACTTTGTGCCGTTGATGTTCGAGCAGAGTGCCGGAGTCAGGTTCCGCTACGTGCAGTCTGGCGGCGGTGCAGTGCGGCTGAAGTCGCTGCTTGGCAGACACACCGAGCTATCGCTGTTCTCCGGCCCTGAATTCCTGCTGTTTCGATCGCAGGGCATCAGGCCGCTGGTGATGTTCTCCGGCACGCGCTCGCCCGAACTGCCCGATGTCCCGACGGCGAAAGAGGTCGGCGCCAATACCGTGTTCGAAGAACGGGTCATCGCGTTTGCACCGAAGGGAACGCCTAAGGCCCATATCGATGTCATGGCCGCGGCTCTGCGCCAAGCTATGGACGATCCCGAAATCATCGAGCGTTACCAGGGCCTGGGCATTGACCGCGTGTTCATCGACGGCACGACGCTCAAGAAGCTGCTGGACGAGCTAAAAGATCCGATCACCAAAGTTGGCGACGTGGTCCGCAAGGCCACAACCGATCAGGACAAGAAGTAAGACTCGCCGCTTAAACGTGAGTCGCGACGTCGAAGTCTAAGCAAGCAAAGGGCACTAGCATCAATCGCCGGCGCCGCTTCAAACGACACAATCAGATGCTATCGTGATCGGTTAAGAAAGTGGTCCGCCCAAAATCGAACTTTCATCAAAAAAGAGCAACGCTTCTTCGTTCAAGAGTTGACCCACCTTAAAGCAACTTCGAAAAGAGGGCCGCTTATGAAGGCGTCCCAGTGGTTCCAACGCCGTTGCAACTTCATCCGAACTGGAAACCGTAACTGGATCACGGTGTCGCTGGTTCGACCCATCCCCGCGCCATCCCGACGGCAGTAGACATACCCCTTGCTCAACTGACAGCGAATACAAAGCCCATCAGTTAAGGGGCCACTCTGTAGACCTGACGAGAACGCTTCGTCGTTCAAGGGTTTGCCCGCTTTTGACGGCTGCGCTGGACCACATGGACATCGATTGCAGTCCGCGTCAGCCTGCGGCACGCTGTAGTTATGGGCTACGTCACGGAAAACCGATCGCTTGATCGTGGGCTGGATGTCCTGAATTGCCTGTCCATGCATGGTGCGAGCACCCTGCAAGACCTGCACGTCCGCACCGGTTTGCCGAAATCCACGATCCGCCGCCTGCTCGCGACGCTGATCCGACGCAAGGTCGTGCGCCGAAGCCTGAACGATCAGCGCTATCGTGCGAACGTCTCGTTGCCGATGCAGAATGAGACTGCGCCGCGCGACGGCTGGCTGGTCGATTGTGCGGTCCCGCACATGATCGAACTGACGCGACGCATCGGCTGGTCGTGCGACCTGCATATATTCGAGCGCGACCACAGCCGCGTGATCGAGTCCACGCGTCCGCTGAGCCCGTTCTTTCAGTACGAGCGGGAGATCGACCTCGAAGTCTCCCCGTTCGCATCGGCAGGCGGCCTTGCCGTCCTGTCCACCTGGACGGAGTCGGCCGTCCTCGCGCTCGTCGACGAAACTGATGAGGATCAGATATGGAGCCTGGCACGGCTAGGACTGACCCGGGACGACCTGTTGGCGACGATTCAACATATCCGCGCTCTGGGTTACGCCTACCGTATCGACAGTTATCCCGGGGAGAACTCGAAGGGCGGCACGCTGCGCGCGATCGCACGTCCGCTGATTCACCGGGCTTCAACCGTAGGCGCTTTGGTGGCGCTGTGGCCACGCGATTTTCTTAGCCCGGCACACTTCGCCGCAACCCATCTGAAGGCGCTGCGGGAGGCCGCCGGCTGCATCAGCGCCGACCTTGACCGAATGAGTTCTCGCCAGACCGAGGCGACGCGTCCGCGCAGACGCCGCGTACCGGGAAGCTTGCTGCACCGCTAGCGTCACTCGCGGAAGGCTTCCTCGCGCTTTTTGCCGATCGTCGGCAGGCACACCAGAACCAGCGCCACCACCGAGACCACGATCAGGACCGCACTGATCGGGTGATTGTTGACATCGACAAAGACCGACGGATCTCCGCGCGACAGCAGCATGGCGCGGCGCAGATGCTCTTCGAGCAACCGGCCGATGACGAAACCAAGCAGCAGCGGCGCCGGCTCGCAATCGAGCTTGACGAGTACGTAACCGAGCATACCAAACGCGGCCATCACATAGACATCGAACGAATTGTTGCCGAGGCTGAAAACGCCGATGCAGCAGACGGCGACGATGCCGGGATAGAGCACGCGATACGGGATCGACATGAACTTCACCCAGATCGAGATCAGCGGCAGATTGAGGATCAGGAGCATCAGGTTGCCGATCCACATCGACGCGATCACGCCCCAGAACAGCTCCGGCCGCTGCGTCATCAGATTTGGGCCGGGCACGATGCCGTTGATCAGCAGCGCGCCGACCATGAGCGCCATCACGGGATTTGACGGGATACCGAGCGTCAGCATCGGGATGAAAGAGGTCTGTGCGCCGGCGTTATTCGCGGATTCCGGCGACGCGACGCCCTCGATGGCGCCCTTGCCGAAGCGCTGCGGTTCTTTCGCGATACGCCGCTCGAGCGAATAGGCGGCGAAGGACGCCAGAATGGCGCCTCCGCCCGGCAGAACGCCGAGCACGGAGCCGAGCGCCGTTCCGCGCAGGATCGGCGCGACCGTCGACTTCAACTCTTCCCATGTCGGGACCAGATCGAGCACTCGCGATTGGATCGTCGTTCCGACGCGCTTGTTCTCCAGGTTGCGCACGATCTCGCCGACGCCGAATACGCCCATGGCGATGGCGACGAAGTTGAAACCGTCGACAAGCTGCTCCATCCCGAACGCGAAGCGCGCGGCGCCGGTGTAGATGTCCTCCCCGACCGTGCCGAGCAGCAGGCCGAGCACCACCATGGCTACGGCCTTGAGCACCGAGCCGTGCGCAAGCGCCACCGAAGCCGCAAGACCGAGCACCATGAGCGAGAAATATTCGGCCGGGCCGAACCGGAGTGCGAACTCGGCGAGCGACGGAGCAAACCCGGCGATCAGAAATGTTGCGACCGTGCCGGCAAAGAAGGACCCGACGGCGGCGGTGAACAGCGCAAGGCCCGCCTTGCCCTTGAGCGCCATCTGATGTCCGTCGATCGCCGTCACGACGGAGCTCGCTTCGCCGGGGAGGTTGAGCAGAATCGCTGTGGTCGAACCGCCGTATTGCGCTCCGTAATAGATGCCCGCGAGCATGATCAGCGCCGCGGTCGGCGGCACGCCGAATGTGACCGGCAGCAGCATCGCGATGGTCGGCAGGGGCCCGAGGCCGGGCAGAACGCCGACCATGGTGCCGACCAGAACGCCCATGAAGCAGAAGGCGAGATTTTGCGCGCTCAGCGCGTGTTCGAAACCGACGGCTAAATTCGCGAGAAATTCCATTGGCCGCGCTCAGTAGCCGCCGGCCCACGGGCCGAACAGCGACAGCGGAAGCCCGAGACCCAGCACGAAGATCGCGATGCAGCCGATGACGAGCGCGAGCGTCGTGGAGATCGCCATCACCGGATTCCAGTCGCGCGCGGCAAAGGTCGTGGCGAGAACGGTGATCGAGAGCGACAGCACCAATCCGAGGCCGCGCACCGTCAACCCGAAGAAGACGATCGGCGACGCAATGAGGAAAAGCGCGCGCAGCGGAATATTTCCGACCGGCGCACCTTCAACGCGCAGGCCATTGATCAGAATCGCCGCCCCCAGCCCGGCGAGCAGGATGGTCAGCACCATCGGAAAATATCCCGGCCCCATCCGAAACGCGGTACCGATCGGAAGACCGAGCAGGCCGGCTGAGAAAATCGCGGCGACCGCGAGCAGCAACAGGCCACACCAGAAATCCTTTGGGCTTTTGATCGAAAACGACATGCGCCGCTCGCCCTCCCCGATTGCAGCGAAAATGCCCGCCGCCTCTTGGGCGGCGAGCACCATAGTATCGCGTACGTCCGATCGGCGATGCTACCTATTGAGTGGGCGTGAAGCCCGACGCTTCCACCGCGGGAGCCCAACGCGCCGAGTCCCGCTTCTGCACCTTGCCAAGCTCGTCCGGCGTGGTGCCGGCCGCGTACAGGCCCATCTTCAGCAGCCTTTCCTTGTTCGCCGGCGTCTGCACGGTCGCCGCGAGAATCTTGGCGTACTTCTCCCGGACGTCCGCCGGGGTCTTGGCCGGCGCGAAGACCGCGTACCACGACGTGCCGACGATGTCGTAGCCAGACTCCTTGAAGGTGGGGACTTCAGGCACGAGCGGCGATCGCTTGGAATCCGACGTGGCCAGTATTCGGATTTTTCCCGCCTGATGCTGGGCGAGCAGATCGCTCGTCGTCGTGACGACGATCGGAATCTGGCCGCCGACGAGGTCCGTGATCGCCGCGGCCGACCCCTTGTAGCCGATGTGAACGAGATCGATGCCGGCCGCTTTGCCGAACAGTACGCCGAAGAAATGCGGAAGCGCGCCCGCACCCGGACTGCCATAGCTCGCCTGGTTGGGGTTGGCCTTCGCCCATTCGACGAGTTCCTTGAGATTCTTGGCCGGCACCTTCGGACCAACGGCAATACCGAACTCGAACTCCGCGACCAGCGAAACGGGAGTCAGGTCGGTGAGCGGATCGAAGCCGAGATCCTTGTAGACTAGGTTGTGGACCGCCACGGGCGCGATCGGCGTGAACAGCAAAGTCTTCCCGTCGGGTGCGGCATTGACCACAGCGCGCGCGCCGGTGCGGCCGGCGGCTCCCGTTACATTTTCCACGACGACCGGTTGACCGTTGAGACCAGTGCGCAAGCTGTCGGCGAGCAGCCGGGCGAAGGCGTCCCCGATGCCACCCGCTGCATAGGGAAACACGATCTTGATCGGCTGCTCGGCGATTTGCGCCGTAGCCGGAGCGACGGCCGCCAGCAGTACGGCGGCTGTCAGACTGAGTAGAAACTGGCGACGCATGGCGTTTCCTCCCGCATTGTTGCGACAAATTGTTGCGCCGAGCGCAAGCCTTCCCTCGATCGCTGCGTCGCGCAACCGTCTTTCGAATAAGGTGCCGCTCCTCGGCACCGGATGGAAATTCACGCGACGGGGTAGCCGGGCGGCAGGCTAGGCTGGATTGACGAGCAGGGAATGCAGGAATGACCAAGAAATCGGCGCGCAACGTGCTCTGGATCATGACGGACCAGCTGCGCTGGGATTATCTCTCCTGCTACGGCCATCCGACCCTTGAGACACCCCATATCGACCGCCTCGCCGCGCGCGGGGTCCGGTTCGACCGCGCCTATGTGCAGTCCCCGATCTGCGGCGCGTCGCGCATGAGCTACTACACCGGCCGCTACGTCCGCTCACACGGTTCGACCTGGAACGGCTTTCCGCTGCGCGTGGGTGAGCCGACGCTCGGCGATCATTTACGTCCGCTTGGTGTGCGACCCGCGCTTGTCGGCAAGACACACATGACGCCGGACCTGAAGGGCATGGAGTGGCTCGGCATCAGTCCGGATTCTCCAATCGGCGTCACCCTCGCCGAATGCGGCTTTGAGCCCTACGAGCGCGACGACGGA
>Ga0190265_10001162_pt1 | contig 17240 bp, 12 predicted proteins | sample Popmic124T_FD_133135 | JGI IMG/M metagenome (GOLD analysis project Ga0190265, IMG submission 133135) | Populus adjacent soil microbial communities from riparian zone of Indian Creek, Utah, USA - 124 T | ecosystem: Environmental > Terrestrial > Soil > Riparian zone | place: USA: Utah | collected...
GAGGCCAAGGCCCGGTTCGCGGCCGATGCCGGTGGCGCGGTCGAGCTGTCGGCCAACTTCCGCACGGTCGCGCCCGTCATCGACTGGGTCAACACGACCTTCGGCGCGCTCATGGCCGAGGGCGATGACGTCGCCGTGCCCCACCCGTCGCAGCCCCCCTACGCCAGCCTCGCCCCGCAGCGGTCGACGCCCGGCGACGGGGCGCCGGTGGCCGTGGTGGGGATGGTCGCCCACCCGCCCAAGACCAAGGCCGACGTCGTGCGGGCCGCCGAGGCGCGCGACGTGGCCCACGCCATCACCGTGGCGATCGCCGAGCGGTGGCAGGTGCGCGAGGGCGACGATGGCTGGCGCGACCCCCGGCTCGGCGACATCACGATCCTCGTGCCCGCGCGCACCTCGCTCCCGTTCCTCGAGGATGCCCTCGAGGACGCGAGGATCCCGTTCCGCGCCGAGTCGAGCTCCCTCGTCTACGCCAGCCGTGCGGTGCGCGATCTCATGATGGTGCTCCGCGCCGCGGACGATCCCACCGACCACCTCCGCATCGTGTCCGCGCTGCGCACGCCGCTGCTCGGTTGCGGTGACGACGACCTGTTCCGGCACAAGGTCCTGGCCAAGGGTGGTTGGAGCTACAACACCCCCACCCCGCCCGACCCCGCCTCCGGGCCCGCGGCCGCCGGGCTGGCGTTCCTCCGCGAGATCCACGAAGCCCGCCACTGGCTGTCCCCCGCCGAGCTCCTCGACCGCATCGCCCGCGACCGCCGGGCCCTCGAGCTCGGCTTCGCCGAGGGTCGTCCGCGCGACGTGTGGCGCCGCCTGCGCTTCGTCATCGACCAGGCACGTGCGTGGAGCGAGGCCACGGGTGGCAGCCTTCGCTCCTATCTGCGGTGGGTCGACCAGCAGACCGTGGAGGGCGCCCGGGTCACCGAGTCCGTGCTCCCGGAGACCGACGACGACGCGGTGCGGGTGATGACGATCCACGCGGCCAAGGGCCTCGAGTTCCCGATCACCATCGTCTCCGGGCTCTCCACCGGCGCCCAGTCGCGGCGCAACCCCGTCGACGTCTACTTCCCCCGCGGGGGCGGCGAGGTCGGCTACCGCCTCGGCAAGGACGTGGTCACCGAGGAGTTCGACGTCTGGAAGCCGATCGACGAGCAGATGAGCTACCACGAGCGGATCCGGCTGCTCTACGTGGCCTGCACGCGGGCGTGCGACCACCTGGTGGTGTCCCTGCACCGGGCGCAGCGCATCGGCGAGCCGAGCAAGGCCAGCGTCCGCACGAACGCCGAGCTCCTCATCGCGGGGATGGGCGACGCGCTCCTGGCCGCCCTGCCCGATCTCAGCGGCACCGCGACACCGCTCCCCGCCGACGGCGCCGCCACCCCGGCCCCGCCCCCGGCGTTCGGTGCGTGGGAGGCCGAGCGGACCGCGGCGCTGGCCCGGGCCTCCCACCCCGGCGCCGTCGCCGCCACCGCCCTGACCGACGAGGGCGCACCCGATCGCGGGGTCGAGCAGCAGCGCCTCTTCGACCTCGGCGACCCGAGCGGCGCGGCCGACAACGGCGATCCCGGTCCCACCGAGCCCGACTCGGGCCTGCAGAAGCGACCGCGCGACCTCGACCTGCCCCCGTGGCTCAAGGGCCGCTACGGCACGTCGGTCGGCCGGGCCGTCCACGGCGTCCTCCAGACGGTCGACCTCGCCACCGGTGCCGGCCTCGACGCAGCGGTGGCGGCGCAGTGCCAGGCGGAAGCCGTGCCGGAGCGCGCCGACGACGTACGCCGGCTGGTGCGATCGGCCCTCGGCTCGCCCGTCGTGCAGGCTGCCGCGGCGGCCACGCATTGGCGCGAGGTCTACGCCTGCACGCCGGTCGCCGACCGCCTCCTCGAGGGCTACGTCGACCTCCTCTACCGCGGTGCCGAGGGCCTGGTGGTGGTCGACCACAAGACCTCCGCCACGTCCGACCCCGCCGACCTGGGTCGGCGCGTCCAGGGCTACCGCCTCCAGGGGGCCGCCTACGCATTGGCCGTGGCCCAGGCCACCGGTGAGCCAGTCGTCCGCGTGACCTTCCTGTTCCTCACGCCCGACGGCGCCGTGGAGCGCGACCTCACCGACCTCGACGCAGCGATCGCCGACGTCACGCGCCTCGTCGCCGAGGGCGCGGAGATCGAGGTCGCCTGACCGGTAGCGTCGCCGGGTGCCCGACCTGATCCCACTCGACGCGACGATGGTCCGTCGGGTGGCCACCTTCGGCACGGGGCTCGTGCTCGTCGCCGTGGGCGTGGCCTGCACGATCACGGCCGAGCTGGGCGTGGCGCCCTACGACGTGCTGAGCACCGGGCTGGTGGAGCTCCTCGGCATCCCCATCGGGCTCGCCGCCATGCTCCTGCCCCTGGCCTTCGTGGTCCTCGGCCGGTCCCTCGGCGCCCGGCTCGGTCCCGGCACGGTCCTGGCCGTGCTCCTCGTCGGCCCCATGCTCGGCGCCGTCCTCGACGTCCTGCCCGAGCCCGAGGCCATCCCCGTCCGGCTCGTGCTCTTCGTCGTCGGCTTCGCGCTCATCACCCTCGGCATCACCTCCACCGTGATCCCGCAGATCGGTCCCGGACCCGCTGAGCTCCTCATGCTCGCGCTGCACGAGCGCGGCCACGCGCTGGCGCCCGTGCGGACCGCCATCGAGATCGTGTCCGTCGCCATCGGGTGGCTGATGGGCGGACAGGTGGGGGCGGGGACGGTGATCTTCGCCCTGCTGATCGGCCCGGCCTTGCGCCGGACGCTCTCGGCCGCGGGCTACGACACAACGACAGCAGCCGAAGCCAGCGACCGCGCCGCCCCCGGCGCGTGACAGGTCAGGCCACGCCAGAGGCGGACGCCAACGACGCTCCGGCCTGGTCGACCAACGCGACGGCCTTGACCAGCTGCTCGGTCGACACCGGCGTGCCGCGGGGGGCGGTGAGGACGAACCGTCCGCGACGACGGCCGGCGGACCACACCGGGATGGCGACGCCGTCGGTCGGGAAGCCCCAGCGGGCCGTCTCCCACGCCGTCGGCCCCCAGCGGATCGAACCATCGCGGTGGACCACCGGCAGGATCTGGTCCTCGGACGGCTCGGTCTCGAAGCGGCAGTCGACGAGCCCCAGCAGGAGGGTCAGCTCGGAGGCGGTCGCGAGGAGCACGTAGTCCGAGCCCTCGCCGTCCGCCACGAGGGCACCGAGGCTCTGGATGGAAGCGAGATCGCGTCGCTCCTGCGCGACGAGGGCTCGCGCCCGGCGGCCGCGAACGGCCAGCTCGCCGACGGCCAGGCCGACCGCGAGGAGGAGGAGCGCCGTCTCGAGGTCGTCGTTCGACTCGATCCGCAGCGACAGGTAGGGGGTGGTGTGGAACAGGTTGAACCCCAGCGCGGCGGACACCGCCGCGAGGACGGCAGCGGCCCGCCGGCCGCTGGCCGCGAACGCCACGACGGTGATCACCAGCAGCAACGCCACGTTCGTGCTGACGAGCGAGTCCCGCAGCGGGATCAGCGCGACCGCGGTGGCGGCCGGAACGACCGTGGCCCCTGCGGCGATCCATCGATCGGCGTGGGGCGTCGGCATGGGCTCCGTTGTACGACCGCCCGGGCAGCGTGACAAGTTCGCCGCCTGGTGCGTGCACGCCCTTCGGCCGGAGAGGAGCGTGATCGGCTGTGGCAGCGCTGGGTCGCGGTCGACCCGCGGCTCGACGCGTATGCGGTCCATCGGTCGACCGAGACGCCGGTGATCGTCCTCGAACCGCGCAGCGGAATCGCTTGATGCGGCCAACGCACTCCACCCGCGAGGTCTGGGACGTGGGCGTGACAGAGACACGCCTCGAGCTTCATCGCGCTACGCGGCGATCAGCAGGCCGATGCCGACGCTGAGCAGCCAGATCGACCAGCCGATGAATGCGACCGGGACGAGGGTGGCGGCCAACCTCCAGCCCTTGGGCTCAAACGGGCCGACGAACTCCACCGCGCCCAGCACGAACAGGGGCGCAAGCGCGATCCCGACGACACCAAACGCTGGGTCGAGGATGTCGGACTGGACCAGCGCCACGCCGGCGAAAGCGGTCCACAGGCCGGTGAACAGGTAGCCGAGGTGCTCCCCCACCGCGACGCCGAGGTAGCGGTTCAGGGTCTGGAACGTGACTTCCACCGCCGCCTCGGTCGCCCGATCCGCGGAGGGATCGGTGATCGTCCGGGCGAGGTACGGCACGGCGAGCGGCCAGCGGATCAGGCCGAGGAACTGGACGGTGGCGGCGAGCACCCCGAACGTGGTGGCCAGCGCCAGGACGGTCGCATTGGCGTCTGCCAACGTGCGCGACAGCAGCAGGACGGCCGGAGCGAGGAGCACGGCGGTCATGGCGAAGCCCCACCACGTCAGGACGAGCCTGCTACCGCCCTCGGTGAACCGGCGCAGGATGTCCGTGGTCGGCCGACGCAGGATGTCGGGATAGTCGAACGTTCGTGCGAGAACGGCGAAGAGCACGTTGTACGCCAGCGGTAGGACGAGGAGCAGCACGCCGGTCGCCATCTGCGTGGTCATGGTTCACACCGCCCCTGCGGCACCGACAGGCTCGGCCTCGAGCGCGGGCTCGGTGTCCTCGCTGGTCTGGCTGAGGTCGATGCTGGCCGCGGTTGCGTGCGGTGCGGTCGACGGTGCCTCGTGGAGGCCGAATCGCTGGTGGAAGCGACGCAGGGGTGCGGGCGCCCACCAGTTGCGTTCGCCGAGCAGCTTCATCGTGGCGGGCACGAGAAGTGTCCGGACGATGGTGGCGTCGACGAGCACGGCGATGGCGAGGCCGACCCCGAGCTGCTTGATGGCGAGGACCTCCCCAGCGGCGAAGCCGGCAAAGACCACCACGATCAGGAACGCGGCGGAGGTGATGATGCGCCCGCTGCGTTGGAGGCCGACAGCGACGGCGAGGTCGTTGTCGCCCGTCTGATCGTGGACCTCCTTGATCCGCGACAGGAGGAAGACCTCGTAGTCCATGGAGAGCCCGAAGGCGAAGATCAAGATGAGCACCGGCATCCACAGGTCGAGGGCGCCGACGGAGTCGAATCCCAGGAGCCCGGACAGATGGCCGTCCTGAAAGATCCACGCCAAGGCACCGAAGCTTGCTCCGAGGCTGAGGATGTTCATGAAGACGGCCTTGATCGGCACGATCAGCGAGCCCGTCATCAGGAACAGCAACACGAGGGTGGCGACGACGACAACCAGCGCTGCCAGTGGGAGCCGCTCGGCGAGCCGAGTCTTGATGTCTGCGAGCTCGGCGGCGATCCCGCCGACCTCGGTGTCGAAGGCGGGCTGAGCGGCGCGGACCTGCTCGACGATCCCGGTAGCTTGCGCGCCCTGCGACGTGCCGATCGGGGTGAGGTCGACCACCGTGATCCCCGACGGGAGGTCGGCACGGATGGCCGAGCCGGCCACGCCCGGAAGCACCGACACCTCTTCGAACCAGCGAATGAACGCCGGATCATCGGCGTCGGCGTCGGCGATCACGGTCACCGGATCGGTGCCACGGGCGGGGAAGCGGTCGGCGAGTGTCAGCGCGACTTCCCTGACCTCCGACGAGGGGGGCAGGGTTCGTGCATCACCGATCTCGAAGTTGGCGTTGAGGAACGGGACGCCGAGCAGGATCAGGATCGCTGCCGCGGCGGCGACGACGACGACGGCGCGGCCTTGCACCCATCGGGTCAGCCGGTAGAAGCGGCCGTGACCGTCCGGCATCGGAGCCGCCGGACGGATCTTGGCACCGGCGGCAGCGAGCGTCGCCGGCAGCAGCGTCACTGCCGCGGTCATGGAGAGCAGGACCACGCTGAGCCCGGCGATCCCGAAGGACGTCAGCACCGGCACGCCGAACACGAAGAGACCGCACATGGCGACCGCGACGGTCAGGGCGGAGAACACGACGGTGGTGCCAGCGGTTGCGACGGTCTGGGCGACCGCTGCGTGGACGTCTCGTCCGTTGCCGCGTTCCTCGCGGAACCGGTTGACGATCAGCAGGCCGTAGTCGATGCCGAGGCCGATGCCGAGCATGTTGACGACGTTGATCGAGAAGATCGAGACGTCACCGAAGGCGGTAGCGCCGACCAGGACTGCCAATGTGGTGAGCACGCCGGCGAGGGCGACGAGCAGCGGCATGCCAGCGGCGCGCAGGCCGCCGAGGAGGAACACCATCGCCACGATGGCGATCGGCAGGGCAATGGCCTCGCCGCGCAGCAAGTCGTTCTCGGACGCAGTGCCGAACTGCTCGCCGACGAGCACGTTGCCGCCCACGAGGATGTGGGGTGCGTCGAGGTCGCGGGCGACGTCGGCGATCTCGTGGGCGAGGGCCACCTCGGCGTCATCGTCGAGCCCGCCGACCACGGTGACGACGACGAGCGCGGCGCGCCCGTCACTCGCCCGCAGGGCGTCGGCGCCGGTCGACCAGGGGTCGGCGACTGCGATGACACCGTCGATGGCAGCGATGCGGGGCAGCCCGGCTTCGATGGACGCGGCGACGGCGGGAGCGTCGACGTCGATGCCGTCAGCAATGATCGCGATCTCGCCGCCGGTGGTGGCGAGGTCGTCGAGTCGATCGGCGACCCGGCCCGCCTCGGTGCTGCTGCCCGAGCCGAAGTCGGTGGAGAGCACGGAGAACGCCGAGCTTCCGATCGTGCCGGCGACGAAGAGGAGCGCGACCCAGGCGAGGATCACGGCGCGGCGCCGGCGGACGACGAAGGAACCGAGGGCGGACATCATCACCGCACCTTCGAGGTCGAGCCCTTGGCTTCGAGGGGCAGGAGCCGATCGATGAAGGTGCTCTGCACGAGGGTCACGACGAGGGCGCCGGAGGCGCCGAAGATCGGCCACTGATCGGCGGGCTCGATGACACCGGAGCTGACGACCCAGCCAAGGGCCCACAGCGCGGCGCTCGTGCCGCCCCACACCAGGATCGACGAGAGCCGGGATCGGATGGCGGCGGCTTGGGCGATGCCGACGGTGAGACCGGAGATGGCTCCCATGACGGCGAGCGAGACGCGATCGGTGTCGTAGCCGACAACGGCGGCTCCGACGGTGAGACCCACGCCGAGGGCAACAGTGGTGGCGGTCGCCCACCGCAGGTCGACGCCGCGACGTCGCAGCAGCAGCCACTGCCCGACGCCGAGGAGCGCCCCGGTCACGACGCCAGCCACGGCTGCGGCCGATGGGCTGTCGACGTGGCCGGCGAGGAGCCAACCGACGTACCCGGCGGGCGGGAACGCGGCGAACGTGGCAAGCCAGGCCCACCAGGGTCGAAGCGATGCCCGTTCCTGGCGAGCGATGGGGTGCGGCGTGGTGATGGTCGTGTTCATGACTGGTCCTTTCGATTGGTGGTGAGGTGTCGGGCGGCGGTGGCGATCCAGGCGACGAGGACGCTGTCGGGGTGCTCCACGAGGTGGTCACGGGCCAGCACGCCAACCCGGTCGCGGTCACCGGCGAGGTACGTGGCGGCGATGGCGACGGCTTGGCGATCGCGGCTCGTCGTGGCCACGACGGCGGCGCGGCGCAGCAATCCGGCCGGTTCGGGCGCGAAGAGGGCGACCGCGACCAGGACCGAGGGGTCGTCGCTGTATCGAAGATCGTCGGTGAGTCGTGCGATGGTGGCTGCATCGGCCACCGCGAGGAGGTGGAGCACGTTGTCGGCGTCGGCGGGCACAGAAGCAGCATCGATGCCGCCTCTGACACGGGCCTGACACGAGGAATGGGCCTACCCTGCGGTGGTGATAGCGGTGTCTGTGCTCGATGTGGTCGAGTTGCACCGCGACGGTGAGCGCATTGCCGTGCGCCGGGGCAAGACCGCCGAGGTGCTCGTCCGCCTGGCCCTCGAAGCCGGCGTGATGGTCCGCACCGAACGGCTGATCGAGGACCTGTGGGCCGACGAGGCCTCCGCCACGGCCCGCAACACCCTGCAGACGAAGGTGTCGCGCTTACGGCGGGCATTGGGCGATGCCGCTCTCGTGAAGGGATCCAGCGCCGGCTACACGCTGGAGGTGGGCGCGAGCGCCGTCGATGCGCTCGAGGTGCTTCGCCTGGCCGAGCAGGCGTCGACCTTTCGGGGCGCCGGCGACCCGTCGGCTGCGCTGGAGACGTGCGAAATCGCGCTGGCGATGTTCAAGGGCGACATCCTGTCGGGCGCGGGTGAGGCCGACTGGGTCCTCCCCCACCGGGTCCGTCTGGAGGAGGTCCGTCTCGGGCTCATCGAGGATCAGCTCGCCGCCCGGCTCGATCTCGGCGCCTCCGGCGACGTCGTCGGTGAACTCGAAGCGCTCGTGCGGGTGCATCCGCTGCGCGAGGGCCTGTGGGCGCTGCTGATGGTGGCGTTGTACCGCGACGGCCGCCAGGCCGACGCACTCGCGACGTACCAGCGGGCCAGGAGCACGTTGAGTGACGAGCTCGGCCTCGACCCAGGACTGCAGCTCCAGCAACTCGAGCAACAGATCCTGGTCCACGACCGGGAACTCGGCGCGGCCTACTCCAGGGTTCGAGGGCTCGGTCCGGAGAAGCCCGCCGGGAACCTGCCGGCGCTGTCCGCGGAGCTCGTCGGTCGCGATGCCGAAGTCGCGGCCATCGTCGACCTTGTCTCCCGCCACCGGCTCGTCGAGATCCTCGGGCCAGGTGGTGTCGGGAAGACCGCACTCGCGGTCGCAGTCGGCCGCGTCCTCAGCGCGGAGGACACCCCGGGCGGCGTGTGGCTTGCGAGACTCGAAGCTGCGGCGACCGCCGACGAGGTGGTCGATACGCTGGTCGCAGCGTTGAGCGTTGGTGGAGAGGCGGCGCTGTTTGAGCGCCTCAGGAGCAGCGCCGCTGTGCTGATCCTCGACAACTGCGAGCACGTTCTCGACGTAGCCGCACCGCTCGCCGTTCGCCTCCTGGACACTGCTCCCGGCTTGCGGATCGTGTGCACCAGCCAGGTCCCCCTCGACATCGAAGGTGAGACCAGGTTCGAGGTCGCGCCGCTCGCCCTCCCCGACGCGGTTGCGTTGTTCGCGCAGCGAGCGGGCTCGCAGCGCACCAATCGCTCGACGAACGCTTCCAACGACGCCGTCGAGGATCTCTGCCGATCACTCGATGGCCTGCCGTTGGCGATCGAGCTCGCCGCAGCGCGGACCAACACGTTGTCGATCGAAGAGATCACCCGGCGCCTTGACGATCGCTTCAGCGTGTTGAGCGACCCAACGAGCCGCCGCCCGGCACGCCGACGCGCCCTTCGATCGACCATCGGGTGGAGCTACGAGCTTCTCTTCCCGGACGACCAGCGGGGCCTGTGGGCTCTCGCCGCCTTTGCAGGCGGCGCCCCCCTGTCGGCTGTCGAGCACGTCCTCGAGGCGCTCGAGGTACCGGCAACCGCGGCGATGGATGTGGTCGGCCGGCTCACGAGTCGCTCATTGGTGAGCCTTGACCACGAGACTGCGTCGACGACCGTCCGGTACCGGCTGCTCGACAGCATCCGCGATTTCGCGCTTGAGGCGATGGCCGAAGCCGGACTCTCCGAGCGCGCCTTCGCCGCCCACGCCGCGTGGTTCGCCGGCGCGGCCGCCTCCTCGACCCACGGCGTGCGAAGCAGCGACCAAGCCCAGCATCTCGCCTTCGCCCGGACCGAACGCACCAACATCGAAGCGGCTCTGACGTGGAGCATCGAAAACGCCCCACTCTTCGCGCTCGCCATCGTCAACGGGTTCGGTTGGGCCTGGGTCGTTCTCGGTGACAGCCGAGGCGCACAACGGATCTTGTCCGCACTCGACGCGGTCGGCGACTCCGCCCCGGCCCGAGACCGGGCCGACGCGCTCCTGCTCGCAGCGTGGATCGAGGCATCGACCGACCGGCTCGAGTTGGCGCGCGACCACATCACTGAGGCTTCCGAAGTCGCCGACACCATCGACGATGTCGATCTGCAAGCGCGCTGTTCGTGCTACCTCGCCTACGTCGTGTCGCATCACGGCGAGTTCCGCCACGCGCTGGAGCTGACCGATCGCAGCGACGCCCTGTACGACGGGCTCGACCGGTCGTGGGATCAGGCCGCCAACTGGCTCTTTGCCGCTCGAGCTGCGATCTCTGCCGGCGACGAGCAGCGCAGTGTCGACGCCGTCGATCGCGTCGAGCACTGGCTGCAGGGCATCGATGACCCGTGGCTCCACGTCCGCCACGAAGCCGTCCGCGGCGAGCTCGCGCGCATCCAGCACCGCTTCCATGACGCCGTCGCCCACATGAGTCGAGCCGCCGAAACGTCGCGGCGTCTCGGCTTCCAACAGACCGAGGCGTATCAGGTCGCCAGTCTTGGGCGCGCCCAGTGCCAAGCCGGCGACTACGACTCCGGTGCCGCCACCCTCGAGCTCGCAGTGGAGAAGGCCGAAGCCACCGGTGACGTTCGCCTCGCCGCGCTCGTCCGCGTGCACCTCGGACGCGTCCTGCGAGCGCTCGGGCAGGATGCGCTTGCGCGGACGGCACTCGAGGAGGCCGATGCGTGGCACCGCGCCGCGGGCGGTGGCGAACTGGCCTCGCTCGGCGAGTGTCTGCTGGCCGCCATGCGCGTCGATGATCCGTCAGCCGGTGCCGAGCGGAGCCTCGCGACACTCCTCGCTGACGCCCAGCGCGACGATCTGGCCCACGTCGAGGTCCTCGCTCTCGACGCCCTCGCCCGCATCGCGGCCGACTCCGGTGACCTCCCTCGGGCACGAGCGCTGTGCGAGACGGCTGACCGGCGCATGGCGCACGCGTCCCATTTCATCACCGATGTCGACCGTGTCGACGCACATGCCGTGCGGCGGATGGTCTGAGCTCGCCTCAACTCACTGCCGGGCTGGCAGAACCCTCGGCCGTCATCGACGCCGCGAGCAGATCCCTCGCGCGACGCTCTCGCTCACCGCGCTGGTTCAGCAACAGGAACGCCGCCAGCCCGCCAATCGCCGCCCCGATCCCGATGAACTGCCCGAGACGCAGCGTCTCCCCCAGCAGCATGAACGACCACACCACCGCGATGGCGGGGTTGACGACCTGCGCGACCGAGATCGTGCCGATCTGGATCGTCTTCTGTGCGTAGACCATCAAGCCGTTGGCCGCGACCCCAGAGAGGAACGTGAGGATCAGCACGTACGTCCACCCCGTACCGCTCATGCTGAACCCATCCCCGTTCGTGGCTGCGATCGGAAGGACGCCCAGGGCGCCGATCGGACAGATCGTCGCCATGAAGGTGGCGACGTCGATCTCCCGGCGAAAGTGCCGCGTCGACACCACGTATCCGACCAGCAGCAGCATCGCGGTGAACCCGAAGAGGTTGCCTTGCAGCGACGCGTCGCCCTTCGTCGGTGCACTGAAGAGCACGAGCCCCACCCCACCGAAGGAGAGGAGCGCGAAGCCGAGCGCCCGGGGTTCGTTGAACTCACGGAACAGCCTGGCTCCGACCGGCACGATGAGGAACGGTGCGAGCGAGCCGATCAGTGCCGCGTTGGCGACGCTGTTCTTCGTCGCCCCCGCGAAGAAGATGGCCAGGTTCAGGCCGAAGAACACGCCCGGCACGAGCGCCTGACGCACATGCTGCATCGTCACTCGCCGCCCGGTGCACCAGAGGTACACGTTGAACACGACGCTCGCGAGGGTCAGTCGCCAGAAGGCGATGAGCACCCCAGGAGTCTCCGCGCGCTTGGCGAGTGTCGAGCTGAGCGAGAAGCCGATGATGACGCCGACGACCGCGAGCGCCCCCAAGGTCTTCGCACCGAACCGGCGGGGCGGCGCTGACGTCGTGTCCGCTCCTCCGCCCACATTCGCCTCCGACCCTCGCAGGCCACCGTACTGGCCGTCGGCCGCGCGTACTCGGTGGACGCCCCGGCCGCTTCGGCTAGGCCATCGTCGCCGTGGGCTCTGCGATCGGGCTGGGCCGGAAGCCCTTCCACGCGCAGTAGATGCCGAGCGACAGCTCCCAGGCGGCCTCCGGCAGTGTCATCAGGGCCGCCGGTCCCGTCCCGTTGTCGTAGACGTCGAACAGGATCAGCACGAAGGAGAGGATCAGCAGGGGGCCACCGATGAGGCCCAGCATCGCCATGCGACGGGGGACGAGCCCCGAGTGGTACATCAGGTAGCCGAGGATCAAGCCGTTCCCGAAACCGACGACGAGTCCTGGCCCGAACAGGAAGGCCCACTCGTAGGTGTCCACGAGGGAGTTGCCTTGGGCGGCGAGCGCGGCGGACTCGGCGCCACCAGCCCCTGCCAACGCATCGTTCACACCGAGCACCGAGATGATGCTGATGACCCCGATCGCGATGAAGACACTCTCCATGATGCGAGCGGTGACATATCCGAGTGCGAGCGTTTCGCTCAGCCGCCTCACGAGCGGGTAGATGACGACCGCGGTTGCGATGTTGAAGCCGATCAGCAGGAACTCGAGGATGGCGCCGACCTTCAGGCCGGTCTCAGAGAGGTCCCCGGGGACAAAGCGCATGTCGTCCCAGCTGGCGCCGAGTCCCTCGACGAAGAGGAGCCGGGCCGGGATGCTCGTGACGAACGTGGCGATGAACAGCCAGCCGAAGATCCGTCCGGTTCGCTGAAGATCCATGCTCGTCTCCAATCGCTTGTCGAGCTCCGGGCCGATCCTAGGTGGGTGCGAACCGCCGGTCAGGGGATCTTGATGACCTCATGGAGGTCGCCGGATGCCATGCGGGCGCCGAGGGCGCACGTAGGGTCGACTGGTGGCTCAACGGGCGAGGACTGAGAGAGTTGAGCGCCATCGATACTGAGGCCTCGCTCGCCAAGGTTGTGGCGCAGCTTCCCGGCGGCGGTGAGCCGCGTGCGGGCCAGCTCGAGATGGCGAACGCCGTGGAAGCGGCCATCCGGACCGAGAAGCACCTGGCCGTGCAGGCCGGGACCGGCACGGGTAAGACGCTCGGCTACCTCGTGCCTTCCATCCTCATGGGCGCTCAGGTGATCGTGGCCACCGCCACCAAGGCCCTGCAGGACCAGCTGGCCCTGAAGGACCTCCCGTTCCTGCAGGAGCACCTCGACGTGCCGTTCGACTGGGCCGTGCTCAAGGGTCGCTCCAACTACCTGTGCATGCAGCGCCTGTCGGAGCTGACCGCGAAGGACAGCGCCGGGCAGCAGCTGGGCCTGGACGGCGTGGCGGACCGGGCGCCCGCCGAGGAGCTCGTCCGGCTGGCCGACTGGGCCGCCGTCACGACGAGCGGAGACCGCGCCACCCTCGACGTCGAGCCCTCGGACGTGGCGTGGGCGGCCGTCAGCGTCAGCGCCCGCGAGTGCCCTGGCGCCTCGCGCTGCCCGAGCGGCTCGACCTGCTTCGCGGAGGCGGCCCGGCAACGGGCCAACGAGGCCGACGTGGTCGTCGTGAACATGCACCTCTACGGGCTCGACCTGGCGTCGGGTGGGGTGATCCTCCCCGAGCACGACCTCGTCGTCATCGACGAGGCACACCAGCTCGAGGACATCGTGTCGGCGACGAGCGGGGTGGAGCTCACCGCGGGACGGTTCACCGACCTCGCTCGGCGCACCCGCGGGGTCATCGCCGACGAACGCCTGCCGGGCGGGGTGGACGACGCCGGCCGGATCCTGCTCGAAGCCCTGCGTCCCCACCGCGACCGGCGCATCAAGGGCGCCCTCCCGAACGACCTCGCCGGCGCCATCACCGTGGCCCGTGGCCGGGTGGAGCAGGTGCTGGCTGCCGCCCGGGCCGTGCCCGCGGACGCGCCGGACGAGTCGCGGTCGCGGGCGCTGCGCCTCCAGCAGTCGGCCGGCGCGCTCATCGAGGACCTCGGTGTGGTCGAGCAGGTCACGAGCACCCAGGTCGTGTGGGTCGAGGGCACCGATGCCAACCCGATGCTGCGCGTCGCGCCGCTCGACGTGGCGGGGCTCCTGCACGACGCGCTCTGGTCGAGGCGCACGGCGGTGCTGACCAGCGCCACCCTGCCGGCCCGCCTCCCGACCCGCCTCGGCGTGCCGCAGGAGGGCGTCACCGAGCTCGACGTCGGCAGCCCGTTCGACTACCCGTCCCAGGCTGTCCTCTACTGCGCCGCCCACCTGCCCGACCCACGCAACGCGAAGTACCTGGCCGCGCTTGCCGAGGAGATGGCCGGGCTCATCGAGGCCGCTGGGGGCCGCACGCTCGCGCTGTTCACCAGCTTCCGCGTCCTCGACGAGATGCACCACGCCCTCACCGACCGGCTGGGCGTGCCCATCTTGTCGCAGCGGTCGATGCCCAAGGCCCGGTTGCTCGAGGCGTTCACGGAGGACGAGGCCACCTGCCTGTTCGCGACGATGGGGTTCTGGCAGGGCGTCGACGTGCCCGGCGCCGCGCTCAGCCTCGTCATCATCGACCGCATCCCGTTCCCGCGTCCCGACGAGCCGCTGCTGCAGGCTCGGCGGGAGCTGGCCGGGGCGGATGCGTTCGCCCGGATCGATCTCCCCCGAGCGGCCACCCTCCTCGCGCAGGGCGCCGGGCGCCTCATCCGCTCGGCGACCGACACGGGCGTCGTGGCGGTGCTCGACCCGCGGCTGGCCACGGCCGGCTACCGCTGGGACATGGTCCGATCCCTGCCCCCGATGCGCCGCACCAAGGACCCTGAGGACGCCCGCGCCGTCCTCAGAGCGATACGAGACGCCGGATCGGGCTGACAACTACCTCGTAGAGGTAGACCTCCGGGATGGCTGTCGCCTCGTCCACCCCGCCCGCTCCGACCAGCTCGCTGCCCCCCTCGGCCACCGAGGTCCGCAAGCGCCAGCAGCTGGTCACCACCCGACGCCGCGCGACCGCGATGCTCGGCGTCGTCGCTGCCGTGTTCGCGGCGACCGTCGCCGCGGGCGCGGAGGACGGCTCGCTCCTCGGCTACGTGCAGGCGACCGCCGAAGCCTCGATGGTGGGTGGGTTGGCCGACTGGTTCGCCGTCGTCGCCCTGTTCCGGCACCCCATGGGCATCCCCATCCCCCACACCGCGGTCATCCCCGAGCGCAAGGAGCAGTTCGGCGAGACCCTCGGCGACTTCATCCAGTCGAGCTTCCTCACGCCCGACGCGGTGGTCGAGCGCGTCCGCCTCGCCGATGTGGGCGGGCGCGTCGCGCGGTGGCTGGCTGACCCGACCAACGCCGAGCGGCTCGCCGGCCACGTCGCCGACGGCGCCGTGCAGGTGGCCGACCTCCTGCGCGACGAGGACGTGCAGCAGGCGCTCGACGGCGTCGTCCGGCAGCGACTCGAGACGACGCCGCTGGCCCCGCTCGCCGGGCGGGCCATCGATGTCATCACACGCGAGGGCCGGCACGACGAGGTGGTGGACGCCGCCCTCGGAGGCCTGGCCCGCTACCTCGACTCCCATCGCGTCGAGCTGCACGACCGCTTCCAGGCCAAGGCGCCGTGGTGGCTGCCGGGCGCGGTCGAGGACCGCATCTTCGAGCGGCTGCTCGACGGGGCCCGCTCGGTCCTCGACGACATGGTCAACGACCGTGGCCACGACCTCCGCCGGCTCCTCGACGAGCGCATCCACCAGCTCGCGTCGGATCTGCAGACCTCACCGGAGCTCCGGGCCCGCGGCGACGCCCTGGCCCGGGACCTGCTCGCCCAGCCCGAGCTGCGGCACTGGGTGGCGGGGATGTGGGCCGACGCGAAGACGACCCTGCGCTCGCAGGCCGCAGACCCGGAGTCGGAGCTGCGACGAGGCCTGGCTCGGGCCATCGCGGCGGGCGGCCAGCGCATGCTCGACGAGCCGGCCCTCACGGGCACCGTGCAGCAGGGGGCCGAGGCCGGCGTGCGCTACGTCGTCGAGCACTTCGGCGGCGAGATCTCCCGCCTGGTCAGCGACACGATCTCCCGCTGGGACGGCGAGGAGACGGCCGATCGCCTCGAGCTGCTCCTCGGGCCGGACCTGCAGTTCATCCGCATCAACGGCACCGTGGTCGGCGGTCTGGCCGGCCTCGCCCTCCACGCCATCGCCCAGGTTCTCGCGTAGGAATCCGACAGCACCGCGGCGAAAGGTGTGGCTTCGCCACCCCGAGCCGCACTTGCGGAGCAGGAGCGAAGCGACGCCCGGAGCAAGCATCAGCTCAGTAGCCGAGGCGCTCCATGGCCTTGGGGCGGCTCTGCCAGTCCTTGTCGACCTTCACGAGGAGCTCCAGGTACGTGCCCTCGGGGAGCTGCTCGCGCACGGCGATGCCGACCTCCTTGAGCACCTGGCCCTTGTGGCCGATCACGATGCCCTTCTGCGACTCCCGCTCCACGAGGATCTCGCAGCGCACGAACGGCCAGTCCCACTCGGTGACCCGCGCCGCGATCGAGTGCGGGAGCTCGTCCCGGGTACGGCGGAGCAGCTGCTCGCGGACGAGCTCGGCCACCCAGAAGGCCTCGGGCACGTCGGTGACCATGTCGTCCGGGAAGTACTGCGGCCCCTCGGGCAGGCGATCGATGAGGTGGGCGATCAGCGCCTCGGTGCCGTCGCCGGTCTTGGCCGACAGGGGGAAGTAGGCCTCGAGCTCGAGCGCCGCGACCGCGGCGAGCTGCTTGGCGACGACGTCCTTCGCGGCGGCATCGACCTTGTTGACGATGCACACGGTGTCCTTCGGGACGAGGTCGGCGACCCACTGGTCACCCCGCCCGAACGGCTGGGTGGCGTCCACGACGAAGCACACGACGTCGACGCCGCCGATCGTGCCCTGCGCGGTCGCGTTCAGCCGCGTGCCCAGAGCGGTGCGGGGCTTGTGGATGCCCGGGGTGTCGACGAACACGATCTGGCTCTCGGCGCGCGTGAGCACGCCCATGATCCGCGTGCGGGTGGTCTGCGGCTTGTCCGAGGTGATGGCCACCTTCGTGCGCAGGATCCGGTTGAGCAGGGTGGACTTGCCCACGTTGGGACGCCCGACGAACGTCACGAAGCCCGACCGCATCAGCTGCGCTCCGACTCGCGCTCGGTGCGCGCGGCGCGCTCGGACCGGTCCCCGTGGTCGTCGGCCACCGGGAGGCGGTGGACGCGCACGCGGCCGATGCGGCGACCCTGCACCCGGAGGGCCGTGAGCTGCCAGCCGGCCACGTCGACGCTCTCGCCTTCGGCGGGCACGTGGCCGAGCTCGGACAGCAGGAGGCCGCCGACGGTGTCCCAGTCACCCTCGGGGAGCCGGGCCCGCAGCAGGTCGTTCACCTCGTCGAGGGGCATCCGGGCATGCACCTGGTAGTCGCCGCCGGGGAGCGGCTCGATCATCGGGTCCTCGACGTCGAACTCGTCGACGATC